>ERZ808035.1499-NODE-1499-length-11189-cov-2.742351_pt1 | contig 11189 bp, 9 predicted proteins | sample MGYA00380189_ERZ808035 | MGnify/ENA primary metagenome ERZ808035 (study PRJEB31490, sample SAMN06133407) | mouse gut metagenome | isolation source: M5_1 | host: mice | place: China: Chengdu | collected 2015-05 ...
CCCATTATTGTATCAGATATTCAGGCAAATACAAGAGATACGAAAAAGTTTAAATATTATTTCCTTTTTGCCACTGTGGTATAATCTGCCATTGTATCATCAAGCGACTAAACGTGCCCCTCGGACATTTCTGTGACATTTGGATTTTATAATAGCACTGTCAACAGGAGGAACTGCCTCAAAAGGAGCATTTTGAATGCGCGAAGACCGCATTGTGCGGATTACAGACGGCAGGACCGTAAAATAAGGAGGTGACAGGCTATGAATTGGCCTTTTGAAAACGATACGGGCGCGGTTATCCGTAAGATTGCTTCTTCCAGATTAAAACATGATAAACTCAAAAAGAGCATTTCCATCTTTGCCATTTCACTGGCGGCCATGCTGATGTCTGCCGTGCTGCTTTTGCTGTCAGGGATCGCAGCCGTCAACAGGAATGGTGGAAACAGCATCACGGGTTCTTACCATGCACTTATTTCAGATGTTGACCGGAAAGCATTTGAGCGTATCCGGCAGGAGGAACAAGTGTCATTGACCGGTCTTACTGCCTCGCTGGGAAGCAGCAGAGTTGGGAACAGTCGTCTGAATATTTCCTACGCCAATGCAGATGCGCTTGTCCTGAACGGATTATCGGTAGAAGAAGGGAAGATGCCTGAATCAGAAAATGACATACTGATCGAAAAAGAATACCTGCTTCATCTGGGGATGGATGCCGGGATCGGAGATACAATTTCAATTTTTATGCCCGATACACAGGAAGAAACGGTGTTTATGATTTCCGGATATCTGGAGACCGCGGCTGCCGGTACTGACAGGACACTGTATGCGGCTGTTGTCTCGGAGCAATATTACAGGGAACAAAACGGATGGATAACATTTCCGCCGTCGGTCCTGATCAGGGTGAATACCGGTGCAGCCGCATCCAGGGCGGAGCTGGAAGAACGGATTGCGGAAATCATGAAAAAGGCAGGAATCGAAAGAACCCCGTCCATGAATGAAGCCTATATCAATCTCTCAAAACCATCCGCTCTTTTAGTTGGTACGGCGATTGCCGGTTTAGCGGTCATTACAGCGGCCGGTGTATTGGTAATCTACTGCATTTTTTATATTGCTATTATAAATTCGATCAAAGAGTATGGTCAGTTGCGGACAATCGGCATGACCGGCAGGCAGATCAAAAGACTGGTGTTTCGTGAGGGATTTTCGTTATCCGTTACAGCTGTTCCTGTCGGTCTTGTGGCAGGAACTATATTATCTTATAGATTGGTGCCGCAGGGATTTCAGCCTGTAAGCCTGCTGTGGATATGGCCTCTGGTTGCAGTTCTGGTCTATATCACTGTGCGGCTTTCTATTAGAAAACCCGCCATGATCGCGGCAGTCGTTTCGCCTGTAGAGGCCTGTCGTTATTCGGGTTCCCGGGCAGGAACAGCCAAACGAATCATTCATCCGCAGAGGATCTCACCCGTGATGCTTGCAAAAAAGCATCTGGCAGACAACAGGAAGAAACACGCCCTGACGATCACATCGTTGACGCTTACGGGTATCCTGCTGATTGGATTGTCTTCGGTGCTTTCTTCCATCAGTGCAGAAGAGATGTCCCGGTCAGGTTTTCAGCGCGGACAGTTTATCATCCAAATCAGGGATGAAGTATTACGGAACAATTCGTTGGAGCAGATGCAGACTGTGAATCCGTTTACGAAGGACTTGAAGGATTCCTTATCCGGTATTACAGGCATGGAAGCCATAACGGAGTACCATTACCTTCCGGTATCTGCTGAACCTGGTGCGGAGGAATCGGATGCAGCCGTTGTCGGCTTTGGCCGTGAGGATATGGACCTGCTGCAATCCTGTACGGCAGAGGGAATGCTTCCGGAGTATGATATATTAACGGCAAATGACCAGATCATCATCGGCAGACCTGACGATCTGGAAAAAGATCTGCATATTCAGGCAAAGATCGGACAGACCATTACCCTGAAGGTTTTTGACGGCACTGCCGGTTATCACAGGACTTTTGAAATAGGAGCGGTACTCGATCAAAGTAAAATCGGTAATCATGGGGATAAAATTGATATGCTGATGCTGCCGTTGGATACGATGAACGACCTTGCGTCGTGCGACACAACCTGGCAGTATACGGTCCGCGTTTCGGACGGTGCAGAGGCGCAGGCGGAGAGAGAAATAGAACAGTTGCTGCAAAGTATTCCGGAACTTTCTATGACATCTCTTTCAGCGGCTGTTGCGCAAAATGAGAATTTCATACAGGGGATGAAAACGGTACTGATGACGGCGGCTGCGTTTATCGGGTGCTTTGCGGTTATGAATCTGGTAAACACAATTCTGACGGGTATCATAACCAGACAGAAGGAATTTGCCCTTATGCGTTCTGTGGGAATGTCCCGGAAGCAGCTTTCCGCCATGGTACGCTGTGAAAGTCTGATCACAGTCATAACAGGATTAATTCTTTCTTTGATCATAGGCGGAGCGATCGGAAATATTCTTTGTTCCTTTTTGAAAAAAAGGCTGATGTCTTATCTGACTTATCAATTTCCAATCGGCATTGCCGTGCTTTACTGTGTATGTGTGGTTTTTGGTACGCTTGTCATAACAGGAGCTGCCCTGGGATATCAGAACAGGGCATCGCTGATCGAACAGCTGCACAGATAACAGTATTTGTTACAGTGACCGGCCGGAATGTGATTGACATGCAGGATAAAGCATCCGATAATAATGATGGTAAACGACATAACAAATTTCTGCTTCCGGTTCCTGCCAAAGCCATATACGGGAGCTTTTGCAGGACCGAAAACGAAATTTTTAATGTCGTTAACTATACAATGTTCATATTCCGACATAAATCCACAAATTGCATATGCCCGGACTCTTCATAAAGCGAACTGCCGATTTCTTTCAAATATGACTGGATCAGCGTGAGATTAAGATCTGTCAAATCCGCTTCATGATTGATCCTGTCATCAAAAGGGACATTGTTGGCAAGATTATAAAGGTCTCTCTTCTCCTCCTCAGAAGGCACTATCGTGCTGGCCATTTTCCGAATATAATAAACGCGTTCCTTCTCGTTTTTTGCCATGGTTCTGGGAGAAGAATACGGGCGCAGATAACCGCCCGGCGCCCAGATCACAATAAACTTTTTCTCTTCATAATCGGCCACTTCGACAATGGGCAGATATTCCGGCTGGATACGTTTGCATTTATTCAGCATATCTTTCAGATAATGGTCAATTTTTTCCGGCGAAACACCCGGCAGCGCATCGGGACGTCCATCTTTTTCCTTCACCCCTATCACAATATATCCGCCGCCCCAGTTATCTATATCATTTGCAAAAGCGCAGATCGTCTTCAGGGAGGCTTCTGCGTCCCAGGTTTCTTTAAATTCAATTCTGGCCCATTCCACAACATTTCCGGAAAGCAGCGTTTTTATATTTGTTGGTACAGCCATTTTTTATTTACTCCGTTCTCTGATCTCATATAATGATTGTTCCGCGTCATCCCTCGGCAAATTTACAGACATTTTCCGAGGTCAACAGCTTTTCTCCACATATCCATATCATATTCACAATTCAAAATAATAGCAAGCGGCACGTCCGCATTCCCTTTTGCATATGGGCAGACTCTTCCGTTTATGATATAATCTCGACAGTAAGACCACCCCTCTTTCAGGCACGACAGGGCTGCGGCGGTCAGCATCCGAATACATTATACAATACGAGGTTACCCATGAGAAAGACCCTTTATCTCAAATTAATACTGGCATATATTATTTTTGGCCTGTTTGGCTTTGTGGTGGTGGCTACTTTTGTGGCCAACATGACGCTGGATCATCTGAAAAAGGAGCATTCGGAATCCCTCTACCGCGAGGCTACTTTCATCGCCAATACCTACGCTACCGACCTGTACAAAAACGAGATATCTCTGGAAGCCGTCAAAGTACAGCTGGACGCGCTGGACGCCTACACGAACGCCGTTCTCTGGATCATCAATCCGTCCGGACGCCTTGTGCTGGATTCTTCCGCCCCGTTGGATCTGGAAAATGAAATCGTCATAGAGAATTTTGATTCCACGGTCACGGCTGGCTCCAACTACGTTGTGGGAAATTTTTTCAATACATTTGAAGAAGATATGCTGAGTGTTTTTGCACCCATCACGGCCGACTATAAAGTAAAGGGCTACGTGGTCATCCACATGCCCATGGGCAGCATTCAGATGGAAGCCAACAGTATGCTTACCATTTCTTATCTGATGCTCGTAATCCTGTTTTTGCTGTCTCTGATCATCCTGATCTTCTTTACGGAAATCGTCTATATTCCGCTGCGCAAGATCACAGAAGCAACGGAGCAGTACGCCAGCGGCAACATGCATTATGAATTCACCGTGGAAAGTGAAGACGAGATGGGGTATCTGGCAGCTACCCTGTCTTACATGGCCAGTGAGATCGCCCGCTCCGAGGATGACCAGAAGAAATTCGTAGCCAATGTTTCCCACGATTTCCGTTCCCCTCTGACTTCCATCAAGGGATATCTGGAAGCCATGATCGACGGCACGATCCCGCCTGAGATGCACGAGAAATATCTGTCCATCCTGTTAAATGAAACGGAGCGCCTGACAAAGCTGACCAACAGCCTGCTGACGCTCAACAATCTGAATACCAAGGGAATTATGCTGAACAAATCCGATTTCGATATCAACGGCGTGATCCGCAATGTGGCTGCCTCCTTTGAGGGCACCTGCCGCGAACGGACCATCGCCATCGAACTGGTACTGACCGGCGACCAGATGTATGTATTCGCCGATGTAGACAAGATCCAGCAGGTTCTCTACAACCTGCTGGACAATGCGATCAAATTCAGCCATCACGATTCCATCATCAAGATGGAGACTACCGAAAAGCATAATAAAATTTTTGTCAGCGTAAAGGACTCCGGCATCGGTATCCCGAAAGACGACCTGAAACTGATCTGGGACCGTTTCTACAAATCCGACCTGTCCCGCGGCAAGGACAAGAAAGGCACCGGACTCGGCCTGTCCATCACCAAGGAGATCATCCGCTCCCACGGCGAGAACATCAATGTGATCAGCACGGAAGGCGTAGGCACGGAATTTATCTTTTCACTGCCAAAATCGGATGTGGAGGATGACGATTAGACCACCTGGAATTCCTCATAAAATGTGTCTATGGCAATTTGGAGTCAAATACCCATGCAAGCATGGCTGCCTGGCTCGTTGCTTCGTGGGAATAAACTATGGAATCTATTGGATGTATATAAAAATATCATGATCAACACCTGAGATACACGATTGTCCATACTTCCACTTTCGTCAGTGTAAACCGCACAAATTTTCCTTTCTCATTCGTCACAGATTCATATGGCAGTTCCTGGCTTGTACTGTCCGGCAGGTCGGGACTGGCACAATAAATCCCTTCGATATCTCCATCCACCGCCACTGTACAGAGAATGTCCTTCTGTATCGGCGGTTTTTCTTTTCCTTTATTCCAGTAATCTTCCGAGCAGCCGCACAGATTGATAAATATAAGCAGTTTGCATCCTGTGCTTTCCCGTATCGTGATCCACAGCTTCCCGTTTTCCCCATAGGCGCTCCAACAGGCTGTTCCAGCTTCCGACCCGCATTGATATTCATAATTATCCCATCCCATATGCGTCATGGTCACATCAGTCATTTCCGGATCATAGAAAAGATTAAGATAACGCAGCATGAAATCATAATACCTGCGCATCACCGCCGCCGTCTCTTCTCCCATCAGGCTGTAATCCCCATAATATCCCTGAGTCAAAGCAGCATTGTTCTCCCCCAGCAAAAGGTGATAAGCGCCATTGGAAACAATGACTGCCATCAAGATCCGCGCAGCATAAGCCGCCAGAAGACCGTCCTCTTTGCGAAACGGCTCCAGATACGCCGCCAGAATGACCGGCTTCCTGTCCTGTACCAGACGTCTCGCTTCCAAAATCAGCTGTTTTATATGAAAATAGCGCTCATAGGGTGGCCATACCTCTATATAGACTGCTTTCACATTATGACATGCCGTCTCCGATACAGGCCAGTTTCCTACATTATTGAAAACAAGAAAAGGCTCCTGCCCTGTTTCCGTAAGGGCCGCAGAGACCTCATCGATCAGACTGCCAAACTCTTTCTGTAATGCCACCCTTTCAAATTTACCCTCCAACCTGGAAAAAGCAGTCTTTGGAAACCCATAGGTATCCATGTGGATCCCAGCAAAACCCATCTTCTCCAAAGCATTCTGATACTGAGCGGCCAGATGACTTCTCCACGGCGAACTTTTTTGTATATTCATGATATAGAACCTGTCAATAAAGCAGAACACATCTCCGTTCCCATTATAAAAGGCCCAGTCCCTGTGCTGCTCATAAAACTCTTTCGAGGCGGCATAGACTGCCCCGTAGGCAATCGGTTTCATTCCATACCGCTTCGCCTGCGCGATTTTCTCCCTCACGGTATCCCTGTGAATCTTTTTACCCATCATATCCTCATAATCATCCTGCTCTGCTACAAGATTATCATGCCGATAGGACCAGTCATAAAACTGTACCATATTGATATGGTATTTTCGCAGCTGCTCCATGGCTCCGTTTACCATATCTTCTTTTGTAAAATCGCTGACAAACCCATATCGCAGGGAATATTCCGGCTTCCGGCATACGTCAAAAGCCGTCTCCAGTATAAGTGGCTTTTCTTTCCCATACAGCACCGCCCGTACCCCATATCCCGCAAAAAAGGAGTCATAGCTGCCTGCGCATATCTCTGTCGTCTGCTGCAGCCTGTCTATCTCCATGGTACGGATTTTGGCTTCCAGCCAGTAAACCACAAGCACCACCCGGTCATAGCGCTGTACCTCACAAACATCCGCCGCTTCCAGACATAGCCAAACTTCTTCTCCTGTCAGATACTGCGCTTTTCGCGGATAAAAATCCATACGCTTCCATCCTCCGTTTTCTATGTTTTCTAACTTTTCTGTCTTTACCCTCAGTGAGGGTACTATCCCTTTAAGGCACCGTCCGTCAGTCCCCTCATCAGATTCTTCTGGAAGAGCAGAAAGACTATGACTACCGGCACGATCGCGATCACAGCCGTTGCCGCCATGATATTCCATTTGGCCCCCGCAAACTGCTGGAAATAAATGGACAACGCCTGCGGCACATTATGTTTCGCCCGGTCCTGTAAGAAAAAAGCAGCCTGTGCATAATTGTTCCAGATCCCGAAACCGTTCAGGATTACCACTGCCGACACAGAGGGCTTTAACAGCGGAAGAATGATCTTCCAAAACACCTGCATCTGGCTGCATCCGTCAATTACAGCCGCCTCCTCCAACTCCATCGGCAGTGCCCTGATAAATCCGGTAAATACAAAGACGGCCTGCGGAATCGCCAGCGTGGCGCACACGCATGTCATCCCCCACAAAGTGTTTACGGCGTGCAGCCTGATCATCAGCCCATAAAGCGGCACCGTATTGATAATGCCCGGCACCATCATACAACAGAGAAATATCAGATAAACTGTCTGGTTAAACTTATTTTTACAACGGGCGACAGCATAGCCGGCCATCGCACCCAAAATTACGATCAACAGGATCGCCCCTGCCGTAATCAGACCCGAATTCAGCATTGCGTGTCCGATCTGGGACTGTTTCCATCCGTCCGGGAAATTCTGGAAATAAAAATCCGGAACAAACATATTACCTTCATAAAAATTACGCCGGGGCGTATTTAAAGCCAGAATCAGGAGGATTCCAAAAGGCGCCAGACACAACAGACTGATCATAATAATTATAAGATACCGTAAACCGCAGAGTATTTTTTTCATCTCGATATCCATTCCTTTCACTTCATTCATGATCCGGAACGTCATGCACCAGATTCTTTTCTTCTTAATCTTCTTCCTTCTTTCTCATCAGCCACGAGGATGCCGCTACCGGTATCAGTACGATCAGAAACAGAATGATCGCTACTGCAACCGAATATCCTGTCCTGCTTCCATAACACATACGCATGATATAAATACTCAACGTTTCTGTCTGATACCCCGGACCTCCGCCGGTAAGGGACATCACAATATCAAATACAGACAGTGAGCCGATGATATTTGTGATGACATTGATCCTGATCGACGGACCGAGCAATGGCAGAGTTACATGCAGGAAACCGTCCACCCAACGCGCCCCGTCTATTCTGGCTGCCTCATACAAGTCTCTGGAAATACCCTGCAGTCCTGCCAGATAGATCACCATAGTCATCCCGGCATACTGCCAGACGTTTACCAGAACGATCACCAACAGGGCGCTTTTGTAATTCCCCATCCAATTACCAAACCATTCCGGATGCCCCAGTCCATCAAAGAAATGATAAAGGAATCCTCTGCCCGGCTGCAGCAGAAAATACCATATATACCCCATGATCAGGGGACTGATAATGGCCGGCATATAGATGCACATGCGGGCGATCGATTTTCCTCTGAATTCCGAATTCATCAAAAGGGCATAGACGAGCCCCACTATATTTAACAGTGGGGCACTTCCGAGCGTAAACAAAACGGTTGTCCTGATGTCCGACAATGCCCTTTGGTCATGAAAAAAATCAATAAAGTTTCGGAGTCCGACAAAATGTGCGGCTTTGATCCCGTCCCAGTCGGTAAAGCACAGGCCGATTCCCTTCAAAAGCGGGTAGATGAAAAACACCGCGTACAGCGCAAAGGCCGGAACCGCCATAAATTGATGTAACCCGATCTTTCGGCTTTTCATGTCTCCATCCTTTCCGGAGTTTACTGTTCTCCGTCTCCAGCACTGCCCATTCCGTCATTCCACGCATCCGTATAGGCTTCCGCAAACTGCTCCGGCGTATACTGACCGGCAAACAGTCCCTGCAGCATCCTTCCAGCGTCATCCCCGGAAAAACCGGCCGGTTTTTCATTGGTAAAACCGATATTGACCGCACCGTCCAAAGCCGCGGAAACCTCACTCACAACAGCCTCCGGTGCCCATTTGGCAGTCACATCCTTAAAGGCGCTCGGCGCTTTTGCCACTTCACAATATTTCTGCTGGTTCTCCGGCAAGAACAGGAAGTTCATGAATTCGATACATGCCTCCTTGTGTTCTGTAGTTGCAGAAATCGAATACCCGGAGTCTTCCGCACTTAACACCACCGGAGATGAACCCTGCATATATGCCGGATACGGTGCGAATCCGATTTTATCTTCCATTTCCGGAGAAGCCTCCAGCACACTGGAAATTGCCCACATGCCGTTGCTGAACATAGCCGTTCTCCCACTGACAAAATCCTGTACACAGTTATCGTTGGTAGCCGTCAGAATATCCTCATTGATCAGTCCCTTATCCTGCAATTCCTTCATATTTCCGGCAAAAACAGCCATCGGTCCATCGCTGTCCGCAAACTTCAATGCCTCCTGATCATTCTCCAGCATCGCTTTCTTTGCTTCGATCGTACCCAGATTTGATTTCACATAGCCATGCGGGATGAACTCGATCAGATGTCCTAAATGCCAGGCTTCGCTTCCGAAAATGAACCACGGAACCACATCCGGCTTCTCGGTCCTGATCTTTTCCAGCATTGCCACAAATTCATTCCACTCTCCGGGAAATTCCTCAATCCCCAGCTCATTAAATATCTCTTTATTATAAAAGAATCCCGCCATCGTCATATTGGTGCATACGCGGAAAGTCTTTCCTGTCTTCACATCTGTGCACGCTGCTTTCATATCCGGTGACATACGGTCCCACCACTCATTCTGGTCCGAAATATCCATGTATTTCCCTTCATCCACAAACCCCTGTTCATAGGTCGTCATAATATCCGGCACCTCGTCAGACGCAAACTTGATCTTAATGATATTGCTGGCGTCTTTCTGATACTCCTGTTCTACCGTGATCCGGTCCTGGGATTTATTAAACGATTCAATGATCTCGTTCATCACGTCAATGGTCTCTATCTTCCCTGTAAATAATTTGATATTCACTTTCTCGCCGCTGTCCGCCTGGCCGGTCTCCGACTCCTTTTGTGTATCATCCGTTTCTTCCGCCCCGGCAGTCTCTTCAACCGGTTCACTTACTTTACTTTCTGCTGCCGGCTGGTTTCCCGCACCGCCGCATCCTGCAAGTGTACCTGCCGCCACGGCCAAAGCCATAAATAACGCTGCTGCTTTTCTTCTCTTCATATTCTTATATCCTCCTTCTTACTGACAGTCACCCTTGATCATCTTTCTTTCCATGCAATATCAAAAACTGTCTTTTTATTTTGCATTTTCATCTTAGCATCTATCCTGTTTGTATAAAATACCATATATTTTGGATAATAGTTTCAGTTTTTTGTATATATCATCTAATGCTTGCTATTTTTCTACGGCTGTTCAATAATGATTACAAGGAGGCTGTCCATGAAAAGAAATATACATTTAACATTCACAACAAAACTTGTCACTATGATATGCCTTTTTCATATAGCCGCAATATCCGCTGTCTCTTACCTGAATTACCAGCGGTATTCCAGGCAGGTAACCGGGCAGACGATCGCCCAGACCCAGCAGATCATTGAGCAGACCGGTTCCAACATTAACATCTATCTCAATGAATTGAACCGTCTGACACTGGCTCCCTATTACGATGACGACGTATTGCACAGCCTGGAACTGTCCCCACGCTCTCCGGAAGAACAGCTGTCCGTCAGCAGAACGATCGGCGATTTTCTTGCTTCCGCCATGACGCTGCCCCGCGATGAAATCCTGCGGGTCTATATCATGAATGATAAGAATATCTATTCCTATACCCGGACACCTTATGAAATGGAAGATTTCGAGCGTTATCAGGAAAGCGACTGGTATCGGCAGGCTCTGTCCCAGACAAAGCCGATCTATATTCCACCGCATCTGGAAAAGGCCTTCGGCAGCAGGAAAATACCCGTCTTTTCTGTGGTCAGGCCAATTCGCAGCAAGAAGGATAACACACAGATACTCGGCGTCATTAAAGTAGATGCCGATTATTCGGGCATTCGCAAAATCTGCGACCGCGTAGAACTGGAAAAGGGCGGTGCACTCATCATCACCAACGACGAAAACCAGATCATATATCAGACAAGCGAACAGATCAGCCCCGATTTCCTGTCCTTTCTGACGCCCTCCAAAATGGCCGG
>ERZ808035.1500-NODE-1500-length-11181-cov-3.206682_pt1 | contig 11181 bp, 8 predicted proteins | sample MGYA00380189_ERZ808035 | MGnify/ENA primary metagenome ERZ808035 (study PRJEB31490, sample SAMN06133407) | mouse gut metagenome | isolation source: M5_1 | host: mice | place: China: Chengdu | collected 2015-05 ...
ACCTGCTTCGATCAAAAGCTGTATCTGCTGTTCTTGGGTCAATTCCGTAAATGCTGCCTCTTCCGGGTCCATCACTGTCTCCGGCTCCTCCGATGTCTCTGGCTTCGGCACAGATACCTGACCGCCATAGACAATGACAGGCTCTCCTTTTTCCACATGCTCATAGATCACCTCCGCTTTCTTTGGCGGCAGATTGACACAGCCGTGTGACCCGTTTCTCAGATAGATCTCTGCGCCGAAAGTGCTTCTCCATGAGGCATCATGCATTCCCACATTTCCGTTAAACGGCATCCAGTAACTGACCTTTGAGGCGTAGTTTGCCCCTCTGAGCGTTGTGTTGCGCTCTTTGTATGTAATGCCGTAGATACCGACTGGCGTATTATACCCTCTGCTCACATTTCCAGACACAAAGTCCGTTTCCTCCACAAGCACGCCATCCTTATAAACCCATAAATGCTGGCTCGTGAGATCAATTTCAACATAACTGTCTCCAATATCATCCTCGCCATACTGCGCCGCCTGCGCATGATAAATCGGCGTTCTCTCCTCACTTTTTCCACTCCTGATCAGCTCAACGAGCGCTTCTGTCTCCTCCGGGCGGTTCATCCACCAGCCGTAGGCTCCCTCTGCAATCGTGATCGTCTCTCCGTTCGTCGTTCGAAACTCCCGTTTCTTGCCCCATGTATCGTATTTTCGGGAAAGTGCATTGACGTACTCTCTCACAAGGGCGGGATCGACATCCAGCGTATCCTCCTCCATGATCAGCCAGTCTTTGATGATACTTCCATCCAGCACCTCAACATCATCGCCAAAAGTATAGGTAATCTCGACGCCTGTCAGTCGGTTTAACTGTTCGCATTTTTTTTGCAGTGCACTGCTCGCCGAAGCGATGGGTGCGTCCTGATAGCAGCCTTTCGCATCTAAATCTACTGTCGCTGCAAGCATTTGTACTGCCTCCTCCACCGTCTCGTAAATTTTCTGGCGGATTGGCACTGTCCCTTTATCTTCTGGAACGATCTGAAATCCATTCTCTGTGTAATCACTCAGATAAGCATTCTGAGGCTGCCTGATATTTTCTGATTTGAAGAAACAGAGCGTGTCAATCTTGCGCTCGAGTTCCTCCTTAGAATATGTAACCATCGTGTCAACTGTATATTCTGATTTTCGGAATATTGAAACAGGCCACTGAAAAGCATTCTGCCTATCAATAATATCCGTAAAGGCATCGCCAACATCCATGCGCAGTGCAATGTCTGCTGAGGTGATTGTGTCTGTCAACTGGTCGCGCCCACTGATCTCCAGCACATAGTCGCTGGAAGTATCAAGGATGCGGCTCTCCACACTGCTAAGCGACCCCACTGAATAATTCTCTCCATTTATAATGGTATTAAAAAAATAATGCTTCGTAAAAAATAGAACAAAACCTAAATAAATAATTGTAATCGCTGACACTGCTGCCACCACAGCATATAATTTCTTTTTCCTTCTTTTCATAATTGTACCTCTAATTCTCTTTGCATTCATCTCCTATGCTGAAACAATTATCCTATATAACAATACTCTGGCAGTCAAAACCAGAGTATCACCATTGGCAACCGCAGCGATAAGCCGGGTTCTGTCAGCACTGCCGCTCTCGCAGCAGCACGAATGATCATCTATCTAGGACTGACGTTGCCGTCAGCCTCAAGCGACCTACCTGGAAACAGACCGGGCAAGTCTATAGTTCCCTGTTTGGTCTTGCTTCGGATGGGGTTTACATGGCTATGGCTGTTACCAGCCACACGGTAGTCTCTTACACTGCCTTTCCACCCTTACCAAAATGGAACAAAACTCCCATTTTGGCGGTATATTTCTGTTGCACTCGCCTTAGAGTCGCCTCCACCGGACGTTATCCGGCATCCTGCCCTGTGAAGCCCGGACTTTCCTCACCTTACCGGAAACCCCGGTAAGCCGCGATCATTTACTGCAGTTGCCGTATTATTATATAATGCTTCGCTTACTTTTTCAAGCATTTATTCTAAATCTATTAAACCTTAAAACAACTTCCACCGACGAACTCCCGCACAATAGAATTTTGGGGAAGCTCCTCTATTCCTACCCCAAGGAAATAGCTTAAGAATTTCAGCAGGCGCACCGCCTCAAAATATTCGGGTTCTCCTTTTTCTATACTGTAGAGTAAAGGTTCTGCATATGGCTTTAGCACCGCAAGTTCATAGATAAGCGCAGAGTTAAACATGGCATCTGCACTCTCCTGAAAAGGAAAGATATTCTCTGTCTCTCCCTTTCGCACAGAAGGCCACATCTGCACTGTGCGTTTGGCTGTGGCGCCCCGCGTTCTTGCATCCCGCACCAGACGCCGAAGCAATCGTCCATCCGTAGTCGGGATTCGGTTATGTTCATCTATATTTAGTGTAGTAAGTGCACTAATATAAATCTTATATTTGCTATCGGCAGGCAGTGCATAGGACATTTTGTCATTCAACCCATGGATTCCTTCTATAACAAGGATATCATCAGGACCAAGCTGCTTAAAATTCCCCCTGTACTCACGCTTTCCTGTCACAAAATTAAATGTTGGCAGCTCAACTCGCTCTCCCGCTAACAGCGCGCACATATCATCATTAAACTTTTGTGTATCGATTGCTTCAAGACATTCAAAATCATAGTCTCCATTTGGCTGTTTAGGTGTATTCTCCCGGTCTACAAAATAGTCATCTGCGGCAATAGGATGCGGTGTCAGTCCATGTGTGCGCAACTGCACAGACAATCTGTGGGAAAAGGTTGTTTTCCCTGATGAGGAAGGTCCTGCAATCATCACAAATTTAATACCACCACGTGATACAATTTCCGACGCAATCTCACTGATTCTGCGCTCTTGCAGCGCCTCCTGCACAAGCACTAGCTCATTAAATCTTCCTTTTCGTATCTCGTCATTGAGGTCACTCACGGTATCAACACCTAGCTTCTCTCCCCAATCTACAGAGATTTCCATAGACTTAAATAATTTAGGAAATGGTTTGAACGCCTCCAATGTTGTAGGATTACTCCTGTTTGGCAATATCAGTACGATTCCATTTTCATACCTTTGTAAATCAAACCATCGCACATATCCTGTACTCGGCAGCATATACCCATAATAATAATCATAATATCCATCAAGATTATAGACATTGACGCTAGAACTTCCCCTGTAGCGAAACAAACTTACTTTGTCTGACATCTTCTGCTGCGCAAAAAGAGCATTTGCCTCATCAATTGGCATGGACTTTTTAATAATGCAATAATCCTTATCTATGTACTCCTGCATTTTTGCCTTGATTTTGCCAACAATCTCATCTGTGAACGCAAAATCTCCTTTTTTCGCACAGTAATATCCATTTCCAATCGCAAACTCCATCTTAATCTTTTCAATCTTATCTGCCCCAACCACATCATTAATGGCTTTCATTAAGATAATGGTCGCTGTTCTGTTATAAGTTTTGTGCCCCGTGTCATCTGCCAGTGTCAAAAACTCTACAGTACAGTCCTGATCAACCTTTTTGAATAATTCCTTAATCTTTCCATTTCTAACTGCCAGTGCAATCGGATATGAGTAATCTTTTTGATACACACTAGCCACCTCGCCAAAGGTAATACCCACTGGATACTCTCTGCTCTTTCCATTCACTGTCACTTGAAAGCTCTGTCTACTTCCCTCCATTCATTGTCCTCCTCTCCTACACCACCACAAAAGGCTCTTTTATCTCTGTCTTATAAATTGTCAATCCAGGCAGTTCTCTTTTGATAAACTCTTCCATATAAGAGACAAACAGTTTTTCAATACCATAGTGCCCTGCATCAATCACATTGATACCTTGCGCCACCGCATCGATTCCTTCATGATGATCAATATCGCCGGTTATCATCACATCCACACTTGCATTTATCGCATCCTTAATATAAGCACCCCCAGAGCCAGGCATCACTGCGACCTTTTTGGCAATATCACCCAAATCCCCAAAAACTCTGACATTCGGCACATGGAACTTCTGCTTGACAAACTCTGCGAGATCTGCCACGCTCATGCGCGCTTTAAGACATCCTGCTCTGCCGCAGCCTTCCTTAGAAATATCATCCTCATAAGTGACATTCAACACTTGTCTCTCCTGCAAAAGCAACTCATCTGCCGCTGCATCCGCCATGCCCATCACATCAAAATTGGTGTGCATTGCAAAATAACTGATATCATTCCGAATTAGTTTATAAACGCGTCGGCCAATAAAATCATCTGTAGTAATTCTGCTCATCTTTCTAAAGATGAGTGGATGATGTGTGAGCAACATATCCGCTCCAAGGGAAACTGCTTCCTCAATCACATCATCTGTCGCATCCAATGCAATATAAATCGTTTTGACTTCCTTATCACGTCTGCCCACCAGCAGACCAATATTATCCCACTCCTCCGCGTAGGAGGCTGGGGAATGTAGTTCTAATTGTTCTATAATTTCAAAACATTTCATAGCCATTTCTCCATGATAAATTGGATATTATTTAAAATAGCAATACAGGCAGAATACAATATCACTCAGTTTCTCATCAAGCTCTGCCACACGCGACTGTTGTCTGTCCGTCGTCTGTTCTTGGCGCAACAGATTTTCTCGAAGGTTCTCCAAATTTCCCTTCTGCCACAATAGATATCTTTTTAATATCGGATGCGCCATTGTCAACAGACATGGACCATATGTATCCTGAACTCTTGTAAGCCGCTGTACTTCCTCTCTTGATATCTCAGATATTGTAAATGGTTGCCGGTAAGCTGGAATCCCATTTCTGTGCACGCCGCTCTTTTTGCATTTCTGTTCCAAATGTCCACCAATCTGCCACTCAAGCCTGCCAAATGCTCCGGGCAGCGCACGCATCATCGGATAATATTTTCCATCTTCATAGACCAAATCTTCCTTGTCAATTAAATAGCCTTTTTTTCGCAGATAACTACGCACCTCAGCCAATTCCGACTGGGGTTGTAATATCACCTGTTTCATGCCGCTAACCAACTCTTTTCCCTGTTCAAGTATAGAGAGGACCAGCCTGCCGCCCATACCAGCACAGATGATTCCCTCCGCCTCGCCCATCTGCAATGCACTGACACCATCGGAAAGCCGGGTCTCTATATAATCCTGCATATCGTACTCAACAATATTCTGTTTTGCCCTGTCCAAAGGTCCGCTGTTAATATCCATTGCAATCACATGTCTGCAAACGTTGCTTCTGACAAGCTCCATTGCAATATAACCGTGATCGCAGCCGACATCAGCGATACTCTTACAGGGCTGCACAAGCTCAGCCACAGCCCTCATTCTATCCGATAACAGCATCTATAATCTCCTAATCCAAAAAATCCTTAAGTTTGCGGCTTCTTGAAGGATGACGTAATTTTCTGAGTGCCTTTGCCTCAATCTGCCTGATACGCTCTCTGGTGACATTGAACTCTTTACCGACTTCCTCAAGTGTGCGTGCTCTTCCGTCATCCAGCCCAAAGCGAAGTCTAAGAACCTTCTGTTCTCTGTCTGTTAACGTGTCAAGCACTTCGACCAACTGCTCCTTCAATAACGTAAATGCAGCGGCATCCGCCGGAACAGGAACATTATCATCCTGGATAAAATCCCCCAGATGACTGTCTTCCTCCTCGCCTATTGGCGTCTCCAAAGAGACTGGCTCCTGAGAAATTTTTAGGATTTCACGCACGCGCTCCTCTGGCATATTCATTTCCTTTGCAATCTCCTCTGGGGTCGGTTCCCGTCCAAGCTCCTGAAGCAATTGTCTACTCACACGAATCAGTTTATTAATTGTCTCAACCATATGAACAGGGATTCGGATTGTTCTTGCCTGATCTGCAATTGCCCTCGTGATTGCCTGACGTATCCACCAAGTCGCATACGTAGAAAATTTGTAGCCTTTTCTGTAATCAAATTTCTCTACTGCCTTAATTAGTCCTAGATTTCCCTCCTGAATCAAATCTAAGAACAGCATACCACGTCCGACATACCGTTTGGCAATGCTCACCACCAGACGAAGATTGGCCTCAGCAAGCCGCTTTTTTGCCTCCTCATCACCAAGTTCCATCTTCTTTGCAAGCTCAATCTCCTCATCTGCACTCAAAAGCGGCACCTTTCCAATCTCCTTGAGGTACATTCTGACAGGATCCTCTATTCCAACACCATCCGGCACAGTGAGATCGATATTTTCCATATCCATCTCTTCGTCGTCCACCAAAAGCAGATCATCATCTGGCAAATCATCGTCATCATCCGTAATGCGCAGAACATCGACATTGTTCTGTTCAAGAAGCTCCAAGATTCGCTCAAACTGCTCCTCCTCAAGCGGCATATCCTTAAAAAAATCGTTAATTTCCTGGTATTCCAGCACGTTTTTCTTTTTCTTTGCAACCGCCAGCAGCTCCTTTAATTTCGCATCAAATTTTGCTTGTGTGTTTTCATCCATTCTGGTCAATCCTCCATACCATATTATTTTTATCCTTAATTTAAAGAAATATGCGTTTTGTTAAGTTCTTCCAGCGCTTTTTTCCCCTCGATTACCTTGCTGAGTGCTGATAGGTCCACACCGGAACGCGCCGAATAGTATTCATAGCTGTTTTTCTTCACACTCACAAGGATATCATGAAAGGCTTTCTCCTTCTCCTGATCACTCTCTAGCTCTGGCAGCGTTGTCGTAAACAGGGATGCCGCTTCACTCTGATCTTTCTCCTCCTCAAACATATTGATGATGCCCGCCGGATTGAGTTCATTCTTCTCAATATCCTCAAACATCCGCCTTGCTACCTTACTGTACAGCTCCACAGTAAAGTCCTCCGCAGAGAGATATGCTTTGATCTTGGCATATAACTGCGGGTAATCCGTCAGCCACGTCAACAGCAGCCGCTGAGATTTTTTGGCATTCTCCTCAGGCGTGTTCGTCTTTCTGCTCTGTATGCCTGATTTGGGACGCTCTACAGCCTGCACTGCATAGCCGCCCGCCTTTACAGCCATATTCACAACCAGTTTTCTGAGATTATCAAAGCCGATATGATACTTTTCCGCCACTGCTTCGAGATAATTTTCCCGCTCCACGTCCTCACCAAACTCGCAGAGCTTCCTCGCGATCTGACTGTGAAAGTTCGTCTTACCCTCTGGGTCATTTAAGTCAAATTCCCGCTCAAGCATCCGAATCTCAAACATAAAGGCATTCTCAGCATGTTCAATGCGCTCCTGAAAAGCCTCCTGTCCCAAATTTTTGATAAATTCATCCGGGTCTTTGTACGGCGACATATTAATGATTCTGCCGGACATGCCAGCATCCCGCAAGATTCGTATCGCGCGGAGCGCCGCCTTCACCCCTGCCTTGTCACTATCGTATGCCAGCAGTACATCCCTGGTATATTTCTTGATCAGTCCCGCCTGTCCCGGCGTGAAGGCTGTTCCAAGCGAAGCCACTGCCTGCGTGAATCCCGCCTGATGCATACTGATCACATCCATATATCCCTCACATAATATAATATTCCCAGTCCTTGCGGTGCGCGCATAATTCATTCCATATAAATTTCTACTCTTGTCAAAGATCTCCGTCTCCGGCGAGTTGAGATACTTCGGACCGCCGTCGCCATCTCCCATAATCCGCCCGCCAAAACCGATGACACGATGATTGATATCCTGTATCGGAAACATCACCCTATTCCAGAATTGTGTTGTCGTTCCCCGGCGCTCGTCCATCTTGGCAAGTCCCACATCGCGAATCAGATCGTCGGTAAACCCTTTTTGACGCAGATAGGACAGCAGCTCCTCCCCTCTTGCAGGCGCATAACCCAAGCCAAAATTCTTGCGCGTCTCATCGGAGAGCCGACGCTTGTCCAGATATTCCTTTGCCTTGATTCCCTGTCCATTCCTAAGAAGGATATAATAAAATTTCGCTGCCTCCTTGTTGACCTCGAGCAGTCTCTGACGCCGCCTGGCCTCCTCTGAGTACTCCGCCTGCGGAAGCTCCACCCCCGCCTTCTCCGCAAGCATTTTTAATGCTTCGGGAAATGTACAGTTCTCATACTTCATCACAAAAGTGATCACATTGCCACCCTCGCCGCAGCCAAAGCACTTATAGATCTGCCGCGCGCGGTTCACCGAAAACGAGGGCGTCTTCTCCCCGTGAAAAGGGCAGCAGCACATATAGTTACTGCCTTTTTTTTGCAGTGACACATAACTGGAAATCACATCGACAATATCATTTTTCTGCCGAACTTCCTCGATCAATTCCTCTGGATAAAACATCTATATCCAACTCTCTTTCTCTACCACAATACCGATAACAGCCCTATTACCCCATCCAGAATTTCGGCACATATAATTGCTCATACAGCGAAATCGCAAAGCGGTCTGTCATCGTACTGATATAATCACAGACAACCTTCTCACGCGGCTCCCCCTGCAATCCCAGCTCCACGAAAAACTTAGGCAGCTCATCCGTGTGCCTCATATAGTATTCATACAGGGTCTTGACCAGGGAAACTGCCTTTTTTTCCTCACACTTTGCCACCTGATTGCTGTATACCTTATCATACATAAACCGCCTTAGGTTGCGCATCCCAAGCTCCACATCATCAGACATGCGCACATCATCTGTCCCCTTGCTCTGCGTCACAATATCATGAATAAAATTATTGAGACGCTCGCGCGGACTGTATCCGATAATCTCCCCGATTTCTCTAGGAATATCCCGCGCCTTTAAGATTCCTGCCCGGACAGCATCGTCCATGTCATGATATGTGTATGCGATCTTATCCGAGAAGCGCACTACTTTGCCCTCGAGCGTCGCCGGCATACTCGATGTCTGATGATTGCGCATCCCATCCCGAACCTCCCACGTGAGATTCAGTCCATCCCCGTCTTTCTCAAGAAGCTCCACTGTACGAACACTCTGTTCATTATGTTTGAACCCATATGGACAGATTTCATTGAGTGCACGCTCTCCTGCATGACCAAAAGGTGTATGTCCCAAATCATGTCCCAGTGCGATCGCCTCCACCAGTTCTTCATTGAGCTGTAATGCCCGCGCGATTGTCCGCGCATTCTGCGATACCTCAAGTGTATGTGTCAGTCTCGTTCTGTAGTGATCCCCCTCCGGTGACAAAAAAACCTGTGTCTTATCCTTGAGACGACGAAATGATTTGGAATGCAGAATCCTGTCTCGATCCCGCTGGAATACCGGCCGAATGTCACACTGCTCTTCCTCCCGATCTCTGCCCTTTGACCTGGCACTGAGTGTCGCATACGGACTCAGGTACTCGCTTTCCCACTGTTCAAGGTTTTCTCGTATTGTCATAATAAAACCCCCGTTTTGTGTACAATTCACAAAATGATTCCATACTTAATATATTCCACGCGGATTTCAAAATTCCTTCTTTTATCTAAAATTCTACAAAGTTTTATCATTTAATCTAGCATGGCTTCGCGGAATTATGGCGGTTAGCGTGCATACAAAAAACTCTGGAGCATATTCTGTTCCAGAGTTTTTATGCGGAAGATGGGACTTGAACCCACACGTCGTTACCGACACAAGATCCTTAGTCTTGCCTGTCTGCCAATTCCAGCACTTCCGCGAACAAATGATATATTACCGTATTTCGACATTTTTGTCAACTCCTTTTGCAAAATTCTTTTATTTTAAATAAAAAAAGTAAGGTGCCAGTTCAGCATAACACCAAACTGTCACCTATACTTTATATAGTCATCTGCTGAAAATACTTCGTATCTACCCTATTCGTCAGCCATACACCATTTTCAGACATATAAAACACCTGACCGTCACGGTACATGTCACCGCTGCGGATTTTGAGCACAACAGGTTTGCCGTGGCGCCTGCCCACATTGAGGGCTGTCTCGACATCTTTTGACAAGTGCACATACAGCCGCCCCATTGGTTTGAGACCTTCTTTTTGAATGCTGTCAAGAAAACCTACAGCAGTGCCATGATATAAGAGCGCCGGTGGCTCTAGTTCCTTTAATTCGACATCCACTGAGATGCTATGCCCTTGATTTGCACGGATTAATGTCTTGTCTTCATTAAATGAATAGCGCTGCTTCTGATCTGTCTGAACTATCTCCTCGAGAAGCTCTCTGTTGATTCGTTTTCCAGTCTTTTTGATGCCGGCTATCAGTTCTTCCACATCCGCCCAACCATGCTCATCGAGCTGGATATTCACCGCCTCTGGATGATGGCGCAGTATAAGGCTGATAAACTTGCTCAGGCTGTCATTTTTCATCTTTTTCATCTTATTTTCTCCTACCTTAAGTCTCTAATTATTTTCTCATTCATCTCATCGTAAGAGTTCCAATCTGCTTCTTTTGCGTGGATACCTGATTTAACAATAAGATATTTAAGAAGCGACATAATTTCCTGTGGTGTCTTATGCGTTTCACGTTGTATCCATTCCGCTGTAAATTTCGCATCCAACAAAGGTAAAATCACCTCTTGATAGGACTCTTGTGTACAAGTCTTTACAATCCATTCCTTTTCTTCTCCGTTTAAGAGAAATTGACTGTATGGTTTTATGCCTTGTTTATGTAATTGTTCCGCATAAACTGTGTTAATCCGTTCCATCAACACCCCCTGCATATTGGATGACTGATAATATCCAAATGCCGGATTGTCTGATTCTAGTTTCATCCTTAGTTCCGCAAACATGTATCGTATTTCCTCTTTTCTTCCTGATAATATCATATCCCTTTCGGTAAAAACACGCAAAATTTCGTTCCCTGTCCCGGTTTGGAGACAACTTTGATATATCCACTTTGAGCCGCAATAATCTCTCTCGCCAGATAAAGACCGATCCCGATCCCCTGTGTCTGGCTTACAGACTGTGATCGATAAAACCGTTGAAATATCTTTGACAGCTCTTCTTCTGCTATACCAATTCCTGTATCTGTAATCTCAATACTGCAAAACAGCTCATATGGCTGAACTGATATTGTAATACCACCTATCTGTGTATATTTGATGGCATTATCCACAATGTTTCCAACTGCTTCCGCAGTCCACTTATCATCATACACTGCCCCATGTAAACAGTTGTCTGTACCGCCGCACACTTCCCGTTTCATATACAGTCCCTTTTGCAACGCAAGAGGCTCATATTGATCAAAAAGATGCTCTACCAAA
>ERZ808035.1503-NODE-1503-length-11131-cov-6.356613_pt1 | contig 11131 bp, 12 predicted proteins | sample MGYA00380189_ERZ808035 | MGnify/ENA primary metagenome ERZ808035 (study PRJEB31490, sample SAMN06133407) | mouse gut metagenome | isolation source: M5_1 | host: mice | place: China: Chengdu | collected 2015-05 ...
TACCAAAAGTATCGGTATATTTGTAAGCATATCTCCCGTCTTTTCTCTGGCTCTCTCCCGAACGCAAAATGCGGTTTTTATTATCACGTCTTTTCTCCGACATTGTTTTTGCTCCTTTCTGTGTCGGAAAGAGCCTTGATATGCCTGTATTTATTATAGCAGATTTAAAGATTATTTCCACTGTCTTTTTTACTGAATGCGTCCAACACACCACTTTTTGTTTTCTTTCTTGTTACGCTTTAGAACGCTATTTCCGGGGGTAGGAATATAAATCCTTATCTCCTGTCAATTCCATGTCTGCAAGCCGCCAAAAACAAGCTGAAAAGACTCCCTACTGCGTAACAAACTCCATAATAAATTGAGGGCGAAAGCAGTTTACTGATTTCACCCTCTTGACTGCCCAACAGCTTTTCCTGTCTTTGCTACTTCCTATCGGTCGAAGCGGAATTTCAATATGGATTCTGTTAATCTTGCTTTTAATCTGTCCTGTGTATCGTCATTGATGCGCCCTTTGTACATAGACAGATATTTGATGTGCGCGGTGTAATGCCGCAACACTTCCTCTACCGCTTCCGGCTCTCCAGCAACGGCTTTTTCGATCACTTCAAAAGGTATCAGCTTCTTGTTCCTCATATCCCAATTCCTCCCATTCTTTCCGTAGCTGTTTCAGTGCAACATTTCTCCTGCGGTTTATTGAACTTCTGCAACGTCCGTACAGCCTGCCGATTGCTCCGTCACGATAACCGAGGAAGTAATAAAGCAACAGGACTTCCCGCCTTAAATGCGGCAATCTTGATAATGCTATTGCCAGCCGTTCATCATCAACGATAACTTCCTTTCCCAACACAAGAAATACAGTTGGCTTGTCCTGCTTTTCAAAATAGCTATCCATAGCGGACGGTTCAAAATGTTTCTCTGACATCAGATAGTCAAGGGATATTTCCCTTTCCTCTTTTCGTTTCAAATCCCGCCAAGCGTTGATTGCTTCATGGCGCAGGACAATCTTACAGAACGCATTGAACGCATACTCGATATGTTCCATGAACCTTTCAGAATATCTCATTTTCTCTCACCCCCTTTCTTCCCAGTAGGGGGCTATTACAGCAAACACCCATACAACAAAAAGCTGCACAGGCATTTGGGTAATATGAGTTATTAAGACATATTAAATGATATAATAGTTCATACTCATAGGCAAAAAATCCCGTTTCGCAAGACAGAATTTTTTTAACAAATCAATGACTGATGAATTTTGCTGATACAGTTTGCATTTCATGGCGGCTAACTCCTTTAGCCGCCATATCTTTAGGCAAAGATTCTCACTTCTTTAGTAAAAGAAACGGCGGCTTTGATTTTCCCAAAGCCGCCGTTTAATGATAGGCGTGTGAAAAGACCTCTGCTTGACGACGGCTTTTTTTCTTTTGCCGTCGTGCGGCAGATTATTATTCTATATTCATTTCTAAATGCCCTGTAAAATTGTTTCCAATAACGCCAATATAGTTCCCGCCTTCCGGCAATGTTATTGTTTCGGAATAGCTACCAGTTGCTTCAAGCAGGATTACCGGATCATCACTACCAGAAACCCAAAACACTTGCGCTGTTCCCTCGGTAATTTCCAAGTCAAAGGAAACAGAAATATCTTTGCCATTTTCGCGCTCAATAGAAGTTCCGCCAAAGAGATATTCTGTTTTAGAAAAATCCTTATAATCTGCCGTATACGTCCCGGTATAGCAATCTTCCCCATATGTCCGATTTCCTTTCAGTGAAAAATCGCTTGTGAGTGCTGTATTTCCAGCTATTTGGACAACACTATTATACTGATCTAAGATTTCATCTTTTGAACACCCTGCAAGTGTCAAACCAAATATCAAAACAATCATTGAAAGGAAATGGAAACTTATTTTCTTATAGCGCATATCATCAGCCTTTCTATTTTTTAATTCCAAACCTATAACTGCCCTTATTCATTCGTTAGTTCTGTATAATTGCTTTGCACAACGGCAGGAAGTTCATCATATTGCACTTCTTTCCATTCAAGAACACCTCGGATTGGCATTACCGTTAAACGGATAAAAGCTCCCTCTTTCAATTCCTTTGATGTTCCGAATGTAATGTCTTTTCCTTTTCCATTCTCATCGTAAGAAAATAAAGTGTATGAGTAATCCATACTTCCACTAAAGTTAATTACACCGCCTTTTGATTCGGTCTGTTCTATTTTACTGTTATCAATCTGTGAATAATAGTATGTGCTGCCAGTTCCCGAAAGAAACCACATACAAAAACCAATAAAACCTACAACAATTATTATAACTACCGCAATCCCGATAGATAATTTTTTCTTCATTCCTATATCCTCCGCTTACCAACCTTTTTTTGTTATTGTTTTTTTTGTTTTTTTGCTGCCTTGACTGGCACGTTTCCTTTTGCAGTGAACACGAAAACAGCAGTAATCATCAATGCGACAATCATACTAATCAGACAGATGAACACATTCCAATGTACAGCCGGATCGTAGCTTCTGTAACTGATTAAGCCTAAACTTGCAGTAACAGGATAAACATTTGCTAACGTAACATTTCCAGAGGCAAACATACCGCCATAGCCATAAACAAAAGCAATAATTGTTCCAATCATGTGTCCGTTTGGTATACGGGCGGCGAATGCAATAACAGGCATGACACCAATATACAAAAACAGGCAGTTAAAAATAATCTGGATAAATGTCTGCAATACTGATGTTACAGAAATTCCCGGAAATCCCATCATCAGATCAGCGATTACCGTAAATGCCGCACTTACCAGTCCAAAAAACAAAGAAAGCAATGCACATACAAGCAACTTCCCCCACAACAAGCTGCTATACGAAACAGGTATCGTCAAAATGCTTTTCAGCGTATCGTCTTTTCCTTCCCTTGCTATGATATATCCGGCAATGAGGGCAATGCACATGGGGAAAATCGTTGTGGCATTGTTTTTGATTACCTGCTCTGTAAAAAAGGAAAATGTCCAAACCGTTCCGTCCAATGCGGTTGTGGAAAAAAGCGTTAATACGACAGAGAGCAGCATTAGGAAAACACCTGCCCATATCATATGATACCGCTTTAATTTCCATATTTCGGTCTTAACCATGCGAAACATATCATTCATCCCCTCTCTTTTTATACATATAATCAACCAATATAACAGAAAGCAAAGCAATAACGGCTAAAATAATAATTGTCTGAAATGTAGTCGGAATTAAATATTCTAGCATCCCCACGCCGTCCATAGCTCCATGTGCGGTTAAATTCCCTGCACTCCAAAGGGTTGTAAGCGGAATTGGCATTAACCAGCACATCACTTTAGGCAGTGCGCCAAAAGATGATTCGGCTGTCAAACTTAGGACACTGTAAAAAACACATAATAAAACAGAAAATACATAATTCTTACTAAAGAAAACTACGAGAACGACTAACGGCAGCGTCCCGGCGGTAATAAAAATTCCCATTTCCAGCGCAAAAAATAATCTGTAAGCAATGCTGTTTACTTCTGTAATCATCCCACCGCACAGGATTGATATAAAAGCCGATGTCAGACTAAAAATACTCCCAAAAAAGAACAAAACAATTATTTTTGCCAAAATCATCTGTGTGCTTGTGACAGGGATTGTGCGCAGATTTTTAAATGTATCATTATCCCGTTCCATAAAAAAGAGCATGGCTGCCATCACCCCGATCATGCATGGCAAAAGAAGTTCTACCCCATATCCCATAACAAACTGAAAATAATCATTAAAAATATCTATTTTGCTGTCATATTGTCCTGCTGTCTGCGGCATTGTCATCAATGCTGTCAGCGGCACGGGAAATAAAAACGCCGAAAGAACAACCAGCCATATAAATTTTTTTCGCTTCAATTTTGAAAACTCACAAATAACAAGTTTAAGCAATCCCTTCACCCCCTGTTACACGTTTGAAGTAATCTTCAAGGCTTTCTTCACAAGTATGGGCTTCCGATACTTCCAAGCCATTTTCTACAAAAGCAGTAACAATTTTTCCTATTGGTAAATCAAGGTTATGCACCTGTATATTGTGGTCATCCTGTATGGTAAACTGGCTTTCATGGAAGATACGCTCTAAAATTCTTGCCGCTTGTGCCGTATCAGAAACAACAAATCGGATATGTTTACTGCTCTTTGCTTCCAGTTCTGCAAGACTTTCTTCTTCCAGCAATGTACCGTGGTCGATAATGCCTATATCGTCTGCCAAAAGTGCAATTTCGGAAAGGATATGGCTGGAAATCAATATTGTTTTTCCACGCTCATTGCAGAGATCACGGATAAAGGAACGGACTTCTGCAATTCCAATCGGGTCAAGACCGTTGATCGGTTCATCCAAAATCAAAAGCTCCGGGTCGTGCATAATGGCAAGTGCAATCGCCAGTCGCTGCTTCATGCCAAGTGAATATTGGGAAAACAGCTTTTTATCTTTGTAAGGCAGACCAACTAAATCAAGTGCATTTTTAATTGCGTTGCGGTTCGGCACTCCCCGCAGGGTAGCAAAAATGCGCAGATTTTCGGTAGCTGTAAGATTAGGATAGAAGCCGGGGGATTCAATCAGACTGCCAATACGGGGCAACAGCTTTTTTTCATTTGCCTGTAAGGGCTTCCCCCAAATCGTCACTTCCCCAGAAGTCGGCTGTGTAAGTCCAAGCAGCATCTTCATAGTCGTTGTCTTTCCGGCTCCATTTCTGCCAAGCAGACCATAGATACGTCCTTTTTGAACATGAATGTTCAGATTGGCAACACTTTTTTGTGTTCCGTATTGCTTTGTAAGATTTTTCGTTTCAATTACATATTTGCTCATTGCGAAACCTCCCTTTTATGAAATAAAAGTTTTTCATGTCTGCCATTCTACCACGCCAACCTTGCATTAACCTTGCACCAATCTTGCATTAACCTTGCAATTTGGAAAAGGCGATTTTTACAAATAATTACTCCCGCCATAGGGTGGCGGGGGCTGATTAGTTTATCAAAGGGAAAAACAGGGTGAAAATTGTTCCTTTTCCCGGTGTGCTGTCTGCCGTTATTGTTCCGTTTAATTTATCAACAAGCTCATGTACGATAGACAGACCAAGACCGCTGCCTTTTTCAGACCGCCCTTTATCGCATTTATACAGCCGATCAAAAATATGCTTTAAGTCCTCCTTGCCAATCCCTATTCCATTATCAGACAGGAGAATTTTTATATTCCTGTTCTGTTCCGATAAAGCGACTTCAATTTTATCTGCATGGCTATGGGAGATTACATTTTGTATAAGGTTGTTTAATATCCGCATATATCCGTCCGGGTCAATCTGCACCCGGAAAGGCTGTTCTGGAATGTCAATCGTGAAATCTACCTGTGTATCTTCAAATATCGGTATCCAGTCGATTAGTATATTCCGTGTCAGCTCTGTTAAATCAATCTCCGCTATGTTCATGGAAAATTCATTAGAACCTAACCTAAACCAATCAAAAAGCACATCTATATATTCTTTCAAGTCATGCGCTTTCCGGCGGGCAGTTTCGATATAGTCATCACGTTCTTTTCCGTCAACAATCCCCTTGTGTGCAACGTCTAAATACCCAATCAAAGTGGTAAGCGGTGTCCTTACATCATGGGAAAGGCTCGTCATAAGCTGCCTGTTTGTTTCGTCCGTCTGGTGATAGGCAGAAAGCCTTTTTTCATAAGACAGGATAATATCGTTGATTGCATAAGCAAGAGGGGCAACAAGCTCATGTGTTTCTGCTAAAATACGCCTGTTTCCATTCCCATTTTTTATATCTTCCAAAGCGTCAGATATTTCCGAAATCTGCTTTTTTACACGCCGGACGGTCAGCGCAGAACTGCAAACAGATAAAAGGACAATCACTATTTCAATCACAATGATAGCTTCTGTATACAATGGTCATACCTCCTTACTGAAACGGTAGCCAATCCCTTTTACTGTCTGGATATATTTAGGGCTTCCGGGATTTTCTTCTATTTTTTTCCGTAAACGGCTAATGATTGCCATAATATTACTATCATCATACACATATTCCTCGCCCCATACCTTTTCATATATTTGCTGTTTTGTTAGTATTTTTCCTTGATTTTTAGCAAGGAACAGAAGAAGATCAAATTCTTTCGGGGGAATTTCATATTCTCCATTTATTGTGACAATGGAACGGCTATTAAAATCAATCGTCAACCCGTCAAACTCAAATTTCTGTGTCTGTCCGTCTTTTTGGTTGAAGCGGGTATAGCGTCTAATCAATGAAACAATACGGGCAACCAGCTCGTCCATATCAAAAGGTTTTGTTAAATAATCATCGGCTCCCGCCCGCAAGCCACGCACTTTTGAAGCACTGTCATTTTTTGATGTAAACATTAAAATAGGTAGACTGCTTTCCTGTCTAATCTGTTCTAATGTTTCAAAACCATCGAAACCGGGCATCATTACGTCCAGTATGACGAGCTGGTATTCCTTTTCTTTTAGTTGTAGCAAGCCGGATTTCCCGGAATAGCAGCAGTCAGCTTCTATACTCTCTTGTAAAATACTTTGTTTAATCAATGCACAAAGCTCTTTATCATCATCAATAATTAAAACTTTATTCATGTTTTTTCTTCCTTTCTGCTTTCAAGCGGGCATCTGTTGGTTTTTCAGCGTTCTTTGGTATCAACCACAAGCGGCTGAATTTTGCCACACCCGGTATACGGTTTTCCTCACATAACTTTTGCACCCGTCTTTCTGAAATGCCCCATTTTTGCGCCGCTTCCGGGGCAGAAATAAACTCTAACATTTTCGGTCTCCCTCGCTTTCCTAAGGTCTATTGCTATAATTATATACGGTCAGCCGAATAAATTCAAGAAATTAAATAATGCTTGGCATTTTAATCGTCTTGTACGGTGTTGTAGGTAGTGAGAGAACTATCACGAGGGTTTGGGATATTTCCCAACAAGCAAATCTGTCCGGCAAGCCGCATACGGGCAGATTTACGGAAAAGGGTACTCTTTTCCTATGCTTGCTCCGAAACTTATTCTTCTTTGAAAACGTAATTTACGGCGGATTTTCATTACCCGAAACAACAGCCCTACTCGCATGGAAAAGCATTTTCCGTTTAGAGCAGTGAAAATTCCCCTTGTGTTGACAGAACTGTTGTTCCGGGGATTTCCCGATAAAGGGCTTTTACTCCCTGTGCATAACAACCGTAACTTTGCTATTATCAGATTATCGGCGCAGGGTAACGTTCTCAGTAATTCGGATTGCTGTTCTCTTGGGGGAAACAGTTCCGGGCATGGAGCCGACAATCGCGTCCAGTCTGTAAATGCTAAACCTTATACTGTTTGAGAATATCATTTTGATACTGATCTTTAGAATCTCTCTATAAATTTCCAATGTTTTTGTATGCCTGTTCCTTTCGTTTCCATTCCGGCGGCTGTATTGTTTTTCCGATATAGAGAGAGGGAAGGATAGGAAGGGAAAGGAATAGGTATTTTATAAATCAGTATTTATTTATATCTTTATTTAATTGCATTGGATTTTCCGACGTCGGATTACCCGGTATCGGAAAATCCAATATCGGGTTTCCCAATATCGGACGGTTCATGTTGTGTCTTGCTTGGAAAATCGCCATAGCTTCATTACCCATTTTGCTTTGTATTTGTTACGCTATAGAACGCCATTTTGCCGGGTTAAGGTATAAATCCTTGCCCTCAATAAAAATGCGCCCAGAAAGCCGCATATAACAAGGCTCTTGTTGCTCCTAATGCGTAACATAAGGGTATAAAAAAGCGGCGTTCCTGTTCTCCTTGTTTGGAGATAAAGAAACGCCGTGCCTTTGGAGTATTTCTTTATTCAGTTTTTCAATGCTGGGGGCTGGTGTTTGGGCTTGCAGGATTCCGGGCGGCATATCAAGGCTCTTTCCCTCAAAAGTAGTAAATTGGTAGTAAATTTCGCTTGAAATCCTGCGTGTATGTCCGTAAATCAAGGCTTTTTTGAGATAATCAACCATTTTACCAGAAAAATCATTATATTCAATCTTAACTCCGTGGGCCGTTAACAGCATCTGCTTAGCGCTAGGTATATCACTTTTATCATGTTCATAAAAATATACCTTACCATCAGCATATATTTCACGCTGTTTGCGTCTTAACAGCCACCACAAATCAAATTCGCATTCAGCAAACCCAAAGCCAACAACATAAATGTCTCCAAATAGAAATAATTCCGGCCATGATTTAAACTCATATGTATTATGTTTTTCTATTATTTCTTTATATTTGATTTCATCATCACACACCGATATAATTCGCTTTAGCAGCCTTCCGTACTTATCGTGCCCTAAAACAACGCTGGTCGGAGCACCGCATTCACCATGAATATGCCAAATACCAACTTTCTTAGTACTCCCGTTGCTTGTCCTGACTAAATATCCCGAATGCAGCCGAAACCTATTTTCCGGACTTGGACGCCCTTTTTTATCCTTTTGCGGATTAAGGTTAAATCGAAGATTTTTGCGAACAGATTCTTTCTCAAATTCTCTATTCGGATAAAAACTTTCTTCGGGGCAATAGGAATAATTCGTCGTAAAGATGTGATCCACACCAAGCGTAGGCAACCGTTTGAATAGCTCATTGTAATTTCCGTTTTTGCTCTTTTCACGTGTATCCTTGCAAGGCAGCAGAGTTTTCATTGCATTTGCCATACGTTTTTCTTCAGCATCCATATCATCCCACGAAAAACTCGCAGGTGCATTTTCATGTGTTGCAAGCAGTTCATATCTCACAGGAAATGGTAATTTATTTATTTCATCACGCGTTTCCCCACTAAAACTGCGAACATTAATTAAATCAATTAGTTTATCCCAGCTAACGCTGCCATATGCCCGTTCCACTCCATTGCCGATGAGCAGTATGTTTGGTCTGCCTTTGCCTCGCAAATTGTGAATAAATTCAATCTCCTTGGCCATTTCAATTTCTCCCACAAACTCCATTTTCAGTCCGCATATATTATATCTATGATAAATTAAGTTTATTGTATCATATTTCGTCCAAAAACGACACTAATTTTGTAATCTTTTACAATTTTTTCATTAATTCGCTAAAATTACACCGACACCATCTACGTAGACACGCATTCCATGAGCACCGAAGCCATCGCATGCGCGGCAGAGATCGCGGAAAACGACAAGATACTGTTTTAATCCGACTACCCCATCCCCCCGACAGCCGGGAAATGGAGCACGCCCCGAATCAGCTTAAGGAGCTTCCCTGAGGTATGACCAGATTGCGTTCAAAAACGCCAGAACTCTGCCGAAGCTTTAAATAAATCGGAGGCATGGATAAGGCCAGGGCTTGTTTTCACACCCTGGCCTACGTTCTGTATTCCTTCGGCGGCTTTACAATTTCCATACAGTGCATCATGCACCTTGCTGTCGCCAGATTTATTCCTCAACCACTTTCAGTTCCATATTTCCGATCGTTCCGTCCTCGCTATACAGGTAATACCATCCTCCTTGCGATAACAGGGCCTGCGCGGAATACCTCTCATCAGCCTCCGGAACAATATCCGCAATATCCTGAAAACGTTCCAGATATGCTTCGTAACCGGCCCATGGCCAGAATGTTTCCGCTTCCAGCGCCTGCATACTCCGATCAGCGATCGTGTACAGATAGATCTCCCCACTTCCTGTCTTTGGCAGTATCTGTATCTGGCCTTTCTGGCTTATACCGATCTCTCCCCCCTGTTCCCAGGAAAAATCACACTCCCCAAGAGAAATCAATTTCTCCCTCCCGCCGCACCAGGCATCCCACAGCCAGACTGACTGCCCTTCCTCATAGATCACATTTCCATATGAGACGGACAAGATCCGCACGTCAGCTATCCGTCCTTCTCCGCCGTTTTCTGCCGGCCGGGTATTGCGCTCTGACTCTTTACCTGCCGTATCTCCGGCCGGTTCCGCCTGCGCTGCCTTTGTCCGTCCGAGAGTGATCTCCCTCTCTTCTCCGCCGTCATGAAGCAAAAGCGCTGCCGTTTTATCCGGATCAATGGCCGTGTCCAGAGAGATCTCAAAGCAGAATTCTTCCGCCTCGTCCGTATGCCCGGACATACTTAACTGCATTCCGTTCTCTTCTATGACACTCCCGTCCTCATACCGCACCCCTGTCAGATACACGGTTTTGCCCCATACGGCATGTTGTGCGGCCTCTTTTTCCGTATACATCCGAATACGGAAAGGACTGATCTCCATCCTACTGAAAAGCAGTTCATGTTCCCCCAGCATACAAGTCACCTTCGGATAGAACTGCACCAGATCCGCCGCTGCCGGCAGACTCAGAGTAATCTCCCACTCCCCCTCTGCTAGACTGGCAACTGTTTCCGTCTGCTCTGTCTGCACCAGATCTTTTAATCTTACACGGATCCCGGCTCCATCCGGCAGCTTTTCTTCATAATACATGATCTGCAGTTCCAACAGTACCTTCTGTTCTGCAAAGGAATCCTCCACGAACCCGTAGACACATCCGAAATCTGTCCCTACGACTTCACATTCTTCAAACAGAATATCTCCATTCCATTCTTCTATGCCGTCCGGCACTGTCATTTCAATCAGAAAATAACCGTAGGAATCTGTCCTGACTGCCTGCAGGGCCTCAAATTTCATTCCATTTCCTTCCGTTACGGTATCCTGTACCGACGCCACATGTTCCATCGAAAGCTTGTCTTCCAATTCCTGATCCGTCCCAAAATGAGCGGACAGGCTTTTATGCCATTCCATCATACCGGCTGCCACTGCCGTCACGGATGCGCAGGCAAGAATGGCCGCCGCAAGGATCAATCCATACTTTCGACGTCCTCTCTTTATACCGGAAGGATTCTCTTCCAACTGCGACAGGGTCTGCTCAAACTGTCTGTGAAAATTTTCGGGTAATTCTTTATAAATATCTCTCTTCATTCCGGACCTCCTAATCCTCCAACCTGTTCTTCAACTGTATTCTGGCCCTGCGCAGCCTGCTTTTGACGGTACCATCGGGCATCTGCATGATCTGCGCGATCTGCCTGACGGAATAGCCCTCTATATAGTACAAAAGCACGCAGATTCTGTCTTTCTCTTTCAGTGTGCCGATCG
>ERZ808035.1504-NODE-1504-length-11126-cov-4.009684_pt1 | contig 11126 bp, 7 predicted proteins | sample MGYA00380189_ERZ808035 | MGnify/ENA primary metagenome ERZ808035 (study PRJEB31490, sample SAMN06133407) | mouse gut metagenome | isolation source: M5_1 | host: mice | place: China: Chengdu | collected 2015-05 ...
ACGAACACGTAGCCGGGCAGCAGCCGTTTCACTGCCTTCACCCACCGGCCGTCGCGCTTCTCGGCCACCTCGCGCTCGGGGATGTAGCACTCCCCCACCCCGCTCACGCCGCGCTCCACGGCCTCCTTGAGCTTTCGCTCCTGGCCTGCCATGGTCTGCAGCACGTAGGTGCGGGTGTGGTCCCTGGGCACGAGGTCCTCCTCAAGACGAGACGGTTGTGGCGTGTGGGGTCCGGGCCTCCGGACCCGCTGAGGGCCTGTCGCCGCAGCGCGCACGGGGACGACGACTGCGAACGGCACGGCTTCGCCGTCGCCGCACCCTCCCGGGCACGGCGCACGGACCGTTGTGTGTGACCCCTTCCGGCTTCCGGCGCGCACCGAGGCGACGACCGGGGCCGCAGGGGCTATGGGTGCAGTTGCCTGCGATGGAGACTCCCGGGCTGCCCACACAACCCAAGAGCCCCCGTCGCAGGCCACCGGGTCGCACGATCCCGGTGATCCTGGGGCGCCTCAGACCACGGCCGGCACCTTGGCGTGCCGGGGGCGCAGGCGGTAGCGGCCGCTGGCGCGGATGCGCCCGAGCATCTCGTAGTGCTCCGGACGGTGGGCGTCGCTGGCCACGAAGGAGTAGGCCTGCCGGCCGAAGAGCCTTGTGGCCGGCTTCTTCTCGCGGCCCAGACGTCCGCCGACGACGAAGTCCGCCGAGGCCTGGAGACGGCACCCGAGGTCGATGAGCCGCTGGGCCAGGGAGAGGTCCTCCTGGATGGCCCGGTAGCGCTCCGGGTGCGCCACGATCACGCGGTAGCCCATGGACTGCAGCGCGAGGATGGTGCGCTCGTAGTCCTGGAAGTCGTCCGCCGTGCAGCGGCTGGAGAGCTCCAGCAGGAAGTCGTTGGAACCCGAGATGCCCAGCTTGGGCGCCCACTCCTCGAGGCCCAGGTCCATGAGCTTGGAGTGATTGACCTCGAACCCCATCGTGAACGGGAAGTCCGGAGCTGCCGCGCAGAGCTCGCGGAAGGCCTCGTGCATGGCCGCGAAGTCGAAGAACGGCTCGCGGCAGTGGGGCGTGCACACGATGGAGGTCACGCCGGCTGCCTTGGCGGCCTCCAGCATCTCCAGGGACGCCTTGATGTCCGGCGCCCCGTCGTCGACGCCCGGCAGGATGTGGCTGTGGATGTCGCGCACGAGACCTCCCCTACTCCTCGCCCGCGCGGATGCGGGGGTCGTGGGTGAGGCCGAGCATCTCGGCCGTGGACTGCGGCGGAACGCGGTGCGCCGTCGCCGGGCGAGAAGCAGCGGTGACGGTACCCTCGGGCACAGGGCGCACGCCAGGCACGGAGGCGGGGGCGGCGGTCTGCGCGCGGGCGGCCTCGACGTCCTCGCGGCTCATGCGCTTGCCGTCCTTGGCGTAGTAGCTGTAGTAGTACTCGTTCTCCTCGGCCTCGCAGTAGTTGAGCACCGTGCCGATGACGTTGGCCTCGGCCGTCTTGAGCTGCTCCACGGAGGAGAGCACGCTCTCCCGCTTGGTGAAGTTGTCGCGCACCACGAGGAGCGTGGCGTCCGTCAGGTGCCCCACCACGGCGCCGTCCACGAAGGCGGAGATGGGCGGGGTGTCGTAGATCACGTAGTCGTAGGAGCGCTCGAGGTCGTCCATGAGGGCGTGGAAGCGCCGGGACTGCAGGATGTCCACGGGGTTGGGCAGGCGCGGCTCGGCGTCCAGGAACGAGAGGCCCGCCACCCCGGTGGGCACCACGGCCTCGCCGAGGGTCACCTGGTGCGAGAGCACGGAGTAGAGGCCGTGCTTGGCGTAGACCTTGAGCTGGTTGGCGACGGAGCGGCGCCGCATGTCGCACTCCACCACGAGCACGCGCTTGCCGGCGGAGGCGAAGGCCTCGGCGAGGCCGCAGGCGACGGTGGTCTTGCCCTCGTTGGGGATTGACGACGTGACGGTGATGGAGCGCACGGGGTCGTCCACCGAGGAGAACTGGATGTTGGTGGCCAGACGCTTGAGGGCGTTCTGCATCTGGACGCGGTCGATGCCGGTGTTGCGCGCCATCAGCGGGCCTCCTTCACGGCGGGGATGCGGCCCATGACGGGCAGGCCCACGAGCTCCTCGAGCTCCTCCTGGCTGCGCACGCGGGTGTTCACCATGTCCTCCACCACCACGAACGCCACGGCGAGGAAGAGCCCGGCGAGGAACGCCACGGCCACGTAGAGCGGGCGCTTGGGGCCCGACGGGCTCTCGGGGGTCTGGGCCTGGTCCACCACGTTCACGGAGTCCACGTTCATGACCTCCTGGGCGATGGCGGAGACCTGCTGCGCCAGCCCGTTGGCCACCTCGGCCGTCTGGGCGGGGTCGGTGCCGGTGACCGAGAGCGTGATCACGCGGCTGGTGGTGCTGCTGGTGACGTCGATCTTGTAGTCCGAGAGGCTCTTGAGCCCCAGGGCGCCGGCCGTCTGGGTCTCCACGCGCGAGCTCTTGAGCAGCGTGGAGACGTCGTTGGTGAGCTGCTGGGAGGCCGTGAGGTCGCTGTTGAGGCTGTTGGAGGTGCCGTCTCCGGTCTTGGCGAGCACGTACATGGAGGTGGTGGCCGTGTAGGTGTTGGGCAGGAAGCCGTAGCTCACCACCGCGCACACGAGGGCGCACAGCACCGGCAGCGCTATGACCAGCCTCAAGTGCTTCTTGAGGAGGGCGAACAGTTCCAGGAGGGTCATGGGCCCCTCGTCCTTTCCTTGGGTGACACATGCAGTGCGTGAATGTATCTAACCATTCATGCTGGAGGCAATGATAGCACCCCCCCCCATGCCGTTTTTGAGAGATGGCGACATAGGGGCTATGAGACCCGATACGGCTGGGTATCCTCTTTTGTCTCTTCTCTTACACACTGTTTACCTGCGCTTTTTCTCGGTTGGACATCCTTCGGCGATCAACTTGGAGTCTTGATTGTTCCGTGAGGGGCCCACGGGTCCCCTGCGCCGCCCCCGCCGCGACCTGTGCCGCAGAATTACCCTCTGTTTTAGAGAGTAGTTTTGTGGGAAGTTTTCTTATCATTAAAGGGTAGTTTTTGGGCCTTGGTCGGGGCTGCTTGGTTGTCACCGCCTTCAAGGTGTCTCGTTGGTCGGGCACTTCTGTTGTGCCGCAGGCATGACTGAAGTGCCCGACAGACGAGACACCTCATGGGGCAGGCGCAACGGAAGAGCCCGACCAGTGGGACAACCTCATGGGCAGGCACGACAGAAGATCCCGACCGACGCAACGCCCCGATGTGACAGCAAAGGTGCCCGACCAATGGGACAAAGGTGCCCGACCAAAGTGGCGGCGGCTCGGCATAGAAAAGGCCCCCGTCGCAGGGACGGGGGCCTCGGGATCCGCCTCTCAGGCGGTTATGAGGGGCTCGGGGCTACTTGGCGGCGTCGGCCAGGGCCTCCTTGACCTCCTCGGCGGTCTTGAGCTTCATAACCTTCTCGGCCAGGGCGTCGGCCTCGGCCTTGGTCCACTCGGAGATGGTCTTGCGGGTCTTGAGAACGGAGGGCGCGCTCACGGAGTACTCGCCCAGGCCGAAGCTGATGAGCATGGGGATGAGCAGCGGGTCGGCCGCGGCCTCGCCGCACATGCCCACCATGATGCCGGCCTCGTTGCCGCACTCCACGATGCGCTTGATGGAGCGGAGCACCGCGGGGTTGTAGACGCTGTAGAGGTAGGCGATGGCGTCGTTGCCCCGGTCGGCGCACATGGTGTAGCCGATGAGGTCGTTGGTGCCGATGGAGAAGAAGTCGCACTCGGCGGCGAGGTCGTCGGCGATGAGGGAGGCCGCGGGGGTCTCGATCATGGTGCCGACCTCGATCTCGGGGTTGTACTTCACGCCCTCGGCGTCGAGCTCCTTCTTGCACTCCTCCACGAGCTCCTTGACGGCGCGGATCTCCTCGAGGCAGGTCACCAGCGGCACCATGATCTTGATGTCACCGAAGGCGCTGGCACGCAGGAGGGCGCGGAGCTGCACCTTGTACTGCTCGGGGTTGGCCAGGCAGTAGCGGACGGCGCGGTACCCCATGAAGGGGTTCTCCTCCTTCTTGAGGTCCAGGTACGGGATCTCCTTGTCGCCGCCCACGTCGAGGGTGCGGATGATGACCGGCTGGTCCTTCATCTTCAGGGCCACCTTCTGGTAGGCCTTGAACTGGTCCTCCTCGCTGGGGAGCTCCTTGGCGTCCATGAACAGGAACTCGGAGCGGAACAGGCCCACGCCCTCGGCGTCGTGCTCGATGGCGCCGGTGGCGTCGTCGGGGTTGCCGATGTTGGCCACGAGCAGCACGCGGTCGCCGTCGGCGGTCTCGGTGGGCTTGCCGCGGTAGGCGTTGAGGGCGGCCTTGGCCTCGGCGGCCTTGGCGGCCTCGGCGCGGAAGCCGTCGAGGGCCTCCTCGTCCGGGTTCACGTAGACCTCGCCGCGGGTGCCGTCCACCACCACGGTGTCGCCGTTGCGGCAGATGGTGCAGGCGTTGGGCACGGAGAGGACCGCGGGGATCTCGAGCGCACGGGCGATGATGGCGGAGTGGGAGGTGCGGCCACCGGTCTCGGTGACGATGCCGGCCACGTTCTCCTTGTCGATGTCGGCCGTCATGGACGGGGTGAGGTCGTGCACCACGACGATGGAGCCGGCGGGCAGCACGGAGAGGTCAACGACCTCCTTGCCCAGCAGGTTGGCGAGCAGGCCCACGCGGATGTCCTGCACGTCGGCGGCGCGCTCGCGCATCATGGGGTCGTCCATGCCGGCGAACATGCCGTAGAACATGTCGCAGACCTCGTCCACGGCCTGCTCGGCGCTCATGCCGTTGTTGATGCGGTTGTTGATCTCGTCGATCATGAACGGGTCGCGGGCCATGTTGATGTGGCCGATCATGATCTGCGACTCCTCCTCGCCCACGGTGACGGCCATGCGGTCGGCCTGGGCCTGGGTGCGGTCGCAGAAGGCGTCGAGCGCGTTGTTGTAGCGCTCGCGCTCGGCGGCGGGGTCGTTGTGGGCGGTGGCGGTGTAGCTGAGGTCCGGCTCGACGGCCACCTGTGCCTGGCCGATACCGATGCCGTCGGAGCCGTTGACTCCCTGGAACATTGATGCCTCCTTCTCGCCGCGCACGTGGGTGTGCGGGTCTCTCTCGGGTAGAAAAAAGGGGCGCGGCGCTCATCCAAGCGTTCGCGCCCCCCGTGGGTCGATCAGGGCTATGGGCTCTTGGGAAGCCCGAGGGGCCTTAAGAGCTACTCGCCGAGGCCGCTCTCCACGAGCTCCACGGCGGCCTTGAGGGCGTCGGCCTCGTCGGTGCCGTCGCACACGATCTCGATCTCGGTGCCGGCACCGAGGCCGCCGGCCATGATGGCCATGGGCGACTTGCCGTTGATCTCCTTGCCGTTGCCCTTGATGGTGACGTTGGAGCTGAACTTACCCATGGTGGAGGCGAAGAGGCCAGCGGGACGCATGTGGAGGCCGGTGGGGTTGATGATGGTGACAGTCTGAGAAACCATGTTCCTTCTCCTTTATTAAACGCTTGCTTACCTGCCCCTTTGGGGACTCCAGGAAGGGGGCACCCCTCCCCGTTTTACCGAGTTGATTGTACCAGCGAGCTTAAAACTGTCTGGGCTGAACGGCGCTATGCCTCGCTATCGTCGTCAGTTTCCACGACCTCGACAACTTCCTCACCGGCGTGGGCCTTCTCGTCGGCCAGGAGGTGCTTGAGCGAGGAGTAGAAGCGCTCGATGGTGCTGCGGTTGGCCAGACCGTTGGAGGCGGCGGTGGCGGAGCCGCAGGCGCTGGCGTAGTTGAGGGCGTCGCCGTAGGACCAGCCGCGGTCGAGGGCGGCAAGGAAGCCGGCCACCATGGAGTCGCCGGCGCCGGTGGCGTTCACGAGGCGGCACGGCGGGCAGCGGGTGACGTGCTCCTCGCCGTTGGCGTCCACGAGGGCGGCGCCGTAGCCGCCGCAGGAGACGAGGACGTTCTGCGCGCCCTTCTCGTGGAGCTGGCGGGCGTAGGGCAGGACCTCCTCGGGGGTCTCGGGGTTGGCGCCGAAGATGCGGCCGACCTCGTGGTTGTTGGGCTTGATGAAGAAGGGCTCAGCAGCCAGGGCGTTCATGAGGAGGTCGCCGGGGGCGTCCACCACGAAGCGGATGCCGCGGCCGGAGAACTTGCTCATCATCATGTCGTACATGTCGTCGGGCAGGCAGCTGGGGATGGAGCCCGTGAGGACGAGGGTGCTGCCGGCGCTCACGCGGTCGATGCGGGTGAACAGCTCGTCGACCTTGGAGATGGGGATGTTGGGCCCCATGCCGTTGATGATGGTCATGATGATGCCGTTGAGCTTGACGTTGATGCGCGTGTTGCCCTTGTCGAGGCGGATGAAGTTGGTGTTGATGCCCTGCTGCTGGAGGGTGTTGAGCACGAAGTCGCCGGTGAAGCCGCCGATGAAGCCCATGGCCACGTTGTCGACGCCGAGCTCGGTGAGGATGGTGGACACGTTGATGCCGTTGCCGCCGGCGTACATCTCCTCGGCGGTGGAGCGGTTGGTGTAGCCCATGTCGAGCGTGGTGGGGTGCATCACGTAGTCGACGGACGGGTTGAAGGTGACGGTGTAGATCAACGGGGCTCCCCTCGCGTGGGTTTACTGGACGTAGCTTGAAGAACAGTGTACCGCCTCGGGCGCGTTCCTCGCGGGAAACGCGGGAGTCGGCGGGGCGCCGGGGCGCGGGTGGCTGGCGACGCGACCGGCGGCGGGGCGCGGAGGCTAGGCCTCCAGGCCGGCCTCGATGGCGGCGGCCACGGCCGCGGCGTCCTCCTGGGAGCGGACCTCCGCCACGAAGTCGTCGTTCATGAGCATGACGGCGAGCTTGGCGAGGAGTCTCAGGTACGGGGCGCCGGCGTCGGAGTCGGGGACCATGATCGCCACGGCGCAGGTGACGGGCGCGCGGTCCATGGTCTCCCAGTCGAGCTCCCCGTCGCAGCGCACGGCCATGACGCAGGGGCGGGTGACGGCGGGCGACTTGGCGTGCGGGATCGCGAAGCCCGAGACCATGCCGCAGGACCCCTCGGCCTCGCGGTCGAGGAACGCCTGGACGAGGGCGTCCTTGTCGGTGGCGGCGCCCTGCTCCACTGCCTTCCCGGCGATGAAGTCGATGACCTCGTCGCGCGTGGTGGCGGGGCAGTGGAGGAAGACGTTGTCGGCAGTGATGAACTGGCCCATGCGGTGCCCCTTTCGTGAGTGCTTCAGGGGCAATGCTAATACCGGAGGCGGCGCTGATTGCCAATGGGTTGCGTTCCGGGCCCGCAAACACGCAAATATGGCAGATATCCCGTGGTAAATGCCTATGTATGAATAGACAACCTTTGCCGGGAGGGGGGTGGCGGGACAGAGGAGCCCGGGTGGTGGGACAGGCCGGGTGGTGAGACAGCAGAGGTGCCGACCAACGGGACAGCAAGGGGGCCCGGGTGGCGGGACAGGCCATCGCGGCAGAAGGGACATCGCGCTGGGGGCGGCTTGAACCCCTCGGCCGAGCAGCGCAGCGCACCACGGTGGCGTGCCGGCCGAGGAATCGCACCACCGTGGCGCACCGGCCGGGGCGCCTCGCGTGACTGAGGGGCCTCGCACGGCAGAGGTGCCTCGGGTGACAGCGCGCCTGGCGCGACAGCGGTGCGTGGCCCATCTGTCACTTCTCCTATTTCCCATTTTATGATGTTGACCCATGCCGAAGCGGACTTTGGCATGGGTTTCGGCCCCCTGCCGCAGAGAAACCCATGCCGCAACGGCCTCCGGCATGGGATTTGGCGCCTTTTGGACGAGAGACCCATGCCGCAGGGGCCTTTGGCATGGTCGGGCACCCGGGCGGCCGCGGGGGCCGGCTCTCGTGGCCCTCCGAGGGGATCTCGGAGCACCGAGCACCCGGGCGGCCGCGGGGACCGGCTCACCCCCGTGTGGCAACGAAGGTGTCCGACCAAGGTGACAGCATTGCTTTCTTAATGATGTTGGCCCATGCCGAAGCGGCCTTTGGCATGAGTTTCGCTCCCCTGCCGCAGAGAAACCCATGCCGCAACGGCCTCCGGCATGGGATTTGGCGCATTTTGGACGAGATACCCATGCCGCAGGGGCCTTTGGCATGGTCGGGCACCAGGGCGGCCGCGGGGACTGGTCCACCCCCGCCCCCTCTGTGACAGCAAAGGTGTCCGACCAAAGTGACACCTGACGGCGGTCAAGGTGGGACAAAAGTGTCCGACCATTGGGACAAAAGTGCCCGACCAAAGTGACGGCGCGTGTGACTCGTTTTGTGACTTTTTGTGACTCGTCACAAAAATAGGGAGCCCGTAGGCTCCCTATCTGCGAGTTCATGGTGGACCGTCAGGGGTTCGAACCCTGGACCTTGGGATTAAGAGTCCCCTGCTCTACCAGCTGAGCTAACGGTCCGTGCTATGTGCGCACCAGTGGAAATGGGGTGGGCGAAGGGGCTCGAACCCTCGACCTACGGAGCCACAGTCCGTCGCTCTGCCAACTGAGCTACGCCCACCGTCTCCCACCTCGCGGTGCGTTGGTTATTATGCAACGCAGCAAAATCCGATGCAAGGGAAAAAGCGACAAATTCCCGAGCGAATTCGAGAAACCCCCGGCGACGGCCGGTTCGCGGCTGTCTACCGGGGGTTTCATGATGACCCAACCATTATGGAGGGGCTTTCAGCAACGGGCTGGACGCCGTTCTCCCCTTCCCCGAGGCCCCTACTTGGCCTCGGCCCAGTTGTCGCCCCAGCTGGCGTCGGCCACGAGCGGGACGCTGAGGTCGGCCACGCCCTCCATGGTCCGGGAGACCAGGCCGCGCACCTCCTCGAGCTCGCCGTCGGGCACCTGGAGGTCCAGCTCGTCGTGGATCTGCATGATGAGGCGGCTCTCCAGCCCGCGCTCGTTGAGGGCCCGCTGCACGCGCTGCATGGCGATCTTGATGATGTCAGCCGCGCTGCCCTGCATGGGGTGGTTCATGGCCGTGCGCTCGGCGGCGGCGCGCACCATGGCGTTGCGGGCCGAGATGTCGGGCACGAGGCGGCGCCTGCCCCACATGGTGGTGGCGAAGCCCAGCTCGCGGGCGCGGGCCACGGTCTCGTCGAGGAAGCGGCGCACGCCGGGGTAGGCGGCGTAGTAGGAGTCGATCATGTCCTGGGCCTCCCGCTGCGGGATGTGCAGCGTCTGGGAGAGCCCGTAGGCCTGCTGGCCGTACACGATGCCGAAGTTCACGGCCTTGGCGCGGCTGCGCAGGAGCGGAGTGACCTCCCCCACCGGCACGCCGAACACGCGGGCGGCCGTCTCGGCGTGGAAGTCCTCCCCCTCCACGAAGGCGCGCACCAGGTGCTCGTCGCCGGAGAGGTGCGCGAGCAGGCGCAGCTCGATCTGGGAGTAGTCCACGGCCAGGAACTTCCAGCCCTCGGGCACCGTGAAGGCCGAGCGCACGCGGCGGCCCTCCTCGGTCTTCACCGGGATGTTCTGGAGGTTGGGGTCCGAGCTGGAGATGCGGCCCGTGGCGGTCACGGTCTGGTTGAACGTGGTGTGGATGCGCCCGTCGCCGCGGATCTCGTTGGGGAGGGCCGCGAGGTAGGTCTTGGCGATCTTGGACTTCTCGCGCCAGGTGAGCACGTTGGCCACGATGTCGTAGCTGCGGGAGAGCTCGTCGAGCACCTGGGCGTTGGTGGAGTAGTAGCCGCGCTTGGTCTTCTTGAGGCCGGCCGTGGGCAGTCCCATGACGTCGAAGAGCACGTGGGAGAGCTGGGAGGGCGAGCCGATGTTGAACTCCTCCCCCGCGTCCTCGTAGATGCGGGCGGCCAGGGCGTCGATCTGGGAGGCGAGCTCGGCGTCCTGCTCGGCGAAGACCGAGGCGTCGGCGTGCATGCCCACGCGCTCCATCTGGGCGAGCACGGGCAGGAGCGGCATCTCGATCTCGCCGAAGCAGGGCCACGCGCCCTCCTTCTGCAGGCGCTCCACGAGGGGCTCCACGCAGCGGCCGGCCACGAGGGCCTCGCATGCCGCGGCGGGCACGTCGTCCGTCTCGGGCAGCCCGGTTCCGAGCACGCCGGCCGCGAGGTCGTCGGCGGTGTAGCCGCTCTTGGTGGAGTCCAGCAGGTAGGCGGCCACGGCCACGTCGAAGATGGCGTCGGGGCGCACGGAGCGCACGTCGAGGGCCGCGGGCTCCGAGGAGTCCATGGGGCTCACGCGGTGGATGAGCGCCTTGACGTCCAGGCCGGCCACCCGGCCCCGGGTGAGGGCGGCCACGAGGCGCTCGGGCATGTCGCCGTCGCCGAAGCGCAGCAGGCGGTCGCCCACGGCGCACCAGAGCACGGCGGCCGTGCCGAAGAGCGTGGACTGGCCCTGCTCCTCCTCCACGGCGAGGCCCAGCCAGGAGCCGTCCTCGAGGGCGGCCTCCCAGACGGCGTCGGCCTCGGGCCCCTCGAGGGGCTCGGGCACCTCGAGCGACGCGGCGGCGGGGCCCTCCAGCTCCTCCGCGGCCTCGCCGCCCGCCATGGCCAGCACCCGCTGGGCGATGGCGGTGAAGCCCAGGCGCGAGAAGGCCTCGCGGGCCGTGGCCACGTCGAAGTCCGGGAAGCGCGTCTCGGCGAGGTCCACGTCCACGGGGGCGTCGCAGCGGATGGTGGCCACCCGACGGCTCACGAGGGCGTCCTCCCTGTGGGCGCGCAGGTTCTCGCCCATCTTGCCCTTGACCTCGTCGGCGTGGGCCAGCACCTCGTCCAGGCTGCCGTAGCGCTCGATGAGCTGCTGGGCCTTCTTGGGGCCGATGCCCGGCACGCCGGGGATGTTGTCGGAGGAGTCGCCCTTGAGACCGTAGAAGTCGGGCACGAGGTCCGGCGTGATGCCGCCGTAGAGGTCCGCCACGGCCTCGGGGGTCATGACGGCCACGTCGCTCATGCCCTTGCGGGTGGAGACGACGCGCACGTGGTCGCTGGAGAGCTGGTACATGTCGCGGTCGCCGGTGACCAGCAGCATGTCGTAGCCCTGCTCGGCGCCCTCGCGGGCCAGGGTGCCGAGCAGGTCGTCGCCCTCCCAGCCCTCGAGCTCCACCACCGGCACCGACATGGCCGCCAGGAGGTCCTTCACCAGCGG
>ERZ808035.1506-NODE-1506-length-11080-cov-3.352449_pt1 | contig 11080 bp, 15 predicted proteins | sample MGYA00380189_ERZ808035 | MGnify/ENA primary metagenome ERZ808035 (study PRJEB31490, sample SAMN06133407) | mouse gut metagenome | isolation source: M5_1 | host: mice | place: China: Chengdu | collected 2015-05 ...
GAAGTCCGACAGGGAAACGGAGTTCCCATCTGCGTCCGGCAGCGTGAAGTCAGGCGCTTTTGTGCCAACTTCCAGCAGTTTGTTTGCCTCCATACTCAACAGCCTCCATTTTTTGAAAATGTCCAAAGGATCTACGTCTGTCCAGCAGTATAGCGGAACTGTCCGCCAATTTCAAGCATGGCGTGTGAAGTTTTCAGGTCCCCATCGGGGAGGGGTTCGGATGTGTTGTTTATCTGGACAGTATCAGCGCATAAGAAAACGGTCCCTGCCGGTTGGGCAGGGGCCGCTTTTATGTATGTCTGTCAATAATTCTCCGCGTGGACCTCAAAGTAGGACTGAGGATGGGCGCAGGTGGGGCAGATCTCGGGGGCGCTGACGCCCACCACGATGTGGCCGCAGTTCCGGCACTCCCACACCTTGACCTCGCTCTTCTTGAAAACCTCCTGGGCCTCCACGTTCTTCAGCAGGGCGCGGTAGCGCTCCTCGTGGTGCTTCTCAATGGCGGCAACCAGGCGGAATTTGGCGGCTAGCTCGGGGAAGCCCTCCTCCTCGGCGGTCTTGGCGAAGCCCTCGTACATGTCGGTCCACTCGTAGTTCTCGCCGTCGGCGGCGGCGCCCAGGTTCTCCGCGGTGCTGCCGATGCCCTCCAGCTCCTTGAACCACATCTTAGCGTGCTCTTTCTCGTTGTCCGCGGTTTTCAGGAAGAGGGCCGCGATCTGCTCAAACCCCTCCTTCTTCGCCTTGGACGCGAAATAGGTGTACTTGTTCCTGGCCTGGGACTCGCCGGCAAAGGCGGCCTCCAGGTTTTTTTCCGTCTGGGTTCCGGCGTACTTAGACATGATAAATTCCTCCTATTTTATACCTTTTTTAGCGGACACACTTTTAGAACCTGTATTCACAACCTCAAACCACCGCCTAGGCGGGCCTTTTTTCCCCATACTTCGTTAAATTTTCTTGCCATACGCACAAGTATGCCCACGAAAATTTGCCTCGTCTGGCGAAAAAGTCCCTCGCCCATCCGTCGGTTTCGGCTGTGAATACAGGTTCTTATTCTGTCCGCTCACTTCACTGCCACGGCCTCAATCTCAAACAGCGCCCCCTTGGGCAGCGCCGCCGCCTGGACACAGGAGCGGGCGGGCGCCTGGCCGGGGAAATACTTGGCGTAGATGGCGTTGACGGCGGCAAAATCGCCCATATCCGCCAGAAATACCGTGGTCTTTACCACATCCCCGAAGCCCATCCCGGCGGCCTCCAGCACCGCCCCCAGGTTTTCCAGCGCCTGGACAGCCTGCGCCTCCACCCCCTGGGGCAGCTCGCCGGTGGCGGGGATCAGCCCCAGCTGGCCGGAGGTGTACAAGGTGCTGCCCGCCAGCTTGGCGTGGCAGTAGGGCCCCACGGCGGCAGGGGCGTTTTCGGCGGTAATCGTCTGATTCATTGCAGCGTCCTCCTCAGTTGTCCCAGTTGTGCCAGACATTCTGCACGTCGTCGTTGTCCTCCATGCTGTCGATGAGCTTCTCCATGTTCTTGATGTCCCCCTCGTCGGAGAGGGTCACATAGTTCTGGGGCACCATCTCCACCTTGGCGGAGGCGAATACATAGCCCTTCTCCTCCATGGCGGCCAGGACCGCGCCGAAATCGTCCGGGGCGGTGTAGACGGTGAAGCAGTCCTCGTCGGCCTCAAAGTCCGCCGCGCCGCAGTCCAGGGCGTCCATCATGGCCACCTCCTCGTCCAGGTCCTCCCGCTCGATGACCAGCACGCCCTTCTGGTCGAAGGACCAGGACACGCATCCGGTGGCCCCCAGGTTGCCGCCGAACTTGTCAAAGTAGTGGCGCACCTCGGAGGCGGTGCGGTTGCGGTTGTCGGTGAGGGTCTCCACGATGACGGCCACGCCGCCGGGGCCGTACCCCTCGTAGGTGATGGCCTCGTAGTCGTTGGCGTTGCCGGAGCCCACCGCCTTGTCGATGGTGCGCTTGATGTTGTCGTTGGGCATATTGGCCGCCCGGGCCTTGGCGATGACGGTGGCCAGGCGGGAGTTGTTGTTGGGGTCGCCGGAGCCGCCGGTCTTGACGGCCACGATGATCTCCCGGGCGATTTTGGTAAACGCCTGGGAGCGCTTGGCGTCCGCCGCGCCCTTGGTCTTTTGAATGTTATGCCACTTGGAATGTCCTGACATGGTGAAATCGTTCCCTTCTTGTGAGGTGTAAGGCCCCGCGGGGCAGAAAATTCACCCAACAATATAGCACAGTTCCGCCCGCATTGCAAGTGCCGGAAGGGCATGTCCCGAGAAAAGTGCCCCGGAGCAGGGATTCACTCCCCCTTTTCTATTGACTTGCGCCCCGCCATAGGCTACACTGAACCGGCGAACATCCCCGCCTGCCGCGCAGGCGGACTCGAGGAGGAACGTCATGAAATACGCGCTGATTACCGGCGGTTCCCGGGGCATCGGGGCGGCCGCCGCCCGGCTGTGCGCCCGCCGGGGCTGGGGCGTGGCCGTGGGCTGCCACCGCAGCCGGGACCGGGCCCAGGCCCTGGTCCGGGAGCTCCAGGCTCTGGGCGTCCCGGCGCTGTGCGTCCAGGCCGACGTGGCCGACGCCGGGCAGGTCCGGAAAATGGTTGACAATGTGTTAGAAAATTTTTGTCAACTTGACATTTTGATTTGCTCTGCCGGGATTTCCCACGCGGGCCTCATCAGTCAAATTGACGAGGACCAATGGCGCCGTTTGTTCGCCGTCAACGTGGACGGCGTCCACCACTGCTGCCGCGCCGTCCTGCCCCATATGCTGGAGCGCAAGTCCGGCTCCATCGTCACCGTCTCCTCCATGTGGGGGCAGGTGGGGGCCTCCTGCGAGGCCGCCTATTCCGCCGCCAAGGGCGCGGTCATCGCCTACACCAAGGCCCTGGCCAAGGAGCTTGGCCCCTCCAATATCCGGGTAAACTGCGTCGCTCCCGGTGTCATTGATACGGATATGAACGCCCGCCTCTCCCCCGCCGACCTGGCCGCCCTGGCGGAGGAAACCCCCCTGGGCCGCGTCGGCACGCCGGAGGAGGCCGCCGCCGCCATCGCCTTTTTGGCCTCCGGCGAGGCAGCCTTTTTCACCGGGCAGGTCCTCGCCCCCAACGGCGGATTGGTCATCTGAGGATAAACCTCCGTCACAATATCATATAGCGGCTTTTCTCCTCCCGCGGTCCTTGTCAATTTTTACGGTTGACAACTCCAAATCACAAGTATATAATTGTCAACAATCTGGGGGGCGCAATCGTGCCCCCTTCGATATTAGAGGAACTTGCGGACATCACATAGTCAGGAGGAATCCAGAATGAAAAAGAAGAATCTTGCGGCTCTCCTCATGGCGGGCGCCATGAGCTTCAGCCTGCTGGCGGGCTGCTCCAGCGGCGGCGGCGAGGCCAGCAATCCCCCCGCCTCCCAGCCGGGCGCCCAGGCCAGCCAGCCCGCCGGAAACAGCGGCGGCAGCACCGAGGCCGTCACCATCAAGGTGGGCGGCATCGGCCCCACCACCGGCAACAACGCCCAGTACGGCACCGCCACCCAGTGGGGCGCGGAGATCGCCGTAGACGAGATCAACGCCAAGAACGGCCCCATCAAGCTGGAGCTCCAGTACGAGGACGACACCGGCGTGCCCGACACCGCCGTGGCCGCCTACAACTCCCTGAAGGACTGGGCCAAGGACGCGCCTCTGGTGATCTACGGCTGCACCACCACCCAGCCCTGCGTGGCCGTGGCCTCCGAGACCTTCGCTGACCGCTACTTCCAGCTCACCCCCTCCGCCTCCTCCCCCGACGTCACCAACGGGAAGGACAACGTGTTCCAGATGTGCTTCACCGACCCCGGCCAGGGCAACGCCGCCGCCGAGTACCTGAAGAGCGCCGGCCTGGGCACCAAGATCGGCGTCATCTACAACAACGGCGACGCCTACTCCACCGGCATTGCCGACGCCTTTGCCGCCAAGGCCAAGGAGGTCGGCCTGGACGTGGTGGCCACCCAGACCTACCCCGACGACAAGACCACCGACTACACCGTGCAGCTCAACGCCTGCAAGGACGCCGGGGCCGACCTGGTGTTCCTGCCCATCTACTACACCCCCGCCTCCCTGATTCTGGCCCAGGCCAAGCAGATGGATTACGCCCCCATCTTCTTCGGCGGCGACGGCATGGACGGCATGCTGGACATGAAGGGCTTCGACAAGTCCCTGGCCGAGGGCCTGCTGCTGATGACCCCCTTCAACGCCTCCGGCACCGACGAGCGCACCAAGACCTTTGTGGAGACCTATCAGGCCGCCCACGAGATTCTGCCCAACCAGTTCGCCGCCGACGGCTACGACTGCATGTACGCCATCTACGAAGCCTGCTGCCAGATCGACGGCATCGCCGACATGGACAGCGCCCAGCTGTGCGACGCCCTGTCCGCCCTGTTCACCGGCGGCCAGTTCTCCGTGGACGGCCTCACCGGCACCTCCATGAAGTGGCTGGAGACGGGCGAGATCTCCAAGGCCCCCGTGGTGGTCAAGGTGGAGAACGGCGTGTACGTCACCCAGTAACAACCTTTTTCCTGAAAGAAAAACGTTGCAAAAAGAACCTTGATTCGCTGACGACCGGGGCGGAAACCGACCAGCCTCCGCCCGGCAACGGACGAGAATAGTGCTTTATCGCGTTCAGCCGCGGCGGAGGTCATTCCCCCGCCGCGGTTATCGCATTTTTTGGTATTTCCCCGATGAGAAAACAGAGAGGTGAAAAAATGTCGTTTTTGAACAACGTGATCACCGGCGTCAGCCTGGGCAGCATCTACGCCATCATCGCCCTGGGCTACACCATGGTGTACGGCATCGCAAAAATGCTGAACTTTGCCCACGGCGACGTGATCATGGTGGGCGCCTATGTGTGCTTCTTCGCCGTGGGCGGCGGGGGCCTGCCCCCGGTGGTGGGCGTCCTCCTGGCGGTGGCGGTGTGCACGGTGCTGGGCATTACCATCGAGCGGCTGGCCTACAAGCCCCTGCGGGCCGCCCCCTCCCTGGCGGTGCTCATCACCGCCATCGGCGTCAGCTACCTGCTGCAAAACAGCGCCCAGCTCCTCTGGGGCGCGGACACTAAGACCTTCCGCCCCCTGATGGAGGGCAGCCTGGTGCTGGTCCCCGGGCAGCTTTCCATCTCCTATGTGGCCCTCCTCTCCATCGTCTGCTGCGTGGTGGTGATGGCGGCCCTCACCGCCTTTACCGGCCAGACCAAGATGGGCAAGGCCATGCGGGCCTGCTCGGAGGACAAGGCCGCCGCCCAGCTCATGGGCATCGACGTGAACGCCACCATCTCCATGACCTTTGCCATCGGCTCCGCCCTGGCCGCCGTGGCCGGGGTGCTGATGTGCTCCGCCTACCCGGTGCTGTCCCCCACCACCGGCTCCATGCCCGGCATCCGGGCCTTCACCGCCGCGGTGTTCGGGGGCATCGGCTCCGTCCCCGGGGCCCTGCTGGGGGGCGTCCTGCTGGGGGTCATCGAGACCTTCGCCAAGGCGTACATCTCCACCGCCCTGTCCGACGCGGTGGTGTTCGCGGTGCTCATCATCGTGCTGCTGGTGAAGCCCGCCGGGCTCATGGGCAGGTACGTGCCCGAGAAAGTGTGAGGGCGCCATGAAAAAGATCAACAAAAACTCCCTCAACGGGTTCGTCAACTACGGCATTGTCATCGCCGCCTTCGCCGTCATCCAGGTCCTGCTGGGCATGGGCAGGCTGTCCAACTCCCTCCAGAGCCTGCTGGTGCCCGCCTGCTGCTACATTGTCATGGCGGTGTCCCTCAACCTGACGGTGGGCATTCTGGGCGAGCTGTCCCTGGGCCACGCGGGCTTCATGAGCCTGGGGGCCTTCTCCGGCATCGTGGCCTCCATCCTGCTCCAGCCCATCATTCCCGCCGCTCCGCTGCGGCTGGCCGTTTCCATGGCGGTGGGCGCGGCGGCGGGGGCGCTGGGCGGCGTCATCGTGGGCGTGCCGGTGCTCCGCCTTCAGGGCGACTACCTGGCCATCGTCACCCTGGCCTTCGGCCAGATCATCCAGAACATCATCATGGTGCTCTACGTGGGGGTGGACAGCCGGGGGTTCCACATCGCCGCCAGCTCCGAGCGCTTTGACCTGGCCGCCGACGGCACCGCCATCATCAAGGGCCCCATGGGGGCGGTGGGCGTCACCAAGCTGGCCTCCTTCACCGCCGGGTTCATCCTCATTCTCATCACCCTGGCGGTGGTGCAGAACCTGGTGAACAGCCGGGCCGGCCGGGCCATCATGGCCCTGCGGGACAACCGCATCGCCGCCGAGAGCGTGGGCATCAACTCCACCAAGTACAAGCTGATGGCTTTTGTCACCTCCGCCGCCCTGGCGGGGGCCGCCGGAGCCCTGTGGGGGCTGAACTACTCGTCCACCGGGGCCTCCAAGTTCGACTTCAACACCTCCATCCTGGTGCTGGTGTTTGTGGTGCTGGGGGGGCTGGGCTCCATCCGGGGGTCCATCATCGCCGCCGCCCTGCTTTACGTCCTGCCGGAGATGCTCCGCGGCCTGGGCCTGAACGATTTCCGTATGCTCATCTACGCCATCGTGCTGATCCTGGTCATGCTGGCCACCAACAACGACCAGCTCAAGGCCCTGGCAGGCCGCGTCCTGCCCAAGAGAAAGGGGGCAAAGGCCAATGGCTGAGAAAAAGCAGTTCCAAAAGGGCAAAATGGTGCCCGTGCCCAGCGTGTCCATCATCCCGGAGCGGGACCTGGACAAGTCCCCCATCCTGGAGTGCAGCCACCTGGGCATCGACTTCGGCGGCCTCACCGCCGTCAACGAGTTCAACATCACCGTGGGCCGCACGGAGATCGCCGGCCTCATCGGCCCCAACGGCGCGGGCAAGACCACGGTGTTCAACCTGCTCACCAAGGTCTACCAGCCCACCCGGGGCACCATCCTGCTGGACGGCATCGACACCCACGGCAAGAACCCCGCCCAGATCAACCGCATGGGCATCGCCCGCACCTTCCAGAATATCCGGCTGTTCAACAACCTGTCCGTGGAGGACAATGTGAAGATCGGCCTGCACAACCAGGAGAAATACTCCATGGTGTCCGGCATCCTCCGCCTGCCCAAGTACTGGCGGCAGGAGAAGGCCGCCCACGAGCGGGCGCTGGAGCTGCTGTCCATCTTCGACATGCAGGACCTGGCCGGCCATCAGGCGGGCTCCCTGCCCTACGGCGCCCAGCGGCGGCTGGAGATCGTCCGGGCCCTGGCCACCAACCCGTCCCTGCTGCTGCTGGACGAGCCGGCGGCGGGCATGAACCCCTCGGAGACGGCGGAGCTGATGGAGAACATCGTCAAAATCCGGGACACCTTCCAGATCGCCATCATGCTCATCGAGCACGACATGAGCCTGGTCATGGGCATCTGCGAGGGCATCTGCGTGCTCAACTTCGGCCAGATCATCGCCAAGGGCACCGCAGAGGAGATCCAGTCCAACCCCACGGTGATCGAGGCCTATCTGGGCAAGCAGCAGGAAGGGGGCGGGTCATAAAATGCTGAAGGTAAATGACATCAATGTGTACTACGGCGCCATCCACGCCATCAAAGGGGTGTCCTTTCAGGTAAACGACGGCGAGGTAGTCACCCTCATCGGGGCCAACGGCGCCGGCAAGTCCACCATTCTGAACACGGTGTGCGGCCTGCTCCACACCCGTACCGGCTCCATTGAGTTTCTGGGCAAAAATCTGGCCTCCGTCCCCCCCCACAAGGTGGTGGAGCTGGGCATGGCCCACGTCCCGGAGGGGCGGCGCATTTTCCAGCAGATGACGGTGGAGGAGAACCTGGAAATGGGGGCGTACACTCAGCCCCGTTCCAGCGTGGACCCCAACCTGGACCGGGTATACGAGCAGTTCCCCCGGCTGAAGGAGCGCAGAAAGCAGGTGGCGGGCACCCTGTCCGGCGGCGAGCAGCAGATGCTGGCCATGGGCCGGGGGCTTATGTCCAACCCCAAGCTGCTGATGCTGGACGAGCCCTCCATGGGGCTGGCCCCCATTCTGGTGGATCAGATTTTCGACATCATCCGCAAGCTGCACAAGGCGGGCGTCACCATCCTTCTGGTGGAGCAGAACGCCCAGATGGCCCTCAGCGTGGCCGACCGGGGCTACGTGCTGGAGACGGGCAAGATTGTGGCCACCGGGGCCGGGTCCGACCTGCTCCGGGACGAGGCGGTGAAAAAAGCGTACCTGGGCGGCTGAGGCCGCCGGGCAGAAAAGGGGGGCGCCGCAGCCTGCGGCGCCCCTCTTGCGCGTGTTAACGTTTCAGCCGGTCAATGAGCGCCTGCTCCAGCCTGTCGCCGTACTTCATGGCCAGCAGGAACAGGGCGAGTCCGGCCGCGCCCAGCAGCGCCATGCCCCACAGGGGGATGGACAGGGTGGCGCTGCCCACCATGCAGGACACCAGCAGGCCCCAGGGGCGGGCCAGGGCTGTCAGCGGGAAAAACCGCTTGAAGGAGATATCGGTAAGTCCCGCCAGGATGCACAGGATGTCGTCGGGGAAGAAGGGAAACAGGAACGCCAGGGCCAGAAAGATGTCCCGCTTGCGGCGGATCAGGTCCAGGTATTTGTCGGACAGCTTTTCGCTGACAAACTGGCTGACGAACTGCTGGCCCAGGGCCCGGGCCAGGGCGAACACCACGGCGGAGCCCAGGGTGACGGCTCCCCAGGTGAGCAGGAAGGAGGGCCACAGCCCGAAGAGGTAGGCTCCGGCGGCGGCGGTGAGGTTGCTGGGGATGGGGGCCACGATGACGGATACCAGCTGCACCCCGAAGTAGGCCAGGTGGGACCAGGGGGCGCAGCGGGCGATGTACGCGCCCAGCTTTTCCTGGGAGCCCGCCGCCTCGAAGAAGCCGGTGGCGTACAGCGCCCACACGCTGCCGCCCAGAATGGCGATGGTCAGCGCCCAGAGGAGAATTTTGACGGATTTCTTTTCCATAGCTGCTCCTGCCTTTTGCGTTTTCCAGGGCTTGTTTGAACCACGTCAACACGCCCAGGCGGCGGATCTTTTTCCGCCATACTTCGCCAATTCTCCTTGCAATACCCCAAGTATTCCTGCGTCAAATTGGCTTCGTCCGGCAAAAAAATCTCTCGCCGCTGAGCATATTGCCATGTTTCAAACGGCGCCTTGTCTATGGCTATTATAGCGTCAAAATGGAAAATGGCAACAAAGGTTCCCTTCAAAAATCATGAAGATTTCTTTAGGATGGGGGAACAAAGCGCCGGACCGCGGAAGCGGTCCGGCATTGTTGTCAAATCGGCCTGGGATCGTCCGTCCTGCCCGCCAGATAGTCCAGCGAGACGTGGTACATGTCCGCGATCCTCACGAGGATGTCAAGCTTGGGCAGATGGGTTCCCCGTTCATAATTTTCATATGCTGTTTCTGTGATATCAGAATAAATTGCCGCCTGCATTTGTGTGTAGCCGTATTTCTTTCTGCACGTTCTCAACCGCGTGGCTATGATCTCTTTCATATGTTCACCCATAATTGTTTATATACGATTGTTATGCTTGACGAAAGTAGTATATCGGGTTACAATCGGTAATATCCCAATAAACGAAAAGAAACAATCGTTGGGAAACAAGTGAGGTGAGTGACATGGAAGAAATCTATGACCTGGATTCGTCCCTAGTGGATGAGTTGTGGACCAGAGCGGTGGCCCAGGAGCTGCTGCGGTTTTCCAGAGCCACCGGCGCGGAGGTGATGGCCGGGCGGGTGGACAGTGAGGCGGTGCGGGTGCTGTCTGAGATCAAGGCGGCGCTGGACGACCCGGACCTGGACGACCCGGAGTGCTTTTACCGCATCGACGCAATTGTCAGCGCGTTTTACCGGGCCGGACTGTCCACCCGGAGGCATGAGGAGTGCGAATAGCGCGAAAAACTCCCCCGAAGCGCCGCTCCGGGGGAGTTCCTTGACATATCAGTCGGTGACGTAGGGCAGCAGGGCCACGTGACGGGCGCGCTTGATGGCGTCGGTCAGCTGGCGCTGGTGCATGGCGCAGGTGCCGGTGGTGCGGCGGGGCAGGATCTTGGACCGCTCGGACAGATAGCGCTTCAGCTTCTGGGCGTCCTTGTAGTCAATCTGTTCCACCTTGTCCACGCAGAACGCGCACACCTTGCGGCGCTTGCGGTTGCCGCGGGGCTTCGCATTATCCATAGCCATATTGGCAGACCTCCTTTATGTGAGATGGACCTTTCCCTTAGAAGGGCAGGTCGCCGTCGTCGTCGGCCAGGTCGGAGAACTGGTCGCCGCCGGATGGGATGCCGTAGTCGGCGGGGGCTGCGGGGGGATTGGGGCGGTTGTTGTAGGAGCCGCCGCGGTCGCCGTAGCTGCCGCCGCCGCCGTAATTGCCGCCGCCGTCGCCGTCCCGCTTGGAGTCGCCGAAATAGACGCTGTCGGCCACCACCTCGGCGGTGACGCGGCGGTTGTTGTCCTTGTCGGTCCACTCCCGCATCTGAAGCCGGCCCTCTACCACGGCCATACGGCCCTTGGAGAAGTAGCGGCTGACGAATTCACCGGTGCCGCGCCAGGCCACCACGTCGATCCAGTCGGTGACCCGCTCGCCGGTGTTTTTGTCCTTGAAGTCCCGGTCCACCGCCAGGCGGAAGGTGGCCACAGGGGTCCCGTTCTGAGTGTGGCGCAGCTCCGGGTCACGGGCCAGACGGCCCATGATAACGATATGGTTGAGCATGGTGTTCTCCTTCTCAGGCGCCCTTGCTGACAATGATGGAACGCATGACGCTGACATTGATCCGCATCAGGCGGTCCAGCTCGGCGGGGAACGCGGGGTCGGAGGAGAAGGTCATCAGGACGTAGTAGCCCTCCTCCAGGTCGTTGATGGGGTAGGCCAGACGGCGCTTGCCCCACTCGTCCACCTCAGTGACGGTGCCCCGTCCCTCGGCCAGCTCCTTGAAGCGGGCCACCAGGGCGGCGGTCTCCTCCTCGCCCAGGGTGGGGTTGAGGACGTAGAGCACCTCGTAGTTTCCACTTACCTTTGCCATTGTGTTTGCACCTCCTTATGGTCTTATGG
>ERZ808035.1509-NODE-1509-length-11062-cov-6.002367_pt1 | contig 11062 bp, 7 predicted proteins | sample MGYA00380189_ERZ808035 | MGnify/ENA primary metagenome ERZ808035 (study PRJEB31490, sample SAMN06133407) | mouse gut metagenome | isolation source: M5_1 | host: mice | place: China: Chengdu | collected 2015-05 ...
TAAGGACTGGCCGGAGATGGTGGACAATGTGATTCCCTACCTCGGCGGCGAAGAGGAAAAGAGTGAGAAAGAACCGCTCAGAATCTGGGGTAAAGTAGAGAATGGTGAGATCGTTCCGGCGGCAAGTCCGGTGATTACCTGTCAATGTATCCGGGTTCCGGTGTTAAACGGCCATACAGCCGCCGTATTTGTAAAATTCAGGAAAAAGCCTTCGAAGGAGCAGCTTGTGGAGAAGCTGGTGAACTTTAAGGGACTTCCGCAGGAACTTGAGCTTCCCAGTGCACCGAAGCAGTTTATTCAGGTGATGGAGGAAGACAACCGTCCCCAGGTAACGCTGGATGTAGACTATGAGAAGGGCATGGGAATCAGCATCGGACGTATCAGGGAAGACAGCGTATATGACTGGAAGTTTGTGGGACTTTCCCACAATACTGTACGAGGCGCAGCAGGAGGGGCGGTGCTTTGTGCAGAGACACTGAAAGCCAAAGGATACATTGTAAAAAAATAATTTAACTTAAAACATGCAAAAGAAAAGATTGAGGGATAACTCTTAAGGAGCATAGGGAGATCCGGCGGAGTATAAGGGTAAGGATTTTATGGAAGAATTAAAATATCAAGTGGATCTGTTAAGTGCGATGAACCGGAAACTGAGCAGGGATGAGAAGATGCTTCGTCTGATCTGCGAGACTTCCAACAGTGCGTTTCTGTATTACAGTTATGAAGAGGGGACGTTCTCTACGGTTGCAAACTGGGATTATTTCTTTGACTTTACGGTTACGGATTTGCGCGATCTTACCAGGTTATATGACAGCGTGGAGGACGAGTATGTCATTCCGCTCAGGGAAGTACTTTTTATAGAAAATCAGAAGTTAAAGAGTCAGGCCATAGATGTGAAGTTGAAGGGCAGGCACATCTGTATGGAAGTGGAAGTGAGCATTGTCTATGATGCGCTGGATCATCCTACGGATAAGATCATCCGGTTCAGGGATGTGACGAAGTTCAATACGCAGAACGATGAACTGACGTATCTTGCATATTATGATATTCTGACGGGTTTATATAACCGTAATTATTTCGTCAGGCTTCTGGGTGAATATATCCGGAGGGCAGAGGAAGAAAATGAGACAGTTGCGGTCATGTTTCTGGATTTTGATGATTTTCGCCGGGTCAATGACGGTATGGGGATCATTGTCGGAGATGAACTTGTACAGTTGTTTGGACAGTTTCTGTCGGATCTGCTGGGAGATAATGTGATCATTTCCCATTTTAACAGCGATCTTTTCTGCATCGGAATCTACAGTCCGTGCGGGGCAAGAAGTGTGGAGACGATCTATAAGACGATCACGGAGCGGCTTAAGAAACCGTTCAAACTGTCCGGCGGACAGGAGATTTTCATTACAGTCAGCGCAGGTGTGGCGGAATATCCGGAGGCGGCGACCAAGACACTGGAACTGATTAACTGTGCCGAGATCGTCATGTTTAAGGCAAAGAGCATGGGGAAGGATAAAGTGCTGTATTATGACGGTACGATCCTGGACGATTTCCTCAAGAATGTGACCATTGAAAATAAGCTGAAAGACGCTGTTTTCCAGCAGAATTTTATCATGTATTACCAGCCGCAGTTCCGTACCATGGACAGGGCGCTGCGGGGTGTGGAGGCGTTGATCCGCTGGAAAGACGATAACGGCAAGATGATCAGTCCGGCCGTCTTTATACCCATTGCGGAAAAGAACGGCGCAATCGTTCCGATCGGTGCGTGGGTTATTGAGGAGAGCCTGAAAGCATTCGCGGCGTGGAAACGTAAATACCATTATCCGATGATTATGTCTCTCAATATTTCGGCTATCCAGTACAGGCAGCCGGATTTTATAGACAAAGTACTGCAGCTGATGGATAAATATGAAATTTCTCCGGCGGAGATTGAATTGGAGATTACGGAATCCATTCTGATTGACGACTTTACCGAGATCACAGAGAAGCTGGTAGTTCTGAGAGATATCGGCGTAAAGATATCTCTGGATGATTTCGGTACAGGGTATTCGTCGCTTTCTTATCTGAAAGGGCTTCCGATCGACACTTTGAAGATCGATAAATCGTTTATTGATACGGTGATAACCGATGAAAATACAAGGATTATTACGGAATCCATTATCTATATGGTCAAAAAGCTAGGCTTTGAGACAATAGCCGAGGGCGTTGAGACGGAGGAACAGTTCCGTTATCTGAACGAAATCGACTGCGACAATATTCAAGGATATTTCCTTGGGAAACCAATGCCGTCAGATAAGATCGAGAATCTGCTGGCTGATATGACGGCATAGCATGTGAGGAAACCTATGTTACTTGGCAGAGTATCTGAATTAAGGTATCTGAATAATTATTACGACAGAGAAGGCAGTCAGATTCTTGTCGTATACGGGCAGAAGCATATCGGCAAGACGGCGCTGGTCCGGGAATTTATGGAGGATAAACCCGGCTTCTACTATCTGGCACAGGCATGTTCCGAGCGGGAGCAGATGTATCAGTGGGGGCGCCAGCTTGCGGAGGACGGCTATGATATTGAGCCGTTTCCCTCTTTTCATGATATTTTTGTAAAGATCGCCCGCAGGAGCGGCGGCAAAAAAGTGCTTATGATTGATGAGTTTCAGAATATCGTCAGGATGAGCGAACGGTTTATGAAGGATCTGGTGGCTTTTGTGCACAGCCAATGGAACAGGGATGATGTAATGGTCATTTTGTGCAGTTCATCTATTGGCTGGATTGAGAACAGTATGATTACACGTATCGGAGACGCGGCTTATGAACTGGCAGGTTTTCTGAAGATACGGGAGATGTCTTTTGAGGACATTGTGCAGAGATTTCCCAACTTCCGCATTGAAGAGTGTGTGGAGGCTTATGCCATTCTGGGAGGTTTTCCCGGACTGTGGAATCAGTTTGACGACAGGCTGACCATACAGCAGAATATCTGCCGGAATATATTGGACGGAAACAGTTTTCTTTTCGAGGAGGGGGAACGTATGCTGACGGATCAGCTTCGGGAACCCAGTGTCTACAATACAATCATGGCCTCCATCGCGGCAGGCAGCCATAAGTTGAATAATCTGTATCTGCATACAGAATTTTCCCGCGCCAAGATCAGTGTTTATCTAAAAAATCTCATAGAACTGGAACTGGTGGAGAAAGTCTTTTCCTATGACACGGCGGGCAAAGACAATGTGCAGAAAGGTGTCTATCGGATCAGTCATCCTTTCGTTGATTTCTATTATACATATATGTATCCTAACAGAAGTGCATTGGAAATGCTTTCTGTGGGAGAATTTTATAACCGTTATATCATGTCTGATTTCAGGAAATATGTGACAGGATATTTCAAAGAAGTCTGCAGACAGCATCTTGCAAAGCTAAACAGCAGAAACAAGCTGCCAATCACGCTGGATCTTGTGGGGGAATGGGTCGGCAAGGACGGTGTTCTGGATATCATTGCCCAGGATGAGGAAGGGCATACCCTGATCGGCCTGTGTAACTGGGAGAAACCCATGACCTATGATGATTATGAGAATCTTCTGGATTATGCGAAGAAAGCGAAGATTAATGTGGATTATATTTATATGTACACTGCGTTCCGGTTTGATGAACGCTTGAATCTGGAAGCCAAGATCAGGCCGAATATTAAGCTTGTTCAGATTTCAGATTTTTAGATTCCGCGGCCGTGAGGCTGAAAGCTGAATCGTAATGAATGAGGAGTATATGGGAAAAAGTATTTTTATCGCTGAGAAACCCAGTGTGGCAAAGGAGTTTGCCAAAGCATTGAAATACAATATGAGGAACAGGGACGGCTATATGGAGTCCGATGAGGCAGTAGTGACATGGTGCGTAGGACATCTCGTGACGATGAGTTATCCGGAAGCATATGACGAGAAATATAAGCGGTGGTCGCTCGGCACGATTCCCTTTATTCCTGAAAAATTTAAATATGAAGTGATAGACAGTGTGAAGAAACAGTTTCAGATCGTGAGCGGCCTGCTGAACAGGGAAGACGTGGAGACGATCTATGTATGTACCGACTCCGGGCGTGAAGGGGAATATATCTACCGGCTGGTGGAACAACAGGCGCATGTACAGGGAAAAGTGAGAAAACGTGTCTGGATCGATTCACAGACGGAGGAAGAGATCCTTAGAGGGATCAGAGAAGCCAAAGACCTGTCAGCATATGATAATCTGTCCAGTGCCGCATATCTGCGTGCCAAGGAAGATTATCTCATGGGAATCAATTTTTCCAGGGCCTTGACCCTGAAATACAGCAATCCCATTAAATCTTATCTGAAAGCGGACAGGGCGGTGGTCTCTGTGGGACGGGTGATGACCTGCGTGCTGGGGATGGTGGTGAACAGGGAACGGGAAATCAGAGATTTTGTGAAGATACCTTTTTATCGGGTTCTGGCTCTGGTGGACATTAACGGGCGTGAGTGCAGTTGTGAGTGGAAGGCTGTGGAGGGATCCAGATATTTTCAGTCGCCGCTTCTGTACAAAGACAACGGTTTTTTGGAGGAAAAGGAGGCCGATGCATTTATCAGTTTTCTGGAGGAAGAGCCGAAAGAGCCGCCGGTGGTAGAGAAGCTTGAGAAGAAAAAAGAAACAAAAAACCCACCGTTATTATATAATCTGGCGGAACTGCAGAACGACTGCTCCAAGCTTTTTAAGATCAGTCCGGACGAGACGCTGCGGATCGTTCAGGAACTTTATGAGAAGAAATTAACGACTTATCCGCGTACCGATGCCAGAGTACTGTCGAGTGCAGTGGCAAAGGAAATACATAAAAATATCAGCGGACTTCGGGGATATGGCATAACATCTGTTTTTGTGGAAGAAATATTAAATAACAAAAGTTACCAAACAATTGCCAAGTCAAGGTATGTAAATGACAAGCAGATCACAGACCACTATGCAATCATTCCCACGGGACAGGGACTCGGGGCGCTTGCCGGGCTTTCGTCCACTTCTGCCAGGGTATATGAGATTATTGTCAGACGGTTTTTGAGTATTTTTTATCCGGCAGCGGTATATCAGAAGATCAGTCTTGGTGTCAAGATGAAGGGGGAGTTCTTTTCCACCGGCTTTAAGGTGCTGGTGCAGCCGGGATATCGTCCTGTTACCCGCAATTCCTTTTCCAAGAAGAAGGAAGAAGGGGATGAGAAAGAAGAGGGCGAAAAGAAAGAAGAACAGGTGTTATCATGCGACGGTTCTTACATGGAGACACTGGCTGCATTGAAGAAAGGAACACCACTGCAGCTTAACGGGCTGGAAAAAAAGGAAGGGGAGACATCTCCGCCGAAACGTTATAATTCCGGCACTATGATTCTGACTATGGAGAATGCAGGTCAGTTTATAGAGGATGAGGAACTGCGTGCACAGATCAAGGGAAGCGGTATCGGCACTTCGGCTACCCGGGCTGAGATACTCAAAAAGCTGGTGAACATTAAATATCTGGCGCTGAATAAAAAAACGCAGATTATCACACCTACACTTCTCGGTGAGATGATTTATGAAGTGGTGGCCGGCTCCATCAAACCTCTGCTTGACCCGCGGCTGACGGCAAGCTGGGAAAAAGGGCTTACCCTTGTTGCCGACGGTTCCATTTCGGAAGATGAATATATGGTGAAACTGGATGATTTTGTTACAAGAAGAACGAATATCGTCAAGGAGATGAATAATCAGACAATGATGGTTCATAGATTTCATCAGGTGGCTCAGTTTTACAGGAAATAAGTTCAGCAGAACCGTCTGGTGCGGTGCTGAAACCGATAAATCATGAAAGGGCAGGTGAAGTAAAATGGCTTGTTTGGCGGATACAAAAATTGAAGCGCTCTATACATTAGAGGAGACGGTGGCAAAGGATATCTTTGAAGGGGCTGTATATCCCTGGGAGGTGCTTGCAAAGATCAGTGAGTTTATTGTGACACTGGGTAACAGTCTTCCGCAGGATATTTATGAGAAACGCGGCGAGAATATATGGGTGGCCAAATCTGCAAAGATCGCGCCCAGCGCATGTATCAACGGCCCGGCGATTATTGATGAGGAGGCGGAGATCAGGCACTGTGCCTTTATCAGAGGCAATGCCATTGTGGGAAAAGGAGCTGTAGTGGGTAACTCTACGGAACTTAAGAACGTGATCTTGTTTAATAAAGTTCAAGTGCCTCATTATAATTATGTTGGTGACAGTATTCTGGGATTTAAGGCACATATGGGGGCCGGTTCCATCACCTCAAATGTCAAGAGCGATAAGACGCTGGTGGTTGTGAAATCGGGAGAAGAGACTTATGAGACCGGTCTTAAGAAGTTCGGCGCTATGCTGGGAGATAATGTAGAGGTAGGATGTAACTCAGTATTGAATCCGGGGACAGTCATCGGCAGGGAGACGAATATTTATCCGACTTCCATGGTAAGAGGTTTTATTCCGGCTCAAAGCATCTATAAGAAACAGGGTGAAGTGGCAGGCAAACATTAACGTTACATGTTCAGCCGGATGGTTTTGCGGTAATAATGTCAGCCGGTAAAGGGAGTTGACTGGCGATAATATAATTAGGTAATTGGGGATGATGAAATGGCTATGGAATTAAGCATGGAAAGTTTCGGCTCGATGGTCGATAATGTGATCGCGGGAATATGTTTCTTTGAGTATGAAAATGAAACAATGACGCCCTTTTATGTGAATGAAGGGCTGTTCCGTATGTTAGGATATTCAAGAGTAGAGGGAATGAAATATTTGAAGAAGGTTGAAATGAGTATCATTCCTGAAGATCTTCCCCTCTATAAGCAGGCAATCGCAGATGTGCTCAAGGATGACGGCGCTGTAGATGTGGAGTTTCGTACTGTGACGGGGAGCGGCGGACTTCGCTGGCTGCATGTCAGAGGCAATCTGTATTCCAGGGAAGGAAATAAATATGTGATCGTGACCGTAATCCAGGACATTACGGAGCGCAAGAATGTAGAAGACGAGTTGAACAAGCAGGCGGAGCGGCTGCATATTCTTTCCGAGGCCGAGGGCGAGCAGATCATAGATTACAATGCAAAAACAGATGTTATGGTGATCAGGTCTTCCGACAGTTCAGGCATGTCAAAGGAGAAGATCCGCAGTTCCTTTATAGAAAAGTTTGATGATTCCACGATCTATGATGAAGATGTGGCTTATTACCGGTCTGTTTTCAGAGGGCTGCTGACATCGCCGAAGCATGAGACGATAGAATACAGAACCAAAAGTTTTGATGATGATTATACGTGGTATCAGGCAAACCTGACATCTCTGCTTGGCGCGGAGGGGTATGTAACCAGAGTCGTGGGACGCATGATCAATATCCATGACAAAAAGCTGAAGGAACTGGAACTGCTTCTGCGTGCGGAGAAAGACGCACTGACCGGACTATATAATAAAGGCGCAACGGAACAGCTGATTCAGAATGCACTCAATGACAGCAGCAACAATACGCTTAATGCGCTGATGATCATTGATCTGGATAATTTTAAGGAAGTCAATGACCTGATGGGACATGCCCAGGGTGACCAGGTGCTTGTAGATACGGCGAACGCGCTGAATGATATTTTTAAGGGCGGCGATATTGTAGGGCGTATCGGCGGCGATGAATTTGTAGTGTTTATGAAAAATCTGAATACCATTTCCAGCGCAGATATTCTTGCGAATAAAGTGGTGAGAGATGTTGATTTTTCTTTTAATTACGAAGAAAAGACAATTCATGTGACCTGCAGCGTGGGAGTTTCTATTTCCCCGTATCACGGTAAGGAATACGAAGAACTTTTCAGTAAGGCTGACAAGGCTGTTTATACGGCTAAGGCTAACGGAAAGTGCGGTTACCGGATCTATGATGCAGCAACTACCGTGGCGTATCATGCCACCAGGAAAAATACAGAGTACAATCCCGAAAAGGGTATGGAGATGAACCGGGGCATCGAGGATCTGGTCATGCAGGTGCTGTTTGAAGATAAGACCACAGAGTCGGCGCTGAAGTCAGTGATCGAACTGATCACAGGCAAGTACCGGTTTCATAGGGGATACATATGCGGTAACGATACGCTTCCCATCTCGAAGACCGTGCAGTTTGCGGCCAGCGGATACGAGATCGGAAGAGAAACGAAAGAACATTATGAGTTGAAAAGGGTGGTCAGCGAGATTCTGTTTGATTCTTTCCGCAAGGCGACGATTATCCATGATTACGACCTGACGGCAATTGAGATGCATGATTATTTTCAGGTGGAGGGCATTAAGAGTATGCTCTATTATCCGATTACATCCCAGGGTGAATTTCAGGGTGCAGTCATTTTTGAGAATCATGAAGATGTGCAGCTTGAGTTTTCAGAGAAAGAGATGGAGGAGATCCGGTCACTGTTACGTATCATCGAGGCGCATATTCTGCAGATCGGCCTGATGCACCGGCTGCAGGATTTCGTGACGCAGATTGCAATTTTTGATAATCTGGACAGCTTTGTATATATTGTAAATCCTGACACATATGAGCTCGGATTTATTAACAAAAAGGTGCTTATGAGTTCTCCGGAAGTCAAGATCGGGGATATCTGTTACAAGGCGCTGCAGCACAGGGATACGCCTTGCGATAACTGCATTCTGAGGCACCTGAAGCGGGATGACCCTCACTGCAGATGTACGGAGGAACTGTTTAATTATTCTCTGAGGTGCTGGAGCAGATGCAGTGCAAGCTGGCTGGAATGCAGAGAGGAAAATAAACTGGCACTGTTAAACTGCATCGATATTTCGGAGTACTTTATCGGATAGATGGTTCGTTACTTCGATGTAGGTGTCAGCGCAGGTGTTTACAATCACCACAGAACCTGTTACCGCATAAATTTAGTAAAATGACTGGATTTTTTGTCTGTAATATGCGAAAATAGGACTAGCGGTTATGACAGGCGCATAAGTCTGTTATGAAATAATTTTTACATAATCGAAAGGAGTTATCACATGATTTATTCAAAAGAAGTTGAAGAAATGTGTACAGTGGCACAGGGCGTTCATCATGGCTGTGCGCCGATCCCGGAAGAAGCAAAATGGGTTCAGGCGAAAGAAGTAAAGGATATTTCCGGCTTAACACACGGTGTAGGCTGGTGTGCTCCTCAGCAGGGTGCATGTAAACTGACTCTGAATGTGAAAGAGGGTATCATCCAGGAAGCTCTCGTTGAGACGATCGGATGTTCGGGCATGACACATTCCGCAGCTATGGCGTCTGAGATTTTGCCGGGTTTAACGGTTATGGAAGCATTGAATACCGACCTTGTATGTGACGCTATCAATACAGCTATGAGAGAGCTGTTCTTACAGATCGTGTACGGCCGTACACAGTCTGCATTCTCCGAGGACGGCCTTCCGGTAGGTGCAGGTCTGGAAGATCTGGGTAAAGGTTTGAGAAGCCAGGTTGGTACGATGTACGGTACGCTCAAGAAAGGTCCTCGCTATCTTGAAATGGCAGAAGGTTATGTAACTGGTATCGCATTGGATGCCAATGATGAGATCATCGGCTATAAGTTCGTAAGCCTTGGCAAGATGACAGATTTCATCAAGAAGGGTGATGACCCGAATACAGCTTATGAGAAAGCATGCGGACAGTACGGTCGTGTTGATGATGCTGTTAAGATCATTGACCCCAGATGCGAATAGAAGGAGGATTAAGATAAGATGGCTTTATTTGAATCATATGAGAGAAGAATTGATAAGATCAATTCCGTATTAAATAATTATGGTATTTCTTCCATCGAAGAAGCTGAGAAAATCACAAAAGATGCAGGCCTGGACGTATATGAGCAGGTTAAGAAGATTCAGCCGATCTGTTTTGAGAACGCTTGCTGGGCTTATACGGTAGGTGCTGCAATTGCAATCAAGAAAGACTGCAGAAAAGCGGCTGACGCAGCGGCAGCAATCGGTGAGGGCCTTCAGGCTTTCTGTATTCCCGGTTCCGTTGCAGATACCCGTAAGGTAGGTCTTGGCCATGGTAACCTTGGCAAGATGCTGTTAGAGGAAGAGACTGACTGTTTTGCATTTCTGGCAGGTCATGAGTCTTTTGCAGCAGCAGAAGGTGCGATCGGTATCGCAGAGAAGGCTAACAAGGTTCGTCAGAAACCTCTTCGTGTTATCCTGAATGGTCTTGGCAAAGATGCAGCAAAGATCATTTCCAGAATCAACGGCTTCACATTTGTGGAGACAGAGTATGATCCTTACACAAATGAAGTGAAGGAAGTTGACAGAATTGCTTATTCTGAGGGACTTCGTTCTAAAGTAAACTGCTACGGCGCTAACTCCGTTCCGGAAGGTGTTGCGATCATGTGGAAAGAGAACGTAGATGTTTCCATTACCGGTAACTCTACCAATCCTACAAGATTCCAGCATCCGGTAGCAGGTACATATAAGAAGGAGAGAACAGAGGCAGGCAAGAAATACTTCTCTGTTGCTTCCGGCGGTGGTACAGGACGTACTCTCCATCCTGATAACATGGCTGCAGGTCCTGCTTCCTATGGATTTACAGATACATTAGGACGTATGCACTCTGATGCACAGTTTGCAGGTTCTTCTTCCGTTCCGGCTCACGTTGAGATGATGGGTCTGATCGGTATGGGCAACAACCCGATGGTTGGCGCTACCGTTGCAGTAGCTGTTTTGATCGAGGAAGCCGCTAAGGAAGGCAAGTTCTAAGGAAAGCCCGTATTTTGGGGGTTAATCAAGCCAGAAAATGGTTTGGTTAGCCCTCTTTTTTTGTAGGTAATACCCGTACAAGACACACAAGATACCAGTTACAGAGAAAGCGAGAATTGTGAAAAAAGACCAGCAGTTTATAAGGCAGGTTGTTGAAAGGAATTCTGCGTAAGCCTCTGTGATGTTGAGAAAAAGCATGATGGTGGGATAAGTCAGGAATTTCAGGGAAATGGAATAGACGTAAGGTACATTTTCAGTTCTCAGACTGGAAGATACTGACACAATATGATAATATATGCTTGAGGTGATTGCTTGGAAGATATTTTGAAAAAAGATGGATTATCGTTGGAA
>ERZ808035.1511-NODE-1511-length-11045-cov-4.516320_pt1 | contig 11045 bp, 10 predicted proteins | sample MGYA00380189_ERZ808035 | MGnify/ENA primary metagenome ERZ808035 (study PRJEB31490, sample SAMN06133407) | mouse gut metagenome | isolation source: M5_1 | host: mice | place: China: Chengdu | collected 2015-05 ...
GACCATGTACATCCTGTCGCTCTACGCCTGCTTCGGCATCGGGTACTCGCTCGGGCGCTCCTACAAGGTCGACGGCCTCATGAGCGGCCTCCTCTCGGTCATGGCCATGCTGCTCACCATCGTGCCGGTCATGATGCCCGACCTCGACGACGCCGTCAGCGCGGCTCTCGCCGCCTCGCCCCTGTCCGACGCCGGATTCCCCGACGCCATGGCCGCCGTGAACGGCGCCTACGTCATGAACATGAACTACCTGGGCACGGGTCAGCTCTTCGTGGCCATCATCGCCGCCTTCGCGGCCGTCGAGATCTACCGCCTCTGCGTGCAGCACCACCTCACGGTCAAGATGCCCCCGCAGGTCCCCGAGGCCGTCTCCAACTCGTTCGCGGCCCTGGTCCCCACCGCCATCGTCTTCTTCCTGTTCTCCGCCGTGTGCATCTGGGGCGGCTTCAACGTGCACGACTTCATCACCGCCCTGATCATGCCGCTGGTGTCGGGCGTCGACACCCTGGGCGCCGCGCTCGTGGTCGTCTTCCTCGAGATGCTCTTCTGGTTCTTCGGCATCCACGGGAGCTCCGTGGTCTACTCCATCGCCCGCCCGCTCTGGCTCGTCCTCCTCGACGAGAACGCCGCCGCCTACGCGGCGGGTGCCGCGCTGCCGCACGTGGTCTCGGAGCCCTTCTTCCAGTGGTTCGTCCAGATCGGCGGCTCCGGCTGCACCATCAGCCTCGCCATCCTCCTGCTGTTCGCCTCGCGCTCCAAGTACGGGAGGATGATGGGCAAGGCCACCATCGTGCCCGCGGTCTTCAACATCAACGAGCCCCTGATGTTCGGCGTCCCCCTCGTGCTCAACCCCACGATGATGATCCCGCTCGTCCTCGTCCCCGTGGTGAACGTCCTCATCTCGTACTTCTGCCTGTCCGTGGGCCTCGTGGGCCGCTTCGTCGGCGCCATCGTCCCTTGGACGCTCCCGGGGCCCGTGGGCGCGTTCCTCGCCTGCGGCGGCGACTGGAGGGCCGCCGTGCTCTCCGTGGTCCTCATCGCCATCGGCGTCGCCATCTACTACCCGTTCTTCCGCGCCTGGGAGCGGCAGGTCATCGCCGAGGAGAGGGCGGACGAGGCAGAGGCCGCGTAGGATCCCCGCCGCACCGTCGAGTCACGGGGCCCGGCCGCACCGCCGGGCCCCTTCGAGAGAGGAGCCGCCATGCATGTCGCGGCTGTGGACGCCGGGGGGACCCGGACCAGGTTCGAGCTCCGCGACCTTTCCGGGTCCGTGCTCGCCGAGGGCGAGTCGACCACGTGCCACCCGGCCCAGGTGGGCATCGCGGCCATGGCGCAGGGTGTGCTCGCAGGGGTCGCCCGTGTCTGCGGGGAGGCAGGCGTGCCCTTGGGGGACGTCGCGGTGTCCGTGGGCCTCGCCGGCTTTGGCCCCGGCAGGGAGGGCCCGCTGCGGGAGGCCCTGGAGGCGGCCTTCCCCGATGCCGCCGCACTCCTGGTGACGAGCGACGCCGAGGCCGCCCGCCTCGGGGCCCTCGGTGGAGCCGACGGCGTGCTCGTGGTTGCGGGCACCGGCTCCATCGCCGTGGCGTCCTTCGACGGGAGGGCCGTACGCACGGGGGGCTGGGGCTGGCCCGTGGGCGACGAGGGATCCGGCTCGTGGCTGGGCCGCGAGGCCGCAGGGGCCGTCCTACGCCAGCATGACGGGAGAGACCCGAGAAGCCCCCTCCTCTCCGATGCGGTCTGCCGTGCCCTCGGTGCCGGCTCCCCCGAGGGCATCGTCTCCATGCTGGCCCGCACGCAGGACCAGCGCCGCCTCCTCGCCCGCGCGGCCCCGGCCGTCTTCGAGAGCGCCGCTGCGGGCGACCAGGCCGCCCAAGGCCTTCTCGACCGCGCGGCCGGCGAGCTCGTCCGCCTGGCCGAGGTCGCTGCCGCGGGCCACCCCTGCGCCCCGGTCTCGTGGACCGGCGGCCTCTTCTCGGCAGGGGACGCCCTGCTCGGACCGTTCGTCCGGGCCCTCGCACCGGGGCTCGTCCCTACCGCGCCCGCCGGCACGCCCCTCGACGGGGCGTGGCTCGCGGCGGTCCGCGAACTCGACCTATGACAACCGTGAGAAAGGAGCCCCCGATGCCCCGAGAGCTCATGTGGGGCGGCGCCACCGCCTCGTCCCAGTACGAGGGCGGCCACACCGCCGGAGGCAAGGGCCTGGACACCCAGGACGTCCGGCCTTGGAAGCCCCGGACCAGTGACGCCACCACGGAGACCAGGCTCCTCACCGCGTCGGCCGTCGACCGCGCCAAGGCCGACCTTGCCGCCGGCAGGGGCAACTACCCGTTCTGCCGCGGTACCCGGGGCTACGACCACCTGCAGGAGGACATCGACCTCCTGCAGGAGCTGGGCATCGACATCTACCGCTTCTCCATCAGCTGGGCGCGCCTCTACCCGAACGGCGACGAGGCCGAGCCGTGCGCCGAGGGCCTCGCCTACTACGACCGGGTCTTCTCGGCGGTCAAGGCGGCAGGCATGAGGACCTTCCTCACCCTCACCCACTACGCGGTGCCCCTGCACCTCGTGGAGGCCTACGGGGGATGGACGAACCGGGCCCTCATCGACCTCTACGAACGCTTCGCCCGCACGGTCTTCGAGCGCTGGGGCGACGACATCGACTACTACCTTCCCTTCAACGAGATCAACGCCGGCTACTTCTCGCCCTGGAACGGTGTGGGGCTCCTGCGGCCGGAAGACGGACCCTACGACCAGTCTGCCGTGTTCACGAGCCTGCACCACCAGTTCGTGGCAAGCGCCCGCGTCATCCGGGCCCAGCGCGAGATCTGCCCCGGGGCGCGTTCGGGCTGCATGGTGGCGGCGTTCTGCTACTACCCGCACACCTGCTCCCCCGAGGACAACTGGCGCAAGCTCCACGACGAGCAGGTCAACGTCTGGTACCCCGTGGACGTGCTGGCCTGCGGCATCCAGCCCTACTACATGGACGCCTTCTACCGCGACCACGGCATCACCGTGGACATCACCGACGAGGACCTCGAGCTCTTTGCCCGCTACCCCTGCGACTTCGTGAGCTTCTCCTACTACTCGAGCTCGGTCGTGGCCGCCGAGGGGAACGGCGAGCAGACCGCCGGCAACCTCGTGTGCACCATAAAGAACCCGTACCTCGAGGCCAGCGAGTGGGGCTGGCAGATCGACCCCGTGGGGCTGCGCACGCAGCTCAACGCCTTCTACGACCGCACCCACAAGCCCGTCTTCGTGAGCGAGTGCGGCTTCGGCGCCCGCGACGTCCTCGAGGCCGACGGCTCGGTGCACGACCCCTACCGAATCCAGTACCTCAAGGAGCACTTCGAGCAGATCCTCCTGGCACAGCAGGACGGGGTGGACGTGCTCGGGTTCATCCTCTGGGGCGTCATCGACATCGTGTCCGCGGGCTCGTGCGAGATGTCGAAGCGCTACGGCGTGGTCTACGTGGATGCCGACGACCGGGGAGAGGGCACCTACGGGCGCCGCAAGAAGGACAGCTTCGACTGGTACCGGCGCTATATTGAGAGCTATCACGACGCGTTCCGGCACGGTGCGTGACGGCGCCGGCCAAAAGGACGGATACGCGGCGTGGCGGGTCCCCCGGGACCCGCCACGCCTTCCCTCGAGGCACGACGGGAGGCACCCCATGGACGACGACCGCGTGCCGGGCGACGGGCGGCGCGTCTCACCGCGCGGCAACCCGGTGGGGCGCCGCCGCAGGGGGGGCCGCGTCCTCGGGCCGCCCCTCCCCCTCCCCCGCCACCCCCTTGGCGGAGCTCGAGGGCATCACCAACGACGGCCGGCTGCACCGGTGGCGCCTCTTCGCCGACCGCCTGGAGGTCGACGGCGAGGACCGCGAGCTGCTCCCCACCACCAAGGTGGCCTTCGACGGCCGACGCCCCCGGACGCTCGTCTCCGTCACCTGGGAGGAGGGCGACGGGCCCTACGTGGACGACGCCATGCTCCTCGGCCTCTGGGCGGCCACCGGCAGCCTCTCCGAAGCCGGGCTCATCGCCTGGGCGCTGGGCGACGACGGTCCCCGGGAGGTTCGCACCCCCGTGGACCATCCCGGCTATGTGAGCCTCTTCGTGCAGGGCCTGGGCCACCCCGACCCCGCCAAGCGCCGCGTCACGTTCGTGCAGCAGGGCATGGGCTGCGACACCGCCGCGGCCTCGAGGTTCGCCTCCGCGCTGCAGACGGTCGTCGACATGCTCCTGCGGCGGCCGTGACAGACAAGGGGCCGCCCTCGTGCAGCCACACGGGTCGGCGCACCCCCCCTGGTCGCGCGGCATACGGCCCTCACCATGTACGGAGACCCCTCGGAGCCGGATGCTGCCCGAGCTCTCGAGGGGCTTCACGCACACCTGACGACGGTTCGACGACATCCGTCGAGCGGGGTGCCCGTATCCGATCCACAAGGTCGGTCGCGGGCGGCCCCGATTCCCGGCGCCGCCGTTCGAAAAAAAGGCCCCCGGGCCCGCAAGGGGCCCGGGGGCCTTCGCCGTGCGCCACGGGCGCGACGGAAGGGGGCGGCTACTCGGCGTCCTCGCCGAGAAGGGCCTTGGTCATGGAGGCGGCGGCCTGCTTGCCGGCGCCCATGGCCAGGATGACCGTGGCGGCGCCGGTCACGATGTCGCCACCGGCCCACACGCGCGGGTCGCTCGTACGGCCGTCCTCGTCGGCCTCGATGTAGCCCCACTTGTTGAGCTTCACCGGGGCGGCCTTGGAGGCGAAGGGGTTGGCGTTGGTGCCGATGGCGGTGATGGCCACGTCGCAGGGGAGCTCGAACTCGCTGCCCTCGACGCGAACCGGGCGACGGCGCCCGGACTCGTCGGGCTCGCCGAGCTCCATGCGCTCGAGCTTCACCTTGGACACGAAGCCGTCCTCGCCGGCCTCGAACTCCAGCGGGGAGACGAGCTCCATCACGCGGACGCCCTCCTCCTTGGCATGGTGCAGCTCGGCCACACGGGCGGGCATCTCCTTCTCGGTGCGGCGGTAGGCCAGGGTCACGGTGTCGGCACCCAGGCGCAGGGCCGTGCGTGCGGCGTCCATGGCCACGTTGCCGCCGCCGAAGACCACGACGTTCTTACCGTGCTTGATGGGGGTGTCGTACTCGGGGAAGTCCATGGCCTTCATGAGGTTCACGCGGGTGAGGTACTCGTTGGCGCAGAAGACGCCGGGGAGGTTCTCGCCCGGGATGTTGAGGAACTTGGGGAGCCCGGCGCCCACGGCGAGATACATGGCGTCGAAGCCGTGCTCGTTGAAGAACTCGTCGGCGTCGTAGAGGTTGCCCACGACGGCGTCGTACTCGAACTTCACGCCGAGGTCCTTGAGGCCGTCGATCTCGCGCTTGACGATGGCCTTGGGGAGACGGAACTCCGGGATGCCGTAGGTGAGCACGCCGCCGCCGGTCTGGAAGGCCTCGAACACCGTGACGTCGAAGCCCTCGCGGGCCAGGGCACCGGCGCAGGCGATGCCGGAGGGGCCGGAGCCCACGACGGCGACCTTCTTGCCGTTGGCCGGCTTGCACACCGGGGTGGCGCCCACGGACTCGGTCATGTCGCCGAGGAAGCGCTCGAGCTGGCCGATGGCGATGGGGTCGTTGCCGGTCTTGTTGAGGATGCAGTTGCCCTCGCACTGGTTCTCCTGCGGGCACACGCGGCCGCAGACCGAGGGGAGCATGTTGGAGTCGCGGATGGTGGCCAGGCCGCCGGCGAAGTCCTCCTCGCGGATCTGCCGGATGAACGTGGGGATGTCGATGCCCACGGGGCAGCCGGCGACGCAGTGGGGCTTCTTGCAGTCGAGGCAGCGGTTGGCCTCCTCGAGGGCGTCCTCGGTGGTGTAGCCGGTGTCCACGGGCTCGAAGTTCTTGGCGCGGACCTCGGCGGGCACCTCGTTGGCCGGGACCCTCGGGTCCTTGTTGTTGGCGCGGTACTTGCCGTTTACGAGTGGCATTTGCAACCCCCCTCATGCTTGGCGTGCTCGACAGCCTCGGCCTCCTCGGCGCGGTAGGAACCCTGACGCGCGGCGAGGTCGGCCCAGTCGACCTTCGTGGCGTCGAAGTCGGGGCCGTCGACGCAGGCGAACTTGGTCTCGCCGCCCACGGTGACGCGGCAGCAGCCGCACATGCCGGTGCCGTCGACCATGATGGGGTTGAGGCTGGCCGTGATGGGCATGTCGTACTTCTCGCAGGTGAGGGCCGAGAACTTCATCATGGGGACCGGGCCCACGGCGAAGACCTGGTCGATCGCGTGGTCCTGGCAGAGGCGCTCGAGCGGCGCGGTGACGACGCCCTTCTCGCCCTCGGAGCCGTCGTCGGTGGTGATGATGAGGTTCTCCAGGGGCAGCTCGCGGAACTGGTCGGTGAGGATGAGCAGGTCCTTGGTGCGGGCGCCCATGATGACGGTGACCTTGTTGCCGGCCGCCACGAGGGCGCGGGCCACGGGGTAGGCGATGGCGAGGCCCACGCCGCCGCCGATGACGCACCAGTTGCCCGGCTTCATCTCGGTGGGCTGGCCCAGGGGGCCGGTGACGTCGAGGATGGACTCGCCCGCCTGGAGCTGGGAGAGGTCCTGGGTGGTCTTGCCGATCACCATGAAGATGAACTCGATCCAGCCCTCCTCGGGGTTCCAGTCGGCGAAGGTGAACGGCACGCGCTCGCCCTTCTCGTCGGTACGCACCATCAAGAACTGACCCGCCTTGGCCTTCTTGGCCATCTGCGGCGCATGTACGCGGAATTTGAACACCTTCTCCGAGTACTGCGTCTTCTCGAGGATTTCGAACATGCAGCGGCTCCTCTCTCCTCCTCGACAGACACACGTTGGCATGGGGGTGTCCGCCGGCCCGTTTACCACGGCCCAACGGACACGGTTGCCTTTCAGTCTAACGCAACGGGCTGCACGGATGACCCTCATATCGGGGTCAACGACGAGGTTAACCTCGTCAAACTTATCGGGGAGGCTCACCACTCCTCGAGGGGGCGGCAGCCCACGAGGTCCACCTTCTCGGCGTCCACCGAGAAGTCGGCCTGCCAGAGCTCGACGCCGCGGGCGCGGACCTCGTCGACGCAGGCCATGACCTCGTCGTAGGTGGTGCCGTGGTAGAAGTGGAAGCCCTCGTTGGCGTAGTAGAGGCAGTAGAGGATCACGGCGCGGTCGTGGTCGGCGAGGGAGTCGGCGAGCTCGTGCAGGTGGCGCACGGCGCGGTCGGTGGACGAGAACGGCGGCTGCGGCAGGCGCCCCACCCCCTCGGGAACGGCGCACTCCAACTGGCGCAGGGGCGTCTTGACCTCCAGGTACACGGAGTCGTCCACGAGGAAGTCCAGGCGGGACGACCCGAGCGGGACCTCGCGGCGCACGGGCACCGGCTCGTCCACGATGCCGGGCACGGCCCCCTGCCGCAGGAAGTGCTCCACGTAGCGGTTGGAGGCGTTCTGGTTGAGGCCCACCCAGCGGCGGCCCGGGTCGCCCGGGGCCGTGAGCGAGAGGGCCTCCACGGTGAGCGGGAGCTTGCGGCGGGGGTTGTGGGAGTCCGACACGAGACAGGGCAGCCCCGCGGTGTCGATGTCGCCGATGCGGCTCACCACGGGGCAGTGGCACCGCACGGTCTCCCCGTCGAGGTCCACGTCCATGATGAAGCGGTTGGGCCGGGCGAGGATGGTGCCCTCACGCAGCCGCTCGGGAAAGCGGTAGGGCTCGGCCACTACTCCACCTCGACGAGCTCGATCTCGAAGGTGAGGGGCTTGCCGGCGAGCTCGTGGTTGGCGTCAACGGTGACGGTGTCGTCGGTCTTCCCTGTCACCTTGGCGCCCACGGTGGAGCCGCCCGAGGTGGAGAGCGTCACGGTGTCGCCCACCTCGAGGGAGTCGAAGTCTGGCACCTCGTCCTTGGAGAAGGTGGCGACCATGTCGTCGGAGGGCTCGCCGTAGGCGTCGGCGGCCTCGAGGCGCACGGTCTTCTTCTCGCCCACCTTCATGCCCTCCACGGCCGCGTCGAAGCCCGAGATCATCTGGCCGGAGCCCACGGTGAACTCCAGGGGCTCGCCGCGGTCGTAGGAGCTGTCGAACTGCGAGCCGTCGTCGAGGGTGCCGCGGTAGTTCACCTTCACGGTGTCGCCCTTCTCGGCCACGGTCTTGGCCTCGGCCTGCTCCTCCTGGGCCGGCGCGTCGCCGCCGTCCTGGGAGGCGGGCCGGCCGGAGCAGCCGGCGAGGGCGATGAGGGCGGAGGCGCCGAGGATCGCGAGGGCGCGCGGCAGCGTGTGGGTCATGGTTGGGCTTCCTTTCCAAGGACGGCCGTCGGGAGACGGCCGGGAGGTTCTGCAGGTGTCGATGCATCGCAAAAGCCTACCGCGGCTCCCGCACTTCTTCAAACGGGGCTGAAAAAGACCATCGGAGGGCCTGGGTGCGCCATGGTCTGAATAGCAATAGTTTTATGTCCTGAACAAGTATCCTATATTGGGATATTCGTCGACAAACCCTATCGTTCGCCCCATGGATACGGCGAAGAACCGGGCCATAGGCGCCTGCCTCCGGCAGGCCCGCAAGGAGTCCGGGCTCACCCAGGTGGAGCTGGCCTCGCGCCTCACCCTGCCCCAGTCCTTTGTCTCAAAGCTGGAATCGGGGGAGCGCAGCCTTCACGTGTCTGAATTCTTCACGTACTCGGCCGCGCTCGGCGTCAGGCCGGAGGACCTCCTCGCCGCGATCGAGCTCCGGATCAAGCGGGGGGCCTAGGCACCACGCACCCGAACCATGGAGAATCCGGCCCTCCCCCGCCGTCACGGTAGAATCGACGGCGACCGCCGCCGAGAGAGGGAGGGTCTCCGTGTACGACAGGTGCCGAGAGTGCGTAGCGAACAACGCCGCCAAGATCGCCGGGGTCGCCGGCGTGGACGAGGAGGGCTGCCGGCGCCTGCACGACCGCGCCCTCACGCTCATCGCGCATTTCCCGTCAGACGACGACATCTCCCGCGCGCCCTACGCCATGAGCGAGGTATGGGCGGACCTCGTCGAGGCCGTTGGCCCCGACCCCTACGCCGAGGTCAAGGCCACCTTCGAGCGGCTCACCACCTCCCTCGCCCCGCGCATCCGCGCCGCCGTGGACGCCGCCGACGACCCCGCGCCCCTCGCGATCAGGTTCGCCGTGGCCGGCAACCTCATCGACGTGGGCACACCCCTGGGCTTCACCGAGGACCGCGTGGCCGAGCTGCTCGACTCCGTGCCGTCCCTCGCCTTCGCGCGCGACGACTCCGCCTCGCTCGTCGAGCGCGCCTCCACGGCCCGCACCATCGTCTTCCTCGCCGACAACTGCGGGGAGTCCGCCCTCGACCGCATCCTCATCGAGACCCTGCACGACCTGAACCCGGCGGCGCGCATGGTCTACGTCGTGCGCAACAACGTCATCCTCAACGACCTCACCATGGACGAGGCCCTGGCGGCCGGCATGGACGAGGTGGCCGACCTCATGACCAACGGCGACGCGGACTACGGTGCGGGCACCCTGCTCGACGGCGCGCTCTCACAGGAGTTCCTGCACCTGGTGGAGACGGCGGACCTCGTGGTCTCCAAGGGCCAGGGCAACTTCGAGACGCTGTACGGCAGGCTCCACGACCGCCTGTACTTCCTCTTCATGGCCAAGTGCCAGCACATCGCCGACATCCTGGGCGTCCCCATGGGCGGGCTGCTCTGCCTTGAGAACCGCATGTAGCGGAAGCGACACCTCGAGGGAGGACGCACAGGGCCCCCGCCCCTCACGCCGTCGCGGCCGCGGCCTCCCTCGGCGAGGAGAACAGCCCGCACGCGAGGCTCGCCCACAGGCGGGCCTTGGCCGCGGTGGCGAAGTCCACGCTCGCCTTGGCACCCACCAGCTGCGCGCGCCAGACGTCCTTGTCCACCTCGACGACGGTCGCCGTCCCTGCGGCACCCTCGATCCGCTCGACCATGGCATGCTCCCCTCTCTCGTCGCTGGGGGACCCATGATAGAACATCTGTTCTGATTCAGGGGCGTGAACCGGTTACCGGTTTTCCAGCGCCTCCGCCCAGGCGCGGGCCACCTCGCGGCAGTCCCCCACCACGGCGTAGTCGGCCGCCGCGAGGATCGGCGCCTCCGGGTCCTCGTTCACGGCCACCACGCAGCCGGCGCCGGAGATGCCGGCGAGGTGCTGCACGGCGCCGGACACACCGAGGCTCACGAGCAGGCGGGGCGCCACGGAGACGCCGGTCTGGCCCACCTGGCAGCCGTGGTCGAGCCACCCGGCCTCCACCACGGGGCGCGTGCAGCCGAGGCCGGCGCCGAGGGCGTCGGCCAGGCGCCGGGCCACGGCGAGCGACTTCTTGTCGCGGATGCCGCGCCCCACCACCACGAGCACGTCGCACGCCGTGATGGAGGAGCCGTCGCCGGCGGGCTCCTCGGAGAGCACCTCCGGCGCCGCCACGGCGCACGGCGCCGGCGCCATCTCGTAGACGGTGCACACGCGGGAGGCGTCGCGCTCCGGGGCCGGGAAGACGCCCGGGCGCACGGTGGCCATCTGGGGCCGGGCCTCGGGCGAGACGATGGTGGCCATGAGGTTGCCGCCGAAGGCAGGGCGCGTCTGGAGCAGGAGGCCCGTCCCGGGGTCCACGGCCAGGCCCGTGCAGTCGGCCGTGAGGCCGCAACCCAGCCGTTGTGCCACGCGCGGGGCGAGCTCGCGGCCGAGGTCCGTGGCGCCGAAGAGCACGGCCTCGGGTTTGGTGGCCTCCACGGCCGCGGCCACCGTGGCGGCCATGGCGGCGCAGTCCCGGGCGCCGAAGCGCGGGCTGCGCGACACGAGCACCTCGTCGGCGCCGTCGGCCCCGAGCCCGGCGAACCCTCCGGTGCAGGCGCAGCCGTGGGTGCCCGGTGCCAGCACGAGGACCCTGAGCGCGCAGCCGCGGACGTCGGCCAGGCCGCGGCCCACGCCCACGAGCTCGCTCGCCACGGGGAGCGGGGCGCCGTCGGCGTCGGTCTGGGCCACCACGAGCACGCCCGACCACTGGGAGAGGTTCGCGC
>ERZ808035.1513-NODE-1513-length-11031-cov-8.362242_pt1 | contig 11031 bp, 10 predicted proteins | sample MGYA00380189_ERZ808035 | MGnify/ENA primary metagenome ERZ808035 (study PRJEB31490, sample SAMN06133407) | mouse gut metagenome | isolation source: M5_1 | host: mice | place: China: Chengdu | collected 2015-05 ...
CCTTGAAATCCGTCAGGATTCCTGCGGGAAATCGCCTTGCCTGGCAAAAAAATCTGCCGCAATCCAGCATTCCGCCAATTTTCAAACAAGGCCTAAAATAGATATTGGACAATGAAAAAAAGAGTAGAAGGATGGAGCCTCATCGGTTAAAGTTGAGTTACCACACTTAACACAGCCGAGAGGAAGCCACATACTTCATGAGTAAGAGTATAACACAGGACATGGGCTGCAGGCAATCTCTTTTGATGCTTATCCCCCGCAAAAATCAACTGCCTGTGGGGTATGCTCCGCAAGTACCGTGTCGATGGCCTCCTGGTGTTCCTTGAAAACCAGGCCGTACTTCTTGCCGTTCACATCCCTCCCCAAGTCGAAGAGATAGATCAGCAGACTGCCAGTGTTCTCATCCTGTGGCGCGGCGCTTATAAAGGCACGGATCGCGGAGATTTTGGAGAGCAGGTCGTCCCGCTTTTGTTTGGAGAGGTTGGTGCTCATTTGAATTCCTCCACACTTTGGACACTCTTTGGAATAGCGTTGGCAACAGCAACAAGTACCCTATTATAAGTTTGCTGTGATTTGGCTTGTTCTTGCCACTGGCTCACCAGCCATTCCGGGACATAGGGATTTTGATTTTGTCAATATCATTTTTTGTGTATAAATATGATCATTGATTTAAGGTGCTAATTTTGTCCCTACACCAGGGAGAATATGATACAGCTAAAAAATGAATGGCATAGCTTTGAGAAGCCGCTTTTCAATGTCATGAACCGTTTATTTGTAAAGTGCTGACCTATAGCAATCCGCGGAAATAATGCGGAAAAAGGAAGCGAGGACGGGGATTGCAGAGCAAGACGGAGGACGCAGGCGGGCTGACGCCTACCAAGGATGACAACGCATCCATCGACTCTCGGACCGCTGATCTTTTCGCAGTATTTTCTCGGATTGCTATAGTGATGCGGGAAAGTAACTGAAAGCGCATATGATTTGTTGACTATATTCAAAAAAGTAAGTATAATATTATTATACATTTATTGACTTAATTCAGCAGGGCACAAGATGTAGCAACGCCTTGTCAGGACAGAAAAACAACGGATTTCCAGTGTTTCTACGGTTTGAAACGAAAGTAAAATTTATCCATATAGCCTTGCAGATGTACATGTCTTTCATGGAAGGTTCCCAATAAAAAGGCCTTGAAATTGCTGATTGCCGTGAATCCATGCAGATCACCAGCCTTGTAGAGGTTGCAATTAAATGCGATATTTTTCAGAGGTTGGGCATTGATTTACAGCGATTTTTTCCCTCAATTATCTATTCTTCCGATCAAATGCGGTAGATCACAACACAAAAAAGCGTACGCCGGTTGGAGGTGTTGTTATGCCAATCAGGATTGTAAAAAGAATCAAGAAGGGTGTGCCGCCAGATACATTAGCTACAAAATTATTTTTGATGGATGTTGAGCGATTCCTTGACTCGCTCCCTATGCAGCCGATTTTTGATCTTGTTGTTACGTCACCGCCGTACAACATTGGCAAGGAGTATGAAAACCAGGTTCCCCTTTCGGAGTATGTGACCTGCTTAAAATCAAGGCGTTCTACAAAATGTGGGCAAATCAAATAAGGAAGGACGACGACGGAACGGACCCTTATAAAGTTGGACTGGTTAATAATGGTATGTTTTTCATGACAGCTATTATTGGGGTGGTATGCAAGATTTATTATCGCCGTAATCTTATCGAGCAAATTGCTGCATCAGTTATGTCCGAGCAAAAACTTGAGGTGATATCCCAGCATGATATTGACCATCCCATTTTTGCCCTGGGGTCTGAGGCGAAAGAACGGTTCTTTCCTCTTTTTGAATATTGCTACAAGAAGTTCTACAGGCCAGGATTTGTTTTCTTGAAATCATTTAAGGAAAAATATAATAATTATTCCAATTTCACAAAAATCAATAATAATTATACGACATATGTCTTCCGGCAAATCGAATTTGAATTTCGGAGCGGAATCCCTTCTGAGGATATGCGGATTCTCGATTTTGTACTTTACAAAGCGTCTGAAGAAGACATGCTTCGTAATGCGGTGTTGCTGGAAAAGTATGTCAATGTTGTGTGCGTTGATGCGTTTTCAGAAAGCCCGGTTTCGGAAACCGTTTCTGCCGACATAAAAGATGCTCTGATTGCTTATAGGACAAAAACATACAAGTTCAATCGCATAAAGGCATATGAGGTGTTCAAGAATGTCGCTTGTGACAGAATTGCCAAGTTTGCGCCTACAACGCTGGAGGATCTGAAAGCTTTGCGGTGCTTAGATGAGGCTCAGCTTATGCTGTATGGTCAAGATATTATAGGTATTGTAAAGCGGTTTGTCTTGTGATTATGTACCAAACCCCATCCTCTTCCCCAGTTCCAGCATCCCCCCGCAGACACCCCTCTCCCTGTGTAACCGCTCCGCCACTTCCAGGATCGATCTTAACCGTCTACTGCAATTCCTCGACAGGCGGCAGGCCGCAGATTTCCAGGGCAGTGAGGTGCTCCGTTCCGGAGTCGAATATCAGCGTGCTGGTTCCCCTCTCCGCCGTTATGCAGCTCAGCAGCAGCGTCCGGCCGTCCCCCTGCCAGGAAATGCCGGTTATGGCCGTCTCTGTGCCGTCCCAGTTCTGAAGGTCATAGACACCGCTCCAGACTCCCCCGCCGGGCTCCTGACCGTTGACGGTGAACTCCGTAGGGGAACCCGTCTCTGTCAGAAAGGCTCTCCGTCCCCCGTCGGCAGACCATATCTGATAGCGAATGCTGCTCCCCGCCAGACGGGATTCCGTCATATCCTCCACGGCGGCGATCATCCCTGCCGATGCCCCCTCCGGAATCAGCGGTGTCCGGCTGTCATGGTATTTCTCACCGCTGGCCCAGTCTGCGCCGTTGGAGAGGCAGATGTCCCGTCCGTCGGTGACGATGTAGGAGAAATACTGCTCCGCAACTGCGCCGCCGCTTCGCATCCGCCTTAAAAAACGGCTGTTTTCATAGATCACATCAATGATGACAGGCGTCCCCCCGCTGCAGTCCTGCACCGTCCGCAGCTGGCAGGGGACGCTCAGCCCGGACTTGTGCAGAAATTCCTCCACGCCCTCCGGGTTTCTCATGCCGCTGCCTGTGAACACCACGCAGTCCTTTGATGCCGTGTACGCGCAGTAATCCTCCGGCAAATCCTCCAGCGGGCCAAAGCCGTAGGGCGCCTCTGCCGTGCAGGGGCTCCTTCCCAGCCGGAACTCCGCGTAGAGTGTTGCGCTCCCCACGGGCTTGACCAGTTGATAACTGCCCGGCTCCGGCGGCTCCTCGTACCTGTCCAGGGTGCAGGTCAGGGCTATTTCCCCGTCGTGCTCCAGAATAAATCCGATGCAGTTGAAGCCCCAGCCCTCCCTGGGAGTCAGATCCACCCATTCCTCTCCCTCCAGACGCCGGATCTGGTAATCCTCTCCAAACTCCGCTGTCTCCCCCGTGTTATTGCGGATAAAATAGGTAAACGTGGTCAGGGATGGATCGTAGATCTCCCGCTCCATATCTATAAGCCAGCCGCCCTGTCCGGGCGGAGCCTCCATCAGGCCGCAGACCCCATCCTTCGGCAAAGGCTCTGCGTACTCCGGAGCAGGTTGGCCCCCACAGGCGGTCAGAGCCAGAAATCCCGGCAGCAGGACTCCAATCAGCATTTTCCTCATCTGCGTCACCCCCTTATTGATTTTGTCGGAGGGACGGCATAAAAGGTTTCCCCGATTTCCGAATTATGTAAAAACTGCACAAAATTTTTCTCGTTTTTCTCTTATCTGTGTCTTGTATCCCGCCGCTGCCTCTGGTACAATGTAAACACAAATTGAGAATGATAGCTGTAACGGAGTGCCGTGCGCACGGGCTGACACCTATCATTCCTTTTCTTTTGATAGGTGTTTCAAACCAGCTTGGTTTGAGGCGCCTTTTTCTTTTGGAAATCATCTGGAGCAATTCTCAGAGATAATGGGAAAAACAGAAGCGAGGATATGGACTGCAGGGCAGACGGGCCGACGTCCGCCAGGAACAGCAGCGAAGCTGCGATTCCTGGGCCGCCGGATGCTTCTCCGTATTTTCCGGTGTTGCTCCGGACAAAAATCAGGAGGTTTTTCGTATGATTTTACTGGCAAACGGCAAACTCATCACCCGGGATCCCAACGGCACCGGCTTCCTGCCCGACGGCGGTGTTGTCACCGACGGCGGGAAGATCGCGGAGGTCGGCCAGACCGCCGCGCTGAAGGCGAAGTACCCCCAGGCGGAGTTTGTGGATGCCCGGGGCGGCGTCATCATGCCCGGCCTCATCAACGCCCACACCCACATCTACTCCGCTCTGGCCCGGGGACTCTCCATCAGCGGCTATGCCCCCACCAACTTCTATGAGGTTCTGGACGGCCAGTGGTGGTACATTGACCGCCATCTGGATCTGGCCGCCACCCGCGCCTCCGCCCAGGCCCTGGTCATCGACTCCATCAAGCAGGGCGTCACCACCATTTTCGACCACCACGCCTCTTTTTGTGAAATCCCCGGCTCCCTGATGAAAATCGCCGAAGTCACCCGGGAGATGGGCATGCGGGCCTGCCTCTGTTACGAGGTCAGCGACCGGGACGGGGAGGAGAAGTCCCTCCAGTCCGTCCAGGAGAACAAGGATTTCATCGACTACTGTGAGAAGAATCCCAGCGACATGCTGAAAGCCATGTTCGGCGGCCATGCCCTGTTCACCATCTCCGACAAGACCTTTGACCGGATGAACGATGCCAACGGCGGACGGGTTGGCTACCACATCCACGTGTCCGAGGGTATGAACGACGTGTACGACAGCCTACAGACCTACGGCCGCCGCCCCGTCCAACGCCTCCAGGATCATAACATCTTGGGCCCCAAGACCATCCTGGGCCACTGCATCCATGTGAACACCGCCGAGATGGACATCATCAAGGCCACGGACACCATGTGCGTCAATAACCCCGAGAGCAACATGGGCAACGCCGTGGGCTGCTCCCCGGTGCTCCAGCTCATTAAAAAGGGCATCCTGGTGGGTCTGGGCACCGACGCCTATACCAACGACATGCTGGAGAGCATCAAAGCGGCGCTGACCATTCAGCGGCACAACGCCTGTCTTCCCGGCGTAGGCTGGTGCGAGGTGACGGACATGCTCTTCAAGAACAACGCGAAAATGGCGGCCCGGGCCGGGTTCCCGGAGATGGGCGTCCTGAAAGCCGGCGCTGCGGCGGACGTCATCGTCATGGACTACAAGCCCTTTACGCCGTTCAGCGACGCCAACATCGACGGCCATATGCTCTTTGGCATGACAGGCCGCCAGTGCCAGACCACCATGATCAACGGTAAAATTCTGATGAAGGACCGCCAGCTCACGGAGATCGACGAGGAGGCCGTCAACGCCAAGATCCTGGAGGTCTCCAAAAAGCTGTGGGGGATCTTGAATCACAGGACTTATTGAGGAAAGCGGATTTATGACATTGATGGAATTGGCAGGCGCTCTCAGGCAAATGTATGATACCGCGCCCGCAAAAAGAAAAGCCACCGCAATCCATCTCTTTGGAATCAAGTACGCGGATAAAATTCGGGAAGCTCACTATACACCGGGCGATCTTTTGCGAGCGGCTGGCATGAAAACCAGCTATGCGGTAGAAATCAACAAAGGCATGAATCTGGCCGAATATGTTACCTTAAAAAATGCGTAAATGTAAATTATTATGTGGAGGATATCACTATGTCCGAACTGATGACCCCCATCCCCTTCCGGGAACTGATGACCTGGGTGACTGCCGAGTACCAGAAGGAGGGAACGGTTTTTGGCGCCCACAAGCCCTATCGGGCAGGCGTCAAGACCCTGCCCATCTTCGGCGAGAAAATTGAGACTCCCTTCGGCCCCGCCGCCGGCCCCAACACCCAGCTGGCCCAGAACATCATCGCCGGCTACTTCGCCGGCGCCCGGTTCTTCGAGCTGAAAACCGTCCAGAAGATGGACGGCGCAGAGCTCTCCGCCTGCGTCAACCGGCCCTGCATCCTGGCGGAGGACGAGTGCTACAACTGTGAGTGGTCCACGGAGCTCTATGTCCAGCAGGCCTTTGAGGAGTACGTCAAGGCCTGGTGCGTCTGCAAGATCATGGCGAAGGTCTACGGCCTGGGAGACCCCGACGCCTTTGTGTTCAATATGTCCGTGGGCTACGACCTGGCGGGCATCCAGGGGCCCAAGGTCGACAAATTCCTCACCGAGATGGTGGACGCCTCCCAGACCCCCGTCTTCCGGGAGTGCATCCGGGTCCTCAAGGAGTTCTTCCCCGGAGAGATAGCCTTCATCGACACCATCACTCCCCATGTCTCCGGCAGCGTAACGCTCTCCACCCTCCACGGCTGCCCGCCGGACGAGATCGAACGCATCGCCAGCTACCTCATTGAGAAGAAGCGCTTCCACACCTTCGTCAAGTGCAATCCCACCCTCCTGGGCTACGAGACCGCCCGCTCCATCCTGGACGGCATGGGCTACGACTACATTGCCTTTGACGACCACCACTTCAAAGAGGACCTCCAGTATGCCGACGCCGTACCCATGTTCCGCCGCCTCCAGGCCCTGGCGGATCAGACGGGCGTGGAGTTCGGACTGAAGCTCTCCAACACCTTCCCGGTGGACGTGAAGGCCGGGGAGCTCCCCAGCGAGGAGATGTACATGGCGGGCAAGTCCCTCTTCCCCCTGACCACCGCCATGGCCGCCCGGATCTCCCGGGAGTTCGGCGGGAGGATGCGCATCAGCTACGCCGGCGGCGCCGACGCGCTGAACGTCGACAAGCTGTTTTCTCTTGGCATCTGGCCCATCACCATGGCCACCACGGAGTTGAAGCCCGGCGGCTACCAGCGCTTCGTACAGATCGGCGATAAGCTGGACACGCTGGAGTTCAAGCCCTTTACCGGCGTGGACGTGGCGGGCATCGAGGCCCTGGCCCTTGCCGCCCGGTCCGACAAATACCATGTAAAGGCCATAAAGCCCCTGCCCCGTCGGAAGCTCTACGAAAAGGTACCCCTGATGGACTGCTTCACAGCCCCCTGCAAGGGCGGCTGCCCCATCGGTCAGGATATCCCTGAGTATATCGAGCTCTGCCGCAAGGGGCAGTATGCCTCCGCCCTGCGGCTCATCTGCGAGAAAAACCCCCTGCCCTTCATCACGGGCACCATCTGCGCCCACCGCTGCCAGACCAAGTGCACCCGGAACTTCTATGAGGACTCCGTGCAGATCCGGGCCACCAAGCTGGTGGCCGCCGAAAAGGGCTATGACGCATATATGGCGAAAATCGCTCCCCCTGCCCCTGCCGGCGACGGGAGGAAAGTTGCCGTCATCGGAGGCGGCCCCGCAGGTATGGCCGCTGCCTATTTCGTGGGCCGGGCGGGTATCCCCGTCACTGTCTTTGAGAAGTCCGATAAGCTGGGCGGCATCGTCCGGCAGGTGATCCCCGCCTTCCGCATCAGCGATGCGGCCATCGACAAGGACGCGGCCCTGGTGGCCAGGATGGGCGCGGAGATCAGGCTGAATACCCCCGCTCCCTCTGTGGCCCAGCTGAAGGCTGAGGGATACACCCACATTTTCTTCGCCGTGGGCGCCTGGAAAGCCGGAAAGCTGGACATCCCCGGCAACGTGGTGCCGGTCATCGGCTGGCTGAAGGACCTCAAGGCCGGAAAAAATGTCTCCCTGGGCCACGTGGCCGTGGTTGGCGGCGGCAACACCGCCATGGATGCCGCCCGCGCCGCCCTCCGCGCCGGGGCAAAGTCCTCCACCCTGGTGTACCGCCGGACCAAGAAGTATATGCCCGCTGACGCCGAGGAGCTGGAGCTGGCCATCGCCGACGGCGTGAACTTCCTGGAGCTGGTGGCCCCCGTGGAGCAGCGGGACGGCAAGCTCCGCTGCGAGAAGATGCGCCTGGGCGAACCCGACGAACAGGGCCGCCGGAAACCGGAGCCCACCGGCGAGTTTGTGGAGATCGACTGCGACACCGTGATCTCCGCCGTGGGCGAGAAGGTGGACAGCGAGCTCTTCACCGCCAATGGCATTGAGGTGGATTCCAAGGGCCTGCCTGCCTTCAGAACCAATATAGATGGCGTCTTTGCCGGCGGCGACGCCATGCGGGGCCCCGCCACCGTGGTGGAGGGCATCGCCGACGCCCAGTGGTTTGCCAATGCCGTCATCGGCGAGGCCCACAAGTACGCCATTCCCGCCCACGCCAAGGCCGGCCGGGCCGAGGCCATCGCCAAGAAGGGCGTCCTCTGCGAGTCCGCCAAGTGCGAGGGCGACCGGTGCCTCACCTGCAACGTGGTGTGCCAGGTCTGCGCCGACGTCTGCCCCAACCGGGCCAACGTGGTAGTGGAGCTCCCCGACGGGCGGCATGAGATCCTCCACGTGGACCGGATGTGCAACGAGTGCGGCAACTGCGCCATCTTCTGCCCCTACGACTCCGCCCCCTACCGGGATAAGTTCACCCTGTTCAAGACCCGTGAGGGCTTTGACGAAAGCGTAAACAACCAGGGCTTTCTGCCCCTGGGCGGTAAAAAGGTACTGGTCCGGCTGGGCGAAAAGGTCTTTGAAGCCGACCTGGACGCGGAAAACAGCCTGCCTGCCGACATTGAGGTGTTTATCCTCACCGTTTTAACCAAGTATCCCTATCTTCTGTAATTTCGCACCCCTGCACAAAGGAGGACGGAAGCGACGGCTTCCGTCCTCCTCTCATATAAAAAGAGCAGATGCCCCTCTTTGCTTTCCCGGCGCCCTTGAATTTACGTGTCGATATACGCCGCCGCCGCATATCCCACATAGTTTTTGTAGTGGACCACATACCATCCCTGCCACTCCCCGTAGACGGTGAGCTTTGCCCCATTGGGCAGATCGGCCAGAATATTCCCCTTGGGAGATGGATAGCTCCGCAGGTTCAGTGTACCGTAGTTCACCCGCACGGTGCCCTCTACCGGGTCCATAGGGTAGATAAAGGGCAGGCCAAAAAACCGGGTCAGCGCCCGTGCCAACTGCTGGGCAATGTCGTCCCAGTGGCCCTCCAGCCAGGTGGCGTCCGCATAGTTGTCATGATAGCCGATCTCCACCAGCACCGCCGGGGCCTTGGACTGGCTGACCTCCCCCAGGGAGGTGGTCTCCCGGGTAGTCACCTTGTTGGGCAGTGGATAGATTTTCCGCAGTTCCTCGGCAATCAGTTCCGCCGCCCGCCTGCCCTTTGTACTACTCGGATAGTAGAAAGCAATAATCCCCCGCTCCTCGCCATAGTGTCCCTCCGGCGCACCGTTGGAGTGCAGGGCCAGATAGAGATCATAATTTCCTGCGTTAGCCTCCCGGATGGAGGACGCGGCGGTCATCTCCGGACGGTTCCGCTTGTATTGAATCCCGTTTGAGAGCAAGTAGGGAACCAGGGCGTCCGCCAGCAAGTTCATATTGTACTCCTCGGAACCGCTGCCGGTGACATACTGATTCCACTCCTGTGTACTGGGACTCAAATAAATTATGGGCATGGTCATTCCCTCCTTCTTCCCTATTTATATGGCGCGCCCCGCCAAAATGTGATATAGTGTTCCTGATTACAAAGCCGAAAAGCGGCCTTCCGGTCTGCCGGAAGATTATTTGGCCCCTCTCGGGCCTGTTGAACATTCATAAAGCGTCAGGAGGCTGATCCCATGAAGTCAGAGCGTCCCTATCCTCAATATACCGTCACCCCCAAGGCGGAAGCCGCAATTCTCCGGGGCCACCCGTGGGTGTACGGTGAGGAAATTCTCACCGTGGAGGGGCCCGCGGAGAACGGCGGGCTTGCAGATGTCCTCAGCAAAAAGGGCAGATACCTGGGAACGGGCTTTCTCTCGGAACAGTCTAAGATTCGGATCCGCCTCCTCTCCCGCAACGCCAACGACCGCTTTGACGAATCCTTCTGGCGCCGGAAGCTGCAATGGGCCTGGGACTACCGGAAAACCGTCATGGCGCCGCCGGATCTGGACTGCTGCCGCGTCATCTTCGGTGAGGCGGACGCCTTTCCGGGGCTGACGGCGGACAAATTCCATGACCTGCTCTCCGTACAGGTGCTGTCTGTGGGGATGGAGCGCATCAAGGGAATGCTGCTGCCCATGCTGGCCGAAATCCTCCGGAGGGACGGACAGGACATCCGGGGGATATACGAGCGGAATGACGTCTCCCTGCGGGACAAGGAGGGACTGCCCCGGTACAAGGCGTGGTTCCCCCTTCCCGGCGAGGCCCTGCCACCCTCCCCGGTTGCGGAGATTGTGGAAAACGGCATCCGGTACCTGGTGGATGTGGAGAACGGGCAAAAAACCGGATTCTTCCTGGATCAGAAGTACAACCGCCGGGTTGTGGGGAGGATGGCCGCCGGAAAAACCGTGCTGGACTGCTTTACCCACACCGGCTCTTTCGCCCTGAACGCCGCCCTTGGCGGGGCGGCGCACGTCACCGCCGTGGATGTGTCCCGGACCGCTGTGGAGATGGCCCGGGCCAACGCGGTGCGCAATGGCCTGGAGGGGCGGATGGATTTTCTGACGGCGGACGTATTCGACCTGCTGCCCCGCCTGGAACAGTCCCCGCCGAAATACGACTTTATCATTCTGGATCCGCCGGCCTTCACCAAGTCCCGAAGCACCGTGGCAAATGCCATGGCCGGTTACAGGGAGATCAACTACCGGGCCATGCGCCTGCTGCCCAGAGGCGGCTATCTGGCCACCTGTTCCTGCTCACACTTTGCCTCGGAAGAACGGTTTCTGGCCATGCTCCGGGACGCCGCCCGGGACGCAGGCGTCCAGCTGCGGCAGATTGAGGCCCGTCAGCAGGCCTGCGACCACCCCATCCTCTGGGGCGTGGAGGAGACAAACTACTTGAAATTCTATCTCTTCCAGGTTGTATAACCGGGTTTAATACTAATTTCAAATAAAACGATTTCGTTTTATTTGAAATGGAAACGCATGTTGCGTTTCCATTTTGCGCCATCCTG
>ERZ808035.1515-NODE-1515-length-11025-cov-6.232463_pt1 | contig 11025 bp, 8 predicted proteins | sample MGYA00380189_ERZ808035 | MGnify/ENA primary metagenome ERZ808035 (study PRJEB31490, sample SAMN06133407) | mouse gut metagenome | isolation source: M5_1 | host: mice | place: China: Chengdu | collected 2015-05 ...
AAGACTTTACAGAAAGGCAGATCGGAGTCATAATGGACTCAGAATTTGGTGAACGCATTACCGAGTTCGTGAATCTGGCAGGAAACAAACAGATAACAGAAAATGGCAGAGCGCAAGAGATTACGGCAGTGGAAGCGTTAAGAAGAAGCGTCATGTATGCGGTATTTACAAGATGCGGCTTTGACCTTCCCACTGAAAAACAGGATTTCTCCTTCATTACCGCATTTACGACAGAGGAGGAGGTCTACCGTTTAGGATCTCTGCTCAGCGATATATCCTGTGAAGTGCTGAGAGGCATTGCAAATGATTTAAAGCAGATGGAAGAAAGGAGTATTGCAAATGGCAGAGATAACAATGACGTATCACGAGGGAACGGACGGGATGCTGTACCCGGATCTCACGGCACCGGAGGAAACGGTGAGCATGACGAACTTAGGGAAGTTCGCTGTGAGGGCGATGGAGTACCTGAAAGAGAACCACAACAGCAGATACCGGACGTTACAGAGGTTCGGGAAACTGGCGGAGAAGATGCAGGAAGTGGAGGACGAGGCGAACCGGATGATAGACGAGCTGGAGAGCAGCTACCTGAAGAACAACCCGCCGAAGGACAGAAACTCGACAATGGAAATGTGGCAGCTACGGCAGCAGGCGAGGATGCAGGCAGAGGAAATCGTGATGAACGAGGTAGTGATGAAGTTCCATTAGGGGAAAGCGGACGGCAGACAGCAGACAGTGAACAGCAGAATACCAGAAAAGCAGAACTTGACCGGGAAATTGAGCAGGAACTGAATGAAATCAATTCTTTAGGGAGTTCGGAAACACAGAAAGGAAGCTATGAACAGGCTTCCTTTTTGATTGCGGCAAACGGGGATTTGGAGATTCCCAAAGAGTATTCCTACCAGAAGCCGGAACAGGCGCTTACCGTGCCGCATGAGTATATAACGCAGATGCTTATGCAGGGCAGTGGATATGAACATGGGAAAAGGCGCATTTATGCAATATTTCAGGATATTTCCGATCCGGGGGAGCGTGTAAAAGCAATCCGCAAGGAATACAATCAGATTGGTGCAGGCTGGCAACTGGAAGGGGACGGACTGCATGGATATGACGCATCTTCACAAAAAGGAATCCGTTTCCAGTGGCGTGAGGGAGGGGCAGAAAAAGAGGGATATGTAAACTGGAAAGCCATAGAGCGTGAACTGGGCGCATTGATCATGACCGGAGAATACCATACCCCGGCAAAGCCATTTGATCCTGACAAAGTATCGGCGGCAGCATGGCAGGAGCCTATGGACAGGTTTTTCCAGAACAGTTTCCGGAGTCCAGTCCCGAACATGCTGCTGTATGAAGTGTTCACGAAAGACCTGCCAATGAGTGACAAGGCGCAGTTTATTGACAGGGTACTTTTCAAAAATATCTATGGAGCCGGAATAGAAAACAATTTTAAAAACCAGTACGGAAAATGCAACATTGAACAGTCCGACGAGGGAATTTCCATTGAATTTTATGACGGCGAAGGCACGAAGTGGAAAACGGAGCTTGACTGGTGGGACTGTGCGGCTTATGTGGAAAGCATGATAGCAGACGGCGCATACCAGACACATGCGCCTTATTCTGAAATTGACCGGATGATGGAAGAACACCCCCGCCGCAACGTGGATCAATATTTTAAAAGAAGATACGGACAGGTATCTTTCGGAAAATGCGGAACAGCACCAGCAGAACCGTCTTGAAAACCTGAACACGGTCCTTGCCCTGAAAGGCATACAGGAACAGATGGAACTTGCATGGGACGATGCCTATGATGAGGTTATTGCCAGCGACGGGGAGAACGTGTGGCATGGCAGGCAGTTTTATGACTACCTGTTCCATGAGGTGCTTGTGCTTGATGACTTCCACCGGGACAGCAGTATTCCGTTTAACGTGCAGCAGCAGTTTGAGCATGACAGATTTTCAAGCCATAACCCGGACAAGACCATGTTCATATACCGGAAAACCTCTGGCAAGGTGGAGCTTACCGCCGAAGAAAGGGAAAAGCAGGAAGAAAACCTCTGGCTGGAACCGTTAAAGAGATATTTCAATGAGGAAATCCAGTATATCTCTGTAAAGACGCTGATTTATGACATTTTTACCACAAACTTAAACATGGAAAGCAAGGCAGGGTTCCTTGCAAGCGTGTACGGGGAGCAGCGGGAAGGCTTCTTCATGTCGGAGTACACGGACAATTCCTATGGCAAGTGCAAAATCAGCAGGGATAAGGACGGCATTGAAATCTCCTATCCACGGGCAGACGGAACAAAAGGGGAAAAGCGTGTGGATTACCGCTACTGCGCTGACCTGATCCTGCACATGATAGAGGAAAATGATTACCTGACGGAAGGAATCTTTGAGCGTTTTAGGGAAGCGCCGGGGGCATTTGCCGCAATGCCGTGGTTCACGGAAATCTACCATGAATACAAGGAACGTATGCTGCAGGAGCCGGACTTTGCGGCGGTCAGCATTGACGGGCAGGAGGAAGAACGGCAGGAGGGGCAGGAGCCGGAGGCGGTAGCGGAGGAAATAGCAGAAACACGGCAGACGGCGGAAAACGGACAGGAAGAAATACCGGAAACATGGCAGGCGGTGGAAAACGGACAGGAAGAGATACCGGAAGCATGGCAAACGGCAGAAAGCGGGCAGGAAAAAACAGCAGAAACACGGCAGGAACAGGAAGAAACAGCAGAAACACAGCAGGGGCAGGAAGATATACAGGAAACAGCAGAGCGTGTGGAGGGGGAAGTAATAAACCCTGACGGGAGCGTGGCAAAGCCCGTTGCGGGCAGTCTGTTCCCCGAAGCGCTGCGGCAGGTGGAGGCAATGGACGGGGATTTGCGTGATGCGCTGGAAACCTATCTGACAAAATGCTCCGCAGTCGTGCCATACCAGCCGTTTTTGCAGATGGTGGCGGAAAGCAGCCTGCCAAAAGAGGATAAGCTGCATTTCCTAAACCGTACCATAAACCATCTGGAAGATAAGGAACAGACAAAGGCATACCACAACAACACCTACGGTCTGGTGGAGTATATCCAGAGCAGGGATGCCTTCATGGTAGACCTTAAAGCAGGAGACGGGGAGCGGAAGAAGCTTTCGGCAACCTATGAACAGCTTTATTCCATCATGGAATACCTGATAAAAGCGCAGATGTTTACCGGGGAGATACGGATGTCATCATATCTGCGTGATTTTGCGAGACTGCCTTATGAAAAGATGTCTGCACTGGAAAAGCAGTTTGACGATAAGCTGACCAGCCTGCGGAACAGGCAGCGGAAAGGGAACTTCCACTTTGAGGAGGCTGAACTGCCAAAAGGCGGACCGAAAACAAGATACCAGTGGAACGTGGAGGCAATCCGGCTGTTGAAGCAGATCGAACATGAGGACAGGACAGCCACACCGGAAGAACAGAAGGTGCTTGCAAGGTATGTGGGATGGGGCGGTATCGCACAGGCTTTTGACGAGAGGAATAATGACTGGCAGAAAGAGTATGCGGAACTGAAAGAGCTTCTTTCCACGTCGGAATATGAGGACGCAAGGGAGACGGTCAACACGGCATTTTACACTTCCCCCGTCATCACGCAGGCAGTTTACGGCGCACTGGATAAATTCGGTTTCCGTAAAGGGACTATTCTGGAGCCGGCGCTCGGCGTCGGTCATTTTTTCGGGACATTACCGGAAACCATGCAGGACAGCAGGCTTTACGGCGTGGAAAAGGACGACATCAGCGGGCGGATCGCAAAGCTGCTCTACCCCAAAGCACAGATAAAGGTAAGGGGATTTGAGGAAACGCAGTACCCTGACAACTTTTTCGATGTTGCGGTGGGCAACGTGCCTTTCGGGGATTACAAGCTCTATGATGCGAAGTATGCAAAGCACAATTTCCGTATCCATGATTACTTTTTCGCAAAGGCGCTGGATAAGGTCAGACCGGGCGGCATTGTGGCATTCATCACAAGCAAGGGGACGCTTGACAAGGCGAACCCTGCGGTAAGGAAGTACCTTGCGGAACGGGCGGAGCTGCTCGGCGCAGTCCGCCTTCCCAATACAGCGTTCAAAGACAGTGCGGGAACCGACGTCACAAGCGACATCATATTCCTGCAAAAAAGGGAGCGCAAGATCGTGACGGAGCCGGACTGGGTGCATCTTGGCAGGACGGAGGACGGCATTGCAGTCAACTCTTATTTTGCACAGCACCCGGAAATGATGCTCGGAACAATGGAGTACGATACACGCATGTTCGGCAACGGCAGCAAGTACACAAGCTGCATCAACCATGACGAAAACTTTGACCTGAAATCCGCACTGGAAACAGCAGTGGGGCGGCTTTCCGGCAGGATAACCGATGTTGCGGAGCTTGCGGCGGAGGAGGAAAACACGGAGGACATCATCGAGGCTGATCCCGACGTGAAGAATTACACCTATACCTTTGTGGACGGAAAACTCTACTACCGTGAAAATTCCGTCATGTACCGCAAGGAAGTATCGGCAACGGCGGAGGAACGCATAAAGGGCATGGACGAAATCCGCACAATCACAAGACAGCTAATCTTCATACAGACGGAAGGGTGCAGCAGCGAGGAACTGGCTGCACAGCAGAAATTACTCAATGACAGGTACGATGCCTATGTGAAAAAATACGGACCGCTGACCGGAAGGGGGAGCCAGCAGGCGTTCCGTGACGATGCGGATTACCCGCTTTTATGTTCCCTTGAGGTCGTGGACGAGGACGGAAAGGTGGAAAAGGCGGACATGTTCTACAAACAGACGATCCGTGCGAAGAATCAGGTGGAGCGTGTGGAAACGGGGGTGGAGGCGCTGAATGTGTCCGTCAATGAGTTCGGGACGGTCAATATCCCGTTCATGTTAAGCATTTATGATCCCGACATCAGCAAAGAGACGGAAAGCCTGCCGGAAGGCAGCACGCTCTCCCCGGATGCGGAGGCGGAAGTAAAGCGGTCGGTACTCTTAAAAGACCTTGAGGGGCTTGTGTATCTGGAACCCACGGAATACAACCCTGACAACCTGAACACGGGCTGGAAAACGGCGGATGAATACCTGTCCGGCAACGTGCGTGACAAGTTAAGGATAGCGGAAGTGTACCGGAAGGAGAACCCGGAGCTGTTCGGTGTCAATACGGAAGCATTGAAAAATGTGCAGCCGGAACGCCTTGATGCGTCTGAAATCGACGTGCGTATCGGAACCACATGGATTGAGCCGCAGGATTATGAGGAGTTCATCTATGAGCTTCTGAAAACACCATATCGTGCAAGGGCAGTCCGTACACAGTACACCAATTCAGGGATACAGGTAAAGCTCAACACCTATAACATGAACTGGTTCATTGACGGAAAAAGGCATGACAACCATTCCGTTGCCGCAACGGAGACTTACGGCACGAAACGGATTGACGCCTATTCCATTTTTGAGGAAACCTTAAACCTGCGTACCGTGACAGTCCGTGACAGGATAGATGACGGGGGCGGAAAGTACCATTATGAGGTAAATAAAAAAGAAACCATGCTTGCAAGGGAAAAGCAGAACCAGATGAAGGAGGCGTTCAAAAGCTGGATATTCAAGGACCAGGAACGGCGGCAGAAATATGTGGACTATTACAATGAGACATTCAACAATATCCGCCTGCGGGAATATGACGGCTCACACCTGACATTCCCCGGAATGAACCCGGAAATCAAGCTGCGTGACCACCAGAAAAACGCAATCGCAAGAGTCCTTCTCGGCGGGAACACGCTGCTTGCGCACTGTGTAGGGGCAGGGAAAACATTTACCATGATGGCGGCATGTATGGAACAGCGGCGGCTCGGACTTGCCAGCAAGAATGTCATCGTCGTGCCGAAGTCCATCGTGGGGCAGACGGCGGGGGAGTTCATGCGGCTGTACCCGTCCGCAAATATCCTTGTGGCAACGGAGCGTGACTTTGAGAAAAGCAGGAGGAAGCAGTTCGTGTCCCGCATCGCAACCGGGGACTATGACTGCATCATCATGTCGCACTCGCAGTTTGAGAAGATACCGATTTCAAAGGAACGGAAAGAACGTATGCTGCAGGACCAGATACAGGAAATCTCCTTTGCGATTGATGAAATCAAGGCGGAAAAGGGGGAGCAGTGGACCATCAAGCAGATGGAGGCACAGAAGAAAAAGCTGGATGAACAGTTAAAGGAACTGACAGAGGAAAGCCGCAAGGATGACCTGATTACGTTTGAGGAACTGGGCATTGATTCCGTCATGGTGGACGAGGCGCACCACTTTAAAAATTTGTCGATTTTCTCCAAAATCAACAATGTGTCGGGCATATCCAGCACTGGTTCCAAGAAGGCAATGGACATGTACCTGAAATGCCAGTACCTCGATGAAATCAACGACGGCAGGGGCATCGTGTTCGCAACAGGAACCCCGGTGAGCAATACCATGTGCGAACTGTATGTGATGCAGCTCTATTTGCAGAAAAGGACACTGGAACGCATGGGGATATACCATTTCGACTCATGGGCGGCAAACTTCGGGGAAGTGACAACCGCACTGGAACTGACCGTGGAAGGCAGCGGTTTCCGCTTCAAGAGCCGTTTCAACAAGTTTACAAACGTGCCGGAGCTTATGACATTATTCCGTGAGGTGGCGGACGTGCAGACTGCGGATATGCTGAACCTCCCGGTTCCCGCACTGAGGGAAGGCAAGCCGATCATCGTGGAAAGCGAGCCGGACTGGTATGTGAAGCAGGTCATGGAAGAATTTGCGAAACGTGCGGAAAGGATTCACGGGGGCGGCGTTGATCCGAAAGAGGACAATTTCTTAAAGATAACAGGAGAGGCAAGGCTTTTAGGGACGGACGCAAGGCTTCTGGAACTGGATGCGCCGAATAACCCTGACGGAAAACTGAATAAGGTAGCAGCGAACGTGGCAGCCGAATATTTTGCCGGAAACAGGGACGGTAAAATCGGCTGCCAGCTTATTTTCTCGGACATCGGCACACCCAAAACGGCATGGTCGCTGGACTGGGCGGAGCGCATCAGGAACGGCGGGCAGTTTGACATTTACAACTACCTGAAAACCGAACTGGTAAAACAGGGCATCCCGGCAGAGGAGATTGCTTTCATACACGACGCAAAGACCGATGCACAGCGGGAGGCGCTCTTCAAGGACATGAGGAGCGGCAAAAAGAAGATACTGATCGGTTCCACGGACCAGTGCGGGACGGGCGTAAACGTGCAGGCGCACATCACGGCGATGCACCATGTGGACTGTCCGTGGAAGCCCTCATGCATTGAACAGCGGGAAGGGCGTGGCGTAAGGCAGGGCAACGAGAATGACGAGGTGGCAATCTACCGTTATGTCACAAAAGGGACATTTGATGCATATTCATGGTCGCTGGTGGAAAACAAGCAGCGTTTCATCTCTCAGGTGATGACAAGCAGGGCTGTGTCAAGAACCTGTGAGGACATCGACGAGGCAACCCTTTCCTATGCGGAGATAAAAGCCGTAGCGACGGGCAACCCGCTGATAAAGGAAAAGATGCAGCTTGAAAATGACGTACAGCGGCTGAAAATGCTGAAAAGCAGTTATGACAGCCAGCGGTATTCCTTACAGGACAACTTCATGATCCGTTATCCGAAGTACATCAAGGCGGCAACAGAGAAATTAGCCTGTGTGCGTGAGGACCGGGAGACAGCAGAGGCGGCGCTCATTGCGGAGCCGGACTTTGCGATTACCGTGGACGTTGCCGGGAAAAGTACGAAATTCACGGAGCGCACAGACGGCGGGACTTTCATGCTGCAGGCGGTCAGCCAGTGCAAGAGCGGGGAAACCACCCATATCGGCAGTTTCAAGGGGTTTGAGCTTCTGGTGGAAAAGAATTTTATCGGGGTAAACAACATGGTACTGCGGGGAAAGACCGACTACAAGGCGGAGCTTTCCACAAGCCCCGTGGGAAACATGGTAAAGCTGGAAAACCTCTGCCACGGCATACAGGTCAATATACCGGAACTGGAAAAGCGCATCGAGCAGTATCAGCGTGACATGGAGCAGTCAAGGCAGGAATACGAAAAGCCTTTTACACAGGAGGAGGAACTGAATGAGAAAGTGGCACGTTTGAATGAGTTGAACGTGCAGTTAGACTTGGAGAACGGAAAGACCGAAGATGTGGACCTTTGCGAAACACAGGACAATGCAAGGGTAGCGGAGCCGGGAACTTACCATTGCTTTCCGTCTGGAAAGGAGGGAAGATGATGCGTAAAATTTTGGCAGCAATATTCATTACGGCGGGACTGGCAGCTATGTCAGTCCCACTTTTCTATCATTTCTACGGAAATCAAAAGATAAATGAACTGATGGAACAGTTTGAACAAAACGTGGAACAGGAGCGGATAGAGGATGATGAAAAAGAGGAAGAAAGGGAAAGAGAGAATGAAACGGAGGCGGATGATACCGAAGCCTCCATTAGTGAAGCGGATGCAGCCCTGTTTTCGTCCGGGGACGTGATCGGTCTGATCGAGATAGAAGCCCTAGACCTGAAATATCCCATTGTGGAGGGTGCAGACAGTAAACAGCTTGCCTATGGGATCGGGCATATATCCGACACGGCGGCAGTCGGGAGCATGGGGAACTGTGTGCTTGCCGGACACCGGGGGAGCAGGTACGGCACTTATTTCAAGTACCTGAACAGGCTCTCAGAGGGGGACACGGTAAAGGTCATGGACAAAGCAGGGAACGTGTACCTGTATGAAGTCGTTTCATGGGAAGTTGTAGGACCGTATGACAATTCCGTGAAAGCACAGGGGGAAGAAACAGAGCTTACTCTGCTGACCTGTGAGAACAGCGGGACAATGCGGCTGATTTACCATTGTATCTACAAGGAGGGCGAATAGCATGGAAGAAAACAGCAGGAAGTACCAGTTTGGCACGATAGAGGACATTCTGCGGGGATGTGAAGCCGAGCCGACGGAACCGGACAGGCAGACGGAAATGGACGGCGGCATACTGCTGACCAGCGGCGTCCATGTCTACCTGCCACACTATGAAATCAACGTGCATGAGGGATTTTTCTGCCACATGGCAGACGGGCAGCTTGAACCGCTGTATTTCCTGACCGTCATTTATGACAGGACGGATAAAGAATTTCTGTATGATGCGGAAGAAAACTTCGTGGACACGGTGCATCAGTGGCTGAAAGGAAAATGCACACCGGAACAATTGGAACAGGAACCTTGCGAGGTAAAAGGGATTAAGGAGGATATTGTCTATGGAAAAAGCATACAGACTGGGGGAAGTGGAAGAAATCCTTGCAGGGATGGAACAGCTTGCGGAAGTGCCGGACGACATCATGGAAAGCGATGAGGATTACCAGATCGTAATAAGCGGGTGGCATGTGCATATCCCGGAACTGGGGCTGAACCTGCATGAAGGCGTTTACTGCAATTATGACGGGGAGGAGGACGGCTATCTGCCTGACTTTGCAGTAACCGTCGTGAAAGAGGAAGGGCAGGACGAATGGATTTACTATGAGCAGGACGGTTTCCTGATAACCCTTGCGAATTACCTTCATGGGAAAACGAGTTTGGGTTTAGGGCAGTTGGGTCAATTATCCTGTTTTATCCGTATGCCGGAGAAAAGCCTGCCAGCGGAAGAATGAACCTGCCTGGCACTCTGAAAAGGAAAGGCAGTTCAGATAACAAAATAATATTTCATCGTCCAGAGAGGACAGAAAAGGAGGAACTTATGGAGTATTCAATCCAGTTAAACGCAGTAAACAACCCGGAAAAGAGTGTGCGGGCATTTGCAACCCTCGTGTTCGGGGACAGCTTCAAGGTCACGAACGTGGCGGTGCTTGAGGGTAGCAAGGGCAACTTCGTGTCCATGCCCAGTTTCCGCACAAAGGAAAGGGACGAACACAACAATCCGGTCTATAAGGACGTCTGCAACCCGATCACGAAGGAGTTCCGTGAGGAACTGTACAGCGACATCTTAAAGCTCTATGACGAAATGGAGCAGACCGGAAAGGCAGAGGTCAAGATGGAGGCGGAGGAGCCGGACGAACCGGAGTTTACGGTAAGGGTAACGCCTTTTGAGCGTGAGGGCAGCAACATGGTAGGACTTGCGAGCATCGTGCTGAATGACAGCTTTGCGGTAGGCAATGTGAGCGTTGTGGAGGGCAAGAACGGAATGTTCGTGGCAATGCCGTCCTATAAGGCAGGCAACAGGTACAGAGACGTTTGTTTCCCGATCACAAAGGAGTTCAGGAAAAAATCAACGATGCGGTGCTTGAAACGTACCAGCAGGCAAAGGAACAGGCAATGCAGGAGGGACTTGAACGTGCTTCCCCGCAGATGCAGACTGATGACAGGGGCTTTATGAAAGCCAGCGGGGAGCCGCTGCCGTTCCGCTAGGCAGAACCAGTAATCAGAAAGGAGCAGGGCGGGTAACCGCCCTGCGGAAAGGAAAAGAAAAATGGAAATGACTGCAAACGTGCAACTTACAAAGGAAAAAAATCTCATGAAGCTGCTCGATCTGCTCCGTAAAAACAATATGAAAAAGGCTGCAAACAGCATCTTTGAAATGGCAGCGTATGTCGATGTCATGGAGAAGAAGATGGATTCGGTCTTAGATGAGCTTACGACGGTTAAAAACCAGCTAAGAGCGTGAGGCAGAGATCAAGGCAAAGGCGGGGGAAATCGTGACGGCGGCAAAGCAGAAAGGGAAAGCTGCCTTAAACAAAGTGGCGGAGTTTCTTGGAATTAAGAAAAAATTAGAGGGTATCCGCCAGAACGTGCAGGAGTCCATAGCAGACGTGGATAAGAGCATTGGAAAAATAGACGCTTTCGGCACAGGCATGAGAGAAGCCGGACAGAAGATCGCCAACACATTCCATACATTTGCGGATAAACCGGAAAAGGAGTACGGAGAGGAAGAAGTTCTCAAAGACAGAACTGATAAAGAAGCCGTTTCAGGCAAAGAGAAAGCTGCTGTCTGGTATCCTGAACT
>ERZ808035.1520-NODE-1520-length-11012-cov-6.240604_pt1 | contig 11012 bp, 10 predicted proteins | sample MGYA00380189_ERZ808035 | MGnify/ENA primary metagenome ERZ808035 (study PRJEB31490, sample SAMN06133407) | mouse gut metagenome | isolation source: M5_1 | host: mice | place: China: Chengdu | collected 2015-05 ...
AGGTATTTTTAGAGCTGGTATCCAGGTGCGCATAGATATTTGCTGTGGTAGAGAAGTTGCTGTGGCCCAGCCATTCCTGAATTTCCTTCATGGATACCCCGTTCTTCAACAGCAAGCTGGCACAAGTATGGCGAAGGTCGTGGAAGCGAATCTCCCTCAGCCCATTCTTTCGCAGCACAATCTTAAAGTGCTGTGTGACGAAGTTGGGCGTGTAGGGAACGCCAAGATCGTTGACATAGATGTAATCAGTCTGAGTATAGCAGTTCCCGCACAGCTCCCGGCAGCTTTTCTGACGCTCTTTCATAAGGAGCAGTAGCTCACGATACTGCGGCACCAGAGGCATAGAACGGCAGCTGGACTTGTTCTTAGTGCGTTCCTTGGAAACGATTTTTGTCTCACCACCAGCACGAAATTGAACTACCGTGTGGTCAATGGTAATCGTGTTGCTCTCAAAGTCGATAGCCTGCCAACGCAATCCCATGATTTCACTGCGGCGAAGTCCATAAAACGCCGCCATCAGGATGGGAAATTCCACAGGGTCGCCCTTGGCGGCCTGAAAGAGAGCCTCCACTTCTGCAATGGAGTAGAATGAACCCATATAAGGTAAACTTTTGGGCCGTTCCACCTTGTCCATCGGATTGCCGTCAATTAGATCGTGGCGCACCGCATATTTCAGCGCCTTGTGGATATTGGCGTGGAAATGCTGCACTGTCGTACCCTTTAAGGACAGTTTATTGAGACAGTATTCATAGAAGCCTTCAATATCCAGCGCCGTCAATCCGGACAAGGTTATGCCCCGCTTTTTGAAGTAAGGGACAATTCGCTGTTTTATACACGTTTCATATCCCGCATAAGTTACCTCCTCAACGGAATTTTTAATGACGCCCAGCCAATCTACCATGTAGTCGGCAAAAAGCATACTGCCCGTCATGTGAGCCGCTCCGGCGTCCACTGTTCGGATCACCGTGTCTTTGTAGCTGTGCCGAGTTTCCCAGAGCAGTTCCTCAGCCTGCTTCTGGCTTTTCTTGCCTGACACCGGGATACCTGTGGGCAGCCACTTGGATTTTCTCTTGCCCTGCTCATCATGCAGGTTGAGTACCATGTAGTAGTTGCCCTTTTTGATTTGCAGATGGCCCGCTACCATGATTTACCTCCTTCGTGTAGGGGCACAACATTCCTGCCAATGGCAGCTCTATTGTACCACAAGGAGTTCTCTCCTCCAATACATCGGAACGGTTTATTTTTAATTCCCTACGGCGAAACTTTTTTCGTGTCTCCTATCAGGTATTCGATAACACACACCTTGGGGATTTTGAAAGACTTTCCTAATTTGATATGTCGGATGTCCCCGTTCCGCAAAAGGTCATATGCTGTCTTTTTCCCGATGCCTCCCAGCATAGAACACATCTGTTCCACATTGACTACATCAGGGTAGTCCGCAAAAATCATACCCTTTCTGCTTTTTGTCACACAAATTCCCCCTCCGCGCCTTTCAGCATTGATGCCAACATAATAGGAGATGCCTCCGGCATGGGCCGGGAAGCATCTCCTTTTTTGACGGCTTAATCATAACATAGAATAAATGGAAATTGCAAGGCACAAAAGAGGAAATTTTCAGGAACAATGGAGGAACTATACAGGAACAGATCAGGAATTTACTTGATTCAAACCATCCACATATTCGTACATAGATACCAATTCATTGATTGCTTTTGCTTTTATGGAACGGATATGCCTGACAGTTACTGCCATCTGCTCCGCGGCTTCATTCTGGTTCATGCCCTCAAAGTAGAACAGCTTAATCACCTTTTCCTGGCGTTCTTCTAATAGGGACACATAGTATTTCAGCCGTTCCTGTTCCCGTTCCAGTTCCACAAGCTGCTCCACTACTTCATCAGCGCCAATTTGGTTTGCTTCCTCGGTGCGATCCTGATAGTTAAGCGCGATGTACAGGGTTTTGTCAGAGGCGTGGCCGCCTGGGCGGCCTCCTCCTTCCCCATGGGCCAGGGCCAAAGCTCCGATCATTTCGTTCTCTGTGACGCGGGCCGGGTGGGACAATTCGTAGTGCAAAAGGTCAATTTGCTTTGAACGCTTTTGATACGACTCCAATAGGCCAACGACATATGTTTTGATATCGACAGTCATTTTTACAGATCCCTCTCTTGACGGTTTCGATAGGCCGCCAGCGGTCGTCAAGTTCATTCCGCTGTGGCAACACATGGCCAATATTCAATTTGTATGTATAGGCGGGATGGATTACATGATTCGAATGCAACAGCCTATGCGGGGTAAACAGCAGGTGTCTGTTTCTATCGGCACCCCCTTGCAAAAAGTAAAAAACGCGTTGAAACGCTTTCTGTGGAATATATTACCATCAAAATGAAAACAAATTTTGAACTTGGTTAGGAATTGGTTAGGATTCGTACGACACAAATCGACATATTTTGCCGAAAATTTAGCAAAATGGCCTGCTATTTGATATTGCCAAAGCAGTAGCCAACCCCAATCACAGTGCGAATATAATCTTTGTCTTTACTGCTGAGACCCAGTTTGCTTCGGAGAGAGGAAATTTGGTCTGATACATTTGTGCTTTTGGGATCGTATTCAGTTTTCCACACAGCGCGATAGATTTCTTCTTTTGCCAAGATCATTCCAGCGTGACCTACAAGGAGGGAGAGAACTTGGTATTCCTTACGCGTTAAGATTACTGGAACACCTCGCATGGTTACCGACTGGCGGGATGTGTTGATGGTCAATTCCTTATACTCTATCGTGTCCCTTTGCCTGTTTCGACGCAGCACAGTGTCTATGACAGCCAAAGCCTCATGTGCATTGATGGGATTGTCTATGCAGTAATCCGCACCGCGTCTGAGCATGGCGGCACGGTCATTTCCATCGGCATAGGCTGCCGCAATTATAATGTAGGGCTGCGGGATATATTGCCCGAAAGCAATTTCATTTAATAGGGAATTTGCCCCTGTTATGTCAAAATCAAGCAAAACAAAAGTGGGACTGTGCAATGCCAGCCCCACTTTAATACTGCCTATATCCTTGGCACGAAATATAGTCATTCCATAATCGCGCAACTTATTATGCACTGCTGAAATGTTTTCTGCGCAAGACGCTAAAAGTATAGTTGTCTGCCTCACATGACCAGCTCCCTGATTTTATATAACACACAAGTTTTTGAGAAATCAGTGCAACCCAGGCTGGCTTGAATTTTGGGGGGACAACGGACTGCGGCCTGAACCACATTTGTAAAATTGTGGCGGTCTATCCACTACGAATAGACCACCACAGTTTGCATCCTACTGCCGACGGGAAAGACGGGACGGAGACGTTGAAAATGCCTCGTCACCCCATGCGATACTCGTTATTCTCCTAAAAATTTTTCAGCATCTGCGCTACCTGTGCGCGGGTCGCCAGCCCTTGGGGTGCCAACTATCCGTTGCCTACCTTGCGGGATTGCCGCCGAACATCAGCCGATGATATGTTTACTGTTTTTCTTTTTATTAAAAAAGGAATAGCTTATTGCTTCTGTGGGGCATACCGCCTTGCACTTACCACATCGAATACATTCCAAACTGTTGGCATTTTTTGCTGGGTTACATCCCATTTGACATACCTTAGCGCAGGCCCCGCACCGGATGCATTTATCTGTGTCCACCGTATATTTCAATGCAGATACGGGGTTAAATAACGAATAAATGGCACCCAAAGGGCAAATGTACTTGCAAAATGGGCGATAAATCATGATTGATACCATAATCGTTACAATCAAAATGACATTCTTCCAAGCGTACAACCATCCCACTGTGGTGCGCATAGCCTTATTCAGCAGTACCAGCGGAATCCCGCCTTCCAAAGTTCCAACCGGACAAATCAGTTTGCAGAACCAAGGGTAGCCCTGGCCAATCAGGTCGGTTATGTATAACGGCAGAAGAATGACAAAGACCAGAAGAATCACATACTTCAGCCATCGCAGTTGTTTGTCCCCTTTGAATGTGTGGACTTTCAACTTTGAGGGCAGCGGAATCTTGTTCAGGAGGTCTTGAATCAAGCCGAACGGACACAACCAGCCGCAGACAAAACGCCCCATAAATGTGCCCACCAGTATCATAAACCCAGCCACATAAAAGGCGAACTTGTACTCGTAACTGCCAATTGTGGCCTGCAAAGCGCCAATAGGACAGGCGGCCACCGCACCAGGACAGGAATAGCAATTCATGCCCGGCACACAGATATTCTTTATTTTTCCCTGATAGATTTTCCCCCGGACAAAGCCGATCAGGTAACTATTTGTGATAACCGCCCACAGAACCTGAAAAAAATGGCGAAATTGCTCTGATTTCCTGATTCTCTTATCCAATTCCTATACACTCCAAACAGATATTGATGGCTTTTTGCATGACGATGGTATGTTCCTCCCGCCAAATCCCCACCGCCAGGAATACCGCGCCAACGGATAGTAACAGCACCGTGATCCACCTGGAATTCAAATGTTTTTTTGCCCTCAATCCGGCCCCTCCTTTGTTTTATCCCCGCAATACCATGGCGGGATCCGTTTTCAATAGCTTCGCATTGGACATAGCGGTTGTGAGCCACACAAGAAGGACTGTACCGCATATGCTCAGTATAAACTGGAGGGGGGCAATACGAACCGGCAAAATCTCCGGCAATGCGGTAAGCAGGAGGGAAACCAGCACAGTGGTCATAACGGAAAGTGCTGACAGGAACAGGCTTTCATAAAGGAGCATCTGCTGAATCTGCTTGCGCCGGTACCCCAAGGCCATCAGGACCCCCATTTCACCGGCACGCATTTGTGCCGTTTTCATTAACAGCATAATACAAATGCTCAGCGCAATGACTACGATAAAATCGGATACGATCACAAACAGAGTTTGCAGTTGGGTAAAGGTTTCCTTCAGGCTTTCTACCTGCTTAGCGGCCGTGACAGGGGTCAAGCCTTTGTCCGCTAACTGCGCTTCCATCTCTAAAACCTCGTGAAAGCCCTTGACCTGATAGGCTATGGATACGGGAGCGTCATTGGTTTGGAGCGCGCGATACAGTTCCTGCTCGGTTCCAGCGTCCAGGTAAAAGTCGTCAAAGCTGCCGTTATAAATACCGCTGATACTCAGGATCCTTGCGTAATTGCCGCAGGTAAAGGTGATCTCTTTCCCAATTAAGGTTCGGATGTCCTCCGCAAACTGCCTGGCCAGAGATGGCGTAATCGCAATCTCTCCATCCCTTGGCATAACGCCGATGTTCATGGATTCTGTTGAGACGCTTCCGAACTGTTTGGACGGAATGGAAACTTCCCGCCGCGCAAAAGAAATACCGCACTCCGGGATCGGGTACTGGGCATAATACTGGCTGATCTCTGAGAATTGACCAAGCGTAGAAAGAAGCTGCTCCGCTGTACTGCCCTCATCCAGCATGATCTGGCCCCATGCAAAGGCTGTGTTTTTTTCCTCAAAATCGCGGATTTTGTCCTCAATCATATTTTGCGAAGAAAACGACATCAACACCGCGCATACCGCAATGGTCACCGCCAGAGAAACACCAAGGAAACGCTTGAACTGTACTCGGAAATTCAACAAGGCTCTCTTGGGCATGGAAACGGGCACCTGGCACTGGCCGTCTGTTTGCGCAAGGCTTGCTGTAACCTTATTTGCTGTTTCTTTCAATACTTTGCATCTTCCATCTTCAATGGTGATGATTTCGTCCGCGTAGCCACAGATTTTTTGATCGTGGGTGATGATAAGAACAGGCCGTTCCTGGGCGATTTCCGAAAGAATGCCCATAATCTCGTCCGCGGTTTTGCGGTCGAGAGCGCCGGTAGGCTCGTCCGCCAAAATCAATTTCGGATCTCCGGCCAAGGCTCTGGCAATCGCGGCCCGCTGTTTCTGGCCACCGGACAGGTTTTCCGTTTTTTCATGGGCTTTTTCTTCAATGCCAAGGCGGCGCAGCAGCGACAGCGCCCATTCTTTGTTTTTTGCTTCATCCTGGCAGGCCAGTTCAGCGGCGAGCAATATGTTTTCCAGAACGGTATAACCTGTCAGCAGATGATACTCTTGAAATACGAAGCCGATGGTACGCTTTCGATAATCGGAAAGCGCTTCTGCCGACAGGCCAGCTATGTTTTGCCCGGCAACGATAATATCTCCGTTATATTCCCGGTCAAATCCGGCAAGAAGGTTGAGCAGGGTGCTTTTGCCTGATCCGGAGGCTCCCAACAGGCAGGTGATGCCATGGCCGCTGAACTTGTGTGAAAATCTATCCAGCACGACCTGGCTCCCATATTTCTTGGTCAGATCTTTGATCTCTATCATCCGCGGCCTCCTGTTTTCAATGCGGTCAACGGATCGACATGGGTGGAAATGAGGCAGGTCTCTGCAAAACAGCCGGCAGATATGCAAAGACTAAGCACAAGTCCCAGCCATACAGGTATGCTCAGCAACAGTGCTGCGCCCACGCTTAAGAGGCCGCTCAGCAGGAACATTCCCGCGTATTCCACCATGGTCAGCGTGGCAATGCCGGCTTTGGTATAACCGCTGAGCTGATAGACCGCATATTCCTTTTTCCGCATAAGGCTGCAAACCAGACAGACGGAAAGCGCGGCAAGCACCGAAAGCACCGCGATCAACGTGTAGGAGATTCCGGTCTGCGCCAACGCGGCGCCCTTGAGTCCTACAAGATCCCGGATCAATTCGACCTGTCCCAAAGGCACAACACCTTTTGCCATCAGCTCATCATAGATTTCCAGATAGTGTTCAGGAGAATCAGGGCGAATGGTAAAGCTAAAACTTGGATCTTTCTTTCCGGCCTGCTTGTAGATGTCCTCCATAATGGCCAGAGACGGGAACAGGGAATCCTCATGCTCAAATTCCATAACCTGGCCTTCAAATTCCACTCCATAGGAGGTATCAGCTACGCCGGAAACCGCAGCGGTAAAGGAAATGGGCATCGCCACAGGTTCTCCGCTGTCCCAGTTATACACGGTACCGATAAAAGATAACTCTTTTCCAATGATTTCCTCATTGGTGCAACCCATCTTTTTCACTAAGATCTGGGGTAGAACGATCTCATGCTTGCTATTGTTCGCAATTTCCCCGGCAACCATCTTGCTAAACACGGGAGCCTGATGGGTGGATTCAATGATGAAGTCTTTGCCATTCAAGGTAACGACCATATCGTCCATCGGCGCGTCCATAATGATTGCCGCTACACGGCTGTCATCCTGGTATTGCTCCAACAGACCGCTGATGTCCTGATTTACGCTCTGGGCAGCATCCGGTGTCTCCTGCCCTGTACCAGAGGCGCTCATAAAGGAAGGAACAATCGTTAAATTCAGCACAGAATCCCCTTGTTTTTCAAGCAGCTCCTGAAATGCTTCATTGCTGCTTCCACTGAGAATACCGCTGAAGTTCACCGCAAGGCAGGAAGCGGCAATGGCCATCGCAATGACCAAGGACAGCAGTTTCCCTGTCTGCCGCCTGCAGGTCACGCGGGCCATACGCAGAGCGGAGCGCGGGGACAGATGATTTTGCTGTTCGGAATGTCCTGGATATGTACCTATATAATTATTAAAAAACGAATTTGGGCAAAGTAACCTGAACCGATCAAAATAATGTATTAATCCATCCTGCCCCTCGTAACGGGGAAAGAAAAAAACCGTTGTGGGGCAGGTGGTTTTGCGCGCTCGATTTACATTGTCCGTCGGCGGTTTTGAGAAACCAAGGCCGCCAATCCTTTTGTCCAAAGGTTAACGACGACCCTACACCTTGCAATTTGGCATGGCGGCGATAGGAGGATGCCGCCATGCACTATAAAGTATTTCAACATAAAACGACAAGAACCGTCTTGTCAAAAAAAGTATAAGTTTTGCCCTGATACATTATGCCCCTCCACCGGCATTATCATGGCAGTATTTTCGGTATTATCATAGTTTATTTTGCTGCGCCAATTTCCTTTTGCGGGAGACTGGCGCTTTTGTTTGCTCTTTTTTAGAAAAGCATCCTGGACCTTACCATTGCCGTTCTCCGCCCCATTTCGATTCACTCGTCAACCGCCTGTGAATCGAAATGGAGGTAAGCTATGGGATTTCACTATGGAATCGAAAAACGAAAATTTGATAAAGAATGGGAGCAGATGGAGCAGGAGTACCGCACCGCTGGTATGACTGAAGAACAGATTGCCGCCATGAGGGAATACGATTGGGCGTGGTTTTGCAGCCAAAGGATTTTTGGAAACCGGACCCAGGTACTGCCCAGCGAACAGTATGAGGATGAAAGCGAACAATCCTGCCTGTTCCAAAAATTTGAGTCCCTTTCCTTCCGTTGGGATGTCGGAGATATTGACCATACCCGATATGGTTGGCTGTCCGCTGTGGAGGATGAAGGGCTGTTTTATCGGCTTAGCAAATTGCCACCGGAGGATCTGGAACTGTTGACCTTATTGTTTGTGGACGGATACCGGCAGACGGATGTGGCTCATCTTTGGAATTGTTCCCGAAGTGCTGTTACTCAAAAGCTCAAAAAAATTAAAAAATATCTGAAAAGCACTTAACAAATGGCCTTTCCCAACGCCTACGCATTGAAGAGATCTATCTTCTTTTGGTCCTTCTTTGCAGCTTGACAACTGAATAGACGGCATTTCCGGTACATAACCCATGTACGAGCGAATCAGGCGCGCCGCGAAGATGGACAGCCTCAGGAGGTGATGAACAGGACTGTTCCGAGCGATCAACGCCAGCCTGACACCCGAAAACGGCATTTCGGGGCGCGATGACTGCATGGGGGTTAAAGATACTTCCTCACGGCCTCCTAAAGACTTGGGGGGAACCCTGCGGCGCACGAGTAAAACGACGCTGTGGGGTTATGACAGCCGCGCCAGCGGAGACCGGAATGTCCCAGTCGTCAGGGGTGCGTGGCAAATGTGGCGAGCAAATTTTTCAAAGTTAGATACCATGAGCTGGCAATTAAATTTGCCAGCTCATTCATGTGATTTTGAAAGCCACAACCACATCCTTGACAGAAAGGGGGAACATTTATGGAAAAATTGATTTCTCGAAAAGAGGCGGCCAAAATCTTGGGTATCAGCATTGCGACTTTGGATGCAGCTCGTAATAATGGCCTGATTTCTTATGTTCAGTATGTGCAGAACGGCTGCGTGTACTTTACAGATGTGGGCCTTCAGGAGTATATCGCAAAATGCACCCATCGTGCAAAACCCGTTGATAGGAGTGCCACTTACCGTAAACCCAGAAATGGGAGATTGTGATCCAGTCCGTATCCTTGCCGGAATTAGAGATGTTTGATAAAACAAAGATACAGCGCTGGAAATCTTTTTAGGAGGTGGCCGAATTGGTAAAAAGAAAGAGAGTGATTCCACAATACGGTACAGTTACGCTTAATGGGGTTGAGTATTATAGGACGAGAGTAAAGGATGCAGATGGAAAATTGATGGCTCTTTATGCAAGAACGCCAGAAGAATTATATGATAAGGAACTAAGTGCATTGGAGCAGATTGACAATGACACGTTCTGTCGGAAATCGCCCACTGTCGCAGAATACTGTGAAAGATGGCTGGTGATGCAGTCTGCCAGCGTTCGGACTACTACACTAACAGATTACACATCGAAAGTCAGACGGCATATTATTAAGGAATTGGGGCATAAGCGAATGGCAGACGTGACCCTGGATGACATTCAAATCGCACTCGTTCCTGTTTCTAAAAAATCAGCTTCTGTATATAAGTCAGTAGTTGTCCTGTATAAGTCGATTTTTCGAGCAGCAAAAGAAAGCAGGATCATTGATAATAACCCTACGGTCTATCTCACATCCAAGGGAGGCGGTATTCCGCAGAAAGAAAAAGCGGCGCTGACAGATGAGCAGGCAGCTCGCTTATTGGATGCTATCAAAGGGCTTCCACCGTATGTGTTTGTTATGCTGGACTTGTATGCGGGGTTACGGCGGGAAGAAATCCTTGCCCTACAATGGGATTCTGTTTATCTGGATGTGGAAAGCCCTTATTTAACGGTACGGAGGGCTTGGCATACAGAGAGCAACAGGCCGGTGATTCTTGATGAATTAAAAACAAAGGCCGCTGAGCGAAACATTCCCCTCCCGGATTGCTTGGCGAAATGTCTGAGAGAAGCGAAAGCAAATTCAACTTCGGAGTATGTGGTTCCAAATCGGGACGGTGGTCCGCTGTCCTACACGCAGTTTAAGCGGCTCTGGCAGTATATTGTTACCAGAACGGTAAAAGAACGAGTTTATTATCGGTATGAGGAGGGAAAGCGCGTAAAGCATACGGTCACACCGGTTCTTGGAGAAAAAGCGGCCCATAACGGCAAAGTGGTTTACAGCCTGGATTTTGAGGTGACACCGCATCAGCTCCGACATACATATATCACGAATCTGATTCATTCATCGGTGGACCCCAAAACGGTCCAATATCTGGCAGGCCATGAGAGCAGTAAAATTACCATGGACATCTATGCTAAGGTCAAATATAACAGACCGGATGAACTGGTCAGAACCATGGGCGGCGCATTTGCCCAATGGGATGCTATGCAGGTATAAAGAACAGTAAAAGAAACGAGAGCGAGGCAAGGATGTCTCGCTCTTTGTTTTTTCCCAATCCGTATCGTTGAGTAAGTTTATGCTTTCTGATAAAAAGAGTGTGTAAGCATGAAACCACTCGTTATCAGGAAAGGAAGATTTATATGGCTAAGACAAAAATGAGCGTTCCGCAGTACGGAACTGTTATGAGAAAAGGCATCCCATATTATAGGACCCGGATTCTGGATGCGGATGGCCGGCAGGTGAGCCTATATGCGGCTACCTGTGAAGAATTATATGAAAAACAGTTAGAGGCACGGCAGGAGGTAGAGGAGATTATCTTTCGTCGGAAACATCCAACGGTTGCTGAGTATTGTGAGAAGTGGTTGTTGATGCAATCGGCAAAGGTATCTGCGGCCACAATGAAGGGTTACACTTCCAACATGA
>ERZ808035.1521-NODE-1521-length-11010-cov-3.513034_pt1 | contig 11010 bp, 10 predicted proteins | sample MGYA00380189_ERZ808035 | MGnify/ENA primary metagenome ERZ808035 (study PRJEB31490, sample SAMN06133407) | mouse gut metagenome | isolation source: M5_1 | host: mice | place: China: Chengdu | collected 2015-05 ...
CTGCTTCCTTACGCCGGTATTATCCGGTTCAAGTAATGAGGGTAAAGTCTCAGCGATGTGCACCCCTAGCGTGATAGAGCATGTTTCCACATACTCCTTGTACAGGAACAACTATACCTTTTATTTCGTTTGTTGTCAAGCAAAACATGTTTATTGATACACAATCTTATAATAGCTTCGCGATGTGAGCTTAAAGACTATAAAGTAAATCACCGCAAACAAGACTGCTGTCACGATCAGGCAACCGACAAACAATTCCGTATTCATCAGTCCAAACACAAACATGATCGTCTTTAGCATTGGAAACGCCATTGACAGATGAAGAACAGCAACGACAATCGGCATGAAAAATACCGTCCGCACCTGTGTGTTGATTGCCGCTTTCACCACACTGCGCCCCATACCGACCTTGGTCATAATGGCAAAACGCTCTCTATCCTCAAACCCCTCTGAAATCTGCTTGTAGTAGATAATCAGCATGGTGATCATTAAAAACAGAACGCCAAGAAACAACCCAAGAAACAGAAATCCGCCGTTTAACTTCATGTACTCATCACGCTGCTCCGCCCTCGAATAAATCGTGTATTCTAGTTGATTCCCGCTCGATTTCAGCGCCTCCCGCACTGCCGCCGCAAACGCTGTTTGTTCCTCTGGCGTCCCGCCAGTATCAAGCTCTATATGATACTGTACCTCATCTGATAAAAATGACGCCAATGCCCGCACGTCCTCCACGATGACATAAATCAACTGCGTGTCGCCCAGAAAACTCTGAAACCCTTCTTTGGGAAAGTCCTCTGGAAACGCCGTTTGCTCCGCGACGAGATACTCTGTATCGAAAATCTGAATCACGTCCTCCTCAAAAGCGCTTGAGGTTATGACCTTCACACTCCCCGGCGCAATCGGCTCATAGGTGTGCCCTGTAAATTTCTCATAGTCTGCCCGCGCCATCAAATAAAGCATGCCCATCTCCGTATAATTATAGGAAGTATTCGAGTTGTCATAGTACTCCACCACATTTCCTTCCATGTGAATCACCTTCACAATATCCGCATACGCTAACACATTTGTCATATTTAAGTTGTGTCTCTGTGCGGTGTCCGCAATCAGACCCATCAGGTATTCTCTGTCAGCCTGCTCTGGAACATCATTTAGATACAGTGTTGTGCTCAGTTCTTTGGGGAAATTAGTTTTTAGCGAATCCTCCCCGCCCGCGTACAGACACACCGTTGTCGAGATGATCACAAGAACCATGGTGGATAGGACACAGATGTTTGCCAGTCCAACCGCATTGCGCTTCATGCGGTACAACATTCCCGATACGGTTATAAAATGCGCTGTCTGATAGTAGTATTTCTTGTTATTTTTCAGCATCTTTAAGAAGGCAATACTCACGGACAGAAAAAGTGCATATGTTCCGGCAATGACCAGAAGTACCGCCACAAAGAACATATTGACAGCCTCAAGAACGCCGCGGGCTGACACAGCAAGATAATAACCTACAAGAATACACACAATCCCAGACATTGCTGCAAACCATTTTACCTTCGGTTCGCGCTCCCCCACATTATTTCCGTGCAGCAGCGTGATCGGATTGGCGAGGCTTACCTGCAAAAAGTTATACAGCAGCATTAACAAGTATATCACGCCAAACAGTTCTGCCGTCTGTAAACATCCACTTCCTGATATATAGAATGGAATACTTTCTGACATCCCTGTCAGTTTTGCCAGAAACATCGCTGTCAGCTTATGAAACATCCATCCGAGCACAATCCCGCCGGAAACGGAAAGCACATACAAAATAAAAGCTTCCCACGCCATCACCTTTGCGATATGTTTCTTTTCCATCCCTAAAATATTGTAGACACCCAGCTCTTTTCTGCGCCGTTTCATCACAAAGCTGTTTGTGTAAAACAGAAAGATTCCTGTGCACAGCGCCACAATCACAAGCCCCATTGTCAGCATGATGGAAACTGTTTCCGCGCCGCGCATCGACGCAATCTCGTCACTTCCCTGAATGGCGCGCATGATATAAAACATCATGGCTGTTACCATTCCAGCCAAAATGTATGGCAGATAAAACTGCCTGTTGTTTTTTAAGTTGGTCACTGCCAACCTGCAATATAAACGATTCATAACGATTCCTTTCCTGTTTATTCATCGAGAAACTCTAGGAGAGCGGTGTTTCGTCTGACTTCTGTGTCAGTACGGTAAGTGTGTCTGATATCTTCGCATAAAGCTGTTCATTTGTCAGATTTCCGCGGTATAGCTGATGAAAGACCTCTCCGTCCTTGATAAACAATATGCGGTCTGCATGGCTTGCGGCGTTGATGCTGTGCGTTACCATCAGGATTGTCTGTCCGTCACGGTTAATTTCCCGAAACACGCCGAGCAGTCCGGCGGCGGCTTTAGAGTCAAGCGCACCTGTCGGCTCATCTGCAAGAATCAGCTGGGGATTTGTGATGATCGCCCGCGCCACAGCTGTCCGCTGCTTCTGCCCACCCGACACCTCGTAGGGATATTTGGGCAGCAGCTCGTCAATGCCAAGTCTGTCCGCAATGGGCATAAGGCGCTGCTCCATTTCCGCGACAGGTTTGGTCTGCAAGACAAGCGGCAGCAGGATATTGTCCTTCAAGGAAAAATTATCCAGCAGATTAAAGTCCTGAAATACAAAGCCGAGATTGTCGCGCCGAAACGCCGAGATTTCCTTTTCTTTTATGGCTGACAGATTTTTTCTGTTCAGCAGCACCTCACCGCTGGTAGGCCTGTCGAGCGAGGCAAGAATATTTAATAGTGTTGTCTTGCCAGAACCTGACTCCCCCATAATCGCCACATACTCTCCCTGGTCCACAGAGAAATTCATGTTCGAGAGCGCCTGCACCTTGGTGCTGCCAAAGCGCGTTGTATAGACTTTACTGACATTTTTTACTTCTAAGATGGACATAGTTTGTTCTTCCTTTCTCTCTTTCATTGATTGTTCGTTCATCTCACAGATCTCTGTGTCTGACTCGAGAAATGCTGTGTTGTGCTTCCTTGTAATGATAGTATAGCAAAAAAGGAAAACACAAGCCATTTGATCAACTTACATTTTCCTTTGATTTCTTACATTGTTGTAAGGTTGGCGCGATCGATGCCGCCTTCCTATATATCAGTCATATACTAATACAACAATCTGTAGCGTTCCCAGCACGTTTGTGCTATGCTATATAGTAAGGCTGGAAATTTATTTTCCAAGACTACATTCAATCCACACACAGTACAAGCAAGGAGTAAACCCATATGGAAACAGCAGAACTTATCCCCTTATCAGGTATCCAAATCCAAGACAAAACAATCGCACTGTCCTCCACCCGCAGGGAGGTGGAAGCATTGCTGGGCGCACCTTATTCCAGCCACCAAAATTCACTATATTACTTCCAAAACGAAGTTCGATTTGACTTTGACGCCAATGACAGACTGAACTTCATAGAATTTTTAGCCGGAATCGACGGGCAGCTCCAGCCGCAAATATACGGCGTCCCTGCCTTCCAGATTGAAGCGGACGATCTGTTTGATATTCTCAGCGCCCAAAACAACGGCGAAATAAACGACTGTGAACATGGCTATTCATATGCCTTCTTAAATATCAGTGTCGGCATATATCGTTCACGCACACCGCAGGCTGTGGAATACATGATCGAAGACGCCGAGGACGACGGCGAACCAATGGACGAGGAGGACATCGCATTGGAGCTGCGCCAAGCAGCACACTGGGCTACGATCGGTATTGGCATTGCAAATTATTATAAGTAAGCGAGGTATCCTATGATTGATTCTGAACTCTTGAAATCCGAAGCATACCGCTTCATACAATCCGACGAGCACTTGGGCAGATATGTGATTCTGCTCGGGCTTTCGGGAAGCTATTCCTATGGAACAAACAATGAAAAAAGTGACATTGATGTCAGGGGTGTGACCCTGAACAGGAAATCAGACCTCATCGGTCTGACCCGTTTTGAACAGTATGTGGACACCCAGACCGACACCACCATCTACAGCTTTATGAAAATGATCACGCTGCTTTTAAACTGCAACCCAAACACAATCGAGCTGCTCGGGCTGAATCAAGAACATTATCTGTACCTACACCCGCTCGGTCAGGAGCTGATTGACAATGCGCACCTGTTTCTGTCAAAGCGCGCGATTCACTCCTTTGGCGGCTACGCGGACGCCCAGCTTCGGCGCCTGCAAAATGCGATGGCAAGAGATTCCTACCCACAAAGGGAAAAAGAACAGCACATTTTCAACTCGGTCAAAAACGCGATGTACGATTTTAGCAGACGCTATGAACCCTTTGAAAATGGCGCAATCCACCTCTACACAGACAAGGCGCTCAACCCTGACTTTGACACAGAGATTTTCGTCGATGCGAAGCTTACGCACTACCCGCTGCGCGATTACAAAAATATCTGGAACGAGATGCACAATATTGTGAAGGATTACGACAAGCTCGGAAAACGCAACCGCAAAAAAGACGACAATCACCTAAACAAACATGCCATGCATTTAATTCGGCTCTTTATGATGGCTATTGACATTCTGGAACAGGGCGAAATCCGTACGTACCGCAAGGAAGAACGCCAACTTTTGACCGCAATCCGAAATGGCAGCTACCAGAACACAGACGGCACCTTTCGGAAGGAGTTTTATGAACTGTTAAACGACTATGAACGGAAATTAGACAATGCCGCCGCACATACTGCCCTGCCCGACGAACCGGACATGGCGCGCGTACAGGCGTATGTGATGGCAGTCAACGAAAGGGTGGTGCGCGATGAGATATAAAGATTACGAAGGTTCGGTCAACGACCTTATCCTGCTGAAATTAAAAGAAATGGAAGCCGCACATCATGTAAAAATACTACACGCCATTGAATCCGGCAGCCGCGCGTGGGGTTTTGCTTCGCCGGACAGCGACTACGATGTGCGCTTGATCTATGTGCGCCCGCAAAATGACTATCTGAAATTGCAGCCCAAGCAAGACTTTATCGAATGGGCGCTCGACGAGACACTCGACATCAACGGCTGGGATTTATCCAAGGCCTTGCAGCATTTCCACAAATCCAATGCAACGCTTTTCGAGTGGGCAAACTCGCCCGTCGTCTATTACACGACACCAGCGTGGCAGCAAATCTATGGAGTGGCACAGCGCTATTTCTCGTGCAAATCCTCCATGTATCATTACTACGGCACCGCGCGGAAGAATTACCACGAACACCTGACCAATGATTTCGTGAAATATAAAAAATATTTCTATGTGCTGCGCCCGATTCTGGCTTGCAGGTGGATTGAGCAAAAATCCTGCCCGCCTCCGGTTTTGTTTGAAGAACTCGCAAACGAAGTATTGCCGCCAGCGTACAAAGAGCTTGTCCAAAACCTGCTGGAAACCAAAATGCAGATGTTGGAATCCGAGAAAGCGCCCCGGATTGACGCGCTGAATGCTTACATTGTAAAAGAGCTGCATTATTATAAGGAAGCAATTGATACAATGCATGACGACCGCACGCCAGACTGGGACGCCCTAAATGACATTTTTATTCACACGCTGGAACCATAATCATTTCCGGCGCTTATACCCTTCAAAGAGCTGCACCTCATACGGCTGTAGAAACTCTTCCCGCTCTCCTTCTAGCAGCGTGTACATTCCGTGAAGATGGTACACCTGCTCGTCGGCGGTGTGGTTAATCACAAACAGCCACACTTTCTCATCGCTCTCCCGGGTCATCATCTCCACGCCGTCCGCGGCGGTGCCAAGCGTCTCAATCTCGCAGGCATGGGTGATATACGTCATAATGTCCTCCATCAGTTCGTCACCCGGCTCAGTTCCAATATACCACGTAGTACCGCTGCCATACTTGTTTTCTGTGATGGCGGGCGTCTGCTTGTAGAAGCCTGTGGAATACTCGGCAATCTGGTTTGCACCCTTTAGCGCGATGATATCGCACCACTTCTCAATCTCATATTCCTTCTTGCCGTAGAGCACACCGCCTGTCGTCTCCAGCAGACAGTCGTACTCCGGCACTTCGATGCCGCACAGCTCGCCGAGCCGTCCCGGCAGCTCACGGTCCGTCATGCACAGATTTGTCGCATCTTTCACGCCGGTGCGCATCGTCAGCACCAGATTCCCGCCGTCTGCCACATAGTCCATATAGTGCTGTTCAAGCTCCGGCGTCATCAGATACTGGAGCGGCGCTATCACCAGCTTATACTGTGACAGATCATCCATGCCCTGCACGAAATCAACTGGAATTTTCTTGTCATACAGCGCCTTATAATACTTGTGCAGTTGTTCGACATATTGTAACTGCGGGTGGTTTGGCTGAATATCCAATGCATAGTTCTGTCGGAAACTATGGACGATTGCGACCTCCGGGCAGGGCATACTGCCCTCGAAATCCTCCATATATTTTGTGAAAGTCTCCGTCAGCCTTTTCGCCTCATGGTAAGTCCTGCCGGGGTTGCCGCTGTGCCCCAGAATGCCGTGCCAGTACTGCTCTGTTCCCATCGCGCAGGTTCTCCAGCGGAAAAAGACAACTGCGTCAGCCCCGTGCGCAACAGACTGCATTGCCCAAGCCGCCATCTGTCCCGGCTCTAGCGCCCTGCCCATGATTTCCCAGCCCGCCATGCCAGACTGCTGCTCCATCATCCAAAACGGCTTTTTCTTATATCCGCGAATCACATCGTGACATGCCGCAAGCTCATTGTCCGGCTGGTGCGGCTGCTTCTGCCAATGCCCCGCAGGATAGATGTCATTGGACACAAAATCCAATAGTCCGGCTAAATCATAATAGTCCACCTTGTTGTCAAAACACATAAAATTATGGGTTATGAAGTGATTTGGACAGTTTTCCCGAATAATCTGCACCTGCCAGTCCGCAAAATCGACAATCAAATTCGAACAGAAGCATTTCCAGTCAAGCATTGCAGACGGATTCTCCCCGACTGTGGTGATCAACGGCGTTCCGATCTGATCAAAGCTGTTGTACCCCTGACTCCAAAATGCGGTTCCCCACGCATCATTCAAGACCTCGATCGTGCCATACTTTTCGCAAAGCCACTTCTGGAACTGCCGCTTGCAGGAATCGCACATGCACAAATCCCCGTGCGAATTGCCAAGTTCATTGTCAATCTGCCAGCCAATGACGCCCGGATTGTCCGCAAACCGTTTGGCAAAAGCGGTCACAAATCTGCGAATATGCGCGCGGTATGCAAGATTGGACTGGCAATCGTGGTGTCTGCCTCCAAAATGCCGTCTCCTGCCCTGTCTGTCAATTGGCTGTATTTCTGGATTTTTCTCAATAATCCACGCTGGAGGCGCCGCCGTCGGCGTGCCGAGAATTGATTTGATGCCATAACTGTCGAGAAGCGCCACTGCTTCCTCTAGCCACTCAAAATGAAATTCGCCCTCTGACGGCTCCATCTTAAACCACGAAAATTCTGCCATGCGCACGACCTGTACGCCCATTTCCTTCATCAGCCGCGCGTCCGTCTCCCAGCGCGCTCTCGGCCAGTGCTCAGGATAATAATCCACACCAAAATGTATCCCCATCTATCATACCTCCGTTTATATACATGCTGTCATGCACCTGTTGATCTCAATCTCCCTGCGGTAAAAAGCAGTGTTCGTCCTCAGACCACTCAAAATATACATCGTCAAGTCTTACCTCCCACTGCGCATCGGGTAAGATATCTTTCAGTTCTGCCAGACAATCTAACCACCATTCTAATGTATTCTGAAAAAGCTCGATATCATCTAAGGGCAGCTTTGTCGCACCTTGTAAAATAACAGTTTCATCATTATCTTCTTGGAGCGATTCCCAGTCATAGATGCAGAAGCCCTCGTACAACTCCCCATAAGGATACTGCTCATCATAGCGTTGCGCAATCTCGTCGCAGCGTTTTTGGTCCTGCTGTGTGGCTGGCGTTGTTCTTCTTGCTGTATAATAAATTGATACCCCCATTTTATACTCCTTCCTGTATTTGAAATACTTGAATACTTGTTTTGCTGAATCGACTGCGGATTATTATTGTTTCGTTATCACTGCCACTGCGCAGGGCATTCTTCCGTTGATGACAGTGTACGCAACCTGTTTGTACCCTGCGTCCTCAAAGAACTTTTGATAGGATGCCAGCTCAAACTGCCGCCTAAAACGGACGCCCGCCAGCTCAAACACTCGCACTGCCAACCGATTGACACCGCTGCTTCCGTGGATATACGTCGGAATGATAATCTTACCGCCTGTCTTGCACACCCGCTCAAGTTCTTTTACAGCGGCAACTGGCTTGTCCAGCAGATGTAGCACATTCCCGGCAACGACCTTATCATACTTGTTATCACGGCACTTTAACTGTGTCAGATCTGCGCGCCTGATGGTAACATTATCATATTTTTGACAGTTTTTGGCAGTCTGCCGCAGCATACCTGTGGAAAAATCCGTTGCCGTCAAATGCCTGCATCGCGGCGCAATATACTTGCTGATCGCACCAGTCCCACAGGCACATTCCAGCACGAGATCGTCCTGTTTGATCTGTGCCGCAACAGTATCACCAAGACGCCGATAGACTTTGCCATTGTATACTGTCTCTGTAAAATCATAGATTCCCGATACGTTATCCCAAATCATTCTTACTCCTTCTCACACCGAAAAAACTAAAGTATTTTTTCATTGTATTTGCTAGAATTTATAACTGTTTACGCCACTCATCTGCCATTTGTAAAATTCTTTCGATCAGTGCGCTTTTGCCATCGGTATATGCAATTCTTTCTTTCGGATACGCTTTTGCCAAGCGCTCTTTTAAATCAGCATACTCTTTCGCTTCCTCTTCGTGTGTATTCAAATAATCACGCATATTTATATAATTGTGCCATATTTTTTGCCCCCAAATTACCACATGAATATAATGTGTATGCATATTCTTCTCTAAATCGCCAACAACATATAAATGTTGTCCGGGGTGGTCCTCACAGCAATAAACAATGCCATTTGTTCTCAACTCATCATTATGCCGCATCATACTGTCAAAACTGCTCACACCTACAACGATATCCACAATCGGCTTTGCGCAAATGCTTTTTATTGAAGTACTTCCGATATGCTGTGCATCCACAATATCATCCATTAATATATTTTTTAGGCGCTCAATCATCTCCCGCGCAGCAATCTCCCATTCAATCTTATGCGGCTCAACTGCAACTGTTCCTCTCATTAATCCTATAGACATGTACACACTCCCATAAATTCTGACTTCTCTCTGCCAATTGTGAATATTTTACCACAGAACCGATTATCTGTCATTCCTTTATAAACAATTTTCCTGTTATTTCGAAATTTTAATCGAGTAGGAAAAAATTGGTCCCCGTGTGCATAAAAATAAAACAGGACACTCTCAGATCTGAAAATGTCCTGTTTTCCACTCGGTTCTGTTATAACATACGCGCACTCTTTTTTCTCGATCTACTGGCATAAAACTATCCTCCCCTTGTCTAGGTAGCCCGCTGCCAGAATCAAGTTATGCTGCTTCCTTTTTCATATTCTCTCCCAATGCTATAAAGCCTGCTGTAACCGCAAGAGCAAGCGTACCATCGCGCTCGCCCACTCTCTCTGCTAAACATAAATATTTTACCACAAAACAACAATCTGTCATTCTTTTATCGACAACTTTTTCGTTCTCTGAAAAACTGGAGTTTGACAATACTTTTACTTTGTTCAAAAACCTAAAATAGACTCAAATACCCTTTCCCTGTTGTAAGTTGTATCATAGTATGGCAATTTATATATACTGCATTGTTCTTTCAGTTTTTTACTGATGGTTACAATGCTTGCACAGTTCTCTTTATTTTCTTCTTCAGATTTATAGTAGGTATAGTCCTTTGGCGTGTCGAATTTTTTCAAAAGTTCATATCGTTCTTCTGGTGTTACTTCTGATGTGCCGAAATAATAAATTTCGCAAACAGAAGAATCTATATACTCAATATAATGCTGTGGCAATAATTGAAATATATCAATTACCATACCATAATCACATTCATTATATTCTCCACTGTCCAACATCGCTTGAATGAATAACGCCATCTTAGAACTAATATATTGAATATTTTCCCAAAGGTCTGTTTCCGCATCAGAATGAATACCCGTTTCGGGAAAAACGCTTTCAATTCCCGCAATTATTGAGTCCATGCTAATATGCTGATATCCCCAATTCTTCGCTATTTTTTGAGAGATTGTGCTTTTTCCCGACCGCGGTACACCTGCAATGATAATATGTTTCTTCAAAATATCCCTCCTATATAAATCCCGATTCGCATCAGACAAGCAGCATATTTCTCCTCGTGAAAAATGGCTATGCATTTCCGCATAGCCATTTGTGCAGTAACTCCATTTGAGTTACTAACGCTCTTAACTGTCCACTTTGCGGTAGGACTCACCATTAATAGTATCATATCATATTTCTTAAAATAATCAATGTTTTCTAAGGTTTTATGCGTTTATACCACCAAATAGATGATTAAATCCAATATTTCTATTTATAAGCGAAAATATTCGCCACTTGAAACGAATACAAAATCTCCTATTTCTGATATAATTTCATAAAAGGAAGCACGTTCCAGACACTACCCATTGATAGCAGGAGGTTTTACAGATGAATAAAATATCATTGCGCATTGCCGACTTGCGTAAAAAGACAAAAGTGACACAACAGGAACTATCAGACTGCATTGGCGTATCATTTCAAACGATCAGTAAGTGGGAAACCGGCGTTACTATGCCGGATATAACCATACTTCCAGTTCTTGCTGAGTATTTTCAAGTATCAACAGACCAGTTGTTAGGTCTTAAACCACTTGACGGTGAGACATATATTCCTGAAAAAACAGCTACAAAAGATTTTTGGAACCAAAAATTGGAATATCTTTTGCGGACAAGGAAGGGTTACTGGAACGATGACTACGCCCAATTTCTTATTTCACAGGTC
>ERZ808035.1525-NODE-1525-length-10947-cov-4.266789_pt1 | contig 10947 bp, 9 predicted proteins | sample MGYA00380189_ERZ808035 | MGnify/ENA primary metagenome ERZ808035 (study PRJEB31490, sample SAMN06133407) | mouse gut metagenome | isolation source: M5_1 | host: mice | place: China: Chengdu | collected 2015-05 ...
TCAACAACCTGTCCGTCATGACCGAGAACATTCAGGACGCCGAGTCCACCATCCGCGACACCGACGTTGCCGCCGAGATGATGGCCTACACCAAGAACAACATCCTGATCCAGTCCGCTCAGGCCATGCTGGCTCAGGCCAACCAGGTGCCCCAGGGCGTGCTGCAGCTCCTCCAGTAAGAGGCTGCCGGAAGCCCCAACGCACCATCAGCCCAACGCATTTAAAACGGGGGCGGGCTTCGGCCTGTCCCCGTTTTTGTATGGCGGGACATAGGGGAAAGACGCCGAGCTTCGGCCTGTTTCCCCTATGCCTCCCGGGAAAAGGAGCGAAACGCTATGGTAAAACCCTTACTGTCCATCGGCATCATTTTCAAAAACGAGATCCGCTGCATTGAGAGGTGCCTGAAATCTCTCCAGCCCCTGCGGGACGCCATCCCCTGCGAGCTGGTGATGGCGGACACCGGGGCCACGGATGGGAGCCGCGCCGTGGCGGAGCGGTACGCAGACATCCTCATCGATTTCCCCTGGATCAATGATTTTTCCGCCGCCCGCAACGCGGTGATGGATCGCTGCTCCGGCAAGTGGTACATGACCATCGACTGCGATGAGTGGGTGGACGCGGACATCGCAGGGTATGTGGCATTCCTGACCACGGACAAGGATTTCGATTTTGCCTCGGTCATTATCCGCAATTATGATACGGAGGAGCTGGACAAGGGCGGTTCTTTCTCCGATTTTCTGGCCACCCGCCTGATCCGTATGTCCACAGGGATCCGCTACGAGGGAGCCGTCCACGAGCATTGGCCCTATCAGGGCGACCTACGCACCATGCTGATCCGAAACGCGGTATTCCATCATGATGGGTACGTGTATCAGAATAAAGAGCGCCTGAAAGAGAAGCAGGAGCGGAATATGGCTTTGCTTCGCAAGCAGCTGGAGGACGACCCGGACAATTTGATTATCCTGAACCAGTGCGTGGAGTCCAGCGCCAATATGCCGGAGCAGGAGGATTACCTCCGCCGCGCCCTGGAGGGGGTCGGGCTGAAATGGTCCCAATGGGAGCTGTTCGGCGGCCCTATCTATCGCTATGCGGTGCGTTTGGCCTTGCGGGACAACCTGCCGGAGTTGGAGCGGTGGATTGCTGAGGCGGAGCAGATGTTCCCTAAATCCATTTTTCTCCGGGTGGAGATCGCCTATTTTGCCTTTGGACACTATTGGGAGGTGGATGATTACGCCCAGGCACTCAGATGGGGCGAACAGTACCTCCTGGGTGTTGAGGATTACTACAAGGGGAATTTCGACCGCGCCGACCTGTTGGCCAGCTCCTTGGACAAGATCGACACCAACAGCAGGCTCAGCGTGGCCACGGTGCTGGCCTCCGGGTATCTTCATGAGCGGCAGCCGGAGAAGTGTGCGCGGCTGTTGGAGTGCCTGAATCCGGCGGAGATGACCGCCAAACAGATCGGCGACTACATGAACAGCCTGTTCCGCCTGCGGGGCGAGTTCGGGTGGGATACGGATCCGCTGGTGCTGCGGGCCTGGGAACTGCTGGACGAGCCTTCCCAGGACGAGGAGAAGCAAAAAGCGCGGAAAAGCGTTTTTCTCCAGGTGGGATCGGCGGTGTTCACCCGGCCGCACCGGGATAAGGAGCGGACAGATCCCAAATTCCAGGCCCACAGCTATACCATATTCCTGCCGCTGGCGGGTAAGTGTGGGCTGGGCAATGCTGCGGCAATTTTGGAGGCTACTGAATCGGAAGATCTGGAAGAGAAGCTGCGCGCGGTAGCGCATTGGGACGAAACGCCGATCCAGGCTTTGGCCCATGCTCTGGAGGGCGGGGCCCGGTTCCCGCTGCCGGACAAGCCATTGAACATTGAGGAAATGGATACCTTGGCGATTCGGCTGTCGCAGGTTTGGGACGGGTTTTCTCCGCTGGCCTTGGACACTGCGGAACGGATGGACTGGGAGGACTGGCAGGGGATCTGCTGGGTCCGAGGGTTGCTGCTGGCGGCAGTACGCACCCATCCCTGGGACAGTCAGGAACAGGATGAGGAGCGGGGCATGGCCCTGGCCCGGGCCTTTGCCAAGCTGGAAAAGGGGTTCCTGCCCCGGCGCTATGTCCCCGAGCTCCTGCGGGAGGATCGAGTATTTCTCCTGGCCCCGCTGCACCGTTTTGGTTGGTACTGTGCCCAGGCGTTTGACGCACTGGAACAGGGCGGCGCAGTGGAATATGTGCACCTGCTGCGTGCGGGACTGGACGCTTGTGAAGGGATGAAAGACATGGTGGAGTTTTTGGCGGATCACACCCAGGAGGTGCAGCAACTGTTGGCCCCCCCGGAGCTGCGGGCGCTGGCGGATCAAGTGCGGGTGATTTTGGCTCGGTTTGATCCCAGTGATCCGGCGGTGGCGGCGCTGAAGCAAAGCGAAGCATATCAGAAGGTGGCCCATCTCATTGAGGGGACGGCGGTTCGCGTCTGGGGCGGGCTGCCACAGTAAGGAGGCGGAGTATGATGCGGTACTCTATGCTGGCCTACATCACAAAAATGGGCCGAACACTGTTGGAGGCAGCGCAGTATTTGCGCACCGCCCCGGAGGATGTGCTGCGGGCCGAGCTGCTGGAGAATGGACGGCAGATGCTGGCCCAGATCCGGGACGTTCTGGAAAGGTACGGCGATGATCTGCGCTCCGGGGCACCACTGGACAGGCTGGCTGAGATTGAGGGTAGCTGGCAAGATCAAAGCGAGGGGCTGGAGGAGCGGCTGGAGCGGTTCACGCAGGAGCTTCCCGGGCAGGTCACCTACCAAGTGAGGGCCGTGTTTTTCGCTGAGCTGGGAGAAAAATGGGACGCCATGGAGAGTGTCTACGAATATATGCGCGACGACCCGCGGTTTGACCCGGTGGTTGTGCGCACACCGGTGGGCCGGGTGGTGGAGCGGGACGGCAAACGGGAGCAGGAGATCATCTATAAGGATTTTCTCTCTCCCATGGGCATTCCCTCCCTGGGATATGATCAATACGACATTGAGGCGGACTGCCCGGAGCTGGCGTTCATCAGCCAGCCCTATGAAAGCTGCACCCTGAAACAGTTTTGGCCGGAGAATATCGCAAAGCATACCAGGCTGGTATATCTGCCGTATTTTTTGCCTGCCATTGTGTTAAAGGATTACCCCACTGTGCTGTGCCAAATGCGGGTATACGATGTGGCCTGGAAGGTGATCGGTTCCAACGAGAAGCACCACAGGTATTATTGCAAGCACTCTCACCACGGCGGCGCAAATATGCTGGTAACCGGGGTTCCAAAGACTGACCCGATTGTGAGGCTTCGCGGGCAAGAGGCGCCGGTACCCACAGGCTGGGAATGCATCCAAGGAAAGAAAACGTTCCTGTGGAATACTTGGTACAGCATTGATGCCTCCTCCCTGCGCTTCTTTGATGATATATTCGGATGGTTCTCCAGCCATCAGGATTGCGCCCTGATCTGGCGGCCCCACCCGATGACAGATGTCATTACAAAATTGTATTCGCCTGAACTGTATGAACAGCTTCAGCAGTATATCCGGGCGGTTGACGGCGCCTCAAATATGGTCATGGATCGGGAAGTCTCCTTTAAGCCTTCTTTTGCCTATTCTGATGCGCAAATATCCGACCACAGCACGATGATGCACCAGTACTTGCTGATGGATAAGCCTCTGTTGTGGTTCCAAAACCTGTCATCCTCCACGACGGGAGAAGCATTTATTGGATGCGATTGGATGGAACGCGCGGAGCAGCCCAATGAAATCCTCGCCTTTTTGGAGCGAGTCCGGCGCGGCGAGGACCGCGGCGCGCTTCTTAGGAAGGAAACGGTAACACGGGATCTTCCTTTTGCCGATGGGCATTGCGGAGAGCGGGTCTGCGAGGCCTTATGGAAATCGCTTCACCAGGCCGACGGCTTATGGACAAGCGTTTTGTGAGCCTGGATGACGGAATGGAGGACAGGGTTAATGGAAAAGAATCGAGTTTACGGGGAAAGAATACCTATTCACATGGAGAATGTGTAAGACCTTTACAATAGGCGCGCGTCGCTTGTAGAGCAGAAGGGCTGGGGCGCGGTTTCCCTTGGGGACGAGGATGCGTCTATTGCCAGCAGAGCTTTTGATTATGACCGGGATTCATTGTTCCCCAAATTGGGCGTGGATTCCACCAGCCGTGTGCTGGAAGTGGGTTGCGGCATGGGGCGCTGGGCAAAAATTGTACTTCCCCATTGCTGCGCCTACTGCGGGGTTGATTTCTCAGAGAAGATGCTGAAGGCGGCGGAAAAGATTTGCGAAAACTATGCGGAAAAAAGCAAATTTTTCCACCTCTCGGCTTCCGAGGCGGTGGACAAAGAGCCCTCATTTTACGGCGGACCGTTTCACTGCATGATCCTGTCCGGCGTGTGTATCTATATCAATGATGATGAATTAGCGCACATCTTTGAACGGCTTCCGGTGTTGGCACAGCCGCACTGCACGATCTGCGTAAAAGAAACCACCGCGACGGATCAGCGGCTGACCTTGAACGAATTTCCGTCGGAGGCTCTAAAGTCCACATACAACGCGATCTATCGCACTCAGGAGGAGTATGCGTCTATGTTCCGACCTTTGCTGGCGGCCGGATTTACAATGGATGAGCAGTACTTCCTCCCGGAGGAAGTGGGCCGCAAACGAGCGGAGACCAACGGCCTGTGCACGATATTCAGGCGGTAGAAACGGTTTGTAAAAGAGGGAGGCGGAAATGAAGTATTCAGAAACCATCGGCATTGTCGGCGGTATGGGCTCCTATGCTACGCTGGACTTTTTTAGGCGCGTCCTGGATGCCTTCCCCGCTGAAAAAGAGTGGGACAGGCCCAGGGTGGTAATTGACAACCGCTGTACAATGCCCTCCCGCGTGCGGGCTATCCTATACCGGGAGGAAACCGCCGCGGTCATAAACGAGTTGGCCGGCGCGGTGCGCGGACTGCTCGGCTGCGGCGCGGATCACCTGATATTTGCCTGCAATACCAGCCATGCGTTTCTTCGCGATGTGTTCCGGCTTGTCCCGGAGGCTGAGCATAAAACCGTCCATATCATTGACACCCTTGCGCGGCGTCTGCATGAGGCAGACATCCGATCCGCTTATCTGATTGCCTCGGAGGGAACCCTTCAATCCAATATTTATCAGCAGTCTTTCGACCGATATGGAATTCAGTTAAATGTGCCGGCCCCTGAAAGCTGGGTCCAGCTGCGTGAATTTATTGAAATTGTAAAGCAGGGCCAGGTGAGTCCCTGGGAAAAGGAGCGGTTTCGTGAATTCTGCGCAGGGATTCCCGGTGAACATATTATATTGGGCTGCACGGAGTTCCCCGTGTTGCTTCCCGCCAACAGGCTGGACGGCGGGAAAACGCTGTGGGATCCGCTGGATTCGGCAATTGACCATATCAAATCCATCATCAGATAGCCGATAGGAGAGAGGCCATATGAGTGATTTAAACGAAGTCAAGCAGGTAATCATTTTGGCGGCGGGCCGGAGCCGCAGGATGGAGAAGCTGAGCCGCAGGGAGCCGAAATGCCTGCTGCCCTATAAGGGCGAGCGCGTTTTGGAACGGCTGGTCCGTCAAATCGAAGACAACGGCATCCAAAAAATTTATATCGTAACGGGTTACTGCGCGAGCAAAATTGAGGCTCTCTTTTACAACGACCCCATTGTGACGACCGTGGAGAACAAGTTCTATGAGGAGGACGTGAATATCCTCTCCCTCAGCCTGGCCATTTCCAAGGTCGATGGCCCGGTGGTGATTTTCGAAGCGGATACCATCATGGAGGACGCCCTGGTCAAGTATGTGCTCGGATCGGATTTTGAGGGGAAGTCGGTGTGGTTCACCCGCGGCCCCTTTATGGAATCCCAGTATGGGGGCATTCTCAAATCCAACAAATGCGGACAAGTCACAGATATCCGAATCGTATCCGCCTACAACGAGAAGTATAAATCCTATTCCAAGCTGACTGGGATCATGCGGGTGGGCGGCGGTGAGCTGGAGCTGTTCCGGGCCCTTGTGAACAAGTACGCCAAGACCTCTCTCAAGCAGTATTTCCTGATGGCTTGGATCGAAAACCTGCGGCTTCTGCCCTGTTGGGAGGCGGACATTACACCCTACCAGTTCTATACCTTCAACAAACCGGAGGAGTACTACCAGGTGCAGAGCACAGACGTTGACGCGAAGCAGAACGGCGTCAAGACCCAGTATGTAGAGGTGTCGCAGCTGCACGGCATTGAGGAGTATGGCGCGGAGCGGGTGGAGATTCTCCTACGCGAGATCACAGAGCAGGGCGTTTGGACGGTGCCCATCATCGTTTCCAGGGGAACCAATCTGGTGCTTGACGGGCAGCACCGCCTGGAGGCGGCCAAGCGGCTGGGCCTGGCCCGTCTGCCCGCCGTTGTGGTCAATTACTGCGATGTTGCGGTGTGGTCTCTGCGCAAAGAGATCCGGGTTGACCCAAGGCGGGTGGAAAAGACTGTGCTGAGAAACGGAACAATCTACCCTTATAAGACGGTTAAGCACAAATTCCCCTTTGATATTCCTTCCATCCAAGTCCCGCTTGAAGAACTGAGGTAAACTATGGTAGGCATCCGATCCATCACATACCATTTGCCGGAGCGCATTACTCAGGACGATATTGACCAGGCGGGCAGACTGTCTTATCTGTGGGACAAGCAGTTTTCCCCCATACGGACCCAGCGCCTGTGTCTGTGCCCGTTTTGCGAGCCGGCAGACCCCGCCAGCTTGAAGCCGTTGTCCGCTTTATGCGGCAGATCCAGTATCCGCTGGTTTAATGTCCCTATTGATCCAAGGCACAGTGAAAACAGGCCCCAATTATTTCATTTTGCCCATGAGGTTTTGGAAGAATACGGGCGGGCCTTTGTCAATGTTCTGGGGGTTGTCGATGGGGAAATCTGCATCGACATATTTGACCGTTGTGCGGAGCTGATCCGAAAGACGTCCGCATTGAGCGCGAATGGGCAGGATAACTTCCGCCTGGGCGTATCGGTCAATGTCCATCCGAACGGGCCGTTTTTCCCGTTCACCTATTCCGCCGGAAAAATGGGGTTTTCCATCGCGCTGGAACTGACGCAGGAGATCAACGAGATTTGCGGCAAGCTGCAAAAAGAAAATCTGACCGTCCTCCGGGATGCCATACTGGAACGAATCCTTCCGCAGGTTGAGCAGATCAACACGCTGGCCATAGACTTGGCGCAGCGGGAAGGAACCACCTTTCATGGGTTTGATTTTTCCCTTGCCCCAATCATTGATGAGAGCGGGAGCATTATTACCATCCTGAATCGACTTGGTATCTACGATTTCGGGCACACCGGCACCCTGTTTGCCACAAGTTTTCTGACGAATATTTTGAAGCATCTGGCATCGCGTTTTAAATCTGTGGGGTTTTCCGGGGTTATGTATTCGCTCCTGGAAGACCTGGAGCTGTGCGCCATCAACAATGAGCGCGGCGTCACATTGGAGCAGATCATTTCGCTGTCCACCATGTGCGGGTGCGGCGTGGATATGGTCCCTGTTCATGGGGGAATTAAGAACGAGGAATTGAGGTCCATTCTTTTTGACGTGGCCGGGATATCCTGTCGGCTGAATAAACCGCTGGGCGTCCGAATTCTGCCAATACCGCAATATAGCCGGGGAAAAAGCGGCTTTACCAGCTTTCACAATGACTCCGATTTTATCGCGAATACAAAAATTGTGGACCTTAGTTTGAATCTGTTTGCTGAGCTGGGCGAAAGCTTTAAGTATTTGGATATGTAGCTGACATGGAACCGCAGTGCCGTCGGGCAGGACAACCCCAAAGCCCGATGCTTTTTGGGAGGGATTAGCAGTGGAACAGTACACAGAGGAGATTTTATCACAGTTGGCCACCCAATTCTTTTGGCGCAACTACGACTACTTGTGGCTGCGCACCACGCTGGAGCGGGCGGCAAATGTGAAGGCATCCGGCGCGACCCTGATTACCGGCTCCTCCCACGCCCTCAACAGCATTAAGGAAAGCTGCTGGAGCAACGCTTTCAACTGCTCCATGCACTCCCAGGATATCTACTATGACTTCCAATGCGCCCGCCGGGTGCTGGAACGCACGGAAAAAGGGCGGTTTTCCCGGTGCTTCATTATCATGGGGTATTACATCGCCTATCAGGATTTGTCCCGGAGCAAGGTCTCCCGGGAAACGGTAATTTCCAACATTTATTACCCAATTTTTCAGGACGCCCACAACTGGGAATCTCCGTCCCGCAAGGATTTGTGGAATGGGCTCGGGGATATCCCCGAGCCCGTGAAGGTCCTTTGCGAACAGGCCGCGGCCAACAAGCTGCTGGAATACGGCACCTATTATTCCGAGATCCGGCCCCGGGGAACCCTGTTCGACCTGAAGGGGCGCACTTGGGCGCAGGTGCCCCCGCAAGAACGCGCGGCCATGGGTGCGGCCCGGGCAGCAGATCACAACAAAATATTTCAGCACAAGGACAGCCTGGAAGAGAACAAACAGATCCTGACGGAATTTGTTCAGTTCCTATACCAGCAAAACGTACAGCCTATCGTGGTAATTACCCCGTTTTCGCCGGAATATAACCGCTTTGTACTGCCGGAAATGAAGGCCGGGGTTCTGGAGCTGGTCGATGCGGTGCCCCAGGACGTTCATTATGTGGACTTCAATCAGGCGCTGGAACTGTTCGGCCCGGAGGATTTCATGGATACAGACCACCTTAGCGCAGCAGGTGCAGAAAAGGTCAGCAGCATTTTGGTGGATATGTTTGGCGGATGAAAATGTATTGTTGCATCGAATCGTTCAAACACTCGGGAAAACCCGTTCTCAGAACCATTCCAAATGGTCAAGAATTCCTTAACCACGTTTCAAATTCCTCCATAGTGAGCTTCCCCGCATCACACTCGTCCCGCTTCTCCCTGGCCCTCTCGCTCCAATCGTAAAACTCGTCCTTGGTGATACGCCCCGCTTTGATCCAAGCGAACCGCTTTTTGTATTCCCGCCGGAATACCTTGAATGCCTCGTCCGTGCTTTTGCTTTTCTCCCACACCCGGAACGCGCCAATCTCCTTGCAGGTGCGGCCCTTGTCATCGGCGGGACGGTCGCAGTACTCCGTCCCGCCGTGGCCCGTCACCGCGAACAGCCGCCCGCAGTTTTTGCACCGGCGCATTTTGATCTCCCGCTTCAGGCACTCCCGCAAGTGGTAGTCGATCAGGTCATACACCGTGTCGGGGCACAGGAACTCCGCGAAGGTCTGGCGGTACATCAGCTCATAGCTCATCTTCTGTGGCCGAAAACGAAATACGTCCTTCCCCGCCTGCTCCGCTTCAAGGTAGTAGGCGGTCATTTTTTCGTCCACGGATTTTTCGCTGTCATCCTCCACCCAGATGTGCGTGAGCAAATCCAAAGCCTGCTGCTGGAGCCGCTCAAGGTTGTCCGGCATCTCGTCCAGATACTCCACCTGCAAATAGTTCTGCGGGAACTCATAGCCGAGATACCACGCCCTGTCTAAACGATACCTCCAGTCCAGAAAGAGCAGCACAAAATAGGGGTGGTAATTCGTCAGGCCCGCGAACATCTGGCAGACGCGGTCGGATTCCTCCCGGCTTTTTTCCGCAATGACCTTGCGCACCCCGTCTGCCAGCGGCTGGAACGCCAGACGGATCTGCTCTATGTCAAAGTCCAGAAAGGACAACAGGCTCTCTGGAAACCTGGCGTTCCTCGTGGACATGATACGCTGTCCATTCGGCTCCTCCTGTACGAACCCATACAGTTCCATGCCATCTGAAATGCAGGTCTTAAACTCGTAGTGTATCATAGCCCCTCCGATAGACATAATGATAAAATAATTAGAATGAGACTTGACAAGGATTCCAAAATCTGTTACACTTGCGGTAGTGACATATAAGAAAGGGTGATAGGATAAGTCTATAGCGTGGGCAGGAAAAAGTCAACAACAATTTCAAGGAGGTACAATGATTTTAGGAGAACGGTTTTTCAAACTCAGCAACGCGATATTCAGCTACCAGCTGACGCCCATTCAGTTCACAGTGTACAGCTTCCTGGTGAGCAGCGCAGGGCAAAAGGGAAAGTGCTGGCCGTCCATGAAAACCATCGCGGCGAACTGCCACTGCTCTGAAACGGCGGCGCGGGAAGCCATCGCCGCACTGGAGCAGAAGGGATTCATCCAGCGGGTCAAACGATACCAGGATCGGCCCAACGGCAGCGTCCGGCAGACCAGCAACGCCTACTACATCCAGGAGCAGCCCCCGCTCCCCGCCTCCTGGGGTCACACCCCTGCGGGAGGCGGCGGGGTGATCTATGAACAAGACGAAGGGGAACGACTAAAACCCTCCGGCGTAGGGCAAGTGCCGGCATGAGAGGCTGAATCGGTTGAGCAGGATGAGAAAATCCAGCGGCTATTGAGGGCCAGGAGCCCGCCCCTTTCTTTGCCAAATGTGAAAGCCCGTGTTTCGCGTTTTGAAGCCCTGTGTGGCCCTCCCCATAGCTGGGTGGCAACCGTGTACACCTCCCACACCGTAAAACGCGGCTGTGGCCCCCGTGTGGCCCGCTGTGGGCGCATGCGGAAAAGCCCCTGGGATTGGGTTTGCAAAGCGCTGAAAAATCGGCCACAACCCACCCGTCACTTTTTCGTCCGGTTTTTAGGGCAATGCAGGCGTTCGATTTTTGTGCAGCAGGATAAAAGCCGGCGTCACAAGTGACGCCCGGCAGGTCACATCGGCCCGCAGTGCGGACCGTTTCAAGGGCTTCCGGGGCTTTCCGGTGGGGCTCTTAACAGGCGTCTGTTCCCGGCGAAAATTTGGCCGGTGGCGTCTGATTTCCCACAAATACAGCCGTCCCAACGGGTTGGGGCGGCGTCTATCAAAGATTCGGAGGTGTGAAAG
>ERZ808035.1527-NODE-1527-length-10902-cov-3.663649_pt1 | contig 10902 bp, 8 predicted proteins | sample MGYA00380189_ERZ808035 | MGnify/ENA primary metagenome ERZ808035 (study PRJEB31490, sample SAMN06133407) | mouse gut metagenome | isolation source: M5_1 | host: mice | place: China: Chengdu | collected 2015-05 ...
CTTCAAAAAGTTGCCTGCCTTAGACAGCTTATTCAAGTGCGCCAATTTATGGTTTTCCTCTACTTTCTTTCACACTAATTCTCCTTTTAAAATCTGTATTTTCAGAACCTTCTTATACTTTATAATAAATCTTTCAAAATCGCAATAAATTCTTCTTTCTATTTTGTGAAAAATGAGTTATAATGTTACTGTTCAGACAGGAATTAGCATTGACTGCTAAGGACAGCTTACATGTAAAAATCCTTTGCGCTGCGACAACTGCATGGATTTTGCTTGTTGCTGGAACAGCAACGCGATAGAATAAAATCAACAAGTACTTAGAACATAATAAAATCTTTGGACTACATCTGTTTCATGACAGCATTTCATAATGTTTTCCGTATAAAAATATTGATATTGACGAAATCGGTGCGCTATATTACATTTTTGCGCGGCTGCGCAGGGATGTGATGGACCTGATACAAAAGAGGTAATAGATGAGGTTTGTGATAGATGAGATCGAGGTTCAGATGTGCGTAACCTACGTGACTGGGAGAACGACAGTTGGTACGATCAAGGGAGTGTGGCATGATGCACAGGCGCCGTTGATCGGTCAGCACTATCATATTGAGCTGAGTATCGATGCGCCTGTTGATGTTGACATATCAGGTTTGGGGCGTTCGAAAAGGCAATGCCCGCTAGTGCATTTTGATGGTCAGGATGTACTTTTTCACGGAATCTGTGAAGATATTGATGAGACAGTTTATTATGTGCGTTTTGATTTGGACTGGCTTGAGATGATTGAGATTAAGGAGCTTGCTGTGTTATATACAAAAGGGGAATTCATGTCATTTTCGGCAAGATATTATTTCATAGAAATATATCCTTATACGATATGATAGAGATAGGGAAAGACGATCGCAAATTATGCTGTCATTGGAAATGAGCCTATTTTTGCATTGCGGGTAAGCAGGATTAAGTGGCATATATAAAGGAAGCTATCGATGGAGTATAATAAATTAGTAAGAGACAGAATACTAGAGATCATTGCAGCTCAGGGTGAAAAACCTATGATTCGCGTGATGGATGACAAAGAATATCGTATCAGCTTAGAGAAAAAATTAGATGAAGAAGTTGCAGAATATCATGCGAGCAAAGAACTAGAAGAGCTTGCAGATATATTGGAAGTAGTCTATGCGCTGTGCAGCGCACAAGGACATTCTGTCGATGAATTGATGAGGATTTATGAGAAGAAGCATATTGAGCGCGGCGGCTTTTCAAAGAGGATTTTTTTGCTGCGAAAAGAATGAACGCAGACTCAATAGGCAATGTGAACGCTTTTCCGAAAAGGGAGATAATGTTTTAAAAGATAATATATAATGAAGAAAGGTAAAAAACTGGTATATTTTATGAGGGAAAAATACGAATCACTGGCACTTGCTGAGTTGAGAGCAATTGCAAAGTCACGCGGCATGAAGCGCATAAGCGGGCTGAAAAAGGCAGAGTTGGTCGAACTGATGCTCGAGGAAGATGAGAAGGACAAGGAGGCGGGAAAGGATGTGGAGCCAAAGCCTGTGCTCCGCGGCATGAAAGAGCCCTCCTTTGCTCCTGCGGCAAACAAGAATGAGCGTAGGAATAAGCCAGCAATGCAGCAGAATACTGAAGGGCAGCGTGCTGACAACAGTGAGTTCCCTGCAAAGGAACAGCGTGCTGAGAATAGCGAACGTCCAGCCAAAGAGCAGCGGCAGCACGCAGAAGACATGGCGGAGCGTCCAGCCAAAGAATCAAGATCACACACAGAAGGCATGACGGAACGATCGACAGAACGCCCAGCCAAAGAATCAAGATCACATACAGAAAGTATGACGGAGCGATCGACAGAACGCCCGGCAAGGGAACAGACGGAGGGCAGAACCTCGGAGGAGAAATTTCCATCAGAGCTTGACAGCGGTCTTACGGCAAGGGGAATCTTGGAGGTTATGCCGGATGGTTTTGGATTTATTCGAAGTGACAACTTTCTTCCCGGTGAGAATGATGTGTATGTGGCGCCCAGCCAGATTCGGCGGTTCGGTCTGCGCACAGGTGATATAATAGAAGGGAACACGCGCATCAAGACGATGAACGAGAAGTTCAGCGCGCTACTGTATCTAAAGAAGGTGAATGGATTTCCGCCTGAGCTTGCCACGAGAAGGCGCAATTTCGAGGATATGACGCCTATTTTCCCAGATCAGCGCATCCGGCTAGAGACACCGGGGGCGAGTGTGGCAATGCGCATCATGGATTTGATGAGTCCAGTCGGCAAGGGACAGCGCGGTATGATCGTGTCGCCGCCAAAGGCAGGCAAGACCACGTTGTTAAAGGAAGTGGCAAAGTCCATTCTCAGAAATGCACCCGATATGCACATGATTATCTTGCTGATTGACGAGCGGCCAGAGGAGGTGACAGACATCAAGGAGGCGATACAGGGTCCCAATGTAGAAGTGATCTACTCGACTTTTGATGAATTGCCAGAGCACCACAAACGGGTTGCCGAGATGGTCATTGAGCGCGCCAAGCGGCTAGTGGAGCATCGTAAGGATGTGTGTATCCTGCTCGACAGCATCACCAGACTGACACGTGCCTACAACCTCACTGTTCCGCCAAGCGGACGCACGCTCTCCGGTGGACTCGACCCGGCAGCGCTGCATATGCCAAAGCGGTTTTTTGGTGCAGCGAGAAATATGCGGGAGGGTGGAAGTCTAACCATCCTTGCAACGGCGCTCGTGGAGACAGGCTCCAAGATGGATGATGTAGTGTACGAGGAATTTAAGGGAACAGGGAATATGGAGATGGTTCTTGACAGAAAGCTTTCTGAAAAGAGGGTATTTCCGGCGATTGATATCCCAAAATCCGGCACGAGACGCGAAGATTTGCTGCTGACCGCGGATGAACTTGAGGCGATCAATGTGATGCGCAAGGCGCTTAACGGGCTTAAGTCCGATGAGGCAGTCGATAAAATCCTAGATATGTTCTATCGTACCAAAAATAACATGGAATTTGTGGAAACTGTAAAAAAGATGAAAATTATATAGAAAATACTTGCGTAACACAAAAAGCTATGCTATACTAAAAAAGCTGTTTATAAAGACAAGTTAAAAAGAAAATTGAATTAATTATAGAGAGGTGAAAACAATGAGAGAAGGAATCCATCCAAATTACCATCAGGCAACGGTTACTTGCAACTGCGGGAACACATTTGTGACAGGATCTACAAAGCCTGAAATCCATGTGGAAGTTTGTTCAAAATGCCATTCATTCTACACAGGACAGCAGAAGACTGCGGCAGCTCGTGGACGTATTGATAAGTTCAATAAGAAGTACGGCGTAGAAAGCAAATAAGTAGCACAAAAAGGTTGAGGTAAAGACTATCTCAACCTTTCTTATTATGCACACGGGCATCCCAAGGAAGCATGTCAGCAGAAGCTGACGGGAGCCCGGCGCGGGAGTAAGGGAGAAGGTCATTCCCATACTCGATTGGACTTTTGGGACTTGAATGCAGCAGGCGCATAGGAGAGTCGATGTCTTGTTTTTGCTAGACATCCCAAAGATATAATGCTAAAATGGGCTTATGATGTTTTGACAGGATGGAGATAGGAAGAAATTGAAGCACAATCAAAAGAAAAAACGATACGAAAAGCTGGACGGCGTCCGCGGCATAGCGCTGCTTCATATGATCGCATATCACATGATTTGGGATTTGGTCTATATTTATCAGCTTGACTGGAACTGGTATCAATCGAAGGGGGCGTATGTCTGGCAGCAGGGAATTTGCTGGACGTTTATCTTTTTGTCCGGTTTTTGCTGGTCGCTTGGCAGCCGCGCGCGCAGGCGGGGAATCATTGTATTTCTGGGCGGTGCGGTGATCACGCTAGTGACGTTGGCGGTAATGCCCCAGAGCAGAGTTGTCTTTGGCGTGCTGACACTCATAGGCTCCTGTATGCTGTTGATGCAGGTGTTTGACAGATGGCTGCAAAGGCTTCCGGCGGCGGTGGGAATAGCTGGCAGCTTCGGGCTGTTTTTTTTGACGAGGAACATTAACGATGGCTGGCTTGGATTTGAGGATTGGAATATTGTGGCGCTTCCGGCGGGACTGTATCGGAATATTTTGATGACATATCTTGGATTTACACAGCCGGGCTTTTATTCGACGGACTATTTTTCGCTGTTTCCATGGCTGTTTTTGTTTCTGGCGGGATATTTTACATATCGTCTGCTCGCGGATAAAAAGGCGATGCAGCTTATGGAAAAAGGCGCTTTGCGTCCAGTGGAATGGCTGGGCAGGCATTCTTTTGAGATCTATATGATACACCAGCCTGCGATCTATGCCATCTTGGAGGTGCTGCACAGGCTGGGTGTTTTTTGAGCGCTGAGTAGTAAGCAAAGTGGCATGGTTTTAATGCCAGAGCTGTTGTACAGCGATGGGATTTTGGGGATTGAGAGGTTTTTGCAATGGCATATTTTCCTTTTTTTGTGGATATAGGTGGAAAAAATGGACTGATCGCAGGCGGCGGCAGAGTCGCGCTGCATAAGCTGCAAAAACTGCTGCCTTACGGGGCAAAGCTGCAAATCGTGGCGCCGGAGGTGTCAGAGGCGATGGAGCAGACCGCGCTGGAAAATGACATTTATGTCATAAAGAGAGCGTTTGAGCCGTCGGATTTGAACGAGATGTTCTTTGTCATCGCGGCGTCAGATGATGCGAAAGTCAATGCGGAGATTGGCAGGATTTGCAGGGAGCGTGGCATTCTTGTCAATGTGGTGGATGACAAGGAGGCATGCAGCTTTTTGTTTCCGTCGCTTGTGAAGGAAGGAAATCTCAGTATCGGCATCTCGACGGAGGGGACAAGTCCAGAGGTGGCAGCGGAACTAAGAAGCAGGGTCGTGTCCATGATACCCGCCGATATGGATACGATTCTTGCGTATCTGGGCAGCCTCAGGCCCTTGGCAAAGACGCATGTGAAGGATACGGGCAGACGTGCTGCATTTCTAAAGGATACGGCGCGGGTGTGCATGGACACGAATGCGGTATTTGACGAGCGGGAGACGATGCGCAGACTGGAAGCTTATGCACACGGTGAGGAGGCGGGCCATATAGAAGGCGTGCTGCTGGTCGGTGCGGGCTGCGGCAGCTTTGACCTGATTACCGTGCGGGGACTGCGCGCGATACGGCAGGCGCGGGTGCTTGTGTATGATGACTTGATAGATCAGAGACTTCTGGCGTATGCCTCCGAGCGCTGTGAGCGGATTTATGTGGGAAAGCGCAGCGGCAGGCACAGCATGGCGCAGGAGCAGATTCAAAAGCTCTTGATTCAGAAGGCGCGGGAGGGCGGTCTGGTCGTGCGGCTAAAGGGGGGCGACCCGTTTGTGTTTGGCAGAGGCATGGAGGAGATGATGGCGCTTCGAAGCGAAGGGATTCCCGCGGCGTATGTTCCGGGTGTTACCTCCTGTGTCGCGATTCCGGCGTTTGCGGGGATTCCGGTGACGCACAGGGAGATTAGCAGGAGTTTTCATGTGATTACGGGACATTTGGCAGGACAGGCAGCAGATCTGTGTTCAAAGCTTGATTTTGCGTCACTTGCCCGCCTTGAAGGAACGCTGGTATTTCTGATGGGATTTGGGCAGCTTCGCCAGATTGCGGACGGGTTGATTCATGCTGGCAAAGAAGCAGCAACTCCGGCAGCAGTGGTTCATGGAACCTTTGATGCGTCGGTGACGGTGGTGCGCGGAACCCTCGCTGACATTGCAGAGAAGGCCGCAGAAGCAGCAATGCAGGCGCCAGCGGTCATTATTGTAGGGAGGGTTGCGGCGCTCGGCGGTGCGCGTGAAGGCAGTATGGAGGAAAATACTATTTGAAAAAGTTTTCGTGCATGATATAATATAACAGGATATTTTGTTCAGAGCGTGCAGTTTTCAACTCGGACATGCGCTGAAATAGTATGTTAGTTGATAGGCGTGTTGCGGCATGCAAGGGGTATAACGATGGATTACAAACGAAAAAGATTGATAAAAAGCTGGACTGGGCTGCTGTGTGCGGTCATGCTGCTGTTTGTGTGTGTTGGCAGCGTGGGTGGATTATTTGGCGTACCGCAGGTACAGGGAGCGCAGAAGCGCGTTGTAAAAGTTGGATTTTTTCCGATGGATGGCTTTCACGAGAAGAATGAGGACGGCATGTATTATGGCATGGATGTCGAATATCTGGAGACATTGTGTGATTATGTCAGTTGGGAGATTGAGTATGTGGAGTGTGAGAGCTGGGATGCTGCATTGCAGCTTTTGGCGGACAAAGAGATTGATTTAGTCGGTTCGGCACAGTATTCCAGCAAGCGGGCTGAAATCTATCAATACGCGAATCTGGCAAGCGGGTACACCTTTGGCACGATCGCAGTGAACCGCGGAAGTGCGCTGCCGTATGAGGATTTTGGCGCGATGGAGAAGGCGGCGTTTGGCGTGGTGAAAACGTATGTCAGAAAAGAAGAATTTTATGAGTATCTTGCAGATCATGGCGTGCACAATCCCAAGGTCAAGGAATACGACAGCACGGCGGAACTCCACGCGGCACTTGATGCGGGAGAGATTGACGCGATGGTGCATTCCCTCACGGAAATCAGAGACGGGCAGCGTATTGTCGGCAGGTTCGCGCCGATGCCGATTTACTACATCTCCTATAAGGGCAATGATGAGGTGATGCGGGAATTAAATCAAGGCATTGCGGATATCAAGATGAAACGTCCTGACTTGGAGAATGAGCTGATCACCAAGTATTATGACAGCAGGCTGGATCAGACGATCTTGCTGACAAATGATGAGAAGGAATACATTGAGACGAAGAAGGATATTACAGTGGGGTATTTTGATGGGTATTATCCGTTTTCGTATGAGAATGAGGGGGCGTATCATGGATTGACCAAGCAGGTGCTGGATGAGATTTCAGTGCTTACAGGATTGAATTTTACCTATGTCAAGATGGCAAATATGGAGGTGGCAAAGCAGGCGTTGGCTGATGGCAGCATTGATCTGTTGAATTACTGCGGAGATACGCCTAAGAGTATGCGCAATGCTGGGATTGCTGTGACCAAAGCGTATGCGAAAGTGCCGCATGTCATTATCATGGACCGCGACAGCAAGGCAAATGAGATTGGCACACTGGCTGCTGTCAAAAATGGAAATGAGGAGGAGAACATTGCGTCGCTGGTGAATGAGGACGCCGAGATTTTATTCTTTGACTCACAACTGGAATGTCTGCGCGCTGTCAATCAGGGCAAGGTGGATGCGGCGATCTGCGACGGCTATCTGTCAGAGTATCTCCTCGGCTCGAATCTGCGCTTGAATAAACTGGAAATACGGAGTGTGTTAAATGACACGCATGTCATTTATATGGCGGTGAAGGCGGATACGGCTGCGCCGTTACTAGGCATTCTGAACAAAGAGCTTTTGGAAGTGAGCGACAAGATGGTGAGTGATTATATGCTAAAGGATAATCTCTTTGCCAAAAACAGCGTGGAAAGTTTTATCAGGGCGCACAGTGTGTTGATTATCATCATTATCGTGTTGATTGCGGCGGCGATTGTCCTCGTGATGCTGCACATGCTGCGCGACAGCAGGCGCATACAGAAGCTGATGTATAAAGACGCAGAGCTCAATATCTGGAATTTGAATTATCTGAAATACCGTGCACAGCTTCGGCTTACATCGGACAAGAACCAAAAATATGCGCTTGCCTATATGGATATCTGTCAATTCCGGCGTTACAATACACTCTACGGCTGGTATGCAGGGCAGAAAATTCTTGAACTGATGGTTCAGGTTTTATCGGAGAACATTGACGGCGACAAAGAGCTTTACGCGAGAAGCCACGGCGATAATTTCGTGTTATTTGTGGCATATGACACGTTAGAACAGCTTGAATCGCGGCTTGCGGAACTGGAGGACCAGATTGCACAGCGTATATTCGAGGCGGCAGATATGCGTATGCCGGTTACGATGGGCGTCTGCTGTATCACGCCGGGGAGCAATGATATACAGGTGTCTATTTCCTATGCGATACAGGCGTCTGATTTGCTGAAAAACAGCTACAGCAATGAGATTCGGATTTACGATGAAAATCTGCGCGTACAGTTAAAGGAACATCACGACAGGGAGAAGCTTCTCGAGGCGGTGGAGATCAATAAGGACTTTGTGGCGTTCTATCAGCCTAAGGTCGATATCAGGAGTGAACAGATTGTGGGGGCGGAGGCGCTGGTTCGCTTTAAAGACCCGACAGACAACGGTGCGATCAAGGCGCCGGGGTATTTTGTTCCCTACTATGAGCAGACAGGGCGCATCACAGAGATTGATTTCTTTGTCATGGAATGTGCATGTAAGCTTCTGCGCCGGCGAATGGACGCTGGGAAAAAGGTAGTTCCTATCTCCTGTAATTTTTCAAGAATCCATTTTATTAAAGACAATTTCCCAGAACAGTTCGAGGCGATGATGGACAAATACCGGATTCCCAAGGAGTACATAGAGGTCGAGATCACGGAGACGCTCGTTGTGGAGGAGCTCCAGCAGCACAAGGTCAAGGAGACGGTAGAGCTTCTGCGCAAAAAGGGGATTCGGCTCTCAATTGATGACTTTGGCTCTGGCTATTCATCACTGGGCGTATTTGAGCAGATTCCGGCATCGGTCATTAAACTGGACCGCTCGTTTCTGTTAAATAATGAGAACCGTGTGCGTCAGGTTAAGATTATGAAAAATATAGTCAATCTCGCGCAGGACTTGGATGCGCAGGTGGTGTGTGAAGGTGTTGAGAATGAGAATGACACAGAGCTCATGATGGAGATTGGCGCGTATGTGGCACAGGGATACAGATATAGCAAACCCGTGCCGGAGGAAGTATTTGAGGAAAAATTAGATCGAGAAAAAATAGATAAAATCATTTAGAAAAGTTTAGAAAAGAAGAGGAAGCATAAGAGATGAAATTAGATACAATACTATTGAAAAATGATGTGACACTGTCCTTCGAGGTCTTTCCGCCGAAGGTGACAGCAAACTATGAATCTGTGAAAGAGGCGGCCTACGGTGTCGCAAAACGAAAGCCCAGCTACATGAGCGTGACTTACGGGGCAGGCGGGAGTACAGGCGGCAATACCTTAAAACTTGCCAAGGGAATACAGGAAGAATACGGTGTCACAACGATTGCGCATCTAACTTGTGTCGGGGCGACGAAAGAGGGAATCCGTCAGGCACTCACGCAGATGAGGGAGGCGGGCATAGAGAATGTGCTGGCACTGCGCGGCGACAGACCAAAGGATTTTGAGGGGGACCCTTTTACAGAATATCACTATGCGTCGGAGCTGGTGGAGGATATTCAGGCATTTGGCGGCATGTGCATCGGCGGGGCGTGTTATCCTGAGGGGCATGTCGAGTCGGAGAATACGCAGGAGGATATTTTAAATCTCAAGAAAAAGGTCGATGCAGGCTGTGCATACCTGACGACGCAGATGTTTTTTGACAATAATATTTTCTATAATTTTCTCTGCCGGGTGCGCGAGGCGGGGATTGGAGTTCCGGTGATTCCGGGCATCATGCCGATTACCAGACCTTCGCAGCTCCAAAGTGCGGTGAGGTTGTCTGGATGTAATGTGCCGATGCGTTTTCGGAGTATTGTGGACTGTTTTGGCAAGAATCCAGAGGCGATGCAGCAGGCGGGCATCATCTATGCCACAGATCAGATTATTGATTTGATTGCCAACGGAATCAAGCATATCCATGTGTATTCTATGAATAAGCCAGAGGTCGTAAAGGGGATTCAGGAGAGTCTGTACAAGATTATTTATACTGGCGGTCAAAAAGACTGACCGCTCAGTATAAAGTTATGCACACAGCCGCATAAGGAAATATGCCGCTTCGCGGCTGCGGCTGGCGCGATACTCATGTCAGATTTCATCTGTCGTGAGTATAAATGTATGATTCGCTGATTGCTGGCATAGATTATAGAAATACAAGGATTGATGGAAACAGGAATCTATGAGAAATATTTATGTTGGCGATGTAGGTGTTGCGGTGCAGTATTTACAGTTGGCGCTGAAACGGGCAGGCTATTTGAAGGAGATCAGCGGGCAGTTCAACAGGGAGACCTGCAACGCGCTAAAAGCATTTATGGGGGAGGGCGTTGGCTGCTATGTGGACAGGGCAGTGTGGGCGAGGCTGACGCCTTATCTTTCCGGTTATACGACGCATGTGATTACTGCGGGGGAAACCTTGTGGGGAATTGCCGATACATACGATACACTGGTGTCAGCTATACTGACGGCAAATCCGTCTCTTGATGCCATGAATTTACAGATAGGAACGCGGATTTACGTTCCTTTTTCTTTTGCGCTTGTAGATGAGCAGGTGCCGTACACGTCAAGTCTTACAGATTTGATCTTGGAGGGCTTAAAGGTGCGCTATCCATTTTTGATTTCGGGGTGTATAGGGAAGAGCGTCATGGGCAGGGAAGTGTGTTATCTGCAATTTGGCGAGGGGGAGACACAGGTCTGTTACAATGCCTGCTTTCATGCAAACGAGTGGATAACGACACCGATTTTATTAAAGTTTGCGGAGGCGTATGCCAAAGCGTATGCGGAGGGAGAGGACCTCTACGGGGAGGATACCAAGGAGCTGTTTCAGAAATATAGTCTGTTTTTGATTCCGATGGTCAATCCAGATGGTGCAGATCTTGTGAATGGCATGATACGCAGTGAGGAGTATCTCGAACAGACGATGGCAATTGCATCAGATTATCCGACAATTCCGTACCCTGATGGCTGGAAGGCAAATATAAACGGCGTGGATTTGAACTTACAGTTTCCGGCGGGCTGGGAGAATGCAAGGGATATTAAGTTTGCGCAGGGGTATACGTCGCCG
>ERZ808035.1531-NODE-1531-length-10885-cov-3.724556_pt1 | contig 10885 bp, 10 predicted proteins | sample MGYA00380189_ERZ808035 | MGnify/ENA primary metagenome ERZ808035 (study PRJEB31490, sample SAMN06133407) | mouse gut metagenome | isolation source: M5_1 | host: mice | place: China: Chengdu | collected 2015-05 ...
GGCCACCTTTCTCTGTCAGGGCGTCAGCTGTGCGCTGGCTGTGTCCGTGGTATTCCTGCGGCTGAAACGGATCGCCGCGGAGGGAAAGCCGGAGCTGTTCTCCTTTTCCATCCTCAAACAGGTTGCCGCCATCGCCATCCCCAGCATATTGCAGCAGAGCTTTATCTCCGTGGGCAACATCGTCATCCAGGGCGTCATCAACGGTTTCGGCACCGGCGTGATGGCCGGATATTCCGCGGCGGTGAAGCTGAACAACCTGGTCATCACCTCGTTTACCACTCTGGGCAACGGCATTTCCAACTATACGGCCCAGAACCTGGGGGCGAAGAAGCTGCCGCGTGTCCGGGCAGGATTCCGGGCGGGCCTCAAGCTGGTGTGGCTGCTGAGCGTCCCCCTGGCGCTGCTGTATTTCTTCGGGGGGCGGTACGTTCTGGGGCTGTTCCTGGATGAGCCCACGGCGGAGGCGCTGCAAACCGGGATAATGTTTCTGCGCATTCTCGCTCCATTTTATTTCGTCGTCTCGGCCAAGCTGGTGGCGGACGGCGTTCTGCGGGGCTCCGGCATGATGGACAAGTTCATGGTCGCCACCTTTACCGACTTGATCATCCGGGTGGTGCTGGCGGTTTTTCTGGCCAGGACATCCCTTGGGGCAACGGGCATCTGGTGTGCCTGGCCGGTTGGGTGGTCCGTCGCCGCGGCGTGTTCCTTTGCGTTTTACCGGCGCGGGGCGTGGAGCCGCGGCACGCCTGAACCCCCGGATGCCAAACCGGACGAGCCATGGGAGTGCGAACCCCCGAAGGCATCAAAAACAGAGTGAAGTTCCGGAGCGCCCCAGGCCGGCGGCCTGATCCGCTTTGGCCGGGGATCTTGACGGCTATGCCGGCGGACCGGGGCATCCGCTTGTGCGGACGCCCCGGTCTTTTTTGCCGCTTCGGCTTGTGTTCCGGCATTTGGACCGGCCCGGCGGATCTCCGTCAGCACTCCCGCCAGACCCCGTAGCCAAAGGGCTCCAGCTGCCGTTGATTCAATCCGCGTGACAGGCGCAGCCCATCATCCGGCGGATGGAACCTCAGACACGCTGGCTGGAATCCCGCGTTCAGCGCCACAGTGACCGTGCGGTTCCCCAGTCTGCGCGCATAGATGTAAAGCTGGCCCTCGGCGCAGAGGGGCCGCCAGGAACCCAGCGCCAGCACGTCGTCCTCCCGTCGGAGGCTGACAAGGCTCTGAAAAAAATCCCGCAAATCACACGGCGGATCATCCCAGGGCATTGCTCCGCGATAGTTCTCCTCGCTTGTGCCGCCTATGCCCAACTCATCCCCGTAGAACACGCAGGGCGTACCGGGCATTGTGAACAGGAATACCTCGGCCAGCCGCAGGCGGTTGAGGTCGTTGCCGCACAGGGACAGAAAACGGCTGACGTCGTGGCTGTCCAGCAGGTTGAGCTGGCCTTGCATGATTCCGGTTGGGTAGCGGTGCAGCATCTGGGTGATCCGGGCGCTGAACTGGGCGGCGTTGATGCGGCCCACAGCAAAAAAGTCCCGGCAGTGCTTGCGGAAATCGTAATTCATGGCGGAGTCGAACATATCGCCCCGGAGCCAGCTCTCGGCATTCTCCCAGATCTCGCCGATCATGACGCTGTTCGAATCGATGGCCCGGGCGGTGCGCCGGAAGGCCCGCCAGAACTCCCGGTCCACCTCGTTGGCCACATCCAGCCGCCAGCCGTCCACATGGTACTCCCTGATCCAATGGGCGCAGACCGCCATGAAGTAGTCCCGCACCTCCGGGTTGGAGGTGTTGAGCTTGGGCATTTTCGGCTCATAGGCAAAGCTGGCGTAGCCGGGGGCCGTACCCTCGGGCGGGCGGCTCACGGGGAGCGGCAAATCATAGAACCAGTCCTGATAGCGGGATGCTTCTCCGCTGCGCACCACGTCGTCGAAGGCGAAAAAATGCCAGCTGCAATGGTTGAACACCCCATCGATCATCACACGCAGTCCCAGGCTGTGGGCCTGTTCCACCAGCTCCCGGAACTCCTCGTCCGTACCCAGGTTGGGGGAGACGTGGAAGTAGTCCAGCAAATCGTATTTATGATATTCACCGGCGGTGAAAATGGGGTTGAGATAGAGACAGTTGAAGCCGAGCCCCGCGATGTAATCCAGGTTTTCCCGGATTCCCCGGATGGTTCCGCCCAGCCGGGATTTCAGGGTGAGACCGTTTTCCCACGCCGTTTCGGAGGGAGTGCCGCGGATGCTGCGCTTCCCCGACGCAAAGCTGTCCGGGAAAATGTTATACACCACCGCGTGCTTCAGCCAGTCCGGCACCGTGGCGATCTCCTCCCGGCGGATAAAGGGATACTGGTAGAACTCACTGCGCTCCAGCGGAAGCTGCGGGGAAAAGATATCCGCATATAAGTACAGCGCCTCGTTTCCGCCATTGAGTTCAAAGTAGTAGCACACCCGGGGATAGGGGCTGTCAAAGGTGACCTCGTAGTAGTCAAAATCCAGCTCGTGGGCGGTGCGCTCCATCTCCAGGGGGGTGAAGCGGACCGGGTCGTCCGGCTGGACCCGGTCGCCGTACCAGAGGACGCACCGCTCCAGCTCCCCCGCCGCACAGCGCAGGCGGAAGGTGAGAGAACGTTCGCTGTTGGCGAAGGCGTACTGGGACAGCGGGATGTGGGTCACCGCCTGTTGTGTGATCATAAGCATTTCCTTTCCATAATGACAGTCATTCCTTCACCCCTCCGGCGGTGAGGCCGGACACCATATACTTCTGAATCCTGAAGAAGATCAGCAGCAGCGGCAGGGAGGCCAGCATGGATGCGGCGGTGAACACCGGCCAGTTCCGGCTGTAGTCATTGGATTGGAGCTGGTACAGCCCGCCCGCCAAAGAGTAGGACTGGCTGTCCAGCAGGAAGGTGGTGGCGAACAGGTACTCGTTCCACACCGTGATGAGCACCATAACGCAGGTGACGATGATGGCGGGGCGGGCCAGGGGCAGGACGATGCGCACGATCATCTGGAAATCGCCGGCGCCGTCGATTTTGGAGGCCTCCTCGATCTCCCTGGGGATGGTGTCAAAATAGCCCTTCATGTTCCAGACGGCAAACACGCACATGGAACCGGCGTAGATCATGATCAGGCCGCCGTGGGTATTGAGGGTGTTGGTCAGCCGCAGCACCCGGAACAGGGCGAACATGGACAGCACCTGAGGGAAGGCGTTGAGGACCAGCAGGGCCCGGAGCATCCCGCGCCGGCCGGGGAAGCGCCACCGGGAGGCGGCGTAGGCCATGGGCACCGCGCACAGCATGGACAGGGCGATGGTGCCGGCGCTGAGGAGCAGGGAGTTCTTCAGCCACAGCAGGAACGGCTTGTCAAACAGGATGGCCCGGTAGTTTTCCAGGGTGGGGTCCTTCGGCAGGAGGGACAGGTCCCCGGACAGCGCCGCGCCCTGGCCGCTAAAGGAGATGGACAGGGCGTACAGTACTGGCACCAGGGTCACCAGGCACAGCAGGATGAAGGCCGCGTTCAGAAGCGCCAGTCTGGCGGTATTCTTTCCTTTTCTCGTCATGGCTCAATCCTCCCGAAGGCTGCGGTTGGTCAGGATGGAAAACAGGATGATGATCAGGAACAGCAGCATGCTCACCGCGCTGGACAGCCCGTAGTTGTTGGAGGCGAAGGCGTTCTGGTGGGCATAGGTGATGACCGTATTCAGTGTGGCGCCGGTCATGTAGCCCCGCTGCTGGGTGAGCAGGTAGATGATGTCAAACTGCTTGAAGGTGATGAAGGTGGTCATGACCGCCGCCGGGGCGATGATGGGCCGGACGGCGGGGACGGTGATGGCCCAGGTGCGCATCCAGAAGCCCGCGCCGTCCAGGGTGGCGCTCTCATAGAGGCCGCTGTCCACGCTCTGGAGAGCGCCGTCAATGGTGGAGATCATGAAGGGCAGGGCCATCCACAGGTTCAGTACCATGCAGGAGACGAAGGCGATGCCGTTGCTGGCCAGGAAATCCACCTTGGCAAAGCCCAGGGCGGACAGCAGCTTGTTGAGGATGCCGAACTCGGTATTGAACATCCCTACCCGCCACAGCAGGATGGAGATATAGGCGGGCACCGCCCAGGGCACCATGAGCAGGGTCTTGTACACCCGCTTCAGCCGCAGCCCGGGCGCGTTCAGCCCCAGGGCGATGAAGAACCCCAGCCCGATCTGGATGGCCATATTCAGCACGGTCCAGACCAGGGTGGTGCCCAGGGCGGACAGGAATCCGGAGTCGAGCTTGAACAGCGCCCTGGCATAGTTGTCTAACCCGATAAACCCATAGTCCGTCCAGTGATACAGGTTCATGTTGGTCAGGGATATCCACCCCGTATAGGCGATGGGAAAGGCAATGACAATGAGGATCAGCAGCAGGGCGGGGACGCAGTAAAGCCAGGGCTTCCATCTTGATTTTTGTTTCATGTGCTTCACCTGCCAGCAAAAGGGGACGGCGGAAACCGCCGCCCCCTTGGTTGATTCGTATTCACGCTACTCCTGTTCGCAGCGCGGTTCTAAACTCTCCGGCTCCGCGCTATGCTACTGCATATCCGCGATGGCCTGCTCCGCAGCTGCCTGGGCGTCCGCGGCCGCCTGGGCCGGATCGACACCGTTCTTGTTGATGGCGGTGAGCATGGCCTCCGCCGGACTCCACATGGCGTTCATCTCGGGGATATTGGGCATGGGCCGGGCGGTGGACGCGGTCTTCTGGATGACGGCGATCATCTCATTGCCGGCCACCTGGGGATCGTCATAGGACTTGTTGTTGGCGGGGGCGCAGCCGGACTTGTTGGCCAGGTCCACCCCCACCTCCGGGGAGGCCATGGCGGTGAGCACCTTGGCGATGGCGTCCTTCTTCTCCGCCAGCGCCACCTTCAGCACGCCCGCGCCCTGGATGCCGGAGAAGGGGGCCAGACCGTTCCCGTTGGGCAGCTTGATGTCGGACAGGGAGGCGATGCCGTAATCAATGCCCGCGGCCTCGATGCCGGACACCAGCCAGGGCCCGCCGATGATGGCGGCGGCCTTGCCCTCGTTGAACAGGGTGGTGACGGTGTTGTAGTCGCCGTCCGCCTGGAGCGCGCCGAATTTCTGGTTGTAGGCGGCGGCTTCGATGGTCTTGGGGTCGTTCAAACCGGGCTTGCCGCTCTCGTCAATGATATACCCGCCAAAGCCGTTGATGAAGGGGGAGACGTTGTAGGCGTTGGTGTGCTGGTTGACCACGGCATAGGTCCCGGCGGCGGTGTCGGTATGGGCCGCCATGTAGTCGTACAGCTCCTCGGTGGTGCCGGGGACGTCCCCCTCCCACAGAGCCTTGTTGTAGAGGAACACCAGCGTCTCAAAGTACACCGGGAGGAGATACTGGGTGCCGCCGATCTGCCCGGCCTCTACGGTCATGGGCAGGTGGTCCGCCAAAATGGAGGCGTCCACCACATCGGAGAGAGGGGCCAGTATGTCCATGGCCACGAAGGTGCCCAGCACGTCGTGGGCATAGAAAAACATATCGGGGGCGTTGGCGGCGTCGCTGCCGTACAGCTTCAGCTGGTTGGGCATGTCGGTCTTTTTCTCAAAGACGACGGCGATCTGGTCATCCGCCAGCTGGGCGTTCACCTGGCCGGCAATGGTCTGCATGATGGCCTCGTCCCCGTCGTGCCAGATGGTGACTGTGACGGGCGCCTTGGGAGTGTCCGTGGATTTGACACTCTGCGAGGGTGCGGAGGACGGGGGATTGGAGCCCTGGGCCGCGGGCTGGGAACACCCGGACAGCGCGGTGATGCACAGTGCCATGGCAAGCAAGAGCGCAGTGACTTTTTTCATAGGAAATCTCCTTTCTGATAAAACGCTTTCTCATTTTCTCCTGAGAAACAATTTTTAAAGATTGAACAATCTGCTTGCAATTTTCCGCAAGTTCTTGTAAAATCTAAGGCGAGTATAGCATTGTGGGAATCCAGGTGTCAATGGAGTTCCCTTCGTCTATCTCACCAAATACCGAAAGCGCTTTACAGATGGGAGGGGGATTATTGTGCCGGTCACGATCCACGATATTGCCCGGGAGGCCGGAGTGTCTATCGCCACCGTCAGCAAGGTCATCAACAACAAGGCCCATGTGGCCCCCGACACCCGGACGAAAGTGCTGCGGGTGATGGACAGGCTCAACTATGCGCCCAACGCCGCGGCGGCCAACCTGGCCCGGCGCTCCAGCAGGAATGTGCTGTATGCCGACCGGTTTTACAAGGGCCTGCCCTATGAGAACCCGCATATGTTCGACATCATCTGCGGAGCCAGCCAGGAGCTGGGCAGGAAGGGCTACCGGCTGTCCCTGCTGAATCTGGACGCCTGCGGAAAAAGGGCGGAGGAGGTGTTCGAGGAGGCCATCCTCAGCCGGGTGGCGGACGGCATCATCGTCAGCGGCGCCTTTGTCACCCCTCAGGTGGAACGGCTGATGCTGCGCTATGATTTCCCGCAGATCTGCATCGGTGAGCCGGAGTTCGATACCGTCCTGTCCTGGATCGACACCAACAACACCCTGTCCTCCGATCTGGCGGTGGAGCAGCTGCTGTCCACCGGCTGCCGTACCCTGGCCTTTATGGGGGGCCGGAGAGAGGATCGAATTTTCATGGACCGGCTGCGGGGCTTCCGATCCGCCATGGAGAAGCGCGGCCTGGAGGTTCGGGAGGAATACGTTACCTATAATCCCCCGGAGGTGGAGGCCATTGCCCGGTCGGCGGCCGCCCTGCTGGAGCTGCCCCAGCCGCCGGACGGGGTCATCTGCACCAACAGCCTGATGGCGGTGGGAGTTGTCCGGGCCATCCATGAGAAGGGCTTGCGCATTCCGGAGGACGTGTCGCTGGTGGCCTTTGACGACCACCCCTATTCGCCCATGGTGTCCCCCCAGCCCACCATCGTTGATATCGACCTGTTCAGCCTGGGCGTCCACGCCGGGAACCTGTTGCTGAAGAAGATCCGGGACCCGGCCATGCTGGTGCAGACCTACACGGCCTTGCCCCGGCTGCTGCTGCGGGGCACCACTCGTATGTAGGGCCGGGTCATACAGCGATGGCCGCGTCCGCGTTTTCACAAATAAAGAGGCCGCTCAGTACGCTCTGAGAGCTGTACCGGGCGGCCTTTTCATTTCACCGGCGTTGCGGCGTTTGCCCTTCCCGAACCATGGCAGTCAGGCAAATCTACCGCATTCGCCGCGCCTGACCTCCCTTCAGCCGCGGCCTATGCGCGGCAGTGAAAGCGTTTGATTTGCGGGAACCGGGAAAAATATCCCTGACTGTACACCTGCAAATTGTTCAGAAAGCGGTTGGCGGCGGAATCCCGGGCGGGATCGCCCCGGGTGAAGCTCAGCAAATCCGCCGCATTGCGCAGGTCATCTTTGGAGAAATTGTAGAGAAAATCCGTGGAGACAACGTGCTTGTTCCCCTGGGCGTCCCGATAGGAGGCCCAGGTGGTGGCTGTCCTGTAGTCTGTGGGATCGAAGCTCTTGGGCCTGTAATCTATAAATTCTGTGGCGCCGTCCGGGTGTTCGATGGTCAGGGAATCAGCCTCGATTATCTTGCTTGTGCCGTCGCCGCCGGACTGATAGAACCACTGGAAATCCCTCGGCGGGATCGTATCCGGGTCCAGCATGAACTGCTCATCCACGGCGAAGCAGTTGGAAAAGGCGGTGTTGTAGTTGTAATAGAGGTTCAGCCCCTCCGCCCTGTAGTCGGGGAGGGTAAAGCCCTTATAAGCGGGCCCCTGGGCCAGCTTGTTCAGCCCGTCCGTGATGGCGGAGATGGCCGCCTCGCTTTTGAAATAGTAGTCGGAGTTATAGTATTTCCAATTCCGCTGGGCGTTCATCTCGCCGGTGAGGTACCGTTTTCCCTCCTGGATGCCGCGCTGGACGGCAGTTTCCAGGATGCCGCGGCGGAATTCGCTGTAAAAGGTCTCCGTCATGGCCTGAGCGGCGCCGATGGAGCGAAGCGGGAAGGGATAACCGGCGTCCTCACAGGCGCTGGAGAGCTTTTCCGCCAGGGCCTGGAAGGCGCCGGACAACTCCTCCTCCGACACCGCGCCGTCAAAAAAGCCGTTGATGACGGCGGCAGTCTCGGCATCCACCTCCCGCTTGACCCCCGCCACAGGGCTCCGGGCCAGCGCGGCGTCGCTGTAATATTTTTTGCATGACGACACTTGACGCTCCGCGCTCATGTCCACCACATACTTCACCGCATGATCCGCGGCGTGCGGGGTCACTTGAACCTGGCTGCTGATATTTTCAAAGGTGTACGTTCCGTACCGAATGTATGTTTGCCCGGAAAACGGGTTGCTGATTACTCCATCCACGTGGATATCCCCCCCTTCGGAAGCTTGCGGCGGTTTGCAGCCGGGTCCCCATCAAGGCTGGCATGACCGCCGCGACGCTTATATATCATATCGGCCCAAACCGGCAATTGTTTAGGATTGCCCAAAGGTTTTTGCCAAATACAGGCTTTCAAAGCGGCGCGGCGCCTCGGATTATCCCGGAGCAACCCATGGCCCATATTTTGATTGTAGAGGATGAAGAAAACATCGCCCGGATGATCGAAGCCACCCTCGCGCTGGGGGGCCACACCAGCCAATGGTGCCCCGAAGGGACCCAGGCGCTTCCCATGATCGAAACCGGGGCCTGCGGCTGGGGGCGGAGGACTATATTTCCAAGCCCTTTGAGCCGCTGGAGCTGCTGGCCCGCATTGAGGTGGTGCTCCGCCGCCGAGGCCGTGGGGCGGATGTGCTGGAATACGGCGGCATCCGCCAGGAGCTGGACAGCCACGCCGTCACCCTCCGGGGGGAGCCGGTGGCCCTGTCCCCCAAGGAGTTCGAGCTGCTGCGGGTGTTTTTGCAGAACCAGAACCTGGCGCTCAGCCGGGAAAAGCTGCTGGCCATGGTGTGGGGCTACGAGTTCGCCGGGGAGAGCCGCACCGTGGATATCCACATACAGCGCCTGCGCCAGAAGCTGGGGCTCAGTGAGCGGCTGGTCACCCTGCCGAGGGTGGGCTACCGGTTGGAGAAGCTGCCATGAGGCTGTGGCAGAAGATTTTTCTCCCCACCCTGGCGCTGATGGTGCTGTCCACAACCCTGGCGGCCACCCTGCTGCGCTCCAGCCGGGACGCGCTATGGGAGCGGGAGGCGGCAAACGCCGTGGTACTGTGCCTGGGGCTGAGCCTGACGGGAGCCGGACTGCTGCTGGCGCTGGTGTGGCTTCTGCTCCGCCCCCTGGCCGCGCTGGACGAGAGCGCCCGGCGGGTGGCGGACGGGCGGTACGGCGAACGGCTGGCGGCGTGGGTGACGCTGGGCTATGCCGCACCCCAGCGCAGCGAGTTCTTCTGGCTGCTGGAGGATGGGACGGCCTACTACCCCTACCGCCACAGACGGGTTAGTGCGGCGGCGACCTCCGCCGGGACGCCTAAGCGGCGCATTCCGGCGTCAATGGCCAGGTGAACGCGGAGGGGAATGCCCACTGTGCTCAAAGGCGCTCTATGGTCCCGTCGGCCGACTTTCCTTTGTGCAAAATGCCCTATGTGCGGAACGCACAAATTTGTGGATTACTGCCTTTGAAAAATGTTCAATTTTATGATAAAATAACTCCATATAAAGAAATGGAGGAGCTTTTATCATGAAACGCATCAAAGCGGCCTGCCTGGAGCAGACGATTCATTTCCAACTGAAAGACGGAATTTCTTCAGAGCTGGCCAGACAGCAGGTCCGGCAGGAGTATGAATCCTACAAGGCGCAGATGGACCGGCACAGGACGCAGTACAAGATCGTAGAAGAGGGAGAACAACCCGACGGCTCCTTGCTTATCAAGGTAAAAAAGCAGAACAACTCCCAGCCTGTGGGCGACTACCTGGACTGAGCGCTATGTATGAAGTTGGAACGCTGGTACTATACGACAAGAGGGGCGTTTACAGGGTCGAAAGCGTAGGGGCGCCGCCGGTTCGGGGGACCACCGGCGATTATTACAAGCTTTGCGCCGTATTTTCCAACAGCAATGAGATCATCTATGCGCCGGTAGACACGATTTCGTCCATGCGCCCCCTGATCAGCGGCGGCGAAGCGGCGCATTATTTGGAGCTGTTTTCTCAGCTGGAACCCCATGTATTCCGCTCTGGTAAAACGATGGAACTGACCGCCCATTACCAAAGCATGCTTGCCTCCCGCAAGGTGGAGGACTGCCTGCTTTTGATCAAGGAGATCCATGCCAGGCAGAGGGAACTGGTCCGGCAAAAGAAACGGCTGGGACAGAGGGACACCCAATATTTGAAGCTGGCGGAAAAATTGGTCTGTGAAGAATTCGCTGTTGTATTGGATACCGCGCCGGAATTGATTCGGGAGCGCCTGCACGCGGTCACGGAGCGTAAGGCTACCGCTTAAACGGGGCGGCGCAAATGCTGCGGCAGGGAGCCGGTAGGCTCCCTGCCGTTTTTTTCGCTCACAGATGGCTGATGTAGCCGCAGATCAGTTCCACCGTTTTCTCCGGCCCGATGGAGCTGTCTACGCTCAGCTCATATTGGTGCGGATCGCCCCAGGTGTGACCGGAAATGCTCTTATAATAGGAACCTCTGGCAGTGTCGGAGCGGGCAATGCTCTTTTTGCCTTCCTGCTCTGTATCGCCGTACATCTCCATCACCTTTTTCACGCGGTACTCCTTGGGCGCGTGGATAAAGATACGCACCACATTCTCCCGGTTGCGCAGGACGTAGTCCGCGGCCCGGCCCACAATGACGCAGGAGCCCATATCCGCGATCAGGTTGATGGCCTTGTCCTGGGCGACCACCGCCTGCTGGACGGCGCTGGTACTGAGGTACAGTTCCCGCATGGCGGCGTTTTCGTCGGA
>ERZ808035.1534-NODE-1534-length-10859-cov-16.144593_pt1 | contig 10859 bp, 10 predicted proteins | sample MGYA00380189_ERZ808035 | MGnify/ENA primary metagenome ERZ808035 (study PRJEB31490, sample SAMN06133407) | mouse gut metagenome | isolation source: M5_1 | host: mice | place: China: Chengdu | collected 2015-05 ...
CCGGCGCAGAAAGCTATTATTTCATTGGCTTCTTTTATTTTTTCACTCAGTTCGTCAATCTCCAGTTCGTTACTGTCGATCTGCCGAACAATCTTTTCCAGGCGTTCTATAGCCTGTGAATAGGTCTCTTTCTTCTTGGCTGGCATATTACTATTTTACTATTATACAGGAAACCCCTCCTCCGCAGAGCAGGCAGAGAGGTTACCGGATGATTTGGAAAAACATTTCAAACGGCATGGACTTATTCGACTCTCGACTTCACTTCTCCTTCGTAAAGGCGGGTTATCAGCTCGTCTCCCGATTGCAGGCAGGCATCACTCTTCACCGCCTTCCCGTCTTTCAGAGTGATGCTATACCCTCGTTTCAGCAGTTTCTGAGGCGAAGCGTCCGCAATGCGGTTCTGTAAAAGTTCCAGCCGGTGGTGCTGTCGGGCCAATAAAGTTTCGGCAGCATGCGAGAGATTGCTTTTCGCCATCTGCAACTTTATCCGCGATTCCGACAGTTTACGCATCACTTGTGACGGTATGCGTGCCTGTAGCAAAGCAAGCCTCCTGCGTTCTTGCTCCAGGCGGTAGAAAACACGGGTATGCAGTTCTTCGGCCAACGCCCCGAGCCGGTCTGCCGCCTCTTCCATCCGGTCGATCAGCAGTTCGGCCGCTGCTGTCGGAGTTTTCACGCGGGTATGGGCTACAGAATCGAGTACGGTATCGTCCCGCTCGTGTCCGATGCCGGTTATGACAGGCAACGGAAACTGTGCACAGGCAGCAGCCAGCAGATAAGTATCAAAGCCGGACAAGTCGGAAGTGGCACCTCCACCACGGATGATAACCACCACATCGAACTCGTCCACCCGGGCATTCACTGCATCGAAGGCAGCCAATACAGACTCCTCCACCTGGTTGCCCTGCATCAGGGCGGGAAAAAGTTCCGTACGGAAGTAGAACCCGCGCGGGTTGTGCTGCAACTGATGGCAGAAATCGCCATAACCGGCTGCCGTAGCCGAAGAGATGACCGCAATGCGTTGTGGCAATAACGGCATCTCCAACTCTTTGTTCAGCGTCAACACCCCTTCTTCTTCAAGCTGCCTGAGTATCTCCCGGCGGCGGCGTGCCATATCGCCCAATGTATAGGTAGGGTCGATATCCTGCACGGTCAGGCTGTAACCATACAATTCATGGAAAGCAACCGTCACCTTGACCAGCACCTTTATGCCGGAAGTAAACAACTGTCCGGTGGACTCCTCAAAATAAGGTTTCAGCAGCCGGTAGATGTTAGCCCAGATCGTTCCTCTTGCCTTGGCTATCAGATTATTGCTGCGGGGATCTTTCTGGACAAACTCCAGATAGCAATGCCCGGTACTGTTTGTACGGACATCGCTCAACTCCGCCTGTACCCAATATTCATCGGGCAGGCACTGCTCCAGACTCCGCCGGACCAAGGCATTCAGTTCATAAAGAGAAAGCGTGTCTTGCATATCTTATTTTTTCTTCGAAACAGATTGATAAGCTTTCCACAGATCGGGCACTCCGTATCCGTAGATATTGTCGGGGAAATCGACCCGATCACCGGATTGACGCACCAGTTCGATGATTTCCTTTGCAGTCAGTTGCGGACAAGCTTGCCACAGGCAAGTCACCATGCCGCACAGGATCGGTGAGGCAAACGAGGTTCCACTCGCTTTACGCAGATTACCGTTTGTCCCCATCACATCCGAGTTCAGCCCCACGGCAACGACATCGGGTTTCACGCGATTATCGGCCGTGTTGCCGATAGAAGAAAACGAAGCCAACACGCCTCTCCGGTCGATAGCACCTACCGTCAGCACATTCTCCGCATCCCCCGGTGTCGTGATTTTCTTCCATGAAGAGGCACCCGAATTACCGGCACTGCACACCAGTACGATTCCTTTATCCGCCATTTTCGACGCCTGGCGGGACATCAGTGCGTGGTGTCCGTCCAAGTCACGATACTTATAGTTCTTGGTAGAATCATCAAAGGTGAAATATCCCAATGAAGTATTCACCACATCTACTCCGACACTATCGGCAAACTCGACAGCCGCCGCCCAGTAGTCCTGCTCCACCAAATGCTCGGACGCTTCGTCTTCACTGCGGAGCAACCAATAAGAGGCTTCGGGAGCCGTACCCACCATTACATAAGGATCATTCATCGCCATGCAGGAGAGGACGGCCATTCCGTGCGATCCTTTGGCGTAGATATCGCTTCCCGGTTCCACGAAATCTTTCGTACCCAGGATGCGGATGTTTTTCATAGCCTCTATCTTGTCCACGTTATGATATCCGGCATCGATCACGGCAATGGTCATGCCTTGTCCCTTAAATCCGGCCTCATGCAATTTTTCGCCGTTACTGATTTCTATCTGCCGGAGGGCAGGACCGTAGTAGTTCTCACTCTTGAGCGGACTGTTCGCCAGGGAGTCCCGTTTATCTTCCGCTGCAGGTTTCGACGGGGCAACCCATACCTTCTCGGTAGCACGCACAAAAGGCAGCGCGGCAATTTCGCCTATCACGGCACTGTCGTTACATGACACGGTGACGAAATTATCCCATTTTCCCATAGCCACAATCTTCACTCCCTTGTCGCGAATGGCATCCACATACCGACGGCAGACCGGCAGATCGGTAGAGTCGACAGGCAACTGCTGACGCTGGCGGCGGGCGATGGCTTTTTCCGACAAGAATTTCTCGGGATGATCCAGTGAATAAGTGGTCGCAGCCTTATCTTTCAGGCTGATGCGATACTTTAACGTATCCTGTTGTGCCGACGCTCCCAAAGCAACGAAGACCAAGGCAATAAGTGCTAATTTTTTCATCTCGTATTTTTATTTTTGTTTTTGTTTCTATTTCCAGTCTTTGTTCTGTTCAATCACTAACCCGATACCGCGTTGCGAAGCGATAAACGCACCGCCCAACACCCGCCGGCCTTCATAAAACACGGCCGACTGCCCCGGAGCAATCGCCGACGCCTCCGCCAAGAAACGAACCAGCAGATGCCCGTCTTCAAGCCTCTTCACCCGGCAAGGAATCGGACGGCTTCTGTAACGGATGCGCACCGCCAGGTCCGGACACGCAAACAATTCATCCTCATCTACAATGTTGTCTTGCTCCGCCACCATGTATTCGGCTCTCAACTGCCCGGCATCACCCAGCATGACGGTGTTCTTCTGCGGATTGATTTTCAAGACATAGGCCGGTTTTCCCAGTGCGATCTCCAGTCCTTTACGCTGTCCGATGGTATAATAAGGGAAGCCTTTGTGCTGCCCCAGCTTTACACCTTCTGAACTGACAAACCATCCCGGACCTACCTCAGCATCCAGCTCCGGACACTGTTCGCGAAGAAAATCGCGATAGTCTCCTTTAATAAAGCATACCTCCATACTCTCCCCTTCCTTCGACTTGGCTTCATAGCCTTTCTCATGCAGATAGTCACGGACGGTCTGCTTGGTATAGTTACCCAAAGGAAAAATGCAACGCCGCAGCACGTCCTGTCCCAGTCGCCAGAGGAAATAGGACTGGTCTTTCTTGTCATCATCACCGGCAACGATATAGATATGCCCGTTCCGCTCTTCCAACCGGGAGTAATGACCGGTGGCTATCCAGTCGCACCCCAGCTTGTCAGCCCATTCTATCAACATCCGGAACTTAAATAACGGATTGCACATCACGCAAGGGTTCGGCGTACGCCCCTGACGGTACTCGTCTATAAAGTTTTTGACAATGGTATTTTTAAAAGGAACGCGTTCATCGGCCACATAATGCTCTATCCCCATACGTGCCGCCAACTCCCTGGCATCCTGCGGCTCGTCGCCCCAGACACGCATGGTGACACCCACTATCTCATATCCCTGCTCTTGCAGCATCAGGCAGGTGGCGGTGCTGTCTATCCCCCCACTCATACCGACAAGAACACGCTTCTTGGATTCTTTCATATTCATTCTCTTTTTACGAAGAATGCAAATGTACAAGATTCCCGGCAGAATACAATCAATTGGACAAGTTAGTATACAAACTTTAAAACTACAGGGGGCATAACAGACCTCATGTCATGGCAATGTCTCCTACATATCCATGAACAGAACACTTGTAGAACGATGCTTTTGTCTTTCTGTCAATTTGATATCAGAACCTCCCTACATTTCGGTTTTTCGGGCCGACGGAAAGCTTCGTAAGAAAAAACGGCCTACACGCAATCAGCCGATTATCCTTTTAGCAGCCAATCGGACAACAACCATACAATAAGAAGCGGAAAGACACAGAAGGAGACCAGTAGAGAAGGCGAATCGTAAAAGGAGGAGCTTTTTATCACCTCCCAAAGCTCTCTTAGCGACTAACAACCGGAGAGGAATCGGGCACTTTAGAAGTAAGATTCCGGAACAACAGGAGATATGAGTGAAAACATTAGGAGATATTTTGAAAACATATAAGCATTTTCGGAAAATGTAACCGTCTTTTGGAGCAAACGCTTCCTTCTTTTTCCCGGAAACAACCGTTCATTTTCCCCAAAGCCCGGCTCTTCTCCCTCCTGACCCCGGCTTTCCGTCCTTAAAAGCACTGTTTTCCCGCTCCATTACACCCGGTTTGCCGATCCGGAGCAAAGGGGCTGTCACCCAAACACCGACTTTAATTACTTTCTGCGCACGAAAAGCGGCCACAAGTAGCAAAAGAACAATAGGAAACCTATGAATGCAGTCGCCGAACTCCTCCCGGCATTTCCGCCGGGACACACAAGTATATATCTAAAATGTTATTACATAGTCCTATCCTTTAACTCAACCACAAAAGGGATAGAGCAGAAAAGAGAAATAAAAAAAATAGCTAAAAGCATTTGCCTTCTTCAAAAAGAATCAGTATATTTGAAGTATAAGAAGACTCAGATATGGCAAACCCCAAATTACCGGGAATACCCGAAGCTGAACAAGCTCTGTTGTATGCCAAACTGAATGAATACAACCGGGGCCGCATGTCTTACAAAGAGGCAGGAGCCTATTTTGTGGTTCTGCCAAGACCGGGACATCCCACTTACTCGGTCTGGATCTATTCGCCTACACTCGAGAAGAACAGACTTCTGTTTATTCATGAACTCTCAGCAGACATCAACGAATCACTGCGGATGGCAAGCACGCTGTTTTTCTTTTCCAGGCGTTGCCTGCTGATTGTGGAATACAACGAGAAGAGGATGCAAAGCAACGGAGACGATATCATATCGTTCGGAAGGTATCGCGGACACTATCTGCACGAAATCCTGAAAGTAGATCCGGCCTACCTGAGCTGGATAGCCTACAAATACACACCCAAAATCCCCAAGCAGGAGCGTTTTGTAGCCATAGCGCAAGTATATCACTCTGTACATCTGGACATCATGCAACGAAAGGCACGGCAGAAACGCGAAGCCGGCCGTTTTCTGGGCAACGAGGGTGAAAAGTTGGAGGGCCTGAATCTAAAAGTGGTAAGAGTGCGGCTTGAAGACGATCCGTATAAAACAAGGGTCATGGGTACTTCCGTTCAGTTCTTTGTACGACAGATAGTAACGTTAACCGATCCGTCCGGAAATCTGGTGGTCCTAAGGATTTCTTCGAAAACACCCAGTCCCGTATCCTGCCAACTTCCGGCACTGGAACATGAGTTCCGCCCCGGCGAGATAGTCCACATCGCCTCGGCACGGATAGCGCGCACGTACGAAAGTTATGGCTCAAAGTATACACGTTTGAGCCATGTGAAGTTTCATCCGGCGGATTAACGCTTTCTCCAGTCATCCTTTACATAGTCAGACGGATAAGAAGTAGAATCCACGACTCCACCTTTCTGACGAATCCAGGTATCAAACGTCCGGGTACCCTCATTAAGTACAATAACACGAGCACCATTGGGTAAATGATTGTACTCCGTATTCCCACCGGTAAAACGGCCGTAAGCTAAAAGAATATTCTTCCACATCACAGCGTAATCATTATCATGATCGTGTCCTACAAAAACGCCCATCACATCTCCTGCCTCTTTCATGGCAGCAAACATACCGGTATTCAACTGTGGCGCACAAGCCTTTTCCATACGGGTACCACGAAGAATGGCATTCTCGTTGGCAGCAGCTTCATTATACTCCGGAAGTGGAATATGGAAGAAAGCTAATGCCGGATAAGGTTTGCCACCATTCCGGGCAGTATAGGCGGCACTTTGAGCACGATACCATGAGACTTGACCGAAAGTCAGCCACGCATATCCGTCTACATCTTTAAGCGAAGAGTAGGAGTGTGAATCCATACAATAAAGCAGTGCAGCATCCTTTGAAGCGTCGGCAGAGGATTTCACTGTCAGTATATAGTCCGGCGAAGGAGAAGTACCACGGTCGGGCAACAGATTTCCGGCTACTCCACGAATCAAATCATAAAGTTCGGCACGGGTCTTTCCCTGTTCATTATCATGATTCCCAAAAGTAACAACGAACGGAAGGTGCCGATGTTCCACTTGGCCAAGCACCTGAAGCATACCTTTATCAGCAGGAGAAGAATAAACGACATCACCGGTAAAAATCACAAGATCGGGATGTTCGGCATCCAATACTTCCCCTATACGTTCAAGAGCTACATCCGAAGCCGGATTACCATACTTGAAATGTACATCGGTGAACTGGACAATTTTGAACTTACCGTCTTTATTAAATCGCAAAACGGTATTTTGGGCAGCACTATCATTTATTGCCATGAAAGAAAACAAAACGGCCAATAAGGTCCCAAGAATCTTTTTCATACTATATATGTTTAGGAGATGAATTCAATCACACGCGATTGATCAGCACGGTTGCATAGGCAGAGATACCTTCTTCCCGCCCGGTAAAACCAAGTTTCTCGGTGGTAGTGGCTTTAATGGAAATATCGTCTGCATCGATCCCCATCACTTCGGCAAGCACTTGCTGCATCGAAGGAATATGGGCTTTCAGTTTAGGGCGCTCCGCACAGATAGTGGCGTCGATATTACCGATCTGATAGCCTTTGGCAGCAATCAGCTCCACTGTTTTCTTTAATAAAATCTTGCTGTCTATATTCTTATATTCACCGGCATTGTCAGGGAAGTGATAACCGATATCACGCATGTTGGCAGCACCCAGCAAAGCATCACAAATAGCATGCACCAATACATCGGCATCCGAATGTCCCAACAATCCTTTTTCATGTTCCAAAAGAATGCCTCCTAACCAAAGTTCACGTCCTTCGACCAATTGGTGGACGTCGAAACCAAAACCTACTTTTATTTTCATAAGAGTTATTTTATAAATGAATAAAGGAGTATCCGGACTTACCGGATATAGAAATCAAGCAACTTCTCGGTTTCAAGGTATCCCTCCAAATGCTGGCCGATACTGACCGGACCGACTCCTACAGGCGTACCGGTGAAAAGAAGGTCACCGATTTTCAGAGTCACAAAGCGGCTGACATAAGCAATGATATCGTCTATCCGGAACAGCATATCGGCAGTATGCCCCTGCTGTACCGTTTTCCCGTCTATATCCAGGTGGAAATGAAGATTCTGCACATCGGCCAGTCGCTCCACCGGTACAAATGTGCCAATGGCAGCGGAACTATCGAAACCTTTACATAATTCCCAAGGATTGCCGGCCTCACGAAACCTGCGCTGTAAATCGCGTGCAGTGAAGTCGATGCCGACTGTCACCGCATCATAATAACGATGAGCAAAGCGTGAAGCTATATTCTTTCCCAAGCGATTGATGCGCACTACCAGTTCTGTTTCATAATGCACTTCATTCGAAAAATCGGGAATAAAGAAAGGTTTGCCATCTTTAAGGATGGCCGAATCGGGTTTCATGAAAATTACCGGCTCTTTATTCTCCAACGTATGTCCCAGCTCCTCGTTGTGCCGGGCATAATTCATTCCAACAGCTATAATCTTCATGCTCTATTCTATTTCATTAAAATTCAAACGATTAAACATAACAGCGAGGTGAGCGTAAAGTGATGTGTTCTGCACCACGATATCTTCCGGAACACGAATACGGAAAGGGGTAAAATTCCAGACGGCTTTAATACCACCGGCCACCATCGTATCTGTAATGCATTGGGCAATCTCGATGGGCACGGTCAGTACACCGATGTGCACACCGTACTCCTGCATCTTCTTCTGAAAATCGTCAGAGTGGAAAATGGGAATCCCATTCAGCGTAGTGCCTACCAGCGACGGGTTTACATCAAAAGCAGCTACAATCTCCAAGCCGAAATGGCTAAGTCCGGAATCACGCAATAAAGCTCCTCCCAGACTTCCTACACCGAACAGGAAAGCCTTGTGCATATTTGTAAAGCCAAGAAAATCTTCCAGAACGGCAATCAGCGCATCCACTTCATACCCCACCCGCGTACGACCGGAAATATTAACATACGACAAGTCTTTCGCAATCTGCGAAGCATCGATGTTTATTTCTTTGGAGATCTGGGTAGAAGAGACGTAACGTTCACCTTTCTGCTTCAGCAACTTTACATTCGAAAGATACCAAGGCAGCCGACGCAAAGTAGGCTCCGGAACCTTTGTACTGTCTTTATGCTGTATCTGATTGTTCATAGTCACTTCATTCTGCTTTTACATTAGCGATTGACAAAATTACACTATTTTTTCCGAAATGCCATAAGGATGTCATAGAAGCTTAACATAATTTCTACATACAAAAACGCCCGGGGACACTTAATAGTTTGCAAGGTTCGGAACAATATATTATTTTTGAACTTAATTAATAGACTGGAATAATGAAGAACAGCGATTGGAAAGACCGGCTGAACGTGGTTTACTCCACCAACCCGGATTATAATTATGAGATGGATGATGACGAAGAGCAAGTAACCCTGGAACCGTCACAACAGAACTTACGGGTGCAATTGGATCGGAAAAACCGGGGCGGCAAAGTCGTAACCCTAATTACCGGCTTTGTCGGCACCGAGAACGACCTGAAAGATTTGGGAAAACTCCTCAAGACGAAATGTGGAGTAGGCGGATCGGCTAAAGACGGAGAGATTATCGTTCAGGGAGACTTCAAACAAAAAATAGTAGAACTGCTGAAGAAAGAAAGATATACGAAAACAAAAGCAGTAGGAGGATAAGGGGAAACAAATCCCACTTGAAACAGGTCCGGCAAAATTTAAACAAGTTCCGGATCCATTCACTTTATACGCAAAAGTTCTTGTTCCGGATTCTGCGTAAACAGATAACCGTAACATTACGGACAGCCACAAAAAAACGGCCGCTACAGACTTTCTGTGCGGCCGTTTCTATATTCTTGATTCCTTGAGATTATTCAGCTCTCAAAGTGAAACGTTTGAAATCAACAACCTTCAATTCAGGATCAGCTTCTTTCAACACTTCTCTCACTGTCTTCTTGGCATCCATGATGTCTTCCTGATTCAGCAAGCAAACTTCTTTCAAGAACTTAGCCAAACGTCCTTTAGCAATGTTCTGAATCATTTGTTCAGGCATATTTGCAGCCTTCTCAGCTGAAACAGTAGCAATGATTTCTTTTGCCTTTGCAACATCTTCAGCTGTAATCCAGCCTTTAGCCATGTTGCTTTCCATGTGGTCTTCACTGTCCACATGAGCCGGATTGATATTAGCTTTCTTCAAAGCAGCTTCTACAGCTTTCTGCACCTGTTCTACTTTAGTCTTTTCAACAGCCACTTCGATTTCTTTCTGCTTCACTTCTTCAGAAACACCATCTTCATCAACTGCGATCGGATTCATAGCAGCAACCTGCATAGCTACTTGCTTAGCCAGCTGTTCGTCAACTTTCTTGTTGAAAGCAACCATGGTGCAAAGACCGTTTCTGTTCATATGGTTGTAAGCAGCAATTGTAGCGCCTTCCAAAACCATGTAACCATCCAACTCCATCTTTTCACCAGTGATACCGGTTCTGTCTGTTACAGCCTGAGCTACAGTAGCATCACCCATCGGAAGAGCCAAAACTTCTTCCAGAGTCTTGCACTTGTTAGCTACAGCAGCGTCCAGAATATCCTGAGTCAGTTTCACGAAGTCAGCATTCTGAGCAACAAAGTCAGTTTCGCACTTCAAAGCGATGATAGCACCGAAACCTTCTTCTACTTTTACCAAAACACAACCTTCAGAAGCCTCACGGTCAGAACGTTTTGCAGCAACTGCCTGTCCTTTTTCGCGGATGATCTTCATTGCTTTGTCGAAATCGCCTTCAGCATCAGTCAACGCATTTTTGCAGTCCATCATACCAGCACCGGTCATTTTGCGGAGCTTGGTTATATCAGCCATTGTTACAGCCATAATATCTTTTATATTTTAAAATGAATAATCGTTTTGAATAAACAAAATGTGCCAATCTGCCAATCAAAATGCCCACACCCTTACAGATGCGTCGGCACATTAGCAAATTGGCACATTATTATATTAAGCCTCTTCGTCTTCTTTCAGGAAAGCAGCAGCTTTAGCTGCGTTGATTGCTTCTTCGTCAGATTTATCGAGTCTAGCCTTAGCTGATTTCTTTTTGCCCTTGTTAGCAGGAGCTTCACCGGCAGCTTCCATATCGATCTTTTCAGCTTTTCTTTCTTCCAGACCTTCGATCATTGCAGCACAGCAAGCATCGAGGATAACTTCTACTGATTTAGTAGCGTCATCATTTGCCGGAATTACGAAGTCAATGTTTGTAGGATCCGAGTTAGTATCAACGATACCAAATACAGGAATACCCAAACGGTTAGCTTCGCGAACAGCGATATTTTCTTTCATTACATCGATAACGAACAAAGCAGACGGCAGACGAGTCAGGTCAGCGATAGAACCCAAAGTCTTGTCCAACTTAGCACGCTGACGAGAAATCTGAAG
>ERZ808035.1536-NODE-1536-length-10852-cov-3.102831_pt1 | contig 10852 bp, 11 predicted proteins | sample MGYA00380189_ERZ808035 | MGnify/ENA primary metagenome ERZ808035 (study PRJEB31490, sample SAMN06133407) | mouse gut metagenome | isolation source: M5_1 | host: mice | place: China: Chengdu | collected 2015-05 ...
GGTATACGGAGAGGCTGACGGAGGAACAGTGGGCGGAATACTATGAGAAAAAGGCGGGGACAGAGACAGAAGATGAAAATACAAAAGATGCTGCAAAAGACGTTGCGAAAGAGCCTGCGGGGGAGAGTGCAGAGAAGAATGCGAAGCCGGACAATATTCTGACGGCGGCGGAAGAAATGCGTCTGCAGAAGGAGGCGATGGCGGCGGCAGAACGGTGTGCGGAATACTACCGGGACAGCAGCATTATTGATGCGGAGACGGGCTATTCCCGGATCGACAGTTTTTCTGCAGAGCAGAGGAAAGCGGTAGTGAACTGTCTTGGCGGACAGGGGCTTGTAAGTGTCTCAGACGATATCAATATGGAAAACGGCCAGCAGGTGGAAGCGTTTTATGATATCTATGCCTCCGGCGGGGATGCGATGGTTACCGTGTTTGAAGTATACAGGGAGGGGGATCTGTGTGCGAAAACATTTATAAGCAGGGACGGGAAGACACAATCTTACTATGTTCTGGTGGGATGGCGTGAAGGGGGCGTACCGAGGATAAAAGGAGGCGGCACCCATGATCTGGAAGAAATACGGTTGACGGAAAAAGGATATTTCATCTATACAAATACGGTGACGGTCATGCATGGCAGTCTGCGGGATTATTACAGGGTAAAGCCGTTATCCGATTCATGCCGGAAGCTGACCGATCGTTATCTGTACGGGCTGAGCTTCGTCAATTACAGCCTGCTGGCGGCAGACTGGGACGCCGATACGGTGGAAGATATTTTGGAGCCCTGTATGTTCGAGGATCTCTACCGGGCATTCACCAGAGAGCCATTTGTGCCGGAAAATGGCAGGATACCGGCACAAACCTACGAGCAGGTCATGACGACATGCCTGCCGGTGACCGTCGAACAGCTGCGGGAGCATTGCGGTTACGACGGGGAAACGGACAGTTATGAGTATGAGATGCTCTTTTCAAGACAGTTCCCTCCTTTCGGGGAAGTGGTGGATTACATGGAGCAGGAAGACGGAACACTGATACTTACTGTGGATGTGGTCTGGATTGACCGCAATTCGGATCAGGCCTTTACAGATCAGATCGTGGTTCAGCCGTTTGCGGACGGCACATTCAGGTATCTGTCCAACTCGGTGGAGGAGAAGGAGCTGTCGCTGCCGGCAAGGGCAGACAGGACGGCTTTCGCTATCCCGGCCGCTCTGCTTCCGGCAGCGCCGGAACTGCCCTGGATGTTGACGGCAAAGAAACAGGTGTTGTCGGGCACTTCAAAGAAGCCGATAAACCAGCCGTTTCTGTCCTGACCGTCCACGCGCCCGGTGCCGGTTTTGCCGTAAAAGGCTGTATTCCCGGCGGAAGCGTTTTCAGGAGAAGTGCCGGAGGCAGAAGCATTGCCGGCGGAAGTGTTTTCAGGAGAAGTGTCGGCGGTGGAATACAGGCGGATGGAATCTTTTACGGCAGTTACATGTTCCGGGGCAAAGCCAGGACGGTTGTCGTAAAGCGCCGCCAGAAGCTGCACCTGCTCTACCGGCGAGATCTTCAGGGAGGACTGCAGCCAGTAAGGGGAACTGCCGGCGGTGATGTCTGCCGGTATGGTTTCGTTGCCGTATCCGATTCTTTGAAGATAGTCCCGGATGACGGAGGAACCGAGCTGTCGGTCTATCTTTTCGAAATACCAGTTGACGGAGGCGCGCATGGCGGTGTCCAGATCCTGGTCCTTATTCCATGCCGCAAAAGGATACGCGGTTCCGTCCCATGCCATGGAAGAACCCGCAGGCGTGATCACGCCTTCCTCCAGTGCGAACAGCGCGTCATAGATCTTGTAGGTGGAGTCCGGGGACGTCCGCAAAAGAGCGTGTTCCATGTCATAAATGTGCCAGTGGTCGTTTTTGAGGTCATAGAGGACGAAGCTGCCTTCATAACCGACGAAGTATGAGGACAGGTCGAGCCTGGAAATCCTGTCGGGGGACGGATTCCACCGGTATTGTTCCTGCCCGGCGGCCTGGGTGGAGAGCAGCGGGGCAGGTGTGAGGAGTAAAGCGCCGATCAGAGCGAAAGCGGTGCATCCTTTTGCTTTCCTGAAAGCGTCAGGCTTTTCATAGGTGGAGATGGCGGCGATCCGCTGCCGCATCTGCTTCATGCTCCCGCTCATACCGGCAGCAAAGGGAAAGGGCATATGCGAAACCTTTTCGGCAAAATTGATCAGAGCTGCGCCGTATGCTTCGTAGTCGCTTTCGGGAAGCCTTTTCAGGACGGCGGCGTCGCAGGCGATCTCCCGGTCGCTGCGCATTTCTTTCAGGGCATACCGTACCAGCGGATTGCACCAGTAGAGTATGCCGGTCAGGGTCATAAAAAGACCGGCCAGCGTGTCTTTGTGTCGGTAGTGCTGTAATTCGTGCAGCAGTATATAGCGCATCTCTTTGGCATCAAAATCCGAGATCAGATGAATCGGCAGATAGATACGCGTCCTGCATATGCCCATGATAAGCGGGGATTTCAGATAAGCGGCGCTGTAGACTGGAACAGGCCGCTTTATGTGCAGCTCACGCAGACAGTCGTCGTATAGTGCGCGGACCGTTCTGCTCTGCAGGGGAAGCGCAGATCTTCGCAGGGCGGTTAAACGGACGCTGGAGCGCATCACGATCAAGAACATTGCGATGACGCCCGTAAGCCAGATGGAACACAGGATAAAGCCGGCAATGGAGGGCGCCGCATTGCTGACAGACAGGGTGAAATCGTCCATCTGCCGGAGCGTGCCGGGAAGATGGATGCCGGCAGCAGTTCCCTGGACCGGATCCGTGCCTGTTTCCCTGGAGTGCCGTACTGCGGCAAACCACGAGAGGATCTGCAGGATACCGGCCGGGCGGACAGGCAGGAAGGGAACGGTGAGAAGAGCGAGCAGCAGATACCACAGATGAAACTGCATCCGGCTGGTGAGGATATGCCGGCATATCCGTTTTGCCGCAAGAAGTGCAGCTGTGATCATACAGATGATAAGATTGCACAGGAAAAACCGGATTCCGAAATCTGCCATATTACTGCCTCCTGTCCGCCCTGCCTTTTGCGAGAAGGGAGCGCAGGGCATCAATTTCCGATGCGGAAAGCTGGTCGTCTTCGATGTAGGCGGAGAGCATTGCCGTAATATCTCCGTCATAGTACCGGGCGAGAAAGGAACGGCTTTCCTGTCCGATGTATTCCTTTTCTGCGACCAGCGGGGTGTAGACGAATACCCGGCTTTGCTTTTCATAGGAAAGAACGCCCTTGGTCACAAGCCGCTTGATCAGGGTCTGGATCGTCTTCGGACTCCAGGCGGTAGTCTGGGTCAGCATCCCGGTGATCTGGTTGGTATTGATCGGGGCGTGCTTCCATACGATCTTCATCACTTCATATTCTGCTTCTGAAATCTGTGGTAGTTTTTTCAATGCTGTGCTCCTTAATTCTTACGAATGTAATAAGTATATTAACAGTATAAGGGGAAACCGGGGAGATGTCAATTTCAGATGAATGAGAAACCACCGCACAAAAAAGAAGTGCCGACAATCCGCTAAAGCAAGCGTGTCCGGCACTTCTTATATGGAGATAGCGAGATTCGAACTCGTGACCTATACGTTGCGAACGTATCGCTCTCCCAGCTGAGCTATATCCCCATGAATAAAATTATAGCACAATTTATCTAAAATGCAAGTATAAATTCTATTCAAAATTCAATCCCGAAAAATCTATTTCAAGATCTTCATATATTCCAGCCTTTACCTGATCTGTAAAAGAATGTTCTTCGTACGTCTCATGTTCAAAATTATAAACCATGGTCAGCTGCTTCTGTGGATCAACAATCCAATACTCCCGAACCCCTGCCGCACTGTATTTGAATAACTTTTTGTTGTAATCCATCGAGCGGCTTGAAGGAGAGACAATCTCAATAATCCAATCAGGTGCACCCTTGCATCCTTCCTCCGTAAGTTTGTCTTTATCACAGATGACAGAAATATCCGGCTCGACATAAATATCATGATTCGCATTCAAAAACACTGCAAAGGGCGCGGGATATACTTCACAGTTTCCGCTGTTCCTTCCAATATAATCTCTTATCCGAAATGATAGCTCCATCAAAATTCTTTGATGAACTCTGCTAGGTGCTGCCATCATGTATAACTCACCGTCAATCAATTCTGCCCGCTGTCCCTCCGGCAGATTGTAAATATCATCAATGGTATAATCGTCTAATTGTTTTGCTACTGCTGCATTCATTTGATCACCTTCCTTTCTTCATAGTATATAGTGTTTCTATTGATGATGCAAGTTATTTTCTCATATCTTCGCTAGAAACACAAAGCCTTCAATTCAAATCTTTTAATTCAAAGCTTCTATAAATATACATTGCGCTCTCCGCCAAAATAAGATATAATAAACCAAGTCAGTCAAATACATACACCGAATAATGTAACCCATAAAAGGAAAAACTACACATACAGCAAAAGAGTTGGAGGTTCTCCATGCATTCGACCATAAAATTACTGGAAATGATATTAACAAACATCGTAGAGATCTGCACGATCATATTAGAACTGTTCGGCGTCGCCATACTTGTCTTTACCGCAGTCAAGTGCTTTTGGTACTGGATGAAGCGCGATTGCAGGATTCGGCTGGATTTGGCGCAGGGTATCGCACTGTCTCTTGAATTCAAGATGGGCAGCGAGGTTCTGCGTACCGTCATTGTCCGTGAATGGGGTGAGCTTGGCATACTGGGCGTCATCATTCTGCTGCGCAGCATACTTACCTTCTTGATACACTGGGAAATCAAGCATGAGGAGAAGGCATTGGCGCTTGATTCTGAGAAAGACCCGAAATCCTCTTAGCAAATATCTTCCCATCTCATTCCTTTTGTGCTATACTTGAATAAGGACGTGTTTGAAGCAATATGATAATGAAAAGGAGGTCTGTCATATGAATATTGGCAATATTTCGGGAATGTATCCCAATTATGCACTCTATGCAAATTCAATCAATCCGTCCGCCAGAACGACAGGCAGCGATACAGATCTGGCTGCTGTAGGCACACTTGGAAAAACCGAAGAACACAGCACGGATCCTGACAAGATCAAGAAAGCCGGCAAGCGCTCGTCACCAGAAGAATGCGAGACTTGCGCCAACCGCAAATACCAAGATGGTTCTGACGAAGGCAACGTTTCATTTAAGACGGCATCTCATGTCTCTCCAGAGTCCGCAGGCGCCAGAGTCCGCGCACACGAGGGGGAGCATGTATCCAATGCCTACAAAAAGGCCGCGCAGAAAAACGGCAAGGTCGTCAATGCCTCCGTGTCCATACAAACTTCTGTCTGTCCTGAATGCGGACGCAATTATGTATCCGGCGGCGTTACCAACACCATGATCAAATACTCCAACGAGGACAATCCATACACCAAGAATCAAAAACAGCTTGATGCTGCGAAATTCAAGGGCGCTAATATTGACTATGCCGCATAAAAAAACAGCCGGAGAGAATTTTATTCTTCTCTGGCTGTTCTACATTCTTCAACTTCTATTACAAGCTCTCAAGTATCCTCTCCGCAAGCGCATCCGCAAGCTGTCTGTGCCCTTCCATCGTCAGATGCATGTAGTCAATATCATTGACTGGTGCTGTGATCACGCTATCCGCGTCCATAAACTGACACCCCATAAGCTCCGCAATCTTTTGAAACTCCTTCGCAAGCCCTGCCGATTTCTCCGCACAGCCGCGTCCCATCGTGCCGCCGACAGCCGACTCAAGATACCGCTTGTCAATGTTCTGTGGCGATACAATCAAAATATTCGGATTTCCGCCGCGCCAGCAGTCAGTTGTCGATATCGCCTTAGCGACCAGTCGTTTCAGCCCGAGTGCGATACACTCCGCCGATGCGCCAAAACGCTCCTTGGTATCGTTTGTCCCCAGCATGATAATCAACAAATCAACCGGTTCATGGCTCATCAGACACGGATAAATATATTCAAGACCATTCAGCCCCTCGTGAATTGGGTCCGTAAAACAAGTCGTGCGGCCACTCAGCCCTTCCTCAATCACGAGGAAATCATCACCGAGCTTTTGCTCTAGCAGACAGCACCAGCGCTGTGTCTCGTCAAACCGACCGCCTGTGCTGGCGCAGTATCCATGTGTATTTGAATCACCAAAACATACAATATGCTTTTTCATCTTCTATCTGTTCTCCACTGCTTTCATGAAACGCTGTGCGATCTCCAGAGGCCTTGTGATGGCGCCGCCTACCACAACTGCATAAGCACCCGCATTCAGCATTTCAACTGCCTGTTCAGGACTGTGCACTCTGCCCTCTCCAATCACAGGAATATCCACCGTCTCCGATAATTTCTTTACCAACTCATAATCTGGTCCGTCAATCTTTGGAGAATGTGCTGTGTATCCGCTCATCGTTGTGCCGACAATATCCATCCCAAGCTTCCACGCATTCACACCTTCCTCGTAGGTAGAAATATCCGCCATGAGAATTGCATCAGGATACTTTGTGCGCACTTCAGTGATAAACTCGCCTGTGCTCTTGCCATCGCCGCGCTTTTGGTCCGTGCAGTCAAGTGCGATGATATCCGAGCCCGCCTCAACAAGCGCATCCACCTCTTTCATTGTGGGCGTGATATAACTCTCAAAACCTTCGTACTGTATTTTGATCAGACCTATGACGGGAAGCCCTGTCTCCTCCTTGATCGCCACCACATCGCGGATACTGCTGGTGCGGATCATGGGTGTTCCCGCCTGCTTCGCTGCACGCGCCATCAGATACATAATGGATTTCTCCTCCACATATAAGGGTTCTCCCGGAACTGCCTGACAGGATACAATCACTTTGCCTTTTATCTGTTCGAATAATTCCTGTTTTGTCATACGAAACCTCCATGCCTTATCTATACATACTTCTCAATTGCCTTGTCAATCATTTCCGCACACTTCTTTACCTGTGCCATATCGTCGGGTATCAAAAGCGGCAGCGGCTTGCGCACTCCTCCAAGTTCAAGACCTTCACGAAGCTTTAAGATTTCCTTGATCACACCATACAGATTCCCGTGGCAGGCACACATTCCATAGATAATTTCATTTGCCGCGTACTGTACCTGCCGTGCCGCCTCCAGCTTTCCGTCATTAACAAGCGCCATGATCTTGAGGTAAAGCTCAGGCATCACGCCATATGTACCGCCGATGCCGCCGTCCGCACCGATTGCAAGCCCTGCGACAAGCTGCTCATCAGGACCATTGAACACAGCAAAGTCCTCTCCGCCTTCCGCCTTGAATAGCTGAATGTCCTGCGTCGGCATTGAGCTGTTCTTCACCGCAGCCACACGGGGATTTTTTAACATTTCACGAAACAGCGGCATCGTCAGCGCCACGCCTGCAAGCTGTGGAATGTTATAGATCACAAAATCTGTGTCCGGCGCCGCATCGGATATGTCATTCCAGTACTGCGCTATAGCATACTCAGGAAGATGGAAATAGATGGGCGGAATCGCAGCGATAGCATCTACGCCAAGCTCCTGCGCATGTGCGGCAAGCGTCATACTATCCGCTGTATTGTTACATGCCACATGTGCGATAATCGTCAGTTTTCCATTGGCTGTGTGCACTACGCGCTCCAGGGTACGCTTTCTGTCCTCCACACTCTGATAAATACACTCTCCTGATGAGCCTCCTACATAGACGCCTTTGACGCCCTTTCTTACCATATAGTCTGTCAGTTTCTCCACACGTCCCTCGTCCACTTCACCCTGCTCATCATAACAAGCATAGAACGCTGGAATAATTCCCTGATATTTGCTGATATCTCTCATAACTGCCCCTTTCTGCGCACCACGGCGCGCTCTTTTTATCCTATATATACTTTTATAACTGCTTTTTTTACTGCGGAAGGACTGCCCACCGCCAGCTTGACCTTGTGCGCATCCTCCGGCAGCGTGATCAGCGCCTTACCCGGTATCAGTTTGATGTAATGCTCGACGGGACCTTCCACTTCCATCAAGTCCTTCTCCTCATCAAAGCTTTTTACCGATACCTTCGACAAATCGGATACGCCGACAATCTCCTCACCGGTCACGGTCATGTGAATGTCCGCATATTTTTTGTGTGCCTCAAAAAACGCGCCCTCCTCAGGAATCGTCTCATAGTCAAACACATTCATATATACCATATTGCCATCAATATCATAATGTCCTGCCTTCACATCATCAAGAGGATGACTGCTCAGATACGCGACCGCCTTATCCAAATATTCGCCAAGACCATGATAATGCTCTATATTTGCGATCTCTGTATAAATCATACGAACCTCCCTATCCTTTGACTGCGCCCATTGTGATTCCCTTCGTAAAGTATTTCTGGAAAATAAGGAAAATAACAATAATCGGAATTGCTGCCAGCGACGCACCTGCCATGATCAAGCCAAAATCTGTTGCATTTTCCGCCTGTAACTTTGCGATACCAAGCGAAATCGTGAGATTCTTAGTGCTGGTCAGCATAATCAACTGCATAAAGTAATCATTCCATGAATTGATAAACGTAAAGATCGCCAAGGCGCCGATTCCCGGCTTAATCAATGGAAGCGCAATCGTGTAGAATGTTTTCCACTCATTTGCACCGTCAATCTTGGCAGCCTCCATCATCTCTCCCGGTATGCCCTCCGAGAACTGCTTCATCAGGAAAACACCAAACGGCCAGCCCACAATTGGGAAGATTACCGCCCAGATCGTGTTATAAAGTTCCAAGGAAGCCATCTCACGCAGCAGCGGAATCAAGATCACCTGTTTTGGCAGTGCCATCGCACACACGATCAAGGAGAATACAAGAGTGCGTCCGATAAAACGCTTCTTCGCCAGCGCATAGCCTGCCATCGCAGATGTGGCACAGGTAAGCAGCATCGCCGCCACCGACATAAACACTGTATTTAAGAGCCATCTGATCGCGGCTGGCACTTCTGGTCCTTTCAAACTGATTCCTGTAAATGGGATATTGATCTCCCAGAGTTCGGCTACCTGTCTGCTAAAAAGTTTTCTGTAATTGTCAAGCACCCACTCCTGCGGCCACCACTGCGGTGTTGTGGCATTGATTGCCGCTGAAGTTTTGAAAGAGCCAATAATAATCCAGTAAAGCGGAAAGGCAAACGCGAATGCCAAAATCGCAATAATGATAACCGATATCATTTTATAACAAGCATTACGGTTAAACTGGTTTTGTTTCATATACATTTCCCCCTTTCCTACTTCGACTCTGCCATCTTAAACTGCACTGCCGAGAGCACTGCAATAATAATTGCGAGCACTACGCCCATCGCATTGCCATAACCATAGCGGTACAGCTTAAATGCATTGTAATAAATATAGTACATAATGGTATCTGTGCTATGGTTTGGTCCGCCGCTTGTCAGCAATTGAATCAGCGCGAAGCACTGGAAGCTGTTGATTGTCGTGATCACGAGGATATACAGTGTTGTCGGCATGATCTGCGGCCACTTAATCTTCCAGAAACACTGGAACTTTGTGGCGCCGTCCACCTCCGCCGCCTCCACGAGCGACTGGTCCACGTTATTGAGCGCAGATACATACAACACAATTGGCTGCCCCACAGAGGTTGTCAGCAAGATGAGAATAATACACCCCAGCGCAAACCGCTCATCACCCAGCCAATTAATATTTTTTTCAATCAGTCCGGTGTTTGTGCCTATGTAGTTAAATATGCCGTAATAATTGTTGAACATCCACTTCCACACAACGGCAACGGCAACAGAACCCGTCACGACCGGAAGATAGAAAATACAGCGAAACGCCGAGCAGGCAGGACCTGCAAGGTCGTAGATGACGGAACTTACCCACAAGGAGAAAATACAGGTCACTGGCACGGAAACGACCACGATGATCACCGTATTTTTCAGCGCGCCAAGAAATACTTTATCCTGAAACAATTCGATATAATTGGCAAAACCGACAAAAATATCCTCGCGGTTCATCGTCGCATCAAAAAAACTCGTAAACACACACTGCACCATGGGATAGATCACAAATCCCAAAAAGAAGATCAGGCTGGGAAGCATAAAAGCATAGCCAGCGATTGTCTCCCGGCGTACCAATGCCTTACTCATGCTATTGTTTTTAGACATAAGGATTCCTCCTTTCAATGAAACCATTTTATAAAGAAGCGCCCCTCCCACATCGTTTCGGGAAGGGGCGCAACGCTACACTCTTATATAAATTATTGTGCTGATGCTGCTGCGTTTGCTGTTGTGACAAACTCCTCAACTGCTGTCTTGACATCTGTGCCTGAACCAACCTGCTGAAGCATGTTCCACCATGCTGTACGAGCTTCTGCCCATCCGCCTACTACCTGATAATAGTCGCCCATGTAAGGAATAAACTTCGCATATTCTGACATCAGTGCATCTCCGTCATAAATATTTCCAAGATCCTTTACCGGCCAGAAGTTTGACGCTTTTACGCTCTCAACAGCCTGCTTCTCATCATTTGCCATAAAGTCAATGAAAGTCTTTGCCGCTGCAATTTTTGCCGGATCGCCATTGTCAAAGATACCAAAGCCCCAAATACCGCCGCAAAGCTGAGGCTCACCGCTCTCTGTCGGGAAAGCCATCGGCAGAACATCAAAATTAATATTTCCCTGATCTGCGTTATTCTTTTCCTGTGTTGCGTTCCAGCAGAATGCCATTGCAAATGTTCCATTGCAGAACATATTCACCTCATCTCCACCTGCTATAGATGCATCAAAGTTTATGCCGTCCATACTCTTTAACAATTCAAGCGCCTTGATATTTTCCTCACTGTTTGCCGTGTACTCTGTATGCTCAGCGTT
>ERZ808035.1538-NODE-1538-length-10828-cov-4.129569_pt1 | contig 10828 bp, 7 predicted proteins | sample MGYA00380189_ERZ808035 | MGnify/ENA primary metagenome ERZ808035 (study PRJEB31490, sample SAMN06133407) | mouse gut metagenome | isolation source: M5_1 | host: mice | place: China: Chengdu | collected 2015-05 ...
GCGGCCGTGGGGCGCGGGCTCGCGGCGCCCCGTGCGGCGGGTGTCCCCGCGGCCGGGGCGCCCGCGGTCCGCTGACGGCCGCTCTCTCGAAGTTCGGGACATGGGAACCTCCCAGGGCCTCGTGCCCGTCGTCTGTGGCGCCTGCTCGGGACCACAGCATAGCGTTGGACGGCGCCCGGCCGCCAGGGCCTGCCCCCGGGCTAGTTCTTGAGGCTGTTGAGCGGCGCGGGGAAGTGGCCGCCGCGGTGGGCGAGGACGGTGCCGGCGTGGGGGTTCACCGCCATGACCGGCGCCTCGCCGAAGAGGCCGCCGAACACGAGGGTGTCACCCGCCTTCTTGCCGATGGCGGGGATGATGCGCACGGCCGTGGTCTTGTTGTTGATGACGCCGATGGCCATCTCGTCGGCGATGATGCCGGCCAGGGCCTCCACCGTGGTGTCGCCGGGGACGGCGATCATGTCGAGGCCCACGGAGCACACGCAGGTCATGGCCTCGAGCTTCTCGAGGGAGATGGCGCCGTCGCGGGCGGCGCGGATCATGTCGGCGTCCTCCGACACGGGGATGAAGGCGCCCGACAGGCCGCCCACGCTGGAGCTGGCCATGACGCCGCCCTTCTTGACGGCGTCGTTGAGCAGCGCCAGGGCGCACGTGGTGCCCGGGCCGCCGCACTCGCCCACGCCGATGATCTCGAGGATGCGGGCCACGGAGTCGCCCACGGCGGGGGTGGGGGCCAGCGAGAGGTCGACGATGCCCTTGGCGACGCCGAGCCGCCTGGCCGCCTCGCGGCTCATGAGCTCGCCGGCGCGGGTGATCTTGAAGGCGGTCTCCTTGATGCGCTCGGCCACCTCGTTGAGGCTCGCGGTGGCGGGCAGCTGCTCGAGGGCGGCGGCCATGACGCCCGGGCCCGAGACGCCCACGTTGATCACGGCGTCGGCCTCGCCCGTCCCGTGGACGGCGCCGGCCATGAAGGGGGAGTCCTCCACCATGTTGGCGAAGACCACGAGCTTGGAGGCGGCCACGCACTGCTCGTCGCGGGTGAGCTCGGCGCACTCGAAGACCTTCTCGGCCATGAGCAGCACGGCGTCCATGTTGATGCCGGCGCGCAGGGTGGCCACGTTGACACTCGAGCACACGCGGGAGGTCCCCGCCAGGGCCTCGGGGATCGACTGGATGAGGCGGCGGTCGGAGTCGCCCACCCCCTTCTGGACGAGGGCGGAGAAGCCGCCGATGAAGTCGACGCCGAGGGTCTCCGCGGCGCGGTCGAGGGCGTGGGCCACGGGGGTGAGGTCCTCGTCCGGGCAGGCCGCGGCCACCTGGGCCACCGGCGTCACCGAGACGCGCTTGTTGATGATGGGGATGCCGTACTCGCGTTCCAGCGACTCCGCCACGGGGACGAGGCGCTCCGCTGTCCGGCACACGTGGTCGTAGACCTTGGAACAGAGGGCGTCCATGGATGGGTCGGCGCACGAGCCCAGGGAGATGCCCATGGTGACGGTGCGGATGTCGAGGTTCTGCTGCGAGACCATGTTGAGGGTCTCGAAGACCTCCTCGGGCGTGATGGACATGGGGCCTCCGTTCTCGGCGTTGCGGTCCCGCCATTGTATACGAGGAGGTGGCCGCGCCCAGAGGGGGTCACGCCGCCGTTACGCGGGATGTGACAAAGGGGACGGTGGCATCTGTCACTTTGCCTATTCGAGTAATGATGATTTGGATGGAGCGGGACACGGTCTGTGCCTGGGTCCGTGGCCGCTGTGCCTGCCACAAACCCTCCCTCTAGGGAGCCCGTGCCGCACGAGGCCCTTGCAGGGTTCCCTAAGGGCATTTCGCCTCGAGAGGCCCTTAGAGGGAGACTTTCACGCCACAACCCAGCGTTAAAGGGAGACGGACTTCCCTCTAAGCCCCTCTCGCGGCAGCCGAGAGGGGCGGCCCCGCCCACCGCTCGCGCGGGCTGCTCGGTGCGGGCGCACACCAAGGCCACACGGTAAGGCGCCCTTGACGCAAGCCGGCCCTACTGTGCGTTCGCCAAGGCCTCCTTGCAGCAAGAGGCCCTTGGCGAACGGATTTCTCTCCGCAAGAGGCCCTTGGCGAACGACCGCCCACACAGCAAGGGCCCCTTGTGCTGAGAGGCCCTTGCTGTGCGTCCTTACTGTGCGCATATATCATCAACAGAGAAATTGGAAAAGTGGCACATGCCTACGTCCCCTTTACACCTGCACCTACGGCGTGGTCTACCGGGAGTCCGGCGCCCAGCGCGTGGCCCTCGCCGAGCGCCTGCGCAGGCTGCCCCTGTCCTTCTTCGGCCGCAGGGACCCCGCCGACCTCACCGAGACCGTCATGACCGACGTCACCACGGTCGAGCATGTGATGAGCCACGTGCTCCCCGAGCTCTGGGGCGCCTACATCTCCACGGCCGTCGTGGCCGTGGCCCTCCTCATCCTCGACTGGCGGCTCGCCGCGGCGAGCCTGTGGACGGTGCCGGTGGCCTTCGCCGTGCTCTTCTGCTCGAGGCGCCTTCTGCGCCCCGCCCAGGAGCGCGCCCGCGCCGAGGCCGTGGCCGTCTCGGTGGGCATCCAAGAGGCGCTGGAGTGCGTGCGCGAGATCAGGGCCACCAACCACGAGGACGAGTACATGGCGCGCTTCGGCGCCCAGATGGACGAGTGGGAGCGGCGCCAGAGCCTGTCGGAGGCCGCCGGCGCGGTGCCCATGGGTGTTGCCCAGGCCCTCATGCGCCTGGGCATGGCCACCACGGTCGTGGCAGCGGCGGCCCTCGTGGCGGCGGGCGACATCGGCTTTCTCGAGGCCTTCGTCTTCATGCTCGTGATCGCGCGCATCTACGCGCCGTTCGACCAGGCGCTCATGATGGTGTTCGAGCTCTTCGCGAGCCGGGTGGCGGCCGGGCGCATGGCCTCCTTCCAGGAGGAGCCCGTCGCCGAGGGGTCCACGGACTTCCTCCCCGAGGGCCACGACGTCGAGTTCGACTCCGTGACCTTCTCCTACGGGCCCGACACCCCCGACGTGCTGCGCGACGTCTCGTTCACGGCCCGGGAGGGCGAGGTCACCGCGCCCGTAGGGCCCTCCGGCGGCGGCAAGTCCACCTGCACCCGCCTCGCGGCCCGGTTCTGGGACCCCCAGGGCGGCACCGTGCGGGTGGGCGGCGTGGACGTGGCCGGCGTGGACCCCGAGACGCTGCTTGGCGACTTCTCGGTGGTCTTCCAGGACGTGCTGCTGTTCGACGACACGGTGATGGAGAACATTCGGCTCGGCCGCTCCGACGCCACCGACGACGAGGTGCTCGCGGCCGCAGCGGCCGCCAACTGCGACGGCTTCGTCGGGCGCCTGACCGAGGGGTGCGCAACGCGCATCGGCGAGAACGGCAGCCGGCTCTCCGGCGGCGAGCGCCAGCGCATCTCCATCGCCCGGGCGCTCCTCAAGGACGCGCCGGTGGTGCTGCTCGACGAGGCCACGGCGTCGCTCGACGTGGAGAGCGAGACCGAGGTGCAGGCGGCCCTCTCGCGCCTGCTCGCCGGGCGCACCGTGCTCGTGATCGCCCACCGCATGCGGACCGTGAGGGGCGCCGACAAGGTCGTGGTGCTCTCCGGCGGCCGGGTGGTGGAGCAGGGCACGCCCGACGGGCTGCTGGCGGCGGACGGCGTCTTCGCCCGCATGGTCCGCCTGCAGGAGGAGGCGGGCGCCTGGCGCCTGTGATGCCGGGCGCGGCTGCGCGGGGCGGCGCAGGTGGCCGCAGGTGCCTAGCGGCGGCGCAGGTGGCTCCAGCCGTGGCAGGCGACGAGGGCCACCCACGCCACGCCGAGCACCCGGTGCGCGACCTGCGCCGCCTCGCGCCCGCCCAGGGGCGCCCACGCCAGCGGGGTGGCCGCGAGCACCGTGAGCGCCGAGTGGCCCCCGCCGGCCGTCACCGTGGGAACGACGGTCGTCCATCTGGTATAGATGAAAGACGTATCGTGCCGAACGGGAGGTGTGTCGTGGCGGGGGAGAGGGGCCGGAGCCGCATGCAGGAACCGCGCGCGGCGCACGTCTCCGCGCCCTCGGGCCGGGAGGCCGTGCGTCGTGCGCGGCGCCCGGCGGCCTCCGAGGACGCCTCCGGAGGCAGATCGCGCGGCCCGGTCCCTGAGGCCGGAGGCGGGGCCCCGGTCTCCCCGCGCGGCCGCCTGGCGTCCCTCGACGGCCTCAGGACCCTCGCCATCGCGTCCATCTTCCTCTACCACGCCCGGTGCCCGTGGCTGCCCAGCGGCCACATGGGCGTGGTCGTATTCCTCGTGCTCACCGGCTACCTGGTCACGGCCTCCCTCGCCCGCGGCATCGCCCGCACCGGAGGCGTGCGGCCCCCCGCGTTCTGGCGCCGGAGGTTCCTGCGCGTGTGGCCGCCCATGGCCGTCTCGGTGGTGGCGGTCTGCGCCCTCTGCGTGGCGGCGAGCCACGTGCTCCTCACCAAGATGCGCCCCGACATCGTGCCGTCGCTCACGCTCTGGGACAACTGGCACTACGTCCTCTCGGGCCAGAGCTACTTCGACAGCATCGGCTCGCCGTCGCCGCTCACGCCGCTCTGGTACGTCTCGCTCGACGCCCAGCTCTGCGTGGCGTGGTCCGTGGTCCTCTGGGCGTGCGTCGGCGTGCTGCGCCGCGGGCGCCGGTTCTGCCGCCGGGCCGCCCTCGCCCTGGCGGCGGCCTCGCTCGCGGCCATGGCCCTGCTCTACGTGCCCGGCGCCGACCCGAGCCGCGTCTACTACGGCACCGACACCCGCGCGTTCTCGTTCCTGGCCGGCGCGTGGCTCGCCCTGTGGTGGCCGCCGACCGGGTGCGCCGCCATGGAGCGGGGCTTCGACGTGCGGCTCCCGCGCCTCGGCGCCCGCCATGTGACTCCGGCGGGGGTGCGCCGGGCAGGAGTGGCGTCGCTCGCCCTCCTCGTCGCCGTCATGGCGCTCGTTCCGGCGGAATCCGCCTTCCTCTACCTCGGCGGGATGGGCCTCGTCACGGTCGCGGCGGTCGTCGTGGTCGCGTGCCTCGTCATGCCCCAGGCGCCCATGGCCAAGGTTCTCGGCGCGGCGCCGCTGGCGTGGCTCGGCGAGCGCTCCTACGGCGTCTACCTCTGGCATTACCCGCTGCTGTTGCTCCTGGGCGGCAACCTCGCGGCCGGCGCCGTGGCACCCTGCGCCGCGGCCGCCGCCCTCTCCGTCGCGGCGGGGGCGGCGTCGTACCGCCTCGTGGAGAGGCCCTTCCAGCGAGGCGGGGTGGCCGCGCGCCTCGTGGCCATGGGCTCCTCGGCGCGGATTCCGCTCGGCGCCGCCCTGGCCTGCCTGCTCGTGGCGGGCGTCGGGCTCGCCGTGGTGCCCGAGACCACCCTCGTGCCCCGTGACGCCATCAAGAGCACGGGCGCCGCGGCGGACAGCGCCGTCGACACCTCGCAGGTGAGCCGCGCGGAGACGTCGGCCGCCCAGGACGGCTCAGCGGGGGCCGGTGCCGCCGACCCCGGTGCCGCCGACCCGTCGCAGGCGGAGCTCCCCTCCGGCTCCTTCGCCGTGCGCGCCGCCCCCTCCGAGGTGGCGGACGGAGCCTTCGCGCCGCTGCTCGTGGGCGACTCCGTCCCCGGCGACACCGAGTTCCAGCGGTGGTTCCCCGACGGCTTCATGGACGCCTACATCGGCCGGCACCCCTATCAGGCGGTCAAGGTGCTCGAGGGCTACGTGGCCCAGGGGGCGCTCTCCGACTGCCTCGTGCTCGCGTGCTTCTCCAACTCCACGGCCACGCCGTCCCAGCTCGACGAGCTCGTCTCGACGGCGGGCGACGCCCACGTCTACCTGGTGGGGACCTTCAACCCGGAGGGCTTCCAGGACGAGCAGAACGCCAACCTGCGGGACTGCGCCGGGCGCCACGGCAACGTCACCTACGTGGACTGGCCCGCCGTCGTTGCCGGCCACGAGCGGGAGTACCTCTGGGACGACCGCACGCACCTGCGCCCCGAGGGCGCCGAGGCCTACCTCGACACGATCGCCCGGGCCGTGGCGCCGCAGGTGGTGGCCGAGGGCGGTTCGGTGCAGCCGCTCGGGGACGCCGGGGATGCGGACGCCGCGGCCTGACACCCCGTCCCGGCACCCGGACACTTCTGTCCCAACGGTCGGGCACTTCCGTCCCATCATCAGCTCCGCAACAGGTGACGTGGCGGATGGGCCAGGCGCCCCTGACACCCCCCGGCGGCTGACGGGCCCCATGGCCTACACTGGGTGGCCCGGCGGAACCCTGCGAGAGGAGCCCCATGACCCACGCGTCCACACCCGAGGACGTGCTCAAGGACGTCTTCGGGTACGACTCGTTCAGGCCGCACCAGCGCGAGGTCGTCGGCGCCGCCCTCGACGGCCGCGACGCCCTCGCCGTCATGCCCACCTCCGCCGGCAAGTCCATCTGCTACCAGGTGCCGGCCATCCTGCTGCCCGGCGTCGCCGTGGTGGTCTCGCCGCTCATCTCCCTCATGGCCGACCAGGTGGCCGCCCTCGAGGCCTGCGGCGTGGAGGCCGCCTACCTCAACTCCACGCTGTCGACCGCCGAGCAGGCCGACGTCCTCGCGCGCGTCGCGTGCGACCTCGACCTCCTCTACGTGGCCCCCGAGCGCTTGGGCGACCCGCGCCTCGCCGCCGCCGTGGCCCGCCGGGGCTGCCCCCTCGTGGCCGTGGACGAGGCACACTGCATCTCCCAGTGGGGCGCCGACTTCCGCCCCGACTACCTGCGCATCCGCGACGCCGTCGACGCGGTGGCCGCCGCCCAGGGGTCGCGCCCGGCCATCCTCGCGCTCACCGCCACGGCCACCGACGCCGTGAGGGCCGACATCGCCGCGTCGCTCGGGCTCGTCGACCCCCTCCGCGTGGTGGCGAGCTTCGACCGTCCCAACCTCGCATTCTCGTGCGAGCGCTTCCCCAACGAGCGCCGGCGCACCGACTGGATCGTCTCCTACGTGCGCGCCCACGCCGACGCCTCGGGCATCGTCTACTGCGCCACCCGCAAGCAGGTGGACGCCCTCCACGAGGCGCTCAGGGCCGCCGGAGTCCGCGCCGCCCGCTACCATGCCGGCATGCCCGAGGGGGAGCGTGCCCGGGCCCAGGACGACTTCACCCACGACCGCTGCTGCTGCGTGGTGGCCACCAACGCCTTCGGCATGGGCATCGACAAGTCCGACGTCTCCTACGTGCTGCACCGCTCGCTGCCCCTCACGCTCGAGGCCTACTACCAGGAGGCCGGCCGCGCGGGGCGCGACGGCTCGCCTGCCGAGTGCGTGCTGCTCTACCGCGAGGCCGACCTCCAGACGGCGCGGTTCCTCATCTCCCACGGCACCGAGTCCGCGGACGGCGACCCGGGGGCCGAGGCCAGGCTCCAGGCCGCCTACGGCAGGCTCGAGGCCATGCGCCGTTACGCAGTGTCCGAGCGGTGCCTGCGCCAGCGGATCCTCGCGTACTTCGGCGAGGAGGCCCCGGACCGCTGCGGCCCCGGCGTGGAGGCCTGCGGGGTGTGCCGGGACGCCGAGGCCCGGGCGGCCGCCGGCACGGCCGACGAGGACCGCACCACCGACGCCCTCAAGGTCCTCTCCTGCGTGGCCCGGCTGCAGTGCCAGGGGCGCCTGCAGGGCCGCGCCCGGGTGGTCGCCGTGCTCACGGGCTCGCGCTCCGCGGACATCCTGGACCGCGGGCTCGACCGCCTCTCCACCTACGGGCTGCTCTCGTCGGTGGGCACCTCCGGCGTGGACCGGCTGGTGGACGTGCTGGTGGACCGCGGGCTGCTCGCCTTCACCGCCGAGGAGCGTCCGGTGCTGTACCTCACCGAGGAGGGCTCCGCCTACCTGCACAGCCGGGAGCCGCTCATGCTGGCGCCCAAGGCCCATGGGGCGCCGGGCACGCCGGGCGCCATGGGGCGGGGGCGGGCGTTCGGTTCGGGAGGCGGTCCCGTGGACGAGGCGCTCTTCCAGCGCCTGCGCGAGGTGCGCCGCGAGCTCGCCGGCGACTCCCCGGCCTACGTGGTGGCCACCAACGCCTGCCTGGAGGAGATCTGCCGCAGGCGCCCCACCACCCGGGAGGAGCTCCTCGAGGTGCCGGGCATGGGCCGCCGCAAGGTGGAGCGCTACGGCGACGAGCTGCTGGAGGCGGTGCGCGAGGCGACGGCCTAGCGGCGCGGCCCCTCGATCTCCCGACGAGCCATCCAGACGGTGGAGCAGAAGGCCCACAGCGCACGTCCGGGTTTCCGCATCGTAAGGAGGCATCTGAGAACGCCCCCTTGTATCGTCAGATACAAGGGGGCGTTCGAATTGCCTCCGATGATGCGGAAACCCGGACTCCAGGTCGCGAAGGACCTTACAGCGTGGTCCCGAACCACTTCTGCTCGAGCTTGTCCATGGTGCCGTCGTCCTCGAGGTCCTTGAGGGCCTGGTTGATCTTCTCGGTGAGGCCGGGGTTGTCCTTGGAGACCACGAGGCCGTACTGCTCGCCGGTGGGAATCTCGGTGGTCACCTCGAGGTCGGAGTAGGCGATCTTGATCTCGTACTGGGCCACGGGCAGGTCGCACACCACGGCGTTGTAGAGGCCGCTCTGCAGGCCGGTGAGGCACTGGATGATGTCGTCGAGCGGCACGCAGGTGGCGTTGGGCAGGTTCTCCTTGACCCAGGCCTCGCCGGTGGTGCCGGACTGCACGGCCACCTGGGTGCCGGCGACGTTGAGGGTGTCGACGTCGGTGGCGGTGGCGCCCTTCTTGACCACGATGGCCTGGTTGGAGTCCATGTAGGGGTCGGTCATGTCGACCTCCTCCAGGCGCTCGTCGGTGATGGTGATGGCGCCGATGGAGACGTCGGCCTTGCCGCCCTGCTTGATGGTGGGGACGATGGTGTCGAACTGCACGGAGGGCAGGATGTTGGGCTCGAGGCCGAGCTTGTCGCAGACGGCCTTGTAGACGTCGACGTCGAAGCCCTCGAAGTCACCGCCGTTCTCGGCGCTCATGGAGACGAAGGGCGGGAAGTAGAAGTTGGAGATCATGGTGAGCTTGCCGTCCTCCACCAGCGTGTAGTCGTCGGTCGTGGTGGTGTTGGGCTCCTGGGTGGAGGAGTCCGACGAGGAGGGCGAGCCGCCGCATGCCACGAGGGTCACGGCGAGCACGGCTGCCAGCATGCAGCCGAGCAGGGTGGAAAGGTGGGGCTTCTTCTTCATGGTTGCTCCTTGCGCTGTCGTGTCGGGCGTGAGAAGGATGCTGACACGGGCACGGCGGGGAGCTCCCCTAAAGGGGCACCTTGAAACAGTGTTGTTATAGAAGTCACCGAAATACGCGTCTTTTGAGACATATAGGCAAAGAATACGCGATTAGATGCATATCTCTGCATGCAGGTGGTGCGCGTTCGCCCGGCGGCGCCCGCGCGCCCGCGAACGGCAGGGGAGGGACGGCGCGAAGGCCCGACGCGGGAGGCGAGGCCCCGCGGCCTACCGGTTCGCGTGACAGAGGACGCGGTTCCTCGGAAAGGGCGCCACGGTGGTGCGACAGCCGGGTGTGACGGCAAAAGTGCCAAGCCAAGGTGACGGCGGATCGACCGCTGATGGTGGGACAGAAGTGCCCGACCATTGGGACAGAAGTGTCCGGGTGTTGGGACAAAGCCCTGCACCACTCGTCGAGCCCCTGCCCCCGACGAGCACCTCTAAGCCCTCCCAAGCCGCCGGGGGCGCAGCCGGTCCGGGGTTTTGCATCAAAGGGGCGACCTCTCGGGCCGGGGCACGTATCGACAGATACGTGCCCCGGTGTCGAGCCGGAGCCCCCGTGATGCAAAACCCCGGACCCCATGAGGCGAGGCCCCCGCGGCCCCCACTGGTATGCCGCGGTGTTTTTGGGGAACCATCTGCACGGTGTGTGCAATACTTCACAGACCGTGCAATAGTGCACACACTGTGAAACAGACGGTTGGAGTGCCCTTGCCCAGAACCAGCCAGGCCAATGCCGCCGACCCGCGCTGCGTGCGGTCCCGCGAGCTCCTCAGGGAGGCCTTCGCCGCGGACCTCGCGGCCCAGGGCGACCTCTCGGCAGTGACGGTCACCTCCGTGAGCGACCGCGCCGGCCTCACCAGGCGCACCTTCTACGCCCACTACCGCGACATCGCCGACCTCGTGGCCGAGGTCGAGGACGAGACCCTCGCCGACGTCGTGCGGCTCGCCGAGGCCGTGGCCGCGAGCCACCTCGACCAGGTCTTCTCGGCCTGCGACGCCCTGGAGCCCGCGCCCGGGTCGGTGGAGCTGCTCTCGTACTTCAAGGAGCGGAGCGCCGTGCTCGTGCCCCTCATCGGCCCCGGGGGAGACCCGCGCTTCATGCAGCGCCTCAAGGCCGCGCTCCACGACGCCTTCGCGTCCCGGGCCCTCGAGGGGCTGGACGCCCGTACGCTCGGCGCCTTCTTCGACTACTACGTCACCTTCGCCGTGAGCGCGGAGTGCGGCGTGCTGGAGCGCTGGCTCCAGGGGGGCATGGGGGAGCCCGTGGGAACCATGGCGCGCCTCATGACCCTGCTCATGTTCGTGCGCCCCGGCGACCTGTACGACAACTCATACGACATGAACATCCCCATGTACGGCTTGGCCCTCATGGCATCTTTGGAGGACGCAGATGAGCGATAAGAACGCATCCACCGGCCGCTACGCCCTGAGGGAGGACGGCGCCGAGCTCGCCCCCTCCGTGCCGCTCGACCTCTCGGGCACCGGGCTCAGGCTGGGCATCGACGTCGGCTCCACCACCGTCAAGGTGGCCGTGCTCGACGCCGACGGCGAGCTGGTCTACGCCAACTACCAGCGCCACCACACCGACA
>ERZ808035.1539-NODE-1539-length-10818-cov-3.515315_pt1 | contig 10818 bp, 5 predicted proteins | sample MGYA00380189_ERZ808035 | MGnify/ENA primary metagenome ERZ808035 (study PRJEB31490, sample SAMN06133407) | mouse gut metagenome | isolation source: M5_1 | host: mice | place: China: Chengdu | collected 2015-05 ...
TCGGGGAGCCAGCCGGGCAGGGCGTCTGTGATCGTCGCCATATTGAGCCAGCTGGTATTATAGAACTGCGTGCCCGCTCCGGCCTTGCCCGTCAGGTAGTAGATGGTCTCCCCATCCCGGCCGGTGAAGTGGAGCGCCCGGTCCTCTGTTTGCAGCTGCTCCGCCGCCATGGCAAAGGGCTTGTTCAAGTCCAACTTTTCCCGCGTCATCGCCGTCTGACGGCTCTGAGAGAGCAGCCACTGGTAGGTGGCCTCCGGCTTGCGGCAGGAGTAGCCGTTGTCTCCATTGATGAGGGAAACAATATTGATATTCAATGCTTCTCCCCGGTCGAAGTACTCCCGCAGCGCACTGTTCTGGCTGTCCACGTCCAGCGTGCTGTCCAGCTCCAGCTCCGTCACATCGCAGCCTGCCAAATCGTGGTAGAGGTACTCCAGCTCGATCCAGGCGTTGCCGGAGCTGTAGTTCTCGTCGGCGTGGAGCACCAGGATGTTGTCATCCGAGATCAGGTAGAAGTAGTTATAGGGGTCGTGCCCCTCATAGACCGGCTCTCCACTAGCGTCGTAGTGGTAGTCCCAGGTGATCGTACCGTCCACGCGGGGATAGTGCATGGGCGCGGCGGCTTCGGTGGCAGGGTTTGCCGCCATATCCCGCTCAAAGGTGGTATCCATGTAGTAGTTCTGCCCCCACTGGTCCTCATAGAGGATGAGCCCCGCGAAGAAGTTGTCCCGGTTGCGGTTGGTCTCCAAAAGCTCCATCCCGCCCACAGACTGGCCCACGCCATAAACGTAGTCAGGGTCAACGTGGTAGGTCTCAATGATATTGTCCCACAGGTGCACCAGGGCCTGGTATTCCGCAGGGGTGCCGCCGTTATCGTCCACCCGCTCAGTGATCACCGGGACCAGCACGATCAGCCCGTCCAGCCCGTGCTGCTCCTTCACCTGCTCCTGGGCCCAGTCAGAGGCCAGCAGCGCTGGACTCCTGGTGGCCAATACGGAGATCAGGGGGTGGGTCCCTTTGGCTGTGGCGGGATTGTCCACCGTCACCATGGCGTAGCTCCCATCCTCATGGTAATCTTCCGGCAGGAACAGCGCGTAAGCCAGATGCTCGTCGGTATAGCTCCCGTCGATCATGCTGAAGCAGTTCTCCCAGACGAACGCCCCGCCATCAGAACCGTAGTCGCCCGCATCGTCCGTATAGTACCGGAAGCCCTTGATGTCGGGCATGGCAAATTTGACACTCTTCTTCCCCCCTCCGGACATGGTTCCGTAAGAGGTGCCGCTATCCGCCGGAATGGTCCCGGCAGCACAGGCAATGTCCTTCACCTGGGTGACCTTGGCGTTCAGGCAGTTGGGAAAGCCCATCTGGGTCGCCGCCCGCCAGTCGGTAAACAGCTCTACGATCACATAGCGTCCGCTGCCGCTGCCTCCGGCAGCCGAAACCGCCGGCTCGTCATTTACATAGACCGCGGTCACGTCACCCAGTTCACCGTCACCCTTGTATTCCAGCTCCATCATAGAGTAAACGGAGAGTTCATAGGTGTCCTCCGCCAGTTCTGCCCCTGTCATGTCGCAGTCGTACTCCACCGCCACCGCTTGGAGCTTGGGGCCATCCATATCAGCGAAAGCGATGGCAGTGACCGACTGGATAGTCCCCCCGTTCCCGATGCTCTCAACGGGCTTCGTCGTTTCTTCCACCGCACTCTCGCAGGCAGACAATCCCAGCAGCATACCGGCGGCCAGGGCAGCTAAAATACATCTCAGGCTTTTTTTCATAGCTTTTCCCTCCATGGTTCGTGGGGAAAGGCCCGCTCCCACACGCCCCAGAGTTCCTGTGTAGAAGCGGGGCCTCTCCCCTCGTTATTGCATCCCGTCCTTGTCCTTTGAGGGATCGGAAGGCAGCTCCGCCCCCAGCTCACGCGTGTCCAGCACAGCGATCTTCGCGCTCTTCCTCTCCTGCATGAACCGCCACACAAACACACCCGCCAGCACCGCCGCGCCCAGATAGGCGATGACATTGATCGCGATAAAGAGCGCTGTCACGGCGGAGGAATCCACCTCGCTGACCGCCACCGCCCGGTTCAGGGCCGCGGAGGCGTAGGCGTAGAGGATGTGCTTCACCGCCGTTTTCATGGCGCAGATGCCCTCGTCCGTTTCCTTGATGGTGTCACAGCGGAGGTAGGCGCTGCGGGCGTTCTGGCCGTAGCTGGTGGCCAGCAGCATATCCGTCCCCGCGCACAGGGCCCGCTCCGCGCCCATGATGGACGAGCCCGCCAGATCTGTGTTGATGATGCCCTTGAAGCCCCACTCCGTGCGGACGATGCCGTGCATCAGATTGAAGTTTCCGCCGTTCCACTGGGCGTTCATCAACATGAAGGAGGACATCATGCCGGTGAGCTTTCCCTGCTTGATGGCCAGCTCGAAGGGCCGCAGATAGATCTCCCGGGCCGTCTGCTCGTTCATGACGCAGTTCATGCCGTTGGAGCGGTTTGCCTCCAGCTCGTTGAAGGCGAAGTGCTTGGCATAGGTGTACACGCCGTTCTGGAACGCGCCGCCGGCCACCGCCGCCGCCGCCGCCATCCCGGTGATGTAGGGGTCCTCCGAGAAATATTCTCCCGTCCGGCCCTCGAAGGTGGTGCGATGGATGTTCATGCCGGGGGCATACCAGCCGTTGTTGCCGAAGGCGTTGCCCTCCATGCCCACCGCCAGGCCATACTCCTCCAGGAGCTCCACGTTCCAGGTGGCCGCCATGATGGGCTCGGAGCAGAAGCCGGTGGTGTCCTGCTCGATGTCCAGCGACGCCTTCAGGAAGTTGGAGAAGCCGGTGGGGCCGTCATAATCGGTGGCGGCCAGCTTCTCGATGGACTCCACGGCGATGGTGCCGTAGCCGCCCCGGCCGATCAGCTCCTCCATCTCGGCCACGCTCATCTGGCTGATCAGCGTCTCCCAGCGAGGGTCGTCATAGTCCACGCCCGTGACCGTCACCTCGCCGGTGTTCCGGTCCACCTGGCGCAGGGCGGTCCCGTCGGCGCCGGTGGTGTAGAGATCCGCCAGGACATACCGCTTCTCCTGCTCCACCGACGGATCAGTGAACTCAGACACATCCGCCAAGTGCCCGGCGTTGAAATTGGTATGGGTGTTGTTGCCGTAGTTGGCCGTCAGCGCCTGATACAGCGTGCTGCCGCTGTCCAGCTCCACGCTGCCGTTGATGGTCCCGCCCCGGGTATTGGCCTCCTTGGAAATAGTCTCGGCCGCATTGGCGAAGCCGTCCGCCCGGGAGAGCGTCTGATAGCCCGCCATGGCGTCGTTGCTGGCCACCCCGGTGTCGTTGTCCGCAGCCTCCAGAAGGTTCACCGCCGTCACCGCGTCGGTGCTGCGCTTGTTGTCCCCGGAGTACTCCACCCTGGTGATGGAGAAGCTCTTGCAGCGGGCAGCGTCGCCCTTGTGGCTGCTCCAGCAGTGGGCGCCGGAGGTCGCCGATGCTAAGTAGAAGGCGTACTCACCCCCGGCCAGCACATAGCAGCCTGCTCCACTGTTAGCCGACGAGTCGTAGGAGGCCAGATCTTCCTCTTTCACAGTGAGCGTGACGGTCTGTTCTCCGCCGGGGTCCAAGACCTCAGTCTTGGCAAAACCGATGAGCTCTACCTGGGGGACTTCCACACCGCCGTTGGTGTAGGGCTTCTGGACGTACAGCTCGATCACGTCCTTGCCCGCCACGGCGCCGGTGTTGGAGGCTGTGATCGTAAAGGCGATCTCTCCGCCGCTCTGGACGGCGTCCGTGATCTTTTCGTCAAATGTGGTGTAGGAGAGGCCGTAGCCGAAGGGGTAGGCCACCACGCCCGCGTAGCCCGTGCCATACTCGTTGGATACATCCGTCCAGTAGCCCTCGGCGTCGGCGGTCTCATACCACCGGTAGCCCACGTAGATGCCCTCGCTGTAGTTGCTGTAGGAACCGATCTGCTTCCCCTCACTGTCCACGTAGAGGGCCTCGGTGCTGTCCGCTGTGTAGTAAGTGGACGAGGTCTCCTGCTCATACATCCAGGTGTCCACCAGCCGGCCGGAGGGGTTGGCGCTGCCGGCGAGAATATCCGCCACACCGTAGGCCCCGTAAAGGCCGGTGCCGCCGATCCACAAAATGGCGTCGGCGTGTTCGATGACAGGCCCCAGCTCCATCACATAGGAGCTGTTGATGAGCGCGATCACCTGGAAGCCTTCGCTGTCCAGGCGCTCCAGCAGCGTTTTCTCGTTCTCGCCCAGTTCCAGGGAGTTGACATCCCCCCGGTCGCCGTCCGAGCCCTCGCCGCCGTTGGTGCCGAAGGTGACGATGGCGCAGGGGGAGTACTCCTTGGCCGCGGTAAACGGAACGGTATTCTCATAGGTATCCAGGGTCAGCTCATACTGTCCGGCCACGCCGTTTTCCACGGCGGCCCCTGTCTGATAACCCAGCTCAGAGCTCTCCAGCAGGGCCCACAGCTCCGGATTCACCTGGAGCCCCACGCTTTCCAGGGCGGTCTTCAGATCCACTCCCTCCGCATTGTTGGAGCTGGAACCGGAGCCGCCCTTATAGAGGTGGGCGGAAAGGATTCCGTAAACATTGACCTCTTTCACGTCCTCCAGAGGCAGGAGCCCGCCCTCATTTTTCAGCAGGACCGCCCCCTCCTCTTCCAGCCGGATATTCACGTCCTTGGAGTTTTCCAGCGCCAGAGTCACATAATCCCCGGAAGCCGTGGCGGACGCGCCCAGGGCGTTGTTCACCACCTGGGAGTAGCTGGGGTACAAAATGTCCGCAACGATCCCCAGGGCCAGCAGTATGGCGATGGCGGGCAGGAGGAGATAGTACCGCTTTTTCCCCTTTGGTTTGTTTTTGTTGCCACCCATGGCTCGCTTCCTCCTTCATAAAAAGAGGAAGCCGGGTAAACGAGCACTCGTAACCCGGCTTTCTCCGTGTTCAGGCCCCTTATTGCCAGTCCAAGATTTTTTTGCTCAGACCACCGGGAAGTCGATGTCGGTCACGGAAGTGATCTCCGTCCCATCCACGTGGAAGGTGGCGCCGCCGAACACGGTGGAGGCCAGGTAGGAGGGGACGATCTTGTTCTTGAAGCTGTTGGCCGCTTCGCAGTCATCAGCGTCATCGCTGGTGATGGTCACAGGGGCGCTGGGGATGTAGTCGGCAAAGTCGGAGCCGTCAGACAGGCGGGTGAAGCCGCCGTCCAGAGTGACCTCCACACGGTCAGGGGCAGCCAGCTTGTAGCCGTCGTCCACTTCCTCACAAGAGCCGGTGAACTTATAAGTAAAATCGCCCTCGCCGTCATAGACATCGCCAGCGCCCACGATGTGGGCGGTGGTATACAGGGCATAGTCGGTGCCGTCCACTTCCAGCTTGATGGTCCAGGAGCAGCCCACACCGTCACAGGTGCCGTCGTCGCCCAGGGCCAGCTTCTTGTTGCCCCAGCTCTGGATGTTCAGCATACCCACACCGGCGGTGTCGCCGAAGGCGTTGATGTTGGTAAAGGAATAATCCCAGCTCTCAAAGTTGTCGGTGGTAACGGTGTAGACGCCGCCGGCCTCCTGTTGTTCCTGGGCGGGCCGGGTCTCCCCCACCTTGTCGCCCTCGCCCTCAGGGGCGGTGGAGGCAGGCGCCTGAGACTCCTTGCCGCCGGTGCTGCCGCAGCCGGTCAGGGTGCCGCACATCGCTGCCACGAGCAGCAGTGCCAGCAGGGACGATACAAGATTACGCTTTTTCATTTCACAGTCTCCTTCCGATCATTTGGGTTTTGGTCGAGCTCTGCAGTCAGGATACGCTTTTCCGCCATTTTCTCAATAGGAACTTCGTAAGTGCTTGCGTAAAACGCTTAAATGTGGCGGCCATTCCCCTACCGGCGCTGATCCATCAGCCAATCAAAGAGCGCGTCAATGGAGTACGAGTATTTGAAGCTCTGCATATGCTCCGCCACGCCGTCGCCAGACGAGGTCAGTTGGGGAAAGCCCAGAAGGTTTTGGCCGCAGCCCCGGGACAGGACCTGGCGCACCGCCGCTTCCAACTCGTCGCCGCCCTTGTGGTCCAGGTCATAGAGCTTACCATAGTCCTTTCCGGCAGCAGCCAGCGCGGCCTCCACGTCATCCTGGCCGCAGGGGGCCTTCTCATCCATGCGAGAGGCGATGTATACGAATTTCTGGTTCAGGAACGTCCCCCTGTCCAAGATCTCATTATACTGGGCATCCCCCACCTCGTCGCCGGGCTGGCAGCCTACATAGACGGTGGCAGCGAACATATCCGGGTAAGCGTCGTTGAGGGCGAAGTCCGTGATCCCGCCCATCGACTGGCCCGTAAGATACAGCCGGTCCCTGTCGATGCCGTACTCCTCCGCCACCCGCTGGATGACGGGCACGATCTGGGCCCCCTCCGAACCCTCCATATTGACGCTGGAGGAGGTCTCCGTAAAGGAAAATACCAGGAAGAAGCAGGGGTGCTCCCGCATTTTTTCCTCGGTGGCCCAGTTGACGGGGCACTGGGCCTTGACCACCTTATCCACCGACTTCCCCACATAGGAAGCGTCCGGGATGTAGGCGACCAGGGGCAGCGCGTCCCCTTCCCTGTAGGCAGCGGGGACGTACACGCCATAGTTCAGCTGGGCGTCTGCCCCAGTTTCGTCGATGTAATCATAGACGGAGTAGGCCCACTCCCCCTGTGAAGATCCATTGTCATTGGGTGCCACCCGGAGCTTGAGGGCGGGCAGCACGCCCATGTCGCCGTTGTAGGCCAGGCCGTCCACGCTCTCCACGGTGGTCTCATCCACCACTACGTTGTTGGAGGACCCCGGATCGCTGGAGACGGAGCCCATCTTGTTCACCACGGCGGTGTAGCCGCTCTGGGCCCCGGCGGAGCGGAGCAGGTAGCAGCAGGCGGCCTGCCCGTCTGCTGAGGAGCTCTGAGTGGAGGCGCGCACCCCCTGGCTGGCGGCGTAGTCCGTGTAAGAACGCACCCGGGAGGCCCCCTTGGAGGAATAGCCGTAGTCCTTGTTTTGTACCTCGGTGCAGGACAGGAGGAACACCTTGTCGCTGGTGTCGTTTTGATCCTGCTGGTAGGGCGCGTCGGCGGCGTAGCCCGTGGTGTGGTTGTCCACCGCTACCCGCTGGATCAAAGTGCGTTCAAAATCGGAGAAGGCCCCGTTGAGAAACTCCCCGTTGAGGAAAGCCCGAACCGTACTGGCCTCCCAGTCATTGACGGGGATCTCGGTCCCGGGGATGACTACCGAGCCGTTTTCGGCGTACTCATAGAGGGCCTGGAAGGGCTGGGCATCCAGACTGTACTGGGAGGCCAGCAGGACAGTCCCCTCTGCCCCGTCATAGGTCAGGACGGTCCAGGCAATGGGATCATACCGATACCAATACACTGTCTCCAGCGTGAGACCGTTGTCGTCAATGTAGGAGCCGTCCTCTGCGGCTGCCAGCTTCGCATAGTAGGGCCGGTAGGCCAGCAGATAGATCCCCCGGTATTTCTCCCCGTCCACCGTCACATCCCGATAAAAAGCGTAGTCGGCCTGCTCACCGTCATCATAATATCGGCAATTGGTCCAGTCTCCGGCGGACGCCGCCGTGGGCAGGGCACCCGTCTTCTCCTCCAGCGCGGCCAGCGTCCCCTCCTCTGTCACCATCGTCTGGGGATAGCTGCCAAAGTAGACCGTATCGCCCGTGGTATAGCCGCCGCTGCCATCCTCGTCTGACACATAGAAGCCGTAGGTTTCCACCGCCTCCTGGACAGTCATACCGCTCATATCCGGGAAGCTGCCGTCATCTTCGACCGGTTCCACCTCGGCGGGGGTGCTGACCGCAGTCTCCGGGGGGTCGCTGAGCGTCTCCGACTCGGGCACTTCCTCATTCGTCCCGTTGCAGGCGGACAGGCACAGGGCCGCCAGAAGCACCCAGGCCAGGGTACCGGAAAGCAATCTCTTTTTCATGGTTTTCATGGCTGTCGCTCCTCCTCTAAAAACAAATTTTTGCTGATAAGGAGTATAAAAAAATTCGCATTGGAATCCAATGCGAATTTCCTAAACGACGATATTATTTCCTAAGTGCTTTTATGGAATGTAGCAATCCAGGCAGAACAGCTCACCGCTCACATACAGCTTGACGTTTCCGGAATATTTCTCCGCTATGCTGGCCATGCTCCTTGTCCCATAGCCGTGGAACGGCCCCTCCTTATGGGTCTGGGGGATGTCCCGTTCAAACTTTGGCTGGATAGCAAAGGTGTTCTCCACATGGATGACTACTCCGCATACTTCCCGCCGCAGGCACAGGCTGATGATCCGGCCCTCCGGGTCGGCGATCTCCTCCGCGGCCTCAATAGCGTTATCCAGCGCGTTGCCGAAGAACACATAGATATCCACATCGCTCATGCGCTCCAGCGCGGAGCCGTCCGCTATGGCGGAGAATTGAATGGACTTGGCCTTGCACTGCCGGGCCTTTTCCGTTAAAACAATGTCCAGTGCGCTGTTTCCTGTGTGGTAGCCGGTGTCCACGCTGTCTACGTACTTCTCCATCTCCCTCAGCCCGTCCTGGATCATGCCGCCCTTGCCCGACGTGCGGATGGCCTCCTTGATGACGGAGATCTGGCCGCGCAGGTCATGGGCGTTGATATTCACCATGTTGACGCTCTCCTTGGCCACCTCATACTGCTGGCGCTGCTGCTGCATCATATACTCCTGCTTTTCATATTCAAATTGCAGCTTGGTCCATTTGATGAGGTAAAACAGCACGATCAGTCCCAGCAGGCCCAGCAGCAGTCGGGCGGCCAGCATGAACAAAAAGAGCTGCGAGGCCTGGGCGCTGTTTTGGGGCGTTTCCACTCCGCCCAGGATCATATTGATCGCGGAAATGCACACGGCAATCAGGATGACCCTTCGGGTCAACGGGTCCTCACCCCGGTCCTCATAGTCCCGGATGAACAGGCGATAGCACAGGCCGTAGACCAGAAGGTATACAGTAAGGAAGGCTATCAGATGGATCGGCCTGGTAAAATGCTGTACCGTGAAAGAGCCCTGGTCTGATCCCCAGAGCAACAGCGAAAGGATATTGTCAGCGATGCTCTGCATGGAAAAAGCCACACTGCTGACAAAGACTACCGTGGAAACGTTAGTCTTGAATACCAGGGCTACTGTGACCCCGCACAGCGTGATAGAGAGCACTTCATAGACCACCGTCAGGAGATAGCTTATCCAAAAGAGCATCGGGTTAAAGTCGCCGGGCACTCCCTCCATCAGCCTGCCCTTGCCCAAGACATAGCAACAGATCGCACCGACCGCAGCCACCAGGCACAGCAGCAGCCGCGCCCACCACCATTTTCTCGGACGCAGCCGCTTCCAAAACAGCCCCGCCGCCGTCACCAGCTCCAGGAAAAACATCAGCCGGTTCAGCACCTTGACCGCAAACAGCATTGTTATCCCACTCCTCCGGAGCCCACATAGGTCGTAAACTCATCCACAAAGGTTTTTCGCTTCCGGAGGCTTGTCTGTAACTTGGTCCCGTCCGTCAGCGTGGCATACAGCGTGTCGATCTTGACTACATATTTCAGATTCACCAGGTAGCAGGAGTTGCACAGGGAAAAGCCATAATCGTGAAGTTCCTGCTCCAGCACCGACAATGTTCCGCTGACTTCCACCCTGGTCCCGTCGGTCTTGTGGATGCACAGCTGGTGCCCGCGCACCTCTACATAGAGGATGTCATGGGCGCTGATGCAATTCCGCTCCGACTTCCCGCAGGCCAGGATCTTTTTGTCCTGGCGCTTCTCCATGATGGCGATGGCCCTGGCCATCTTCACGGCAAAATTTTTGTAGGAAAACGGTTTGACTAAAAAATCCAGCGCCCCGACTTCGTACCCGTTTACCGCAAACTGGGCCAGGTTCGTGACAAAGATGATGGTCACCACAGAGTCGATCTCCCGCAGCCGGCGGGCTCCCTCCATTCCGTTCATGCCGGGCAGGTCGATGTCCATCATCACCAGATCAAAATAGTCCCGCCGATAGTCCAGCACCTTTTCCACCCGGGAATAGACGGAAATGTCGAACAGGATACCGGCTCCCTCTCCATATCGCACGAACATACCCTTTAAATTTTCCGCACTGGCAGGTTCATTCTCTACAATCGCCACCTTGTAGATATTGTTCATATGTTTCCCTCCCCCTTGAGAGCGTAAACAAACGACCGCCGCGGCAATATAAATTTGCTATTTATTATAGCAAACTTAGACATATCCCGCAAGGGCGAACTTTCTCCTTCTGTCCATATCATCCAAAGATCATGCCCTGCGTTTTCGCAGCAAACCGGGAGCATACCATGCGATGGGCTGGACATCCAACATCCGCACTGCATGACCTCCAGCGTCAGAAGCTCCAGCTGCTTCCGATCATCATAGACACGCCCCACTCCTCATCATGGTAGCAAATCATCTCCTCATTTCCCAGGCACCACGGACAACGTTCCACCTTACTTCCCCTCCCTATTGATTCATTATTGCAGATTGCGCCAGCGTATACAAACCTCACGCGAGCGAAGCTCTGCACCACAAAGGATGAAAAGGGGCGGACAGCGTGGTAGAATGAGGGAACACGGCACCAGACCGATTCTCTTTGCCGCTAAAAGCGCGATCTGCAAACTGGTACTATGCTCTCGCTGAACCACAAATTGTTCTGCCTGATTTTAGGCCAGGGGTGCATAGAAAAGTGTGCTATTTGAGGGGCACACCGCGATCCACACAGCCCACCGCCACCGTCCCGCCCAGCAGATCGTCCTGGTCGGTGATATCCCGCAGGGTCTTTTCCATCAG
>ERZ808035.1541-NODE-1541-length-10778-cov-4.440333_pt1 | contig 10778 bp, 8 predicted proteins | sample MGYA00380189_ERZ808035 | MGnify/ENA primary metagenome ERZ808035 (study PRJEB31490, sample SAMN06133407) | mouse gut metagenome | isolation source: M5_1 | host: mice | place: China: Chengdu | collected 2015-05 ...
GTGACAGCAAGTAGTAAGCATATTGCACTCTCAAAGGAAGCAGCAAAAGAGGGCATAGTGCTTTTAAAAAATGATGGGGATTTACTGCCGCTTGCAAAGGGCAGCAAGGTTGCTTTATTTGGCAAGGCAAGTTTTGACTATGTGCGCGGAGGCGGAGGAAGTGGAGAAGTGACCGTTTCCTATGCAAGGAATTTATATGAGGGGCTATCCCTTTTAAAAGACAAGATAAATATTTTTGAGGAGTTGGCTGCATATTATCGGGATGATGTAAAAAGGCAATACCAACAGGGACGTGTGCCAGGTATGACGATTGAGCCCGAAGTTCCAATGGAATTATTAAAGAAGGCGAGTGCATACACAGACACGGCGGTTATTACTATTTGTCGCTTTTCCGGTGAGGGTTGGGATAGAAAGAGCATTGTGGATACCGAAAACAAAAATCTTTGTATTACTGAGGATGCAATGGCAAAACAATCCGCAGAAATTTTTGAGGATGGGGATTTTTGTCTAACGCACGCGGAGCGGGCAATGGTTGACACGGTGACTGCAAATTTTCCAAAAGTGATTGTTGTTATGAATGTTGGCGGTATGGTGGATTCTTGCTGGTTTCATGACAATGCAAAAATTCAGTCGGTGTTGATGGCATGGCAAGGCGGTATTGAAGGAGGACTTGCCACCGCAGAGCTTTTGGTGGGTGAAGGCAATCCAAGTGGAAAATTGGTGGATACCTTTGCGCGCACGTTAGAGGACTACCCATCCACAGACAATTTCCATGCGTCGGAGCGTTTTGTGGATTACACAGAGGATATTTATGTGGGATATCGCTATTTTGAAACCATTCCTGATGCGGACAAAAAAGTGAATTATCCATTTGGTTTTGGGTTATCCTACACGGATTTTACACTGACAGCAGGGGCAGCGTATGAAGAAAGCGGTAAGATTTATGTGCCAGTTGTTGTCACAAACGTTGGAAAAAGAGCAGGAAAAGAAGTTGTGCAGGCGTATTTCGGCGCACCACAGGGACTGCTTGGAAAACCGACAAAACAGCTTGCGGCATTTCAAAAGACTAGACTTTTGCAGACTGGGGAGAGTCAGAGCATTGTGTTGTCATGGAATGTGAATGATATGGCCTCCTATGATGACCTTGGAAAAATCAAGGCATCTGCGTATGTTCTGGAAAAAGGGATGTACCGATTCTTTGTTGGCGTATCTGTGCGTGATGTTGTGGAACTGGCGTATCAGTATGAAGTGCAAGAAGATATTATCACGCAACAGTTGTCCAGAAAATGTGCGCCTGCAAGTCTGAAAAAGCGGATGCTTGCCAATGGAAGTTATGAAGAGTTGCCGCTTTTGGAACCTGTCGAGACGGATGCAAACGCACTGACCCCACTTACAGTTGAGGAGACAGATGGATTTTCGCCTGCGGCGCGTGCTGGAAAACGTTATCATCTGTGGACAAATACTGCTGCACAGCAACATCACTTCTTAAAAGAAGTGGCAGAGGGGACAATTACTCTGGATGAATTTATAGCACAACTGTCTGATGAGCAGCTTGCACATTTGCTGGGTGGACAACCAAACACAGGCGTTGCAAATACATTTGGCTGGGGAAATCTGCCTGATTATGGGATTCCGAATATTATGACTGCGGATGGTCCGGCTGGTTTGCGCATTGCGCCAGAGTGCAGTGTGTATACGACGGCATGGCCCTGTGCGACACAGCTTGCATGTTCTTGGAATGAGGAGTTGGTAGAACAAGTCGGAGAAGCTGGCGGTGCAGAGGTTAAAGAGAACAATATTGCAATGTGGCTTACCCCTGCTGTCAATATCCATCGCAGTCCGCTTTGTGGTCGGAATTTTGAGTATTATTCGGAAGACCCATTTCTTACAGGAAAGCTTGCAGCGGCAATGGTTCGTGGCATTCAGAGCAATCATGTCGGTGCGACAGTGAAACATTTTGCCCTCAACAATAAAGAAACAAATCGCAAAAACAGCGATTCACGAGCATCTGAGCGCGCTGTCAGAGAAATTTATCTAAAAGCCTTTGAGATTATTGTAAAAGAAGCAAAGCCATGGGCGATTATGTCTTCTTATAACATTGTAAATGGCTATCGGGCTTCTGAGAATCGAGAATTGTTAGAGGATATCTTGCGTGGTGAGTGGGAATTTGACGGTGTGGTGACAACCGACTGGTGGACAAACGGTGAGCACTATAAGGAAGTCAAGGCAGGAAATGATATCAAAATGGCGACAGGTTTTCCAGAACGGTTACAAGAGGCATTAGACAAAGGTGTACTTACACGCGCGGACATGGAAATCTGTGTGCGGCGCGTGCTGAAACTGATATTAAAGGTTGATTGAGTGTGTTGGAGGTAGTATAATGGAAGATGATTATAATCCAAGCGAGAAAGCGGTCAAGATTGTAGAGAAAATCAAAGAGATGACAGGCATTCCGGCTATTTTTATTGAAAGGAAGCCAAATACAGTGCAGCCATCTCTAACAGATAGCAAGTTTGGTGGACTGCCTTATTGGGATATGGAGAAAGAATATCCAACAGATAGTAAGGGCGAAAGGATGATGCTGCTCGCACAGATTAATTTTTCAGACTTGTGTGCGTTTGACACAGAACTGCCAAAAGAGGGAATGCTACAGTTTTTTATTACAGTGGATGATGATGTGTTTGGTATGGACTTTGATGATCCAGTCTCGCAGAAAGATTTTCGTGTGGTGTTCCATGATACTGTAAGACAAGATGTCACAGAGGAACAGGTGCAGGCATTGGATATTGTGAGGGCAGAGGAAGTGGATGACTATGGCACACCGATTTTTCGTCAGGCAGCGCTTTCATTCCGTGCAGGAATAGATTCTATGAGTTCTGATATAGAAGATTTTCCAACAGTGTTTGTGCAGGCAGTGAAAGCGGTGACAGGCGAGGAGATTGACGAAGAAAACTGGTATGAATATTTTGGGGAAGATACAGATGATGGCTGCTATCTGAGTGAGGAATTGTCTGGATTGGGCCACAAGATGCTTGGATATCCAGGATTTATCCAGTTTGATCCGAGAGAAGATAAAGAAGATAGGAAATACTATGACACACTTTTGCTTCAGATTGATTCTGATATGGGTGAAGATGGAGAGGATTATGTGCTGTGGGGAGACTGCGGCGTCGCCAATCTATTTATCAATAAGGAAGCGCTAATAAAACGGGATTTTAGCAATATATTGTACAATTGGGATTGTTCTTGATAGGTCAGCCTGTGGTTTTGCAGATTTATGTAAAGCCACAGGCTGATGCTATAATACACATCCACGCTAGATTTCGTATTCATTTATATTGATTTGGTGTGAATTGCAGCAAGTGCATGGTGTGGGTGTGAAAAGTAATGGGTGATAACTTTTGCAGTACGAATTTTGTTTTGGAGTTTACGGGGACTGATTTTTTTGATATGATAGAGAAGCAGTAAACAATGTAGATGAAGTAATAATTTTTTGAGAAATAAGATTCCAAAAAACTATGAAAAGAAAAGGAGAAATAATGACTGTCAATTTTTATGAAGATATAGATGACAAGTTATTAAAATTTGCAGTAATTGTTGCAGTAAAAGATGGAAAATACATATTCTGCAAACATAAGTTTAGAGATACATTGGAAATTCCAGGCGGACACAGGGAACATGAGGAAATGATATTGGATACAGCAAAGCGGGAACTGTACGAGGAGACAGGGGCGATTGATTTTAATATACAGCCAGTCTGTGTGTATTCTGTGATAGCAGAGGATAATTTTGACGGGGAAGAAACTTTTGGAATGCTATATTTTGCAACGGTGAAACAGTTAGAACCCAAATTGCATAATGAGATTGAGAAAATTGTGATTACACATCAAATGCCTTCAGCGTGGACCTATCCAGACATTCAGCCTAAATTGTTTGAGGAGGCGCGGCGCAGAGGATTTTGCTAGAGAAAAGAAAATAAATGGGGAGAAGGGATATGATATGAAACAAAAACTGGACAGAACACTTGGAATGTATTCCGCATTGATGATCAGTATTGGAACAATGATTGGATCTGCCATTTTTGTTCTGGCGGGAACCAGTTATGCAACAGCAGGACCAGGGGCATCGCTCGCTATTTTTCTCGCGGGTATTGCAGCGGTGTTTACAGGGTTGTCTTTTGCAGAACTTGTCACAGTCATACCAAAAGCAGGCGGCGGTTATGTCTATGTGAAAGAGGCGACAGGAAACAATATTGTTGGATTTATCTGTGGATGGGGATTTTGGCTTGGCTATGCAATGTCCTGCGGATTGTTTGCACTTGGATTTGGCAATTTTATTAATTATATCTTTCCGTTTATTCCGCAGATGGCAGCAGCATATTTGCTTGTGATATATGTTATGTTCACGAATATTAAAGGTACAAAAAGTTCTGGGGCATTACAGAATGTAATTACTACATTGTTGGTTGCCTTGCTTGCACTTTATGTTGTGATTGGGATTTTCCATATTGATATGCAGAATCAAACACCCTATATGCCACAGGGAATGCCTGGTGTTTTTAATGCGATGGGATTTTTGTATATGACCTATATTGGTTATGGGTTGATTACGACTGCGAGCGAGGAGGTTATTGAACCGGAAAAGACAATTCCAAAAGCGATTTTAATTTCTATTGCGGCAGTAATAGTGATAAAGACTTCTGTTTTCTTTATTGGCTGTGGAATTCTGCCATGGCAGCAGCTTGTGCCAGAAGTTACCAGCACACCTATGATTGATACTGCGGTAAAAATCGGCGGAGTAGTGGGGGGATACCTGTTTGCTTTTGCTGGAATATTGGCGACGCTTTCCTCGATTAATACAGCAGTGATGGCGTCCTCACGAACCTCATTTGCAATGGCGAGAGACCAGCGTCTGCCAAGTTTGTTTAAGGCAATTAACAGAACGACAAAAACACCTGTTTTTTCGATTGTGGTGTCTTCCATCATTGTCTTTATAGCAGTGTCGATTAGAGATTTGGAACATATTTCAACAGTGACAAGTATTTTTTCGCTGACAGGCTACAGTTTAGTCAATGTGGCGCTTATTATTTTTCGACAGAAAAAGCCAGAGCTTGAGCGGAAATTCCGTGTGCCATTCTATCCGATCACGCCGTTACTTGGAATTGGAATGAATTTATTTTTGATTTTTAATCTGGCGATTTCAGACCGTCCAGCGCTGATTATTGCTGTTTCTGTAATTGGGGTTGGCATTTTATATTATTATTTTGTTATGCCAAAACTAAAATATGCTTCCAAGGGTATCTCAATTGTTGATGTGCCAGAAATTAAGGAGCAGAAAAAAGAAAATAGAAAGAATGAGATTATTATTCCAGTATCCAATCCAAAAACAGCAGATGGACTTTTAAATTTTGGCAGGAAGATTGCATTGGCGGAGGAATCCACGACAGTAGTTCCAATAAAAGTCAATGTTTTTCCAGATAATTTGCTCACAATTGCAGACTATGATGTTATGATGCAGTCAATGGGAGTTCAAGACAGTGTGGTTCAAAAGTTAAAAGAGTATGAGTCGGAACCGTATATGCGCCCTGTGCTGATTAATTCCAGAGATGCGTTCCATGCTATTATGTCGGTCGTCAAGAAAGAAAAAAATCCGCTTGTAATTATGGGGTGGCATGGTTCTGGTTTAGTAAAATATATGCATGGAAATATTACCTATCGGATGTTGCAGGAGGCGCCAGCAGATGTTGGCGTGTTGCGTATGCATGGACAGGAGCAAACTTTTCAAAATATTTTATTTCCTTATGGTGGTGGAAGGTATTCTAAGATGACAGCAAAGGTGGTTAACCGAATTGCGAATGCTTACAATGCAAATATTACGCTTTTAAATGTGGTGGATCATGAGGAGGATGTGGAGAGCACAAAAGCGTATCTTGATAAATCAGCGGCCAAATTTGACCAACCCGCAGAGATTATGGTTTGTAGCGGTGATTTGATTGAACGAGTGGTAGAATTTTCTGACAAATATGATCTGATTATTATGGGAGCTTCGCTTGACTGGGGAATCCAAGAAGTGGTGACTGGATTCCGCACAGATAAAATTATGGAGCAGGCAGCATGTTCTGTGCTGATTATTAAGAGTTATGATATTTTTTTACAGCGAACAAAAGTAAGGGGTTTTATCCATAAGACAAGAAAGGCAATCCATCAATAATGACATACAAGAAAACAGATGTGAAGTGCTATTTCAATACTTTGCATCTGTTTTTATGTGGGTTTTTAATTTTTTGTTCTGTCTTCTGGCGGATAAAATACCAGCAAGTCTTGTATCTCGCAGTCTAGGGCGGTGCAAAGTTTGCACAGAACAGATACATCTAGCCGCGTAACAGTATTTGTACAATAATTATCAATTTGTTTCCAATTCATCTCAGCTTTGTGGGATAACTTATTTTTGTTTAATCCCCGTTCTTTGAGTAAATCATTTAATTTTATTTCCAAATGTCCAAATTCCTTATCCAAAACAGTTCTCCTAAATAATGGTTTATGAAACGGTGCAAATCTGCGTCTGCACTGTTTCTGGTATTACTTTCTTCGCCTTTATTCTAACAAATTTCTTGTTGAATAACAACTAAAAATCGCACGCAGAGCGGTCACTTTTGTCGAGATGTGTCGAGATGTGTAAATCGATTTATCTTGTTTTAGGGCGAAAAAGTTGATATAGTGTAGTAAGAAACGATTATTAGTAGTATATTGTTACCTATACAAACTTGTATTCTGAAAAGGAGCTAAAAATGAAATTAAATTACTTTAAGGATAAGCTATTTGACTTGCTTAATGAGGCAGAGGATATGAGGATCAAGGATATCACTACAATTGACAGAGAAGATAAGTTTATGGTGGAGATATTAGATGGCAGTATCTTTGAGGTAAAATGCCGCAAGTTGAAACCGGCAGGAAATACAGATGAAGTGATAAAACGGATTGTAAGGATTTGTTGGAAATTTAATGATCATTAAAGATAGGAATTTTTGAAAAGGATACATATAATTTGGATAATTTCGCATAATAAAAAGAAAATTGGAAAATAAAATGGAGGATATATGGAAAAGGACTACAGTAAGTTATGGACTTTGTTTAAATCTATGTTTGTCCTGAGCGCCTGCACTTTTGGAGGTGGATTTGTCATTGTCTCTCTGATGAAAAAAAGGTATGTGGAGGAGCTTAAATGGCTTGAGGAGGACGAAATGCTAGATGTGACTGCAATTACGCAGTCTGCTCCAGGGCCACTTCCGGTGAATGCATCCGTTATTATTGGATATCGAATGGCTGGCATTATTGGTTCTTTGACAGCGATTTTAGGAACGATACTGCCGCCAATAATCATTATCTCAATTATTTCGCTATTTTATGATCAGTTTCGCACGAATCCCTATATTGCCACAGCGCTTCAGGTAATGCGCGCAGGTGTTGCGGCGGTTATTTTTGATGTCGTAATCAATCTGGCTGGAAATGTAATAAAAACAAAGCGAATTTTGTATATTGTGATGATGGTGGTGGCATTTGTGGCGACCTATTTATTTGATGTCAGTGCCATGCTCATTATCTTTGTCTGCCTTGGAATTGGTCTTGTTGATTTATATGTCACGTTCAATAACAAAAAGAAGGGAAAGGTGTCATAAATGCTGCTGTTAAAATTGTTTTTTGCCTTTATCCAGGTTGGAATGTTTAGCGTAGGTGGAGGATATGCGGCGATTCCACTGATTCAGGAACAAATTGTGAACATTCATCATCTGATGACTATGGAGGAATTTTCAGATTTGATTACAGTGGCGGAGATGACCCCAGGACCCATTTCTATCAATTCTGCGACCTTTGTGGGGATGCGTATTGCGGGGATTCCAGGTGTGCTGCTCTGTAGTATAGGCTGTATTATTCCATCGTTTGTTATCTGTTTGACGCTGGCGCATTTTTATTATAAGTATCGCACAGTGAGCGGTGTTCAAGTGGTACTTGGCTCTTTAAGACCTGCAGTTGTAGCGCTGATTGCTTCTGCTGGTGCCTCCATTTTGATGTTGGGGCTGTTTCAGGCAGAACTGGAAGCGGTGGTACTTGGAAATCTTAGATATGTTGAGTTGATGATTTTTGTTGTGGCACTATTTTTACTTAGAAAGTTTAAACTAAATGCCATCACAATTATTTTGGGAAGTGGTGTAGTTGGAACAATTGTATATACCTTGATGGGAGCAGCTGCGTGACGGTGAAAAGTAATCCATCACGCATATTTTTTTTGCAAAAATGCCATACTAAATTTTAGAGCAGATAATCAATACAAGAAAGAGGAGAGGAACAGCTATGGCAGTCAGTATTAAAGAGTTCTTTCAGCAGAAGGGCTATTATGAAATCCGCTTGGAGAGTATTGGCGGGTTGGGTGCAAATTTGTGCGGAAAAATGGTGGGAGAACTTGCAGTAAAATATTTAAATCTCAACAGTGCAGGATTTTCTAGCTATGGTTCTGAAAAAACAGGGACACCAGTGAAAGGATATATTCGTTTTTGCCTTCCGGAAAACGAAATTCGAGTGCATTCGCCAGTGGTTAATCCAGACTTGCTTGTTATTTTTCATCAGGCATTAATGCGTGACAAAAAGACATGGACAGGATGTGGTATGCAGACGCGAGTTATTATTGCGCTGGATCGCGGGCAGGAGAAAATGATGGGAAATTTGCCGGATACAATCAGGGAGTGTTATGTGGTTGATGCAAGACAGATTGCGATGGAGACAAAATCAAGAATGAATGTGGTTATGTTGGGAGCAATGGCAAAAGTGATGGGATTTATCGAATTGGATCGCGCCAGACAGATTTGCAGGGATAGTCTTGGCAGAAAGTATCCGGCGGCACTTGAGGGCAACTTAAAGGGGCTTGAACAAGGCTATGAGCAGGTGCGTCAATTATCAAAGGCAGAGATTGCTATTTTTAAGAGCAGAGTCAATCAGGAAAATAATTCCAATATGTCTAATAAAGGGCAGGAGTGGGGATATGTGACAGCGCCAATTGGCGGTGTAAACCCGCGGTTTGGCAGTACTGTGACAGCGGATTTATCCCCTTCCAGGCAGGGGTATCTTCCAGTCTTTATCAAGGAGCGCTGCATCAATTGTGGTCTGTGCGATTCCACTTGTCCAGATATGGTGTTTCAGTTTGCTGAGGGAGAATTTAAGGACAGAACAATGATGGTGAATCGAGGACTTGATTATTATCACTGCAAGGGTTGTATGCGCTGTGTGGATGTGTGTCCGACCAACGCTTTGGTGCGAGGCGTCGAGGCAGAACATGCAGATAAACAGTATTTCCTGCCGAATCAGGATATGCTACGCGCACCGGATTATTATATAAAAACTGGACCTGATGGATATATTACCTCAGAATCTTATCTGACTGAAAAAAGGATAGAAGGGGGCGAGGTCTAATGGAAAAGCAAGTAATTGAGTACGCAGGCGGAAATGAGATTGCAGCGATTGCAATCAAACAGATTGGATATGACTTGATGGGATACTATCCAATTACGCCTTCCACCCAGATTGCAGAAAACCTTGACGATATGCGTGCCAGAGGCGAGACAGATTTAATTATGATTGCCGCGGAAGGAGAGCACAGTGCTGCAGGTATTTGCTATGGTGCTTCAGTCGGTGGCGGCAGGGTTATCAATGCGACGAGCGCTAATGGTTTGTTGTATGCCTTAGAGCAGTTTCCTGTTCAGTCTGGCACTCGCTATCCAATGGTGATGAATGTGGCTTGCCGGACAGTTTCGGGTCCGTTGTCGATTAAAGGGGACCACAGTGATATTATGTATTTGTTGAATGCAGGCTGGCCAATATTGTTCGCGCATACAGTACAGCAAGTATATGATTTTAATATTATTGCATTGCGTTTGGCAGAACAAGTCCGGCTTCCGGTGGTGGTTGCATATGACGGTTTTTTTACCAGCCATCAAAAAAGACGATGTTTGCGATTTGAAAAAGATGAGACAGTGCGACAGTTTATTGGACCCAAAAAAGAAATATATCCTTTTTTGGATTTCTCCAATCCAATTACGGTGGGTTCTTATATGAATGAGCCGGATTTAATTAATAATCGTTATCAACTTCATCTTGCTATGCAGCAGGCAGATGAATTGCTGCCAAAGTTATTTACAGAGTATGGTGCGCTTTCTGGCAGGAAATACGACAAAGCAGAAGGGTATCATTGTGAGAATGCACAGGAACTATTAGTTCTGTTGGGGTCTTCCTATGAGACAGCAAAAGAAGGTGTGGACAGTCTTCATAAAAAAGGAAGAAAAGCTGGCATAGTGACATTGAATGTTCTTCGTCCATTTCCTGAAAAGGCGTTGTATGAACTCTGTGCATCGGCAGACACCATGTTAATCGCAGACAGACAGGACAGTTATGGAGCAGGAGGCGGTAACCTTTCATTAGAGGTGCGTGCCATGATGCAGAAATTTGGTGGCAGAGCAAAAATTAAAAGTCGTGTTTATGGGCTTGGCGGCAATGATTTCTTTGCGGAGGATGTGGAGAGGCTGTTAGATATTGCGTTAGATGCAAAATCGCCAGACTTTGACTATTATGGGGTGACACCAGGAACAGTGCAGGAGACGATAAACAAAGGGCCTTTCTTTGCACCTGTCACAGCGGATAGGACATCAATCGGCGCAACGCAGGTAGAGAAAAACAATATGGGAGAGGTGCAAGTGAAGGGGGGCAGCCTAAATGCAACCGCCGCTATGCCAA
>ERZ808035.1542-NODE-1542-length-10769-cov-3.184718_pt1 | contig 10769 bp, 8 predicted proteins | sample MGYA00380189_ERZ808035 | MGnify/ENA primary metagenome ERZ808035 (study PRJEB31490, sample SAMN06133407) | mouse gut metagenome | isolation source: M5_1 | host: mice | place: China: Chengdu | collected 2015-05 ...
GTCCATGACGGCAATTTCATCTTGGGTCATCAGCTCCTTGCCTAACTTCTGATAATTGAGGCTGTGAGAGATTTCCCGACCCCGGTTTTCCCCGGTGTTAAAGCTGTCGATGGTTTCTTTTCCGAGGATTTCCGAGATTTCTTTCAGCGTCGTCTTCTCCTTGCCGCCGAGAAATAAGGTGCTGTCACAATTCCCCACAATCGTATCCGCATTGTCCTTGTAGATGGCCTTTAGCTGGCTCTGGCTCTGCAAAATGATAGAAGCCGAGATTTCCCGGCTTCGGATGGTGGCGATCAGCTTGTCAAAGTTGGGAATCTGACCGATGTTGGCAAACTCGTCCAGAATCATCCGCACATGGACGGGCAGCCGCCCGCCGTATTTGTCATCGGCCCGGTCGCACAAAAGGTTGATAAGCTGGCTCTGCACCATGGTAAGAATGAAGTTAAACGTCGTGTCCGTGTCGCTCATAATGAGGAACAGGGCCGTTTTGCGGTCCCCCAGGGTGTCCAGCTCCAACTCATCGTAGGCCGTGACCTCCCGGACCTCCGCAATATCGAACACCGCCAGCCGAGCGCCGCAGCTCACAAGGATGCTCTTGGCGGTCTTGCCCGCGCTTAACTTAAATTTTCGGTATTGGCGCACGGCAAAGTGGTTGGGGTCCTTTTCCTCCAGCTCCTCGAACATCAAATCCACCTGGTTTTTGAACTCCTCATCGTCCTCCCGGACCTCCATGGAATTGATGAACTCCACCAGGGTAGAGAAGTTTTGCTCCTCCTCCGGGGCCTCATAGTGGATGTATCCGATGAGCGCCGTATAGAGCAGCGTCTCGGCCTTCTCCCAGAACGGATCACCGCCTTTTCCATCGCCGCGAGTGTTGGAAATCAGGGCAGTTACCAGCTTTAAGATGTCTTTTTCACTGTGAATGTACGCAAAAGGATTGTAGTGCATCGACTTCTTAAAGTTGATCGTGTTCAAAATCTTGATCCTGTACCCGTTGCGCTGCAAAACCTTCCCGGTGTCCACAACGAGGTCCCCTTTCGGGTCAGTCACTACGAACGATACCGGGTAGGAGTTTGACGTACACTGGAGCAAATTCGGTTTAAGGACGTAGCGTGTCTTGCCGCTGCCTGACCCGCCGATGACCAGCATATTCTTGTTCCGGGCGGTCTTGGGGTCCTTGGGGCGGCTGTTCATGGTGAGCCGCTCCGTCTGGGTCAGGATGATGTTGTCCTCGAACTTCGGGGCCACATAAGGGGCAATGTCCTGAGCGTTGCCCCATCTCGCCGTGCCATACTCCATCCCCTGCCGGTACTTCTTGGCGTTCTTGCCCTTCATGTAGACCGCCAGCCGCAGGCCAGCGCCGCAGAGAACACCTACCAGCAGATCAACGGGGTGGAAGCTGGGGGCGGCGGACTGAAACGCCAGCACAAAACCGCTCATAATCCGCAGCAGCTTCTCGGACAGGCCGGTGCCGGGGGCCAGCCGCCACGCCTGTCCCAGCTTGGTGGCATAGAGGCCCAGGACAAAATAGGGGATGTTGGGAATGATGATTTTTTTGAGATTTTTCTGTGTCACCGCTCCAACACCTTCTTTTTGACCTTCTCGCTGGTGTCCCGAACCGTGTCCTTGAACTGCGCCAGCTTTTGCAGCACCGAAGGCCGGGAGGCTTTTTTCACCTTCTGCTGATTGTACTCGGTAAAAGCGGCGGTGATGGCATCCGCATCCCTGCTCTTGAAGAAAATCAGGAACCGGGGCGGGTCGTGGTCCTTATCCCGCTTGATGGCATAGTCCACGCCGTACTTCCGGGCCACCCGGTCAAACTGCCGGATAGAGGGGTCTGTGACCTCCACATTGGACACGCCCTGATTCTGGCCGATCAATTCCTTTACGGACTGCTTGCCGCAGGGCTTCACGGGGCCGTCACGGGCCTTTTGCGCCTTGATCTCCTTGCGGTGGGCCAGATATTTGGCGATTGCCGCCTTGAACATCCGCCCGGTGAACTTGGTTCCGTTGATTGCCAGGGCTATCGTTTTGTTTTCGACTTCCTCCTGGATGAAAAATCACTCCCTTCCTCCAGAGTAGGGCCGCGCCGGTGGGCTAGGGCGGGACCACCAGCCAGCGCAGCAGAAGTTTTCCGCGTTTCATAAAATTACCGCTCCTTTTCCCGGTATTTCTGCCGGTGTTGCAGATATTCGTTCCAGTCTTTCCCACGGGGCGGGGGCTTGTAGGACACCACATAGCCCTGCTTGGTGTATTTTTCTTTCATGCGCTCTGCCGCCTCTCTGCCAGGATCGTCAGCATCCAGGCAGAGGAAAATGTACTTGATATGGGGATTCTCCCGCAGATAGGTATCCAACGGCCCCTCATAGACACCGCACAGGGCCACGGCGTTGCGGGTCATATCCCGGTGGAGGGTGCAGAAGCTCATCAGGTCGATGGGGGCCTCAAAAACGTGTACCCGGTCTGTGCCACTGTCAGCAGGGAGACGAAAGCCGGTTTCTTTATCGCTGCCGGGAACACCGCCCCGGAAGGATTGGCCGTCCTTGTCATAGGTCCCCCGCTGGGCGGCGAATACCGGGGCGTTTTCCCGGTTTCGGCCTACAAATACGCAGTTGTGATGCCCCGCCTCCTCATACAGCAGACCGGCCTCCACAAAGCCCCGGATGACTGGCGGCGCGATACCCCGCTTTTTCAGATAGGCCGTCACCCGCCGCTGGTCCTCGTTGGCCGGAGGCAGGACAAAGGGTACAGGCTCCGGCGCGGGCCGCTCCTTCCGATGCACAGGCGGCGGGAGATCGGGAGAATCTCGCGACCGCCTATTCCAGGCCAGCAGGAACTCCACCGCCTCCGGGAAAGACTTGCCCTCAAAGTGCTGCATAAAGTCGATGGCGTCTCCGCCCGTCCTTTCGGAATAGCGATACCAGGAACGCCGGTTTTTAATCCGCAGACTGTCCATTTCCTTGGTGGTGTAGTAGCTGCCCACCCGCCTGACCTGATAGCCCAGGGAGGTCAGCAGATCGGGGAGGTCTGTGTCCTTGGCGTTGGCTAGATCATTGGCCGTAAAAGAAATATTTTCACGCTCCTTCCGGCCAGCCGTCCGGCGGTCACTTCTTGGCGCAGCTCCGGCCCTGGCCCTTGACGGTCAAAATGCCATCCAGGGTGGTGGCGGTGATGTGCAGCCGCTCGGCGGTGGCGATGTCGTTCTTCATGGCCTCGGTGACAGTATCGCCGCAGACCACCAGCACATGGGACCGCCGCAGGAAGTCCCGGCCCATGTCCAGGCCGTCCTTGTGCTCCTGGGGAATCTTGTCGTTGAGGATGGGGGACAGGAACAGCAGCGGGCAGATGGGGGTGTACCCAGCGTCGTAAACCTGACGGCAGTAGTGCAGGGCATACTCGTTGTCCTGGTATTGGGTTCCCGTCCAGGGGGCGGTGATGTAGGCAAAGGGTCGCTTCATGGTGATTACTCCTTTCGCCGCTTTGCGGCCATAAAAATAAGCGGCCCTTTAGCCGCCGTTGTTCATGTCGTGGTTGACCAGCATGGTGTAGTGATTGTCGGTGGTGGCCGGGGCGTTGAACAGCGCCGCCAGCAGATAGGCCCTGGTGTTCCAGACGCGGGTGGTGTTCTCCTGGATGCCGTCAAGGACCTTGCGGATATGCTCGGAGTTGAGCTGTTCAAACCGCTGCTGAACAAAGGCGGTGGGATACTCCGCGTCCCGCCCGATCTTCATGGTGGGCGACCGGCTGAGTGCGACCTCCAGCATGATCTCCACGAACTCATTGAGCTGTTCCCGGTTGGAGCAGTCGGCAATCAGGTCGTACTCAATTTGAGCCTTAATGTCCTCTCTCCGCTCAAAAATTTCTTTCATTCCTTCCACAGGGGCCATAGGCGCTGCCGGTGGCGCGGAGGGGGCAGGGGGAGGGAATGAATGAATATTTGGTCGCTGAGTATTTGTTTTTTTCGTATTTGATTTCTTAGTATTTAATAGCGCGGGGTTTTCCGCCGATGGGTCGGCCATATCCGGCTCCACCATATCCGGGTTTCCCGGATATGGTAAAGTCGTATCCGGGGGAGGCGTATCTGGACCGGCAGTATCCGGGCCAGCGGGGGCCGGTTCCTGGGGGCGCTCATAGATGATGTACTCGGTGTCGGTAATGCGCCCGTTGGCCCCTCTGAGCTGGTTGCGGACCATGTATCCGGCCTTTTCCAACTCCTTCAGAGCGTTGCCGATGGCCTCCAGGCCCTCCTTGCAGATGGAGGACAAGCCGCGCATATTAAAATTCCAATCATCCGGCAGACTGAGCATCAGGGACAGCAGCCCCTTTGCTTTCAGCGACAGGTTGGTGTCTTTCAGATGATGGTTGCTCATAACGGTGTAATCCCTGGTCCGTTCTACACGATAGACGGCCATAGTCGATCACTCCTCATTCAAAATTTTGATGGGCTACTGTTTTGTCAGCTTCAAAAACGGCGCTCCTTCCTGTCAATGATGACGTTATTCCTGCCCGTGGGCTTGCTTCTTCTGAATATCCAGGGCGGCAATGCCGTACCGGGCGATCAGCAGGGCATTGACGATGAGGCAGAACGCGGTGGAATCCACAACCTCGTTGTCAGCCAGATCGTTGAGGGCGATGCCGTCCCCGTTGGCGTAAATGTCTCTGGCCGCGCCCAGCAGGGTGTAACCGTGGGGGGAGATGCCCTTGGTGGTGGCATAGCTGAACATGATGCCGTCCCGGTAGAAGCAGTTGGCGGTGCGTTTGGCGGTGTCCTGGTCGGAGGTCAGCAGATACATAGCGGCGATATAGGCAGGGGTGTCCCTCCGCCGGTCGCTGCCCTCTCTGGCCCGTAGCGCCTGCATCCGCTGCCGGTGGCCCTCGTCCAGCCACATGGACCCATGGAACAGCCGGACGGCGGTGTGCAGCTTGGCCTCCAGCTTGGGGTCATGGGGAAGGCTATCCAGCAGGGCCTCCTCGTAGCCGACAGCACCGGCCTCGATGCGCTCCGCCAACCAGGGGCAAACCTTCTGGGAACAGCCCAGCTTTTTCCCCCTGTATTCGGTGCAAAACTTACAGTCTACATCCTCCATCTCATACTTAAAATGAGAGGTTTTCTGCATGAGGTGAAATATTCTCCTTTCCCGGACATAAGAAAACCGGGCAGAGAAAAGCCCCACCCGGTAGTTGCCCGATATAAAATTGTGATGTTACCTCTCCTGGCTCCGCTGGCGCTTTTTCAACCAGCTTTCCAGCAGATTGATGATGGTTTCCTCCATCTTTTTCGGAGTGTAGGACTTGGGAAAATATTTCCGCAGGGTGTCGGTGGTCAGCACGATGCGGTCAACCTCCGGCTTTTTCTGCTCCGACATAACGGACAGCATGGTGTCCTCATTCAGTTTCCCTTCCTGGCTCATTTTCTTCATGCGTTGGGCTTGGGACAGGGAGGGTGTGGCCTGTTCGCTCTCCATAGTCTCCACCAGGAGGGCTTGCTCCGCTGGTTTCAGATAGGAAATTTCCACAGCAGGGGTCATAGCGATTTTCTTATCATCCACCATCTGTTGGAGTTCCGGGGACAGTTCAGTTAGACGAACGTAGCGCCGCACCTGATCTTTGCTAATCCCGGCAGCATCGCCAACCTGTTCAACAGACAACTTCTGTGCAACTTGCGTAGAAGTTGCATCTGTCCGAATTAAATCCGTTCTCTGCCCTTGCCGCTTAATAGCCTCCAACTTCATTTTGAGGGCTTTTGCTTTCTCCATGGGAGAGATGTTCTCTCGCTGGATATTGGTGTCTACCATAATAATGATGGCCTCATCCCGGTCCAGATTCCGAACGATAACCGGCATAGTATCCAGGCCAGCCAGTTCGCAGGCCCGTTTGCGCCGGTGTCCGGCTACCAGCTCATAGCCGCCGCCCTCTCTGGGGCGGGCAATAGCGGGGGTGAGTATTCCCCGCGCCTTTACGCTGTCCAGAGTTTCCTTCATAATATCATCGTCATCCTTCACAGAAAAGGGATGATCCGGGAAGGGGTGCAGCTCAGTCAGAGGAATGATCTGTACCCGCTCCAGGGCGGCGTCCTGTCTGCTCTCCTCCGTGGAGAACAGGTCATCGACTGAGGCCAGCTTTACTTCTCTCGCGCTGCTTTTCAATCGCTATCACCTCCCGTGTCAGATTTTGATACGCCGCCGCCACTTTGCCGTTGGGGTCGTGGGCGAAGATGCTCTTTCCCTCAGCACTGGCCTCTTTTGCCCGGACGGAATGGGGGATTTCCGAAGAAAAAACATTGATCTTACTGCCGTAGGTATCCCGAATCAGACCGGCGATTTCCTTGGCAAAGTTGGTTCGGTTGTCCACCATCGCCAGCAGGATGCCGTCAATCTGGAGCTTGGGATTGATTTGCCGCCGCACCTTGGCAACGGTCTGGAGAAGCTGCTCCAGGCCCTTGGCCGGGAGGTACTCAGCGGAGACAGGAATAATAATGCGGTTGGCAGCGGCCAGGGCGTTGACGGTGAGCATCCCCAAAGACGGCTGGCAGTCCAGCAGGATATGGGTGTACTGCTTCCGCACCGTGTCCAGATACTGCCGGAGAATCGTCTCCCGGCTCATGGCGTTTACCAGGGAAACCTCCATGCCGGACAGTTGAATGTCTGAGGGCATGAGGTCAAAGCCCTCCGGGTGGTGCAGGATGCCCTCGCTGGGGGCGATGGGCTGGTCGGTCAGCACCTTGCCCATCATGTCGGAAATCGTGACTGGCAGGCGGTCTGGCTGGGGATTGCCCAGGCTGATGGTAAGACTGGCCTGGGGGTCCAGATCAACCGCCAGCACCTTCTTACCGGCCTGGGCCAGACCAGCGGCAAGATTGACGCAGCTGGTCGATTTCGTTACGCCCCCCTTTTGGTTGACAAGCGCCAGGATTTGCGCGTTCATGTTGGTCCACTCCCTTACCGAAAATAAAAAGGACGCTTTTAGCAAGCGCCCTTCGCAAAATTTATATTGATCTAAATTCTTATGCGTTGTATTATAGGCATACAGACAATCAAAAATGGACTTCAAGTGTTCAATGCACAGCCTTATGGCCATTTTTGGTGGAAGAAAGGCACAAAAAAATACAACCTCTCTCCTGCACATCCAAGACACTCTCACCCCTCATCAGAGGGGTTGCACAACGCTTGTGCTGGGAGAGCGCTTGAATGGCATTCAAGAGGTCAGCGGTTCGATCCCGCTTATCTCCACCAAACAAACCACAAAGCCAAGGCTTTGTGGTTTGAACTTTTTAAGGAAAAACTAAGGGATCGGATACCTGCAACACCCTATTCCCACGCAACTGCGAATATGTTACAATAAAAAAGGGGGAGATAAATATGCTCCGAGTTGCCATTGTAGAGGACGATGCGGGATACGCCAATCAACTAACTGAGTTTTTAGATCGCTACGGGACGGAAAACGGCAAGGAAATTCACAGCACGATTTTCCGGGATGGGCTAGATATCGTGGAGGATTATCAACCTGCCTGGGATATTATTTTGTTAGACATTGAAATGCCGCTGTTAGACGGGATGTCGGCGGCAGAGCGTTCCACGGCATCTCTCATGATCCACACGGAGGGCGGTACGCGGAAACTCTTGGTTTCCTCCATCCGATATATTGAGGGGGCCGGTGACATGGGCCGCGTTATAAGTTTTATCCAAAACGGCTGGTGGCCGCTGGAGTATTTCGTTTCTGCCTGCCTGTTGTTGGCCGCTTTAAACAAACGGGAGCATTTCATCCTTCGTCTGCTTTTGGGGCTGGTCGGCGTCCTGCTGGTGGACCGGATCGGGACAACGATAGGGGCCATGTTTCTGCCCCTGCCTGTGGTGCTCTTTCTGATTTGTGCGGTGATGGTAGGTGTGTTCTACCTCTGCGCAGAGCTTGACGTTTGGGACGCCATTTATGGAGCTGTCTGTGCTTATGCAGTCCAGCATTTGGCCTATGCCGCCTATTCCTTCCTCATAATGCTGCTGAAATCAGAATCTTCTCTGCCATACTTTCCAGTTTTCGCATTGGCGATGGCGGCCTGCGGCCTGCTCTTTACAAAAAACCTGACTGTCTCGGGACGCTATGAATCGGGGCCAATGGGAGCGGTCACTGCGGCGGTCATTATTATCCCGTTCGTATTTTATCTCAGTGAACGGGCGGAGAGCTACTATGACATGGATATTCAGGGTAACCAACCTCTGTTTATCATCTGTCGCATTTACGCCGTGCTGTGCTGTCTGTTTGTGCTCTCCGTTCAGACCAGCATCCGGAAGAAAGCGGCCGCAGAGAGTGAGTTGAAAACCCAGCGCATCCTCTGGGAAAAAAAGAAAGAGCAGTACGAACTGTCCAAAGAAACCATCGACCACATCAACCACAAATGCCACGATTTGAAACACCAAATCACAGCGCTGCGCACCATCACAGCAAATGAACAGCGTGACCAGTTTTTAGACCAAATCGAGGAGTCGGTGATGATCTATGACGCCTCGGTGAAAACAGGAAATGAGATACTAGATGTGCTACTGACAGAAAAAAGCCTGATTTGTGAGCGCGAGAATATTGTATGGACCTGTGTGGCAGACGGACGGCAACTGTCCTTTTTAGACCCCATCGACCTCTATACGCTGTTTGGCAACGCATTGGACAATGCAATCGAAAACGTCCGAAAGCTCTCCCAGCCGGAGCAGCGGGTGATTTCGCTGACAGTTTTAGAAAAACCAGGACTGTCCATCATCCAAATCGAGAACTACTATGAAGGAGAGCTGCATTTTCAAGACGGTCTGCCCGTGACCAGCAAGGCGGATCAGGCCAATCACGGGTTTGGGATGCGGAGCATTCGGAGCCTGGCACAAAAATATGGTGGAACAATCTCTATCGACACAGAGCACTCAATCTTCCTGCTGTCGATCACCCTCCCTCATCAAATGAAGTGACTCAAAGCGGCGGACGCGATAAACGTCCGCCGTTTTTTTGCCAGTTACGGAATGGAACCGACAACTTACGGAATAACCGACCACAAAGAGGGATTTGTCTGCTATACTCCGCTCATCTGACATATCCGGGTATGAAAAGCGCTGTCCACGCGGTCAAAGGCCATGGCGGCATGGACAAACATAATTATGGAGGATCGATGAGAAATGAGTAAATCTGGCAAGCTCAAAATGAGCGTGGGCAAATTCCGGGCAATCACCATTCCCATCATGTGTTTTTTCCTGATCTTTGCGCTGGTACTTACCATTGGGACGAACTACTTCACTCCCTCGCTGGACGCATTCCTGGGCAAGGGTGACCGGGCCGCCACTACACCGTCCGGGACCTCTGGCTGGGACAGCAACTACTACGCATTTGAGAGCGCCAATGGGGAGCAGGCACTTCAGCGGAGCATCGCGGTGGCCGAGGCCATCGCCGACGAGGGCATCGTCCTGCTGAAAAACGACGGAACGCTTCCCTTGACCTCTGACACACCTGTCACTCCCATGGGCTACCGCTATGTGGAGCCATTGATGAGCGGTTCCGGTTCCGGTGGAACAGATACCACCGCCGGCTATGTGTATAGCGCGGTCAAGGGTATCACAGCGGCGTTCACCAACGTGAATACGGCTGCTGTAGACGCCATGGCAAAGGGAACGCTCCATGACTCCACTCCGCTGGCAGCCAGCGGTGAGGGTGGACAGACCGCTTTCCTGGGATCGTCCGTGATCCTCTCTGAGTACCCCGCCAGCACCTATGCTGGTATCGAGGATTCCTGCAAAGGCACAGTGGGTCTGGTGTTTCTGGCCCGTGCCGGTGGCGAAGGTGGCGACCTGTACACGCTGGAATATGACGACGGCACGCCCCACCAGCTGGCGCTGACCGACACTGAGCGCGAGGTGCTGAAATTCGCCAAGGACAACTGCACCGATGGCGTGGTGGTCATCCTCAACGCCTGTAACACCATGGAGGTGGCGGAGTTGGAGGACGATGCCGGGATCAACGCCGTTATTCAGATGTGCACCCCCGGCGGCATGGGCTTCAAGTCCCTGGGCAAGATTCTGAACGGCACTGTGAATCCCTCTGGGCACACCGTGGACACCTTTGTGGCAGACAACACCAAGACCCCAACCTATGTGAACTTCAACAATGGTACTGGCAATACGGTTTATGAGAATGCGCAGTATACCCGCAATATCTGGCTGGCTCAGTTCAAGGGCGGCGCTGATTTCCAGGCCCCCTTCCGCGAGTATGAGGAGGGCGTATATCTGGGCTACCGCTGGTATGAGACAGCGGCGGAGTTGGGTTATTTCACCTCCAACAACCTGCCTGCGGGTGAGAGCGACCCCTACTACAATCGGGACAACGGCGTGGTCTATCCCTTTGGCCATGGCCTGAGCTACACCACCTTCCAGCAGAAAATCACGTCCTTCCAGGACAGCGGGGACGAAATCATCATTGAGGTCCAAGTCACCAACACCGGCAGCGTGGCGGGCAAGGACGTGGTCCAAATCTATTACAGTGCGCCCTATACTCAGTTCGACGTGGATAACCACATCGAGAAGGCGTCGGTCAACCTGGTGGATTACGCCAAGACCAGCCTGCTGGACGCCGGAGCCTCTGAGACCGTGACGATCACCTTCCCCAAGGAGGAGATGGCCTCCTACTGCTATACCCATGACAACGGGAACGGCACAAAGGGTTGCTATGTTCTGGAAAACGGCACCTACACCATCTCTGTCCGGGCCAACAGCCATGACGTAATCGACTCCCGCACCACAGAGATT
>ERZ808035.1543-NODE-1543-length-10768-cov-3.438313_pt1 | contig 10768 bp, 2 predicted proteins | sample MGYA00380189_ERZ808035 | MGnify/ENA primary metagenome ERZ808035 (study PRJEB31490, sample SAMN06133407) | mouse gut metagenome | isolation source: M5_1 | host: mice | place: China: Chengdu | collected 2015-05 ...
CTTCTGTGCCAAGTGCCGGGTCAAGCTTCGTGAAGTCACTTGCCCAGTAACCGTGGTATGATGCGTTAAACGGAACATCCCCTGTGCCATCATCCACGGTGACACCCGTAATATTGTCCACGATCGGCGTGATCCAGATGGTGTTGATGCCCAGGCCTTTGAGATAATCCAACTTTGCCGTGACACCTGCAAAGTCGCCGCCGTGGTATAGACCATCGTTGTCGCCATAGGTATCTGCGCCGTTTGCGTCATTGTTTCCTGAATTGCCATCATAGAAACGGTCTGTCACCATGAAGTAGATCACGGCTTCATCCCAGTCAAAGCTGTCGCCAGTTTTGCTTACTACCTCAACATCTACTGAGGTCTCGATCTCCATGTTATAGAAATCCCGCACTGTGACAGGAAGTGTGTAGGTTCCTGCCGCTACGCTCTCCCTCACGGACAAGGTAACTGCCAGCAGCTCTGGGTCAATATACATCTTGCTGCTCATGCCGAGCGCGGAAGCATCGACATATGCCTCTCTGATGCGTCCAGTTACCGCAACACCGTCCTTGCCGCTCAGTTCAAGAGAAAGAACATTGTTCTGTGTATAGTTCATGGTTTCTGAGGACAGGGATGCCTTGACTTCCTCCACTCTGCCAAAGGCAGGTTTCTTGTCATAGATTCCCTTTCCATATACATACCAGAGTTCTGCGGTATCCTCGCCGGATGTGATCGCATAGGTCCGGTCTGCATCTTTCTTGGTCTTTCCAGCTTTGGGTCTGCCGTTCATACCGATCTTTTTGTATGGAACCTTCACGTTGAGCGTCAGCCACTGGATACCATTCTCCTCATCGTCAAGCATCTCTTCGAATAAATAGGGCTTGCCTGAACCACTGCTGGCATTGCCGTTCCAGATCAGGATATCCGGCTCTTCCAACACAGGCTCTGCCACTGCTGGATTGTAGTAATGAATAGTGTATTCATATACTTTGGAAGAGTCCTCACCGATAGTGAAGAGACTGTTCTTTCCGCCAAATCCATCATCAGCCATCAGATCATTGTTCGGGTCTGCAATCCAGTTCTTACTGCCGTCCACAATCTCAATGAATTTGTATGTATAGTCTCCTGGCAGCAAGCTGTCAAAGGTATATGTCAGAAGTCCATCTTCATTCCTTGTCATGACCGCTGCATCCGGCGACTCAGGATTTTCATTCCATCCATTCATACTGCCTGCCACAAGCACGGTCTCCACATCACTCTCATGATAAAACGTAGCTGTGTATTCCTTGATTTCCGGGCTCAAAAGTGTCTTGATGCTAAGTGCACTGTTCCCATTATTTCTGTTGTCATTATTGGGGTCAATCGTCCACTGCGGCTTTTCCCCTCCTAATATAACAAACTTATATTCATAATCACCGCGCTGCAGCTTGGTCGTATAGGTAAAGATTCCGTCCTCACCCTTTACCATCTTGATCGCATTCTCAGAATCGGCATCTGATGTCCATCCATTCATCGTTCCTGCGATCAGCACCGTCTCCGCTGAGTTGTTCATATAACGGAATGACACTGTATTTTTCTCTATGTGCGGGCTTACAGGCTCGGTGTTCCATCCGGTTGCACCTGTGTCATCCACCCATACCCAAAGTTCATATGTATCTGCCGTAAACTCGGATGCTGGAATCTTGATGTCACCAGTCTGCGCACCATTGTTATTATTATTAAAGATGATTCCCAGTTCTTCAGCCTTGCTAACTCCAGTAAGCTCTACAACAAAGTTTCCATCCTCGTCCTTCTCAGTTACAGCATCACCAGGCCATTCTGTTCCTGGCAAGCCGCCTCCCCAATGATGTATAGCAACTTCTTCCCAGCCATGTAAATTCTTGAAGTGTGCTTTGACCGTCACTGCCTCTTCTGCGTCCACTGTAATCTGTTCCGTCTCGGTCTCGATTTCTGTTTCTGTTTCCGTTACTGTCTCAGTCTCGGTCTCCGTTTCAGTTGCCGTCTCGGTCTCCGTCATTGTCTCTACAGTCTCGGTCGTCTCTTCCGTCTCGCTTGGCTTTGCCGTCTCGGTCGTCTCTTCCGTCTCACTCGGCTTTGCCGTCTCGGTTGTCTCTTCGGTTTCACTCGGCTTTACCGTCTCGGTTGCTTCCTCGGTCTCACTTGGCTTTGTGGTCTCCGTCTCGCTCGGTGCTGCCGGTTCTGTTGTCTCAGTTTCACTTGGCTTTGCCGTCTCGCCTGACGCTTGTGTCTCGCTCGGTGCTGCTGGTTCTGTTGTCTCAGCTTCACTTGGCTTTGCCGTCTCGCCTGACTCCTGCGTCTCACTCGGTTTGGACGCTTCATCGGCTGCCTGTGCTTCATCAGACTCCTCTGCTACAGCAGATGCATCTGCCTGTTCGGTCTCTGTCTGAACCTCACTGGACAGCTCGATCTCATTCTCTGCTGCATAAACTGTCGAAAGCGCAGGCTGTACATTGGTCAGGATCATCGCAAACACCAGAATATAACTTACAATACCGCTTGCAATCCTGCGTTTCCTTTTACTAAATTTGTTTTTCTTTTCCATACAATCAACCTTCCCCCTGAAAGATATACTAAATTTGTTGGCGCGATTCTATCGTCCACGCGTCTCAACTGCTGTCCTTTTGCTGCATAGGTTCTCCCCCTTTCTGCCAAAAAAATGATTCTATGAAAAACTAATCTTTGCTTAATTTTCTTAAAATCACTTTTAATAATTTGTAAATCTTTACTTTTTTTAAGAATATTACCAATTGAACAATTTGTCAATACAAACACGAATTTTTACGAAAAAATATTGTTTTTTATCCCAATTACACAATACAAAGCTCTATTATATATACATATTGCCATAGCCAATTTAAATTTTTGTCACACAATTTTGCACTTTTACTTTTCCATAGTACTAACTTCTGTGCCAACTGCGCCTCGTTGTCATATAAACACCTGCGTACAAAAAAGGAATCCCCCTGATCAGAGGATTCCTTCTTGCTGTCTCAGCCAATATGCGCATCACTTAGCATGTAACTGTCAGCATACTGGTTTACCATTTCATTTTTTTCGCTGTAATCCGAAACGTTCCTGTCTTCGTTCCGCCGTATTCACCAAGTCCGTGAATCGTGATTTTGGCTGTTCCCTTCTTCACATTGTTGGTATATCCTACGATTTCGTATTCATTGTTCTTCAATGTCCTGCTCTGTCCATTTACCTTAATGGTCACTTTGATGTCCGCCGCTGCCGGCTTGACTTCTTCCCCGGTATACTGCTGTGATGTCACCACGATCTTTGCCTTGGACAAATCCCTGTCGTTTGCAATAATTCTAAAGAGTGCGGCTGCCTCACCTTCATAGCTGCCTTTCCCCTTCACAATCGCCTTGACGACAGTACCAACTGCTGGTGCACTCTCGATCTTTGCGCCATCTGCCAGCGTATAGGACACAATATCATAATCTGTCCCTTTCTTCAATGCCTTACCGTTCAGGTCCATGACAGACAGTTTTGTCTTGTCATACTTCTTCGCATTCTTTTCTATGACATCGGAAGCTGTTATCACCAGATTTTCAAGCTGCTGCCTGCCGACTTTAAAGGTAGTTGTCACAGAGCCTTTGTAATTTCCTTTGCCTTTGATCACGACAGTTGCCGTCGCACCGACCTTCTTGTTATTCTTATAAGACATTGTATAATCAATACCTTCTACCAATCCGACTCCGTTATAGGACGCTTTCAGCACTGCGTCTGTCAGTCTGCTGCCATTCTTAGCATATGGCGCCGTAATATTGGACGCATACTGGAATTTTCCACTTGCATTTTCCTTGATGTCAAATGCTGCGATCTTGAATGTCTTTTTGACAGTTCCTGTGTATCCCTTCATTCCTTTGACAATCACGGATGCGGTGCCAGCATTGATATTATTCTGATATTCGACCGAATAATCTGTTCCTTGTCTGAGTCCGCTGACAGTCACAGCAGGGCGCTGTTCTTTTCCTGTATACACCAGACTCGTCGCATTGCTCAACTGGACATTCTTTGCTTTGAGCGCTGTACCTGTGATCTTGAATGAAGCTGTTTTTTCACCGACGTATTTCACTTTTGTTCCTGTGATGGTCACGGTTGCTGTCTGGCCTGCCGCCGTGTTATTGCTGTATCTCACTGTATAGTCTGTACCCTCGGTCAGTGTCGCACCTTTGTATGTCACGGTGACTTTCGGTTCAATCTTCTCCTCATATTTCTGACTTGGAATTTTCTTGATCTTCACTTTACTCATCAAGATCTGATCTGCGCTGGCAACGATAAATTCCGCTTTTCTGCTGCCGGTGTAATTGCCGCTGCTGGTCGCTTTTACTTCGATCTCATAGATTCCTGGTGTTGTATACTTGCCAGTCTGTGCAACGATCACATAATCTTTATTTAACTTTAATTTCACACCGTCGCGTATCACTTCTGGGTTTGGCTGCGCAGGCCTGCCATTTTTCGGCGCTGTCACTGCCGGAACAGATACAGTAATATCCTCGTCACTGAGATCTTTTTTCAGGATTTTGAACGTTTTCTCCACGCTGTCTGCATAGTTTCCTTTTCCCTTGATGACGATGGTCGCTGTTCCTGCGTTGATATTATTCTTGTAAGCGAGCGTGTAATCTTTGTTTAACTCAAGCAGCGTACCGCCGTCGTACACTCTTACTTCCGGGCGCAACGCTTTCCCTGTATAGACAAGATCATCGATATCCTCCGCCCAGAGTCCGTCTTTTACGATGACAGAGGGCTTGTTTTTCACAAGTCCGTCAAATGCCGCTTGCAGCGCATTTTTCGCGCTGTCAATCTCTGACTGCGACGCGTCGGACTTCTCTGCGGTCTCTTTTGCCTTTGACAATGCCGTTGCAAAAGCGTTCCATGATTCCTCGGTGTACTCCTCCTTGTTCAGATTCTCGTATGCTGTGATGAGCTTCTTAAGTTCTGTGGCATCTGGACCTGTGCCTGGTGTTGATGGCTGTTGTTTTAATTTCAGGTTATCAAATGCTGCCTTGAGTTTCTCGTATGCCTCGTCTACCTCTTCCTGTGTCGCATTGAGCTTTTCCGAGGTTTCTTTTGCGGCTGCAAGCGCCTCTGCAAAAGGTTTCCAGCTCTCCTCGGTGTAGTCGTCCTGCTTGAGGTTATCGCAGGCTTCGATTTGTTTGTTGAGGGTGGTGAAGTCAGTTGAAGATTCTGATGTCAATCCCTCCTGTGCATCCTTTAACTGCTTCGCAGCAATATTTACTGCCAACTGAGTCGCATTTGCATCCGCTGCCACGGTCTTTGCCGCTTCCAGTGCATCTTGGAAAGCCTTCCAGCTTTCATTCGTATAGGTGCCCTGTTCTATTGTTTCACAGGTTGCTATCAATTCATTTAATGCTGTGGTATCCACCTGATCCGAAATTGACTCAAAAACAGCACTGATCACGACATTTCCATTTGGCATAGCAAAAATTTCTTCTGTTGCTTCCACAATTGTGTCACTGTATGTCAACACTGCCCTGTTGTTTGCCTCATCATAGGTCGAGGTTCCATGTATATCTGGTAAAATTGCGCTGTTTACATGTTTTCCAGCAACAGTCAGTGTTGAGATTTTATATCCTGTATCTGGTATCACGGTCACACGGATTTTCTCACCGCCAACTGCCTTCTTACGGTTCACAGTCACGCTGCCTGTCCCTTGCTCAATATCTTCATCTACGGTGATATCAAATGTACCATACAGATACAGATCATCTATTGTTCCCCATGCACCGCTCTCTGTTGATATGACATGCATTCCGACGGTCAGATAATCGCCTTCCTCGATTTCAATATCTGTAATTTCTGGATTCTGCCAATTATTATATCCATCCAATGAGCAGTACTTTTCGTAACTTTTCTTCTCTGTTCCATCTGCATCGTAGACGGTTGCTATCGCGTATTGCAAATCAACCGATGCTGCTCCGCCGCCTTGTATATATCCGCCAAATATATATTTACCAGCATCAAGATCTTTTACCGTCTGTTTCACCGTAAAGTTTATTTTATCCTCGCTCCAGAAATGCAGTCCATAAGTGCCATTTCTTGGGTCCTCTTTTGTGCGTTCAGCAAGTTCTGAGATTACCCAATCTGACATATCACTGTCCTCAAATCCTGGATTTGACAGCATATTCTCTCCGACAGGCATTTTCACTGTGATCATCAACGTAACTGCATAGTACCTTGTCTGAGGCGTTCCATCCTCCAACGTATAATCACATTTCACCTGCCCCCTGACTTTGTATACCCCCTGCTGTTCTGTGTTAACTTGAGCCTGATCTTGCTCATCCCATTCAATAGGATACTCTTTCTTGCTATGATCATTAAATGTCACTACAGTAGTCTCTGGATAGTCGATTGTCTGGTCTATCTCAACCGTGATATCCAGATCCCGCTCAACTTCCATCACTGCCAGATCTGCCACTGCGCCAGTCCTGATATAGTTATAGATCTTCGCTGTAGGAAGTGCGTATCCATCAAAGTCAAACCATGATTGATTGTCTATCGCACTGCCGCCGTACCACTTTCCTGCATCATCAGGGTCATACTCCGCCGAGTAGCTCGACGCCCATCCAGAGCCGTATTTTTCCCATAACTCTTTATTTTTGTTATAGTATTCTTCGTCAATATTTCCGTCTTCATCATATACATAATAAGGAGAGATCCATGCAGGCTCCCAGTAAAATACACCAATACTGCTTCCTGCTGTCACACCTTCTTCATTATTGACTGCATTTGTGGCATACACGACATCTCTGAGCTCATCCGCCTGTCCCTGAATGGAAATTCCATAGGCTGTAGGCAGATTCTTTCCTTTTGCCACTGTATTGCCATGTCCGTCTCCGTCATCCCATGTCGTCGCCCATGATGTCTCTGCAACCATGACTTTTTTTCCATACGTTTTAGCTACATTTGCCAAAACTTTTGTCAAATTCTCCGTCGTCCCATGCCAGAACGGATAATAAGAGCTTGCGAATACATCATAATCCACTGCGTTCTCATCTAGGTTCTTTGCTATATTGGCATAACTTCCTTCTCGCTCTGGATTCGTAAAATGCAGTGCCACAAGACAATTCTCATCAAAATCTCTCACGGCTTTGCTTCCGGCATTGAAAATCTTTGCCCTGTTCGCCCAGGCTGTCTCACCGCAAATTCCGTTTGTCGTCTCATTTCCTACCTGCACCATGCCAACATTAACGCCGTGTTCTCTGAGTTCATTTAGACTGTTCAGCGTGTAATCATACACTGCCTTTTCCTTGTCCTCAATGGACATCCCTTCCCATGCTTTGGGTGCCTTCTGCTTACTTGGGTCTGCCCAGAAATCAGAATAATGGAAGTCAATCAAAACTTTCATGCCTGCATCTGTCGCCAGTTTTCCTAATTCTTTTGCTTTATGCAGGTCAGAGTTGCCGCCGCCGTATCCATTTCCACTACCATTTTTCTCATAAGGATCGTTCCACACACGAATACGTGCCCAATTTGTACCGCCATCATACAGATATTTAAAAAACGCTGCATCGGACAATTCATTTCCATCCTCATCGCAAAAAACAGTTCCACTCTCTCTTAAAGCATAATAAGACGATAAATCTGCCCCTGTGATAAAGTCATCCGCCAATGGCACTGGCTGTACATTGACCGCTGCATCGACACTCGCTTTGGGAATCAATGCATCGATTGCATCTTGCAGCGCCTTGTAGGATGTCTCTATCTCATCAACACCCGGCTTTTCTTTTGCAAGTACAGTCTCTGCATCCTCCAGCGCCTTGCTAAACTTCAACCAGCTTGTCGGTCTGTAATCCTCTTCCTGATACTCCTTTTTTGCCTTGTCAACAAGTTCCTGCAACATCGCTGCCGTCACTTCTCCGTCTGCTTCGGCTGCTTCTATAGAGTCGTACATTTTGTCATTTTTGACGAATACACTTCCATTCGTTCCTGCCGCGTCAATAATCGCCTGATAAATATCTTGATTATTCCAAAAACTTATCTTGGTCAAAGCATCGTCTTCCGCCAAAGCCCTATGCTCTGTCACTCCATCTTGTGTTGTCTCAGTTCCGATCTGGGTAATAAATCCGTCTCCATCATATCCTTTGCCAGCATCTGCGCCGACTGTTACGGGGATTGTGTACCAATTGTCATACCCCTTATTGACCTCTGCATCTGTGACCTCATCCAGCACATATGCCTGATAGGACCAGTCAGCCTCTCCTTGGATCAGACTTACAGCGTCTTTGGTAGAACGAACATAATCTTTATTCCACGTTGACAAATACAGATTGTGTCTTTCTGTCTCAGTATCTGTCTCCTTGTACGCTGTCAGTGCTTCAGAATAATAGTATAGTGTGGCTGACAGGACCTCTGGGTCTTCACCTGGACTTTGTGATTCTGCTTCGTCAATCGACGCATATCCCACATTGTTCTTAAAAGCACTATATTTCTTGGAGAGTATATCTATATAATTTTGTGGATAATTCCATCCATCATAATTTATCACAGGAGTTGTGTCTGTTGTCTTATAAACTTTAAATCCGTTGCTGCTCTTCTCCCCTTTCACTACTGTTTCTTCTGCAATTGTAAACTCAATACTATACCATCCTGAAACTCCTTCTACTGAATCCATTTTATAGAGAGGCGTATCACTGCCCGTCCATGTTGCAATCTCCGTGTTTTGTTCTGGGTGATCTAGCGATATACTGTCTCCCCACTTATAAAAACCAACTTCATCTGTCTCGGATAATTCGCCTACATAAACTTGAAGATTTATCTGAACGTCCTTAAAAGTATTCGTTTCATCAGATGGCGCTTGTGACTCGGCTTCATCTATAGATGCATATACCGTTCCACTCTTAAAAGCACAATCTTCCCCTGCACTCAATTTAGAATAGACATTTTCATTATTCGCATAAATACATTTTTTCGTTCCTGATGTAGTATCCTGCGCCTGTGTATGAACATCAAATCCATATGATGATCCTGTCTTGGAATCATCATAAGTCACGGAAATACTATACCATCCATCACGCCCTGATACAGCTGCCATTGGATAAGCATCTCCCGGTTCCCAAAACGTCCAATCTGGGGCAGGATCAGACTTACCACTTGTGCCGAGCATCTGACCATTACCAGTTTTCCAGAAATTAACGGCAATCTTATCACCTTCCTCTACCTCCAAGTCACCAACATACAAGTAAAACACTGCCTCTGCTGTCACACGACTATCCGCCTCTGGCTGAAGTTCTTCTGTACCTGTCTCTTCTTCCTCAGCCTGTACATCCTCCTGTGTACTTACTGCCGCTGTTGTCCCAACTTCGCTTTCTTGGCTCTCCGAAGATGTCACTTCCACTTCACTCGAAGTATCACTTTCTTTTGTCTCTTCTGCACGCTCTGTCTCAGCATCTGTCTGTGTCTCACTGGCAAGTACTTCTTCTGCCTCAGACGATGCCTCTGTCACACGCGCGCTCTCAACCTCCGCGCGCTCCCCTGCTGTCTCATCAACAGATGCCGTCTCTGCACTGTTACTGGTTTCTTCTGCGTTTTCTGTTTCCTGTGACTGTTCTGTCTCATGTGTCTGTTCGGACTCTGACGCATACACTGACAGTTCTGGCACTGATATGCCTGAGAACAGCATGGCAGTGCACAGGACACCACATAAACTCTTTCGCAAAAACTGTTTCAAACTTTTTCTCATTTGCTTCCTCCTTTTCCTTACAGCTTATTGTGCGCAACTGTTGTGCAATCTGTTTAGCGCAACTGTTGCGCAATCGGTTGCGCATGTACATGCTTACATTATATATGTTTATATTTTATTTTGCAAGTCCATATTGTATGTTCTATATGCTAATTTTTCAGCATAATTTTAAGGCAAAAATAACAAAAAAGCACAAAAATAGGAGTACGCCCAAACTTGCGTACTCCATATATGCATCCTAACGCACACTTATCTCCATCTTGTCAGACATTCCTTCTCCGAAAATCGCCAATCAAACACTCCTTTCCCCGAAATGCAAATCCGTACTTTTTAATCTGTTCTGATGAAAATCCTTGTGATGTTAACTGCGTCTCATATTGCTTTTCATCAATCTGAGCCAAGGCATTTGCGACTCTCTCCCAAAACCTCTTCTCTCTCTTTGGTTTGTGCACCTTAAACTCTATGATATATGCGCTATCCTTCGCTCTGTCGTCAGGTGTAAGCATGATATCATAACGCCCAAAACCACTCTCCCTATTGGATGTGATCTCAAATCTTCCCGACAGCTCCACCATCAGCCCAAGTACAAAACCATGATAAAACCGCTCGGGTGCATCGTCATCCGACGCGCTTTTTGCTGTGTCAAAGCTAGAGAAGCTGTTCAGTGCAATTCGATTCATATACTCGTTCATCTCTTCTACATCGTTTAGAAGCAGCGCCTTGATAAAATTATTGTAGGACGTGCTGGTCCTGCCATGGAACCATCTGCCGATCAGCTTCGCAAACATTCCCTCCACCTCTCTGTTGGTAAGTGCCAGTGTATACTCTTTTTTCAGATATGTCCCAACACGATCATTTCTCATATTGTGAAAAAAGCTGGTATCGTGTATACTGATAATCAACAGGAAATAATACCAGACAGGGGGAGGGAATCGCATGAATGAAAACAGGGCAGGACTTGGATACCAGGATTTTGAGGAAGTAAGAAGCCAGCATATATTTTATATCGACAAGACAGATTTTATCAGGGAATGGTGGGAAAACGCAGATAAAGTT
>ERZ808035.1544-NODE-1544-length-10754-cov-6.081203_pt1 | contig 10754 bp, 8 predicted proteins | sample MGYA00380189_ERZ808035 | MGnify/ENA primary metagenome ERZ808035 (study PRJEB31490, sample SAMN06133407) | mouse gut metagenome | isolation source: M5_1 | host: mice | place: China: Chengdu | collected 2015-05 ...
GTGGAGACGCCCGCGGGAAAAGAGCGGTATGTGCGGGATTACATAAGGGAGCATGATCAGGAGAGCGGTATCATTTACTGTGCCACAAGGAAAAATGTGGACAGGCTCTATGACAGACTGCTTGCAGAAGGAGTGCCGACGGCCAGATACCATGCAGGACTTGACAGTGAGGAGCGGCGGCAGAGCCAGGAGGACTTTATCTATGACAAGAGCCCGGTGATGATCGCCACCAATGCTTTCGGTATGGGAATTGACAAGTCCAATGTGCGCTATGTCATTCATTACAATATGCCTCAGAGTCTGGAAAACTATTATCAGGAGGCGGGCAGAGCCGGGCGTGACGGGGAGCGGGCGGAATGTATTCTGCTTTACTCGGCGCAGGATGTTATGATCAACCGCTTTCTGCTGGACAATAAGGAGCAGAAGGGAGAATATACCCGTGAGGAACTGGATGCCATCGGGGAGCGTGACGAGGAGCGTCTGCGGAGCATGATCTACTATTGCCTCACCACAGACTGTCTGCGGAGATATATTCTGCGCTATTTCGGAGAAAAGGGGATGGAAAGCTGCGGAAACTGCCGGAACTGTCTGCGGGAATATGAGGAGACGGATGTGACCGGAGCGGCGGTGAAAATTATCGCCGGGATCAGGGAGATGCGCCAGCGGTACGGCATCAATGTGGTGGCAGGTATGCTGGCGGGAGAAGACCGTGCCCGGCTGAGGGAATACGGTGTCAATGGATATGAAGCTTTCGGAAGCCTGAAAGAGTTCCGGGAAGGGGAGATCAAGGAGATTATTAACCGGATGCTGGTGGAGAATCTGCTTGTGATGACGAACGACAAGTATGCAGTTTTAAAACTGACGGAGCAGTCCGATGAGGTAGTGTCAGGGAAGGTATCTGTCATTTTGAAGAAGGCGAAGAGGGATCCGGCACGGGAGAAAGAATCAGGTGCAGGAAAGCGAAGCGGCAGTGCAAAGGTGCGCCGGTCCGATATTCTGAATTCCAGAGGTCTGGAACTTTTCGAGCAGCTGCGTACCCTTCGGGCACAGATCGCCAGAGAGGAGAACGTACCACCTTATATCGTCTTTTCGGACAAGACGCTGGTGGATATGTGCGTGAAAGTACCCCTTGGCAGAAATGATATGCTGACGGTATCAGGTGTGGGTGAGAACAAATTTGCGCGATATGGAGAGCGTTTCTTAGGTGAGATCCAGACGTATACAGGCGGTATCAGGGAGAAATTCTATTTTGGAGACGGGGATGGAATCTGACAGGAGGCCGCAGACAGGAGGAGGGAGAAGGAAGGTATCGACTTTGCAGTGAAGATGGCCTTGAAAAAGCCCCCGAAACAGTGTAAAATCGTAGCAGTAAATTATATAGAAAAACAGCAGAACCGCTGCTTTGGAACGAAAGGAAAAAATTATGGCACTCAGCAAGAAATCGGTTACCGGTATGAAAGATATTCTCCCGGAGGAGATGGAGATTCGTGACTATGTGATCGGTATTATCAAGGAAACATATGGAAATTTCGGCTTTACGTCTATTGAGACCCCCTGTGTGGAGAACATCGCCAACTTAAACTGCAAGGCGGGCGGCGAGAATGAGAAGCTGATCTTTAAAATACTGAAGCGGGGCGAGAAGCTGCGTCTGGCGGAGGCAAAGGGCGAGGAGGATCTGGTGGATGGCGGACTGCGCTATGATCTGACAGTACCTCTTGTGAGATACTATTCCGCCCACGCAAATGAACTTCCGTCACCTTTTAAAGCACTGCAGATGGGAAATGTGTGGCGGGCGGACAGGCCCCAGCGCGGACGTTACCGTCAGTTTATGCAGTGTGACATCGACATACTCGGAGAGACATCTAATCTGGCGGAGATCGAGTTGATTCTCGCCACTACCACAACGCTTGGCAGGCTGGGATTCAGGAATTTCAGAATCCGTATCAACGACCGCCAGATCCTTAAGGCTATGGCGGCTTACAGCGGATTTGCCGAGGCGGACTATGATCAGGTGTTTATCATTCTGGATAAGATGGACAAGATCGGCATGGAAGGCGTGAAAGAGGAACTGCTTGAGGCCGGTTTTGCGAAAGACAGCGCAGACAGATATCTGGAACTGTTTCAGGGAATGAATGCGGCGGACAACGCCATCGCATACATTACGGAGCGGCTTTCAGAGGTTCTTCCGGCGGGTGTGAAGGAAAGCTTCCAGGAGATCATTGACAGTGTAGAGGCCACAAAGGGCGACTTTTTTGAACTGGCCTTTGATCCCACGCTTGTGCGGGGCATGTCTTATTATACGGGTACGATTTTTGAAATTGATATGCCGGAGTTTGGCGGAAGCTGCGGCGGCGGTGGAAGATATGATAAGATGGTGGGCAAATTTACGGGTAACGATGTGCCGGCCTGTGGTTTTTCCATCGGATTTGAGCGAATTATCCTGCTGCTGCTGGAAAGCGGTTTTAAAGTGCCGAAAGCGGGTAAGCGTATTGCCTATCTGATGGAGAAGGGCCTGTCATCTGAGAAACTGTGTGAGGTGACGGCGCAGGCGCAGGCAGAGCGGGAGAAGGGCAACCAGATCCTTGTAGCGCGTATGAATAAGAACAAAAAGTTCCAGAAGGAACAGCTTACTGCACAGGGGTATGAGGAATTTGTCGAGTTTTATAAGGAAGAGTTAAAAAGATGATATCCTGCAGCGCCCTGTGCCGTGCAGGTAAACAGAGATAAAAATGCCGGGAGGAATGTCCATGAACATACAGAATCCTGCGGCGATCCTGCAGATGATGAATCTGTGGAGCCGTTTTCAAAAGAATCATCCCAAATTTCCGAAATTTCTGGCGGCGGTGGTGAAAAACGGGATCAAAGAGGGCAGTATCATTGAGATCAGGGTGACCACCGCCGAAGGCGAGAGTTTTGACTCGAACTTAAAAGTTAACGGGGAAGATATGGAGATGATCGAACAGATCAGAAAGATGGCCCTTGACCGATAAAGCCGGGTAATTTTTTCGGAGGAGAAGAAAAGAAGATGAATAGATTTATTCTGCGGCAGTCCATACTGTTGTTTTTGACGGCAGTGATCTGGGGTGTCGCATTTGTAGCGCAGAGCGCGGGCATGGAATATATCGGCCCCTTCACTTATAACGGGGTGAGATGTATTCTGGGCGGCCTGGTGCTGATTCCATGTGTGATACTGCTGGCAGGAATGCAGGCCGGCAGAGAACAGGACAGGGAAACCTGCAAAGAGAGCCGGCGTGCAGATGCGTCGTTGGACGGGACACAGGGAGAAGACGTGCAAAGCGGTGCAGAACCTGTGGCGGCGCGGCAGACACAGGATGTCGGGCATAAAGGACGGGAGACAAAGGACGGCTGGAAAATGCTGTTCACAGGCGGTCTGTGCTGTGGGGTTCTGCTATTTGCGGCAAGTAATTTTCAACAGTTCGGCATCCAGTATACGACGGTGGGAAAGGCCGGGTTTATTACGGCCATGTATATCCTGCTGGTGCCGCTGTTTGGGCTGTTTGCACATAAGAAAGTCGGATGGAAGGTATGGATCGGTGTCGGCTTTGCCGTCTGCGGCCTGTACAAGCTGTGCATGTCTGTTGATCCCGGCCGGATTTTTGCGGATCTGCAGAAATACGGGGCGGGATACGTGGGGCGCAATGCCGCCGCATACGGTCTGGCCTTTGGAAAGGGAGACATGCTGGTGCTTATCTGTGCCTGTATTTTTTCCTTACATATCCTGGTGATCGACTATTTTTCACCGAAGGTGGACGGCGTGAAAATGTCCTGCATCCAGTTTTGGATCTGCGGCATTTTGTCCATGATCTGTGCTTTTCTGCTTGAAAAGCCGGATTTTTCTGCGGTTCTAAGTGCATGGAAGCCGGTATGTTATGGCGGCATCATGTCCTGCGGTGTGGCCTATACGCTGCAGATTGTGGGGCAGAAAGACATGAATCCGACGGTGGCTTCTTTGATTCTGAGTCTGGAATCAGTGGTTTCCGTGATCGCCGGATTCCTGATTTTAAGGCAGTCCATGAGCATGAGAGAACTGCAGGGGTGCTGCCTGATGGTGGTGGCAATCGTGCTGGCACAGCTTCCGGACCGCAGAAGACAGCGTGACAGCGGGAAGAAGCAGGCGGCACAGGTTGAGAAAATGTAGAGAAGACAGAACAGGCTGAGAGGCAGAAGGGGACAAAGGGGAAGAGTGTTATGGCAAAAGAATATTATTTCATTTTTTACAGCATACTTGCTGTGATCTTGTTGATTGGAGTCAAACCGGCGGTAAAAGGAGGATGGTGCAAAGATGCATTGTCTCTGCGCACATCAAAGGGGCTGCTTGGCTTTTGCGCGGTGGCCATTATGCTGCATCATATGTCCCAGACGATTTACTTTGCGAAGGAAGATACGGGCATTCTGTTGTTTATGGTAGATATTGGTGTGTGTTTCGTGGGAATGTTCTTCTTTTTCTCCGGTTACGGACTGTATACCAGCCTGCGTGACAAACCTGATTATCTGAAAGGATTTATGAAAAACAGGCTTCCGGCGATTCTGGTCCCTTTCTATATTTGTAACTTTGTTTTTATTCTGGGGTCATATTTTTCGGGGTATGAATTCAAAGAGGGAGAACTGATGCCTTATCTTTCAGGTGCAATCCTGATGAATTCCCAGATGTGGTATATCGTGGAGGTTCTGATCTTATATGTGTTATTTTATGTTGTATTCCGGCTGATCAAAAACCGGGATGCTGCATGTATCGTATACGGGATATGCGTGATGCTTCTGATCACATTCAGTCTTCGGCTGGGGCATGATACGACGACACCTACCCAGGGATTGTGGTTTCACGGAGAATGGTGGTACAATACCACGCTTATGGTCTGGGTGGGAATCATGTTTGCCCGGTGGGAAGAGCAGATTCTGGGATTGATCAGGAAGTTTTACGGGCTTGTGTTTATGGTTTTCGTGGTACTTTCGGTCTTTCTGTACAACAGGACGATCTATATGCTGCAGAACAAAGGCTACTGGGTTGAATGGGACGGTTATCCGGGATATAAAGAAAAGTGGCAGACGCTGGGAGTGCAGTTTTCATTTGTTTTTGTGGTGATCATTACGGTGGTGATTCTGACCCAGAAGATCAGATTCGGCAATAAGATCCTGGATTTTCTGGGAGAAATCGCGCTGGAACTGTATCTGATCCACAACCTGTTCCTTTTGTATACACCGGGGAGCAACAGGGTCATATATATTCTGACATGTTATACGCTTTCCATTCTCTCGGCGGTGATCCTTCATATGATAGACCGGAAGCTGATCGGGCTGATGCGGGGAAGCAGGAAGGAATCAGTACAGGACAGCAGTAAGTCTGGTAAATAAAAAAGAACAGTTTAGAACCTGAAAATATGGAGGAGTATGATGGCAGATCAAAAATTTGACAATACAAAGCTGGAGGAGGCCGTGGAGGCGTTTGTGCAGGACAGGCAGAAGGACAAGTATGCCGCAGTCATGGGGATTTTGGAGAAATCAATGATTCTGATGCCTACGATGAAGCCGGAAGGACTGGATGAAGAGACGGAGAAGCTGATGAAAGAGGGTAAACCGGTTCAGCTTCCGAAAGAGACGAAGATTATGCCCTGTCTGCTGCGCAATGAGGCGGGCGGGCAGGCGCTTCCGATCTTTACATCCACGGCACAGATACCGGATGACAGGAAAAGCCCGGCTTTGATGGGGCTGCCCTTTTTCGGCTGTCTGTCCATGCTGATGTCTGGACCGGGGCAGGTGGAGACTATGGTGCTCAATCCGTTTACCCACAACATGGTACTGACGAAGGCCGTGCTGGAGGTGGCGATGAAACGCCGGGACAGTCTGATGCAGCAGCAACAGCAGCAGGCACAGAAGACGGTGAAGGTGACGGAAAAGCAGTTTCAGGACATCGTACACAACCGGGTAGCGCTTCATCTGCTCCCGAAGTATCTTTTTGAGCAGAAGGAAACAGGACTGGAAAAGCTGCAGAAGGAAGAGGGGGCTTTTCTTGTACCGTTTTATGAAGAGATGTATCCGGAGGGCAGGAAGGACTTCGTGGCCGTGTCGCCGGAGGATTTTTCCGTGATGACGCTGAACCTGACGGAAGATATGCAGATGACCAGGGTGGATCTGCCGGATAAGGCGATGAAGAAGGGGATGTGCTACCGGGTTTATGTGATCCGGCTGCGGGAATCTCAGGAAATTCTCTATTATACACTGGTACAGACGGAGCAGGGAAACAGGTTTGGCAGAGTGACTGAAGACGGAAAGCATGAATTGATAGAAGAAGCGCCGGACAACGGGGCTGAGATCGAGGCAGTGATGAATCTGGTGGAGCACAGATAGGAAAGAGAGAAGGAACATGGGACAGCTGCTGTTTATCCTTTTATATGGTTTTACAGTGATAACATTCTTTGTGGGACTGATCGTGCTGCGTAAAGGGATCAAGAAAAACAGGATTGATCGTCTTTATTTTACATCCACGATGCTCAGCGGGGCATGGAGTCTGTTTATCGGGCTGGTAGTCATACAGACTGATCCGGGCAGTGCGGCGCTTATGCGTGCGCTGGCGCTGGCGGCTGTTTTTGGACAGTTTATCTGTATTACGTATCTTCTGGTATTCTGGTCAGGGATCCGGGGCAGGATGATGTACTGGATCGTCGGGTTTGCCTGGATGGGGGTGCTGCTGTATCCTTTTTTAATCAGACGGGACAGAATGGTCTTTGAAAAGACGGCATACGGCATGGCCTACCGGATCAAACCGGGGATCTGGAGCGGTGCATATACAGTCTTCTGTGCGGCAGTTGCGGTGAATATGATTTTTCTGACAGTCTATATGCTGCGCAGGAGCATCCGTAAGAGAGAGAAGATTATGGCATGTGCACTGATGGTATGCGTGTTTATCGTAGGGTTCGGCTGCGCATTTGACACGTTGATGCAGATGTCCGGATATATGACTTTTCCGGGAAGCACCATCGGGCAGTTTGCGGCACAGATGGTACTTTACCAGACGTATATATTTTATAACAAGTCCAGAGTTACTTTGGAAAATATGTCGGAGTTCGTATATTATTCCGTGGACGAGCCGGTATTTCTGTTTGATGAAGGAGAAAAACTGTGTATCGTTAATAACGGGGCTACCGTCTTTCTGGGAATGAGTGCGGAAGAGTGCTGCAAAATGCGGATGAAAGATATTTTTGACATGCAGCATAATGTATTCCGGTTTCAGGGAAGCAAGAACCGCGTGGAGGCAAAATGTCTGCAGAATGGCCGGAGCTGCAGCGTCAGCATTGACAAAATATATGATGATTACAAAGATATTATCGGATATATCGTGATCGTGCATGATGTGACCCAGCACGTACATATGGTGGAGCAGCTTGCCTGGGAAAAGCAGCGGGCGGACCGGGCCAACGAGGCCAAGGGCTCTTTTCTGGCAAATATGTCACATGAGATCAGGACACCCATCAATGCGGTCATGGGAATGAATGAGATGATCCTGCGGGAGAGCGGGGATGAGACAATTCTGGAATACGCCAGAAACATTCAGGATGCCAGCAAATCTCTTCTGGTGCTGATCAATGATATCCTTGATTTTTCCAAGATTGAATCGGGGATGATGGAAGTGGTGGAGGAAGCCTATTCCCTGCGGATGCTGTTAAAAGCGCTGAAGACAGAATGCAGCATACGCGCCGGAGAAAAGGGACTGGATCTTGCTTTTCATGTTCCCAAGGATACGCCGGCCGTCCTGATGGGAGATCAGGTCCGGGTACGCCAGGTACTGCTCAACATTCTGACAAATGCTGTTAAATATACGATGAAGGGCGGCGTAACGCTGACTGTCTCCTATAAGAAGACAGCAGAGCGGCGGGTGAAACTTATTTTTGAGATTTCAGATACCGGAATCGGCATTAAAGAGGAGAGCATCGACAGGCTGTTCAGTAAATTTGACAGAGTGGATGAAGGACAGGTACATGCTATAGAGGGAAGCGGTCTGGGACTGTGTATTGTGGACAGGCTGGTGCAGCTGATGCACGGAACTGTGGAGGTATCAAGCGTATACGGAGAAGGATCCACCTTTACGGTAACGCTGGAACAGGAAGTGATCGGTGAGGAGACCGTGGGCTCGCTGCAGGAAGAGGCAAAGGGAGCGGGCAGGCGGCGGGAGACCATTCCCGTATTTGTGGCGCCGGAGGCAAAAGTGCTGGCAGTGGATGACAACAAGGTTAATCTGACGGTGATCCGCGGACTGCTGCGCAAGACAGAAGTGCAGGTGACTTGTGCGGACAGTGGAAAGGCGTGTCTGGAACGTGCCGCGGCGGAGCATTACGATGTGATCCTTTTGGATCATATGATGCCGGGAATGGACGGAATAGAGACGCTGGAAGCGCTTCGGGATATGCCGGGCAACTGCTGTAAAGATTCGGTGGTGATAGCGTTGACGGCCAATGCGATGGCAGGCATGCGGGAGATGTATCTTGAGAAAGGGTTTGACGATTATCTTGCCAAGCCCATCGAGGGAACCATGCTGGAACGGATGCTGCTTCGGTATCTGCCGAAGGAGTATATTATACAGGATAATTCAAACTTAAAAAGAGAAGAAGGACTTTGAGAAAGGAAGACAACGATATCATGATAGATACCGTAATTTTTGATCTTGACGGAACACTACTCAACACATTGGAGGATCTGACGGACAGTGTGAACGCGGTGATGGAGCAGTATGGATTTCCCGTGCATACCATGGAAGAAATCAGAAGCCGTGTGGGAAACGGTGCGGCGAAGCTGATTGAGCGTGTTCTGCCCCGTGGGCTTGAAGAACCGGCTTATGAGGATATACTGGCAGCTTTTCGGGAACATTACAGAATACACTGCGAGGACAAGACCATGCCCTACGAAGGGGTGGTACAGATGCTTGCGGCGGTGAAACAGGCAGGATACCGTATGGCTGTCGTTTCCAATAAACCTGACCGGGCGGTAAAACAGCTTTGTGCAAAGTTTTTCGGGGAATATGTGCAGAAGGCATTTGGAGACAGTGAAGGGATAAAAAGAAAGCCGGCGCCCGATCTGGTGTATCGGGCACTGGCCGAATTATCTTCTGAGGCATCCTGTGCCGTCTATGTAGGGGACTCTGAAGTGGATCTGCAGACTGCCTTGAGTGTGCCTATGACATGCATCAGTGTCACCTGGGGATTTCGTACCCCGGAACAGCTTCTTGCGGCCGGGGCATGTGAGGACCGGATGATCAGGACTGGTCAGGAGCTTCTTCCGCTTCTGGATCTTCTTCGGCGGGAAGGGTGATCAGTACTTTGAGGATGCGGTTGTCCCGTACCCCGTCTGCCTGCAGGGAGATGCCGTTATCCAGCAGGATTGTCTCCTTGTCCTGGGGGAGACGGGCCAGCTTCTCTATGATCAGGCCGCCTGCGGAATCATAATCTTCGGATTCCAGTTCTATGTCAAGGGCATCATTGATATCGTCCAGCTTCATGCTGCCTTCCACAAGATACTGCCCGTCGTCTATTTCCTGGATCAGTTCTTCTTCGTCGGCATCGTATTCATCGCGGATCTCACCCACCAGTTCCTCAATCATATCTTCCATCGTGATCATGCCCACTGTGGCACCGTATTCGCTCAAAACGAAGGCGATGCTCAGGGATTTTTCACGAATCTCCATCAAAAGATCGGAAACACTCTTATATTCATAAGTATAATATGCTTCACGCAGGATCTTTTTGAGCTGGAACTTTTCTTTATCTTTTACCAGTATGAAATCTTTAATATTGACCACGCCGATGATGTGGTCCGGGTCGCCGTCATAAACAGGAATCCGGGTGAACATGGAAGCCTGGAAGGTGGACAGCAGTTCCTGATAAGAGGCATCAATGGGCACCGTGGTCATCTGGATGCGGGGAATCATGATATCTTTGGCGACAGTGTCACCGAAATCAAATACGTTGTAGATCAGTTCCCGTTCCTCGGTCTCGATCACGCCTCCTTCGTGGCTTACATCCACATAGGTCTTCAGTTCTTTTTCTGTAATACTGAAATTGTTGCCCTCGGAGCTGATGTGCAGAAAACGCAGGATCCAGTTGGAGATCTTGTCGATCACGTAGATCACCGGCGTTAAGACTGTCATAAGCATACGGATGGGGCCGCTGTAAAACAGAGTGATGAATTCGGCTTTCTGCATGGCCCATGTCTTGGGGATGATCTCACCGAACATCAGTAAGGTGAAAGTGAGAACTCCGGTAGCAATCCCGACAGCACGGCTGCCCCACAGTTTGATGGCCAGGGTCGTTGTAACGGAAGATGCGTACAGGTTGACGATATTGTTACCGATCAAAACCGCGCTCAGCATTTTGCCGTATTGATCCAGTATGGCAAGCACCCTGGCGGCGCCTTTATTTCCTTCCTGGGCAAGTGTACGAAGGCGTACACGGTTGACTGTCGAAAAAGCTGTTTCGGCAGAAGAGAAAAATCCCGATAAAAAAATCAGAAAAATAATGGTTGCGATTTGTATGACACCTGTGGTATCCAATGAAACGTTCACTCCTTATAATATGTAGTATTGTCTGGCCATACAGCGGATGCAACGGCCATGAAACCCGGCTGTCCAGAATGCGCTGCGGCTGTACAGTCATATTTGTTATAGTTGAAATATTACTATGGAATACAAGAATGTGTCAAGTTTTTCCGGGAGGATGAATATACATTAATAAATCTTTAGCGGTATC
>ERZ808035.1545-NODE-1545-length-10729-cov-3.995588_pt1 | contig 10729 bp, 7 predicted proteins | sample MGYA00380189_ERZ808035 | MGnify/ENA primary metagenome ERZ808035 (study PRJEB31490, sample SAMN06133407) | mouse gut metagenome | isolation source: M5_1 | host: mice | place: China: Chengdu | collected 2015-05 ...
GGGACGCCGAGGCGGAGGTCAACGTCGTCTGGGTGCATATCTCCAACGTGCGCAAGAAGCTGGCGTCCCTGGGCTCGTCGGTGTCCATCGTGGCCATCCGCGGCCTCGGCTACACCCTCCGGGAGGCCGCCGGTGATTGAGCGGCTGCGTCGGCGCTTCGTGGCCGTGGCCATGGCCGCCGCCACCGTGGTCATCGTGCTCGTGGGCCTGGCCATCAACGGCGCCGGCCTCTACGGCGTGTGCGACCGCGCCGACCACGTGCTCTCCGTCATCGCCGCCAACGGCGGGACCATCCCTCGCGGGACGGCGGGACTCGACCCCGAGACGCCCTTCTCGGCCCGGTACTTCGTGGTGGAGGTGGGTCCCGACGGCACCGCCGTGGCCGCGGACCTCTCCCACGTCGCGGCCGTCACGGCGTCCGACGTCGTCGCCTTCGCCCGCCGGGCGTCGACGGCGTCGCCGGGCTTCAGCTGGTACGACGGCTACCGATGCCTCGTGACCGAGGAGGGGCCGTACCGCTCGGCCGTCTTCCTCGACTGCCGGGGCGGCCTGGTGTCGCTCGAGACCACGGCTGTCGCCACCTTGGCCGTGGGTGCGGCCGCCGACCTCCTCGTCTACCTGTTCGTGCGGCTCTTCTCGGCCCGGGCCATCGACCCCCTCGTGCAGGCGGCCCAGCGGCAGCAGCGCTTCGTCACCGATGCCTCCCACGAGCTCAAGACGCCCGTCACCGTCATCGTGACGAGCCTCCGCGTGCTCGAGATGGAGGTGGGGGAGAACCGCTGGATCGAGAAGGCGTCGCGGCAGGCCCACTCGCTGGCGCGCCTCGTGGACGACCTCGTGGTCCTGTCGCGCCTGGAGGACGAGGGCGCCACGGTCCGGGAGCGCGTGGACCTCTCGGCCCTTGTGGCGGGGGCGACCGACGACCTGGCGGACTTCGCCGCGGTGGGGGGCCACGGGGTCCGCGCCGAGGTGGAGCCGGCGGTGACCGTGGAGGCCGACCCCCGCGCCATGGGGGCGCTGCTCTCCGTGCTGCTCGACAACGCCGTGAAGTACGCGCTGCCCGGCGGCGAGGTGACCGTCTCCCTGGCCCGGGCGCGGCGCGGCGCCGAGCTCCGGGTGTCGAACCCCGCCGAGCCGCTGGACCCGGAGGCGCTGGGGCGCGTCTTCGACCGCTTCTACCGGCCCGACGAGGCCCGTTCCCGGGAGACCGGGGGCTTCGGCATCGGGCTCGCCCAGGCGGCCGGCATCGTGGAGGCCCACGGCGGCACCGTCCGGGCCACCCAGGCCATGGGAGACGACGGCGTCAACGCCTTCACCGTCACGGTGTGGCTGCCGGCCAAGGGGGCACGGGCCTAGGAGGCCAGCGGGTGCGCCGTGGGCACGCGGCGCTCGTAGGTGACGAACTCGCTGAACCCGAGGTCGCGGAGCATCAGCTGGCCAACCCGCAGGTAGGAGTCCAGATGGGACGGCTTGTGCGAGTCGGACCCCAGGGTCACGAGCGTGCCGCCGAGGTCGCGGTACAGCCTGAGGACGTCGGTGGAGGGCATGAGGTCGTCGAGCCCGTAGCGCCAGGACGACGTGTTGAGCTCGACGGACTTGCCGTGGGCGATGGCGCGCTCCAGCACGGCGGCCACGCGGTCGCGCACGCGCTCGAAGGGCATGGGGCCGAAGGGGTCGTAGCGGCGAACGAGGTCGAGGTGGGCGAGGGCGTCGTAGCCGTCGAAGGATTCCATGACGGCGAGCATCTCGTCGTAGTAGGCGCCGTGGATGCCGTCCTGGTCGCGTCCCTGCTGGTAGTCGCCGTTCCAGAACTCGCGGTCGCCCACCTGATGGATGGAGAGCAGGCGGAAGTCCAGCCGGTCGCCCCAGGCGTCGAGCACGCGCTCGAACTCGCCCACGGTGTGGCGCTGCACGCCGAACTCCAACCCGCACCGGACGTCGAGACGGCCGTCGAACTCGGAGCGCACCCGCTCGACCTCGGGGAAGTAGCGGGCGTAGTCCACGTTGGTGACCGGCTTGCCGTTGTCGGGGTCGTGGCGCAGTGCCGGCTGGCCGGCGTCGGGCTTCACGCCGTAGTCCACGTGGTCGCAGAAGCAGACGGCGTCGAGGTTCAGGCGCAGGGCGTCCTCGGCCACCTGTTCCATAGGGTAGGTGGAGTCGTCCGAGAACTCGGTGTGGACGTGGAAGTCGGCGAGCATGGCGGTCTCCCTTGCGGCGTCGCGGGGCAGGTGTCTGGCCCAGACTCTATCCGCAGGGCGCCCCGTGCGTAAGGGGTGGGTTTGTCCATTTTGAAACCGCAGGAAAGCCGCAGGTGGGACGGCCTTTCTCGGCCTCCGGCGCGGGTTTGTCGGGTGTGGCGGCGCCGTGGTCCTCAGAGCCGGAAGGGGTCGTCGGGCGTCTCGGCCGTGAGGATGTCGAGGCGTACGCCGTGGCCGTCCATGGAGCGCAGCGAGTACTCCCAGCAGGCGCCGGCGGCGTCGAACGTCTCGCGCTCCAGGCGGAACGCCGGGACGGACGGCTTGGTGCCGAGGAGGGCGGCGTCGGCGGCCGGCATCGCCACTGCGCCCACGACCTCCCGTGCCGTGAGCGGGCCTGATCCGGCGTCGTGGAGGAGCGCGGCCAGGGGGCCGGCGGCCTGCCCGTCCGTGACGGTGGGGACCCGGAGAACCGGGATGAACGAGCGTTCCACGGCGACGGGGGCGCCGTCCGCGGTGTGCAGGCGCTCGATGGCCCAGACACGCTCGCCGGGCCCGAGCCCCAGGCGGTCGCGCTGGATCGCGGTGGGGGCGGCCTGCGAGAGCGAGAGGAGCTCGCAGCCGTGGGCGCGTCCGGCCTCGGCGAGCTGGCGGCGCGCGCGGGTGCCGAGGAGGGGGTCGAGGCGCAGGCGCCGCGGGCGCACGAAGGTGCCGGCCCCGGGACGGCGGTCGATGCAGTTCTCCTCCACGATCATGGCGTAGGCGCGGTTGACGGTGGCGCGGCTCACGCCGAGGGTGCGGCGGAGCCACTCCTCGGTGGGGAGGGGGTCGCCGCCACGGAGGTCGCCGTGGTCGATGCGGTCCACGAGCAGGTCGAAGAGCTGCCGGTACAGGGGCACCGGAGACGAGGGGTCCAGGTCGCTGTGTTCTAGGAACACGGTGCCCCCTTCCGGCGGTGTGGCGGGTCCGGACGCTTTCGACCAGTCTAGGGCTTCAGGGGAGGGTGGGGACACGGGCCATCCGCCCAGAACCGGTTCCGGGCGGGTCACTTCCATCAAGCGGGAAACCGACTCCGCCCGCAACCGCTCCCGGGCGGGAGAGCGCCGCCCGAGGCCCCTCCAGGACGGCGTTGCGGCATCAGCCGAGAAACCACCTCCGCCCAGAACCGCTTCCGGGCGCTCCGTCTCTCCAACACGGCAACCATCCCCGCCCGGGACCCGTCCCGGGCGGTCGAGCCCTTCGACGTGGCAACCGCTCCCGCCCAGAACCGGTTCCGGGCAGGCTCGGAGGCTCACCAGAAGAGGTGCTCGCACAGCACGCGTGCGCGCAGGGCCCGGCGTGCCGCGAGCATGCGGTCGTTCCAGTCGAAGCCCACGCCCAGCCGGTCTGCGGCCTTCTCGAGGAGGAGGTCGAGCTTGAGCTCGTCCCGCACCGTCGCCCTGGTGACGGTCATCAGGTGGATGCCGCGCCCCTCGGCGACCTCGCGCCTCGCCGCGTCCTTCTCCTGCTGCTCGGGGCTGTCGTGGAACTTCGCGCTGTCGTACTCGATGCCAAAACCCGCCTCCGGCCAGAGGAAGTCCACCCTCATGGTCGACTGGCCATCGAGGGCGAAGCGTTCGTCGGGCGTGAGGACCCACTTGCTGTTGAGGAGTGCGCGCGGGAAGCCCCGTCCGCCAAGGCTCTTCGGGGCCGTCATGAGCAGGGAGAGGGCCGTCTCCATGGGAGAGGCGGACCGTTCCTGGCAGAACGGGAGCAGGTCCTTCAGCCGCCGATGACCACGACGGCCGCCGCACGGTTCGAGGTCGGCGAGCAGACCCCCGACGGTGGCGAGAGGGTCCTCCCGGTAGCAGATCTCGCCGTTCTCGTCGGGATGCCGCACGTAGGTACCGCACAGCACGGTGGCGGCGAGGGCCAGGTTGACGTCGTCCGCCAGTGGGGCGCGCATGAGCAGGTAGAGGGCCGGCGAGACGGTGTAGAGGGGGCCGTCGACATCGTCGAAGAGGAGGAGGGGGTTGTCCGGCAGCAGACGGGGGAGACGATGGCCCACAAGCAGGCGGGACCGGCCCCGGTGACGGTCCGAAGGCGTTGCGAGGTGGAGCGGTACGGGGAGACGGGGCGGGAGGCCGGCGTGGATCCGCGAGAATGCGGTCATGGAGGAGAGGCACGGGGACCGGCGCGCACGGGACGCCCCTGCCTCGGAGCAGTCGGCTTCCGAGAGCGCGATGTCTGCCTCTTCCTTCGGGACCGGTGAGAGCGGGGCTCGAGAGGCAAATACGGTCCAAGCACCCAGATCGCATACCAGGCAACTCATGGGCCCAGCGTACAGGGCGCCTCCGACAGGGTTCCGACCGTTTCCCGACCGCCGGCCGACATCGGCTGACAGCCCGGCGGTCAGGTCCTGCTCGGCGTAGCCGCTCCCGCCCGGGACGGGTTCCGGGCGGTTTGCTGGCATGGGTTGGTATCGAATTCCGCCCGAAGCCGCTTCCGGGCGGGGCACATCCATCAAGCAGGTAGCCAGCCCCGCCCGCAACCGCTTCCGGGCGGGTCAATTCCATCAAGCGGAAAACCACCTCCGCCCGGAACCGCTTCCGGGCGGGAAAACGCCGCCTGCCGTCCCTCCAGTACGGCGTTGCGGCATCAGCCGAGAAACCACCCGCGCCCGGAACTGGTTCCGGGCGCCCCATATCATCAGCATGGAAACCACCCCCGCCCACAACCCGTCCCGGGCGGGCCCGAGACGCCCCGAACCCCCACATGCGGCGATACCTCCCAACAAAACAGGTGGTAAAGGACATCAATGCGAGATCGGCACCGGCGCCGTCGCGACAGGGGCTCTCGCCAAAGCAGGGGAGGGGCGCATGCATCGTTAGGGGGTCCTCCTGAGAGGGCCCGTGCATCCGAAGATGCACGGGCCCTCGAAGTGACTCCCGTTGATGCATGCGCCCCTCCCCGGACAACCGGAAGGGGGCGCCCCCTACTCCAGCTCGAAGGCGCCGGTGTAGAGCTGGTAGTAGGTGCCCTTCTTGGCGATGAGCTCGTCGTGGCTGCCGCGCTCGATGATGCGGCCGTGGTCCAGGACGATGATCACGTCGGAGTTGCGGACCGTCGAGAGGCGGTGGGCGATGACGAACGTGGTGCGGCCGTTCATGAGGGCGTCCATGCCGCGCTGGACGATGGCCTCGGTGCGGGTGTCGATGGAGCTCGTGGCCTCGTCGAGGATCATGACCGGAGGGTCGGCCACGGCGGCGCGGGCGATGGAGATCAGCTGGCGCTGGCCCTGGGAGAGCTGCGAGCCGTTGTCGGTGAGCATGGTGTCGTAGCCCTGCGGCAGGCGGGTGATGAAGTCGTCGGCGCCGGCGAGCCTGGCGGCGGCGAAGCACTCCTCGTCCGTGGCGTTGAGGCGGCCGTAGCGGATGTTGTCGAGGACGGTGCCTGTGAACAGGTTCACGTCCTGGAGCACGATGCCCAGGGAGCGGCGCAGGTCGCCCTTGCGGATCTTGTTGATGTTGATCCCGTCGTAGCGGATCTTGCCGTCGGCGATGTCGTAGAAGCGGTTGATGAGGTTGGTGATCGTGGTCTTGCCGGCACCGGTGGCGCCCACGAAGGCGACCTTCTGGCCCGGCTTGGCGTAGAGCGAGACGTCGTGGAGCACGGTGTGGTCGGGCGTGTAGCCGAAGTCGACGTCGTAGAAGCGCACGTCGCCGGCCAGCGGGGTGTAGGTGACCTCGCCCGTGTGGTGCGGGTGCTTCCAGGCCCACATGCCCGTGCGCTCGCCCGACTCGGAGAGCTTGCCGTCGACCATGCGAACGTTCACGAGCTCCACGTAGCCGTCGTCGGTCTCGGAGGGCTCGTCGATGAGCGAGAAGATCCGCTCGGCGCCGGCCATGCCCATGACCACGGGGTTCACCTGTTGGGAGATCTGGCCGATCTGCCCCGCGAACTGCTTGGTCATGTTGAGGAACGGCACGGCCACGGCGATGGTGAACGCGGTGCCGGAGATGGAGAGGGCGGGGACGTCCAGGGTCAGCAGCAGGCCGGCGACCACGGCCACGACCACGTAGATGACGTTGCCCATGTTCATGAGGATGGGGGCGAGGATGTTGGCGAAGGTGTTCGCGTTGCGGCTCGCCTCGAAGAGGCGTTCGTTGTAGGCGTCGAAGTCGGCCTCGCACTCCTTCTGGTGGCAGAAGACCTGCACGACGCGCTCGCCGTTCATGATCTCCTCCACATGGCCCTCCACGGCGGCGATGGCGCGCTGCTGGGCGAGGAAGAACCGGGCGGAGCGGCTGGCCAGGGCCTTGGAGGACAGCGCCATGAGAGCGGTGCCGGCCACCACGACGATGGTCATCCAGACGGAGTACCAGAGCATGATGAAGAAGACCGAGACGAGCACGAGCGCCGTCATGGTGATCTGGGGCAGCGACTGCGAGATCATCTGGCGCAGGGTGTCGATGTCGTTGGTGTAGTACGACATGATGTCGCCGTGCACGTGGGTGTCGAAGTACCGGATGGGCAGCGTCTCCATGTGGTCGAACATCTCCTCGCGCAGTTTGCGCAGAGTGCCCTGGCACACGATGGCCATCAGGCGGTTCCACGTGAAGTTGGCGACGAGGCCCACGAGGTAGAAGCAGGCCAGGGTCAGTGTGATCTGGCCGATGGGCCCGGAGGCGGCGGCCCAGTCCCCGCTCCCCCAGTACTGGCCCACGACGGCCAAGGCCTGCTGCATGAAGATGGCCGGTGCGGCGTTGGTGAGGGCGTTGATGAGCAGGCACACGAAGATGACAGGCATGAGCACGGGGTAGTACCGGAAGAGGCACTTGAAGACGCGCAGGATGACGCGGGGCTTCACGCCGGGGCGCTTGGCCTGTGGGGTCTGCTTAGCCACGCTGGGCCTCCTTCCGGTCGATGTCCTCGATCTTCTCGTCGTGGGACTGCTTGTTCTGCGACATGTAGACCTCGCGGTAGATGGGGGAGCGGCGCAGCAGCTCCTCGTGGGTGCCCACGTCGGCGATGGTGCCGGCGTCCATGACCACGATGCGGTCGGCGTCCTTCACCGAGCTCGTGCGCTGGGCGATGATGATCTTGGTGGTCTCGGGGATGTAGCTCTCGAACCCCTGGCGGATGAGGGCGTCGGTCTTGGTGTCCACGGCGCTCGTGGAGTCGTCGAGGATCAGCACCTTGGGCCGGGCGAGGAGGGCGCGGGCGATGCAGAGGCGCTGCTTCTGGCCGCCGGACACGTTGGTGCCGCCCTGCTCGATGTAGGTGTCGTAGCCGTCGGGGAAGCGCTCCACGAACTCGTCGGCCTGGGCGAGGCGGCAGGCCTCGATGATCTGGTCCATGGTGGCGTCCGGGTTGCCCCAGCGCAGGTTGTCGGCGATGGTGCCGCTGAACAGCACGTTCTTCTGGAGCACCATGGAGACGGCATGGCGCAGCGTGTCGATGTCGTAGGACCGCACGTCCACGCCGCCCACCTTGAGGCTGCCGGAGGTGACGTCGTAGAGGCGCGGGATCAGCTGCACGAGGGTCGACTTGGCCGAGCCGGTGCCGCCGATGATGCCGATGGTCTCGCCGCTCTCGATGTGCAGGTCGATGTCGTGCAGGGCCACACGCTCGCTGCCCTCGGAGTAGGAGAACGAGACGCCGTCGAAGTCGATGGAGCCGGACGCCACCTCGCGCACCGGGTCGGCGGGGTCGGAGATGGTGGTCTTGGCCTGGAGCACCTCGTCGATGCGGCGGGCGCTCTCGAGGGACATGGCGATCATGGCGAAGATCATGGAGAACATCATGAGGCTCATGAGGATCATGAAGCCGTAGGTGAACAGCGAGGAGAACTGGCCGATGTTCATCACGGTGCCGCGGGTCCCGACGATGGTCTCCGAGGCGAAGTAGATCACGCACACGAAGATGACGGCCACGGACAGGTTCATCATCGGGCCGTTGAGGGCGAGGAGCTTCTCGGCGCGGGTGAAGTCGTTCTGGACGTCGCGGGCGGCCACGTCGAACTTCTCCATCTCGAAGTCCTCGCGCACGAAGCTCTTGACCACGCGGATGCCCGAGACGTTCTCCTCCACCGACTCGTTGAGGGCATCGTACTTGCGGAAGACACGGCGGAAGATGGGCAGCACCTTGCGGATGACGAGGAACAGGCCGAACGCGAGCGGCACGGTGACGTAGACGTAGACCCATGCCATGTCGCCGGCCATGGTGAAGGCCATGACCAGGGCGAAGACGATCATCATGGGGGCGCGGATGGCGGTGCGGATGATCATCATGAACGACATCTGCACGTTGGTGACGTCCGTGGTCATGCGGGTCACGAGCGACGGCGTGGAGAAGCGGTCGATGGTGGCGAACGAGAAGGTCTGGATGTTGTAGAAGATGTCCTGGCGCAGGTTCTTGGCGAAGCCCGCGGCGGCCTTGGAGCAGGTGATGCCGGCGGCGGTGCCGAAGGCCAGCGAGACCACGGCCATGGCGAGCAGCACGAGGCCGGCCTGGAGGATCTCGGTCACCCGGGCGCCCCGGTTGATGGCGTCGATGAGCTCGGCCGTCACGAAGGGGATCAGCACCTCGACGACGACCTCGCCCGTCACGAGGATGGGTGTGGCTACGGCCGCCCGCTTGTACTCTCGCAGGCTCTGGGCCAGTCTTTTAATCATCCAACTCCTTCCATTCCGCTTGCTTCCAGTGGTCGCGGACGCGGTCCAGCAGCTCGAGGAGCCGCCCCTGCTCGTCGGTGGTCAGGCAGGAGAGGCTCCACTCCCTGAAGCGGTCCCTCCGGGCCATCTCGGCCTCTGCCTCCGCGGCGCCCGTCTCGGTGAGCTTGACGATGAGCTTGCGGCTGTCGTCCTGGTCGCGGGTGCGCACCACATAGCCGAGGGCCTCCATCTTGGCGAGGACCTCCGAGAGGGAGCTGGGCTTGATGGCGAACATCTCGCCGAGCTCCCGTTGGGTGCGCACCCCGCCGCCCTCGTAGAGGGCGCAGAGAATCTGCGGCTTTCCCGAGACCCCACGACCGTGGAAGTACAGGTAGTGGCCGAGGGCCTTGATGTCGAGCAGGACCGAGTCGATGCGCTCGGCGTCGACGGTGTCCATGGGCACCCCGCACCTCCCTTCCGTCCGTTCATTTGCGGCCTATGGATACTAGTCCCCTCAGGGCCCTATTGCAAGGTACCGAATGGTTCGGCACCAAAGTTCTTCCATAGGAGGGCATGGGGCCTGAAAAGAACGGGTCCGCGGGCACCCGGACGCCGTGTGGCTGCGGCGTGACAATGGGGACGGTGACATGTGTCACGAGGTCTATTCAGGTGCTGATATAAGGGGAGAATCCCGCTGTTTGTCGGGGGGCACCGTCGCGATTATGTGGGGCGGGTGTCGTTGCCGTGTGCGGGCTGAGCTATGCCCCCATGGCGCCATTGGCCGACCGGTGGTTTGAGTATGATGCCGCTACTTCAAATCTGAACCGGAGGTGAATGGATGGGCGACGGCAGTGGGAGCGACGTCCTCGAGATCCAGGTGGCGCCCGAGGAGGACGGCGTCACCCTCGATTCCATCGACTACCTGATCGCGGCGGCGAGCGGCCTGCTGAGTGCTGTGGTGGACGTCTTCATGGCCAAGGGCTTCGACCTCGACGAGGCGCAGGAGACGGGTTTCAGGCGGGTCGAGTCGTTCGTCAGGCTCGTGGGAAGACACGAGGGCATCGAGTCCGACGACATCTCTCGCGTGGTCAAGGGGCTCGAGGAGAGCCACCCCTTCGTGGGGGACAGGCTCACCGCCGACTTCGGCGGGGGACGGCAGCACCATCTCCGTGACTTCTCGCACCATGCGAGCCCGGTCGGTCTTGCCTGCTCCCTCTTCACACAGTTCACCGGCAAGGCCGTGGGGGTGGGCACGGACGGCTCCTTCGTGGTCGCCTCCGTGTCCGAGGAGGTCCTCGCGGCAGCCTGTGGCGACGCCCTTGTCGGCGCCACGGTACAGCAGAAACTCTACCTCGGTGTGATCCAGTGGTTCTTCCACCTTGTGAGCGATATGGCTGGGTCCTCGTCGACGGTCGGCGGTACGGGCGGAACCGGTGTCCCGGGCCCGCTCATGTCCCTCGCCCGTACCATCGGGAGCCTGCCGGTGGTTCGAGATGCGGTCGTCACGACGGATGCCCGAGGCCGTGAGCTCGACGTGTCCGAGTTCGTAAGCAAGCTCTTCAACGGTACCTACCTCGCCGACCATGACGAGACCGGACGCATCGTGCACGGCACCGAGCGCCGGGTCGACCTCCGCATGGAGGTGGGCCTCTTCGAGCAGCTCGGGAGCCAGGCGTTCCCCGTTCTCCTCAACGAAACCGTGGTGCGCGTCGCCTTCGCGTTGCGGAGGCTCACCGCCCAGCTCGAGGAGATCGGCGCCCGTGCGGAGGGACGCGGCGACGGGCCGCTCACGCTCTCGCGGCTCGCCGACGAGGTCGACTGGTCCCAGGTCAGGCCGTGGGGCAACCGCTCCGTCAACCGCATGCTCACGGTCGCCGCCGGCGTGTTCACAGCCGCCGA
>ERZ808035.1547-NODE-1547-length-10705-cov-3.575837_pt1 | contig 10705 bp, 7 predicted proteins | sample MGYA00380189_ERZ808035 | MGnify/ENA primary metagenome ERZ808035 (study PRJEB31490, sample SAMN06133407) | mouse gut metagenome | isolation source: M5_1 | host: mice | place: China: Chengdu | collected 2015-05 ...
GTTCTCCTCGTCCTTTACTGTGCCGCCAAACTCATTCTTGATGCTCTCCGCCGCTTCTGCCGCACTGTCCATCGCCCTGTTGATATCAATGTCCACGCTTCTCACATCTGGTCCGCAAAACTGATATCTCATATCAAAGAACAATCCGACCACCAGCAGCGGAACAGTCACCCAGAATGAGAAGATCAGCAGCACTACCAATAGGGTAATCGGCATACGGAAAATTTCCTTGTTGTCACGCTCCACGCAGAAGCTGTTGTTATTGCCTTTTTCGATCAGCCCAAGACACCAGTCCCCGAACCGTTTTAGGTTGTCAGAAAAGGTTGATTTGCACTCTTTCTCATCCACCTCAATCTTTACTTTCTCGGTCTGTGTCGTGTAGCTTGACTGCTCTGGCCCATGTACTTTTCCGGCCTGCTCTAAGTAGATCATCGCATCGAGGATATCCCAATTGCTGTTCTCGAGTGCCTGCTTTGCCTCCTCATATGTCACGTTTGCATGTTCTCTTAATTTTTCTACCTTTTCAAAATTATCCATTTTTTTCTCTCCTTTTTGAATGTTTATGTTCTTTAACCAGTGTCTTTGTGTTGCTGCTCACTGTTGATGATATTACTATAAACAATCAAAATTAATTAAAAATACTGTTTCGATTAAAAACAGATTAAAAGTTGACAATCCATTCCTATACGTTATAATGAGGCATAGCAGCCCAAAAATCATGATTTCGATTCGCATCATGTGAGAAGAACAAGAACGGGGAATTATTATGAAACTTTACCTAGCCCCTATGGAGGGGATCACTACCTATATTTACAGAACGGCTCACCATCATTACTTCGGCGGCATCGACAAGTACTTCACGCCGTTTATCGCCAGCAAAAAGCTGAACCGTCGGGAGTTGAACGAAATCCTGCCGGAGCACAATCAAAATCTAAATGTCGTGCCGCAGATTCTGACAAACCGCGCGGACGAATTTTTATTGATTGCCAAAAAAATTGCCGAATACGGCTATCAGACTGTGAATCTCAACCTCGGCTGTCCATCTGGCACTGTCGCTGCCAGAAAGCGCGGCGCAGGGTTTTTGAGTGTGCCCGATGCGCTGGATTGCTTTTTATATGAAATATATGAGAAGTCTCCTGTGAAAATTTCCATCAAGACAAGGATTGGCATCGAATCCATCGAAGAGTGGGCGCGCATTCTTGAAATATACCAAAAATATCCAATAGATGAGCTGATTATCCACCCTCGCCTGCAAAAAGAATTTTATCAATACAAACCGCACGCAGAAGCCTTTGAAGCCGCTTTGGCGGCACCGCCCAAGTTTCCGCTGTGCTACAATGGAGATATTATTTCAGTAAAAAGCTATGAAGCCCTGCTATACAGGCTGCCGCAGACGGACTGCATGATGATCGGGCGCGGTATTCTCAAAAATCCGGCGCTGCCCGCACAAATCCGGCGCATGACACAATCAACGATTGATACAGCGATCGGTCTGCACTCGCACCAAGCACCCCAGCAGCCAAGTCTCCCGCCAGACGATGCTGTAGGTGCTGTGTCCGAAGCGCTTCGCAAAGAAACCCTCAAAGCCTTTCACGATGAAATCTTTGAGGGTTATGCCGCCCAGATGCCGGGGGAGACGCCCACCCTTTTCAAGATGAAGGATTTGTGGACATACCTGATCGCGTGCTTTGCCTCCGCTGACAAACACTTAAAGAAAATCCGCAAGGCATCTAATTACACAGACTATAAGATTGCGGTCAATCACCTTTTCCGGGAGTGCGAGCTTGCGCCCGCCAGTCCTTAATCTGCTCTAGCCGTTTCTTGTACGCAGCCTCCTGCCCCTGTGTGGTTGGCTGATAGTACTGTCTGTCCAGCAAAGAATCTGGCAGACACTGCATATGCGCGATCTTCTCCTCTGTGTCATGGGCGTACTGATAGCCTTTTCCGTAGTCCAGCGCGCCCATCAGTTCCGTGACAGCATTGCGTATCACGAGCGGCACCGGTTCGGCAAGCTGCTCTGCGGCGTCGAGCTTCGCATGTTCATATGCCATGTAGAGTGCGTTGGACTTCGGCGCCAGCGACATGTAGACGACCGCCTGTGTCAAGTGCACACTGCACTCCGGCATACCGATGAAATGACATGCCTGATATGCCGCCACGGCAATTGAGAGCGCCTGCGGGTCCGCAAGCCCCACATCCTCACTCGCAAAACGCGTCACGCGCCTCGCCACATACAGCGGGTCTTCGCCGGCTTCGAGCATTCGGGCAAGCCAGTACACCGCGGCGTCCGGGTCCGAATTGCGCATGGATTTGTGCAGCGCTGAGATCAGATTGTAGTGCTCCTCTCCCTTTTTATCATACAGTAAGGACTTCTTGGCGGTGCACTGTTCTAACGTCTCCTCGGTGACTGTGACTGCCCCGTTTTCGTCAAGCTCGCCGTTCAAAACAACCATTTCGAGCGTTGATAACGCTGTTCTCGCATCGCCATTGGCAAAGTTTGCGATCGCATGAAGCATCTCATCGGAAATACACACCTGCTGCATACCAAAGCCCCTGCAATCCGTGAGCGCACGCGACAGCAGCGTCGTCAGCTCGTCCTCGGTGAGCGCATGAAGCACAAACACCTTGCAGCGCGACAAGAGCGCGCTGTTAATCTCAAACGACGGATTCTCTGTCGTCGCGCCAATCAATATAATGCTGCCCTTCTCCACAAACGGCAGAAAAGCGTCCTGCTGTGCCTTGTTAAACCGATGAATCTCGTCCACGAACACGATTGTCCGCTCGCCAAAACGGCGGTTCTGCTCTGCCTGCTCCATCACTGTGCGGATTTCTTTGATTCCGCTCGTAACTGCTGAGAAATCAATAAAGGCAGATTTCGTCCTGCCTGCAATAATCCGCGCCAGCGTGGTCTTGCCTACCCCCGGCGGCCCCCAGAATATCATGGAGGAGACTTGATCGCTCTCAATTAAACGGCGCAGTACTTTCCCTTTGCCGAGCAGATGCGTCTGCCCCGCATATTCTTCCAAAGACTGAGGACGCAGCCGCGCCGCAAGCGGCTGCGGCTGCTCCCTGTCAAATAACGTCATCTGTTCCATAATTGATTCAAATCCAACTTATTCAATAGAAGAAACACAGTTGTACATCAGCATCGCAATGGTCATCGGACCCACCCCGCCCGGAACCGGCGTGATCGCACTGGTGTGCGGTGCTACCTTCTCGTAATCAACATCGCCGCAGAGTTTGTTCTGCGCATCACGGTGAATCCCGACATCAATGACAACAGCGCCTTCTTTTACATAAGAGTCATCTACAAACTTCGGCTTTCCGACTGCCACGACCAGAATATCTGCCTGCTTCGTGAGTTCCTTGAGATTCTGTGTGCGTGAATGGCAGACGGTGACAGTGCCATTTTCCCGCAGCAATAAAAGCGCCATCGGTTTGCCTACAATGTTGCTGCGCCCAATCACGACACAGTGTTTTCCTGCGATTTCAATTTGAGAGCGCTTTAGAAGCTGGATAATGCCAAGCGGCGTGCACGACACAAAGCCCCTGCTGCCCACGCAGAGCGCCCCCACGCTTTTCTCATGAAATCCATCGACGTCCTTCTCCGGCGCAATGGTCTGAATGACCTTCTGTTCATCAATCTGTTTGGGCAATGGGAGCTGTACTAAAATGCCATTCACGGCATCGTCGGCATTCAGTTTTTTCACAAGGTCTAACAACTCCTGCTCTGTCGTCTCCTCCGGCAGCTCATAAGATAACGATTCAATGCCGATGTAGGCACACGCCTTTTTCTTGTTGCCGACGTACACGCTAGACGCCGGGTCGCTGCCCACTTGTATCACTGCCAGACAGATTGTTTTTCCCTGTGTTTTGAGCGCTGATACTTTTTCTTTTAGCTCGTCCTTAATTTCCTGCGAAATTTTCTTTCCGTCTATGATCTGAAACATCAAAGTGCCTCCTAGTCTTTTTCTAAGCTTTATTATTTCTTGCGCAGAACCAGATGCTGCGGCAGACCATTGACCATAAATGGCTGATAATCCCCTTGAATCAGCGGCTCGATGTAATTGATAAACTCATCGGTCACATAGTTGCCTTCTCTGTTTACCCAGTTTCTCGGTACGACCTTCTCATTGTTGGCAATGCGGTGTACATCATAGATGCCCGCAGCGCTCATGTAAGGGTCGTCGGACACGCGGTCAATGACCACCATCTTCCCTGTGTCGCCCTCGTCGGCTGCCTTCACCGCAGCACCGCCGACCATAAATGCCTCGTTGACATCGACGCGCGACGCCATGTGCGACGCACTTCTTTGCAGTGTCGAAAACTCAATACTGCGCGTCTTGCAGCCAATCTCAGCGCCAAGATAGCCCGCCAGATAAGCCGCTGTTCCCTGCAATTGCTTATGGCCAAACGCATCCACATAATCGGCGCCGCCGGACAGCTCACAGACATATCTGCCGTCAGCAAGCTTGATGCCCTCTGAGACTGCGATGATGATAGACTCTTTCTTTTTCAATAAATCCTGTACTTTTTTGAGGAATTTATCAATGTCAAACGGAATCTCCGGCAAGTAAATCAAATCCGGTCCGTCGCACTCCTCCGTCTTTGCCAGTGCGGTTGCGCCGGTGAGCCATCCTGCGTTGCGCCCCATGACCTCGATCACGGTGATCATTGTCTTGTGGTAGGTCAGTCCCAGCGCGTCACGAATCACTTCCTTGGTTGACGCCGCGATATATTTTGCAGCGCTTCCAAAGCCGGGCGTGTGGTCTGTCAGTGCAAGGTCATTGTCGATCGTCTTGGGCACACCCAGAAACTTCTGCGTATAGCCTTTCAGGATTGCATAGTCTGACAGCTTCTTGATGGTATCCATGGAGTCGTTGCCGCCGATATAGATAAAGGTCTCGATATCCAGTTTGTCCAGTATATTGAAAATCTTGTCATAAATATCAGGATTTTCGTGAATATCGGGAAGTTTATAACGGCATGAGCCCAAAAATGCCGACGGTGTGCGCTTTAGCAGTTCAATATCCATATCCGAATGAATCTGTGTGGACAAATCCACATACTGCTCATCGAGAAATCCCTGAATGCCGTGGAGCATTCCGTACACCTTGTGAAAACCTCTCTCCTTCGCGGTCTTGTACACGCCTGCCAGACTGGAATTGATGACCGATGTCGGTCCTCCTGATTGTCCTACGATGATGTTTCTTTTCTTGGCCATTGTTGTTGCCCTCCTTTTTATTATACTTCTATATTCCTAACACGTTGCCCCGCCTACGACGTTTTTCTTCAAAACCGCCTCGCGGTCAATCGCATGATGTAACAGTTTTTCCTGCACATAGTCAAATCCCAGCCGGTCGATGGTGTCCGCAAAGCGCTCCCCGGAATTTCCCTCGTCGCGGAAAAATAAGATCGCGCGCTCTACCAGATCAATCACTTCCTCCTCCGAGGTAAACAGCTTGTCGAGCATATGTCCCTGTGCCACCTTCTTGCCCCAGCGGCCTCCGATGTAAATCCGATAGCCGGCTGCGGACTCATTTACTGCGCCAAACGGGCACTTGTTGACACAGCGTCCGCAGTGATTGCACGCCTCCGCGTCAATCTGTATCTTTCCCTCCTGCATCTGCGCGACATGAATCGGGCATCCCTTCTCCACCTGACACACGTTGCAGCCGCGGCACTTCGATAAATCAATCTCCGGCACGCGCTGTCCGACGATGCCAAGATCGTTCAAATCCGGTTTCACACAGTTATTCGGACAGCCGCCGACTGCAATCTTGAACTTGTGCGGCAGGGAGACATCATGATAGCCCTCGTAATACAGGTCATGCAGCTTCTGTGAGAGCTCAAACGTGTCAATCAGACCATACTGGCAAGTCGTCCCCTTGCAGGAAACCACAGGACGCACTTTAGAGCCGGTGCCGCCGGTCTCTAACCCTGCCTCTGCCAGAAATGCGCGCACATCATCAATGCTGTCATACGGCACGCCTTGGATTTCCAGTGTCAGACGTGTGGTCATCGTCACCTCGCCTGTGCCAAACTTTTCTGCCGCCTCGGCAATCTTTTTCTGCTCGTCCGCCGTAATCTTGCCGTTTCTCGTGATAACACGCACATTGAAGATATCGTCATAGCGCTTATCCTGTAGGCAGCCAAGCCCCTTCACGCGCTTGATGTCCTCCGGCGAGAGCTTTCTGCCATTTCGCGGCACCCGAACATCGTTGAAGGTGATGCCGCCCTCCAAGACAAGGGTGTTCGTGTAGCCAAGCGCTTTCAGGCGGTTCTGTAAAAAGTATCCCCGCTTGCCCTTTGCGCACACAAGCAGCAGCTTTGCATCTTTGTCCAGCCCCTCGATCGGCGCGGTCACTTTGGAGAGATTCACCCATTTTGCATTTGGAATTGTTGCCGCTGGCAGGGCGTCCAATACGGTGTACTCCTTCGCCGCACCCGAAGCGTACTCTGACGGGCTCATGCTCTCAAGCACGCCGTCCAGCTTGTTTTCCAGTATGTAACATGCTGTGACAAACGGATGGATTGCGGTGGAGAACGGCGGCGCATAGGCAAAATCCATCGTGTCAAAATCTTCCAGCTTCATTCCCTGATAAATTCCTGTCACTGCGATGTCTACCATCTTGTCAACCGCCCCTGCGCCGAGCACCTGTATGCCGAGCAGTCTGCGGCTCTTTGTCTCTGCGGTAAGCTTGACGATAAAGGAGGAGGCGCCGGGATAGTAATGCGCTTTGTCATCCAGCACACAGACAACAGATGTCGCCTCCAGCCCAGCCGCTTCTGCCTGCTCGTGCGTCAGACCCGTCCTGCCGCCATTGAGCGTGGGCAGCAGACGCACAACACCAGTCCCCAGACAGCCACCATAGCCATTGCCCTGATTATGCAGCTTCTTTGCCATTGCGCGGGCGGCGAGGTTGGCTGTCGAGCCCATTGCAGACCACTGCGGTTTGCCGGTCAGCGCATTTTTGACCATCGCACAGTCCCCCACCGCATAGATGTCTGCGAGGTTTGTCCGCATTTCCTCGTCCACCAGAATCGTGCCCTTGAACATCTCAATCCCTGAATCCTTCAAAAATGCGGTTGCCGGCCGCACACCGATCGCAAGAATGACGAGCTCTGCTTGCAGCGTGCCCCCGTCGGTGGTGACACTCTCCACGTGGTCTCCTCCGTTGATTCCCCTGAGACTCACAGAGGTCAGTACACGCATTCCGCCCGCCTTGAGCTGGCGTTTGGCATATCCAGCCATGTCCGCGTCAAAGGCATTTGGCATAATCTGCGGCGCGGCGTCGATCACAGTCACGTCCAGCTTCATCGCAGCGAGGTTCTCCGCCACCTCAAGCCCGATAAAACCAGCGCCGCACACCACCGCACGGCGGCAGTTGTTCGCCTCCGCGTAAGCGCGGATTGCCACGGCATCATCTGGCGTGCGCACGCAGAATGCCCCAGCCAGTCCCACGCCGTCCACCGGCGGCACAAAGGGCGCTGCCCCGGTCGCAATAATCAGCTTGTCATAATTTTCTGTAAAACTGCTGCCGTCTGTGCGGCGTATGGACACCTGCTTCGCGCTGCTGTCTATGCCGACAGCCTCACAGCCTGTCTGCACCTGCGCCCCCGTAAGCCCTGCATACTTTTCCGGCGAATTGACAATCAGCTCGTCTCTGGTGGCAATGTCGCCGCCAATATAGTATGGCAGACCGCAGCCCGCGTAGGAGATATCTGTGCTTTTCGTAAAGATAACCACCTCCGCCTGCCTGTCCAAGCGCTTTAGCTTCGCCGCGGCTTTGGTGCCCGCCGCCACGCCGCCTAAAATTACATACTTCATCGCTTTTCCTCCTCATCATAATTGATATCTGATGTATTTTCATATATTATAGTATAGTGCACTTTGTTGCGCTTATCAATAAAATTTATGCAAAAGTTGTGGAATTTATGTATTCATCAACCGCTATTGCGATAGATTTCCTTTACATAGGCGGCACAGCCGATTAAAAAGATTTATTTTCCACATGCGCGCGCAGGTGTCCCTCAAATTGATGATATATTTTTAATGCCCGTAATCAAACAGGGGAATGACCTTCTCCCCTACTCGATTATGGACACCCGTCAGTTTCTGCTGATATGCTTCCTTGGGGTGCCCGCGTGCATAAATGACGAAAAGCACCTCTCATTGGGGTGCTTTTCACGAAAATCTGCTCCGATAGTGGAGCGCATCAATATCAAATTGACATTCAAGCATTAATCTTATTCGTCCTCTTCAACTTTTTCCTCGATGTCCTCCACCGGCTTTTTCAAGCCTTCGATGGTCAGATTATTTTTCTCCGCATAATCCCACAATGCCGCATGGATTGCCTCCTCTGCGAGCAGGGAGCAGTGCACCTTGGCGGGCGGCAGTCCGTCGAGTGCCTCCATTACTGCCTTGTTTGTCACCTCGAGCGCCTGCTGGACAGTTTTTCCTTTTACCAGCTCTGTCGCCATGCTGCTTGTCGCCACGGCAGCGCCGCAGCCAAAGGTCTTAAATTTCGCTTCCTGAATCACGCCGTTTTCATCAATGTCAAGATACATGCGCATAATATCCCCGCACTTTGCATTGCCGACAGTGCCCACACCGCTTGGCTGCTCCAGCTCGCCCACATTGCGCGGATTGTTGAAATGGTCCATCACCTTCTCACTGTACATGGTGTCTCTATCCTCCTATTCTAAAAAATAGTCTCTTGGAATCTCTCTATAATAATGATATTCTAACTATCGGGTTTACTCCTGCGCTCCATGCTCTCTCTGTGCCTTGACAAAATCCTCATACAACGGCGACATACTGCGCAGACGCTCGACGATGCTCTTGATCGCCTCGACAGTGACATCAATGTCCTCCCTCGTTGTCTCCTCCGAGAGTGTCAGACGAAGGGAACCGTGTGCGATCTCATGCGGCAGTCCGATGGCAAGCAGCACATGAGACGGGTCCAGAGAGCCCGATGTGCACGCAGAGCCGGACGACGCACAGATGCCTTTCTGGTCTAACAGAATCAGCAGGGATTCCCCCTCAATAAAGCGGAAACAGAAATTAGCATTATTGGGCAGCCGCTTAGATGGATGACCGTTTAACCTGCTGTACGGAACTTCATCCAACACTCTTTTTATCAAATAATCGCGCAGTTTTGTCTCTTTTTCGATGGTCTCCTCCATCTGTGCAGCAGCGCGCGCTGCCGCTGCCCCCATCCCCACGATGCCCGGTGTGTTGTGCGTGCCGGCGCGGCGTGCACGCTCCTGGGCGCCCCCATGAAGGAAAGAGCCCATGCGCACGCCTTTTCGGATATACAAGAATCCGACGCCCTTAGGACCATGAAATTTATGGCTGCTGGCGCTGAGCAGATCGATATGGAGCGTCTCTACATCCAGCGGTATATGACCGTATGCCTGCACAGCGTCTGTGTGAAAAAGAATTCCATTTTTACTTGCAAGCGCACCGATTTCCTTTAGCGGCTGTATCGTGCCGATCTCATTGTTTGCCGCCATGATCGAGATGAGCGTGGTGTCTGGCCTGATGGCAGCCTCCAGTTCGTCGAGCTTTACCACCCCATTTTCATCCACAGGAACATACGTGACCTCATATCCATGCTTTTCGAGATACTGACAAGTGTGCAGCACTGCATGGTGCTCTATCTTGGAAGTGATAATGTGCTTTCCCTTTCTTTCCGACGCCTCCGCTGCCGCCTTGACTGCCCAGTTGTCAGATTCACTGCCGCCTGCTGTAAAATATATTTCATTGGTCTTTGCCCCCAATGCCCGGGCAATGGTCTCCCTTGCATGATTTACCGCCTTCTTGCTCTCTGTGGAAAATTCATAGACCGAGGAAGGATTGCCATAAAACTCCGTGAAGTATGGGAGCATGGCCTCAACCACTTCCGGCCTTGTCTTGGTGGTGGCCGCATTATCAAGATAAACCAACTGTTTCATATTAAAAATCCGCCTTTCTGTAGTCCTAAAGTTAAAAGCTTCATCTACGTCTTCTATTATATAGTATATTCCTAGTATTGCAATAGGTTTTGTAATGTTTTAAAAAGTCGCTGCACTTTTGCCATTTTCGTTCATGTGGCCGTCCAGGTTCGCCTTAAAGGTGAGCCTGGACGGCCATATAAACTGTAACATGCTCTTGCAGCGGCTTTTTGAGGCCTGTCTATATTTTGATATCCCAAATCCTGTTATCATCAGACTCGCCTTTTCTCAGCAACATACCTGTAAATTCACGTTCTCCTTTATTCACCACCACATTCAGCTGCTGGGCGATATACTCTGCCAGACGCTTTTTGTTCTCCAGCTTCGCCTGATGCACAGCGTGATTAACCATTGGGAAATCACAGTGTTGTTGCAGCTCATTAAGCAGGCTAAGGTCGGTGCGCCAGTTACGGCCCAGGTGTTCGTCCAGCACGGCTGAAAGCGATGGGTTCGCTACCGCTAGCCAGCGACGCGGCGTCACACCGTTGGTGACGTTGGTGAAACGACCCGGGAAGATTTTCGCAAAGTCGGCAAACAACGATTGCACCATCAGATTAGAGTGCAGTTCCGATACACCGTTAACTTTGTGGCTCACAACAACCGCCAGCCAGGCCATACGCACACGACGACCGTTGGATTCATCAATGATCGACGCCCGTCCCAGCAGATCGGTATCGTTCGGATACTGTTCCTGCAAGGTTTTCAG
>ERZ808035.1549-NODE-1549-length-10681-cov-4.589589_pt1 | contig 10681 bp, 9 predicted proteins | sample MGYA00380189_ERZ808035 | MGnify/ENA primary metagenome ERZ808035 (study PRJEB31490, sample SAMN06133407) | mouse gut metagenome | isolation source: M5_1 | host: mice | place: China: Chengdu | collected 2015-05 ...
GGTGGCTGCCTCCTTGCGGTTCTCGCCGCCCGAGGCCAGGAACCCCACGACCTGCCGCAGGGTGGACACGGAGGGGACCGTGTAGCCGAACAGGACGCCCATGTTGAGGGTGCGGTCGAACGCCGTGCCCGTCTTCTTGAGCGACTGCCACACGTACCCCTTGCCGGCGGCGCGGTACAGGGTGTCGTGGAACACCTCGTTCAGACGGATGAACTCCGCCTCGTTGAAGCGCGACTCGGCCACCTGCTCCATGGCGTCGACCATGGAGGAGAGCTCGGCCACGGTCTCGGGCGAGACGCTGCGGGCGAGCTGCGTCACCACGAGGGGCTCCACGGCCACGCGCATGTAGAACGACTGCCGGAGCTCGCTCACCGAGATGCGCGAGACGTGCGTGGCGCTCTGGGGCGCCACCTCCACGAGCGAGCGGTCGCGGAGCAGGCCCATCGCCTCGTGGACGGGCGTGCGCGAGACCTCGAGGATCTCCGCCACCGAGGACTCGCGGATCCAGGCCCCGGGGGGCATGTAGAGCATCATGATGTTGTAGGAGAGGACGCGGTAGGCGTAGGCAGAGCCCGACTCCTTCTCCTCGCGGGGGAAGATGCGCATGCAGTCCGCCGCGCTCACTCCGGCGCGGCCCACGAGGCGCGTGCGCGGTTCTGGCATAGAACTCTCCATCCACGGTCGGTGATATACCAACGGAAGAATATCAGTGCCGGCGGACCTTGTCCCCTCCGGTCGCCGTTTCGTCCCTAAACAACACGTTCCCCGTGCGTCTCGACCGAACGGTCGGCACTCGATTCGACCGATGAGAATATGATGGCGCCCCCCGGCCCCGCATGGAGCCTCTCCGGGTCGGCGCCCCGCCCCCTGTCCCTAGAAAAAAAGTAATCCTGGGTTTACTCGGAGAGAGTTAGCTGTAAGATACTCTCGAGTTAGCGGAGCGATACTTTTGGAGGCCCCATGGAGGCAGTCATGGAGAAGAGGCCCTCGCACCGCGGTGGCCCGTCCGTTCCGGCCATGCCGCTCTCGATGGCCGGGGTCGGGGAGACCGTGTCCGTCCAGGCGGTCAAGGGCGGCGAGCGCGTGGTGCGCCACCTGGCGACCCTCGGCTTCGTCGAGGGGGTGACCGTGCGCGTCGTGGGCCAGGCGACGTCGGGGACGGTGGCCCAGGTGATGGGCACCCGGCTCGCACTCGACAAGGCGACGGCGCGCAGGGTCCTCTGCACCCCCGGCGTCTGAGCCGTGCAACCAGTCGTACAACTGCTCGACAGGCTAAAGAGAGGAGAAGCCATGGCCGAGGTCATGACCCTTGCCGACGTCGCGGTGGGGGAGGCCTGCACCGTGAGCAGGCTCACCGGTTCGGGGCAGGTCCGCCGCCGAATCATGGACATGGGCATCACCAAGGGGACCCGCGTGGCGGTGCGCAAGGTCGCGCCCCTGGGCGACCCTGTGGAGCTCACCGTCCGCGGCTACGAGCTGTCCATCCGCAAGGACGAGGCCGCCCGCGTGGAGGTCGTCCCCGCCTAGCCAAGGGGGAGGGCCGGGCGGGGCGCCCGACCGAAGGAGAGAGGCCCCGCACCGCGGGGCAGGGGGTTGCCCGCCCCCGGCACGACGAAAGGGAGACCCAGTGGAGAAGACCGTGCACATCGCCTTGATAGGCAACCCCAACTGCGGGAAGACGACACTGTTCAACGAGCTCACCGGCTCCAACGGCTACGTGGGCAACTGGCCCGGCGTCACCGTGGAGAAGCTCGAGGCGCCGCTGCGCCGCGACCGCTCGGTGGTGCTCACCGACCTTCCCGGCGTCTACTCGCTCTCGCCCTACTCTCCGGAGGAGGTCGTGAGCCGCGACTACCTGCTCGGCGGGGAGCCCGCCTGCGTCGTCGACGTCATCGACGCCACCAACCTCGAGCGCAACCTCTACCTCGCCACCCAGGTGCGCGAGTGCGGCGTCCCCTGCGTCGTCGCGCTCAACATGTGCGACCTCGTGGAGAGGCAGGGAGACTCCATCGACGTCGACGCCCTCTCCGAGCGCCTCGGGTGCCCGGTCGTGGGCATCAGCGCCCTGCGCCGCACCAACCTCGACGCCCTGATGGACGCCGCCGTCGAGGCCGGACGCGCAGGTGCGGCCTCCTCCGCGCCCGCGTTCCTCACCGGCGAGGTCGCCGACGCCGTGGAGGAGTGCTCCTCCATCGTGGCCCCCCACGTGGCCGACAAGGCCCGTCTGCCCTGGTACGCCGTCAAGGCCTTCGAGGGCGACGGGGCCGCCCTGGAGCCCCTCGGGCTGCCCGCCGCGTCCGTGGCCGCGCTCGACGCCGTGCGCTCGGGCGTCGAGGCCCGGCTTGACGACGACGCCGAGTCGCTCGTCACCTGCGAGCGCTACGACTGGATCGAGGCCACCGTCGCCGACTGCGTGGTCAAGGCACCTCCGCGCCTCACCGCCTCCGAGAGGATCGACCGCGTGGTCACCAACCGCTGGCTGGGGCTGCCCATCTTCGCTGCGGTCATGGTCCTCGTGTACTACCTCGCGGTCTCCACCGTGGGCACCTGGGGCACCGACTGGGCCAACGACGGCGTCTTCGGCGACGGCTGGTTCCTGAGCCCCGCCTCCGCGGCCGCCTACGACGAGGCCTCCGAGGAGTACGCGGGCAACGATTACGGCGGCCAGGTGGACGCCTACCTCGCCGCCGCGGAGGAGGCCGGCGTCTCCACCGAGGGCGTGGCCGAGGCCGTCGAGGAGGGCGACACCGCCGCCATCGAGGACTTCGCCTCCCGTGCCGGTGCCGCGGGCGTCGTGGCAAAGGACGTGCCCATGCACGACGCCGACGGCAACTTCCTCGACAGCGAGGGCAACGTCGTGCTTGCCGACGCCTCCGACGAGCCCCGGCTGGCCGCGGGGCAGACCCTGGCCTACCACGACGACGTCGACGCCGCGGCGTTCCTCGCCGCCTCCGAGGCCGCCGAGCCCATCCCCGGCGAGTACGGCGTCTACGTGCCCGGCATCCCCGCGGTCGTCGAGGGCTGGCTCGACCAGGCGGGCGCCTCCGGCATGGTGAAGTCCCTCGTCCTCGACGGCATCGTGGGCGGCGTGGGCTCCATCCTCGGCTTCGTGCCCCAGATGGTCGTGCTGTTCCTGCTCCTGTGCTTCCTCGAGGACTGCGGCTACATGAGCCGCGTGGCCTTCGTCATGGACCGCGCGTTCCGCCGCTTCGGCCTCTCGGGCAAGAGCTTCATCCCGCTGCTCATCTCCAGCGGCTGCGGCGTGCCCGGCATCATGGCGACCAAGACCATCGAGAACGAGCGCGACCGCCGCATGACCGTCATGCTCACCACCATGATCCCCTGCGGCGCCAAGACGCCGATCATCGCCCTGCTCATGGGCGTGCTCATCGGGGGCACCGAGGGCTGGTGGATCGCCCCGTTCTTCTACTTCCTGGGCCTCGCCGCCGTCATCGTCTCGGCCATCATGCTCAAGAAGACCAAGCCCTTCGCCGGCGAGCCCGCCCCGTTCGTCATGGAGCTGCCCGCCTACCACCTGCCCGCCCTCAAGTCGTACCTGCTGCACGTGTGGGAGCGCGTCTCCGCGTTCATCAAGAAGGCCGGCACCATCATCTTCGTGGCCTGCGTGGGCGTGTGGTTCCTCTCCAACTTCGGCCTCGCCGGCTGGGAGGGCGGCGACGGCGCCTTCGGGTTCCTGCCCGCCATGGGGGCCGTGCCCGAGAACTACATGGACTTCTCTCTGCTCGCCGCCGTGGGCGGGGCCATCGCCTGGATCTTCGCGCCCCTGGGCTTCGGCTCCTGGCAGGCCGCCGCGTGCTCGCTCTCCGCGCTCATCGCCAAGGAGAACCTCGTGTCCACGTTCGGCGTGCTGTTCGGCCTCGGCGAGGTGGGCGAGGGCTCCACGCTCCTCTGGGCCACGTTCCAGCAGATGTTCACCGTGGCCGGCACCTTCTCCCTCGGTGCCATGATCGCCTTCGTGGCCTTCAACATGCTCGACGCCCCGTGCTTCGCCGCCATCGGCACCATCCGGCGCCAGATGAACGACCCCAAGTGGTTCTGGGCGGCTGTGGGCTACCAGTGCGGCTTCGGCTGGGTCGTGGGCCTCATCATCAACCAGCTGTGGGAGCTCTTCGCGCTCGGCCGCTTCGGGGTCTGGACGGCGGTGGCCCTCGTCGCCCTTGCCGCCATCCTGTTCCAGCTCTTCCGGCCCATGCCCAAGGCGCACACGGGTCGCGCCGAGACGGCGGGGGAGGCCGCCTAGCGGCCGCCTGAACCGTCGGGGCCGCCGACCGGGCGCCGCGTGACGGCCGTCCGGGTCGACGGGGCCCTACGGGACGAACCTGCAGACGCCTATCCCGCTCGGCGCCCCCGGCCTCCTCTCTACCGGGGGCGCCCTCCTGTGCGCGGGGGAGGTGCAGGGCCTCTGGCTAGAAGGCCACCTGGAGGAACATCTTGAAGCGCTCGGGCGCGAGGACGGCGTGGGGCACGCCGGCCGGCATGACGATGGTCCCGCCGGCCGGGACGTCGTACTCGGCGCCGCCGATGGTGAGGTGGGCCGTGCCGTCGAGCACGGTGACCATGGCGTCGCCGCCGGAGGAGTGCGTGCCGATCTCCTCGCCCTCGTCGAAGGCGAACAGCGTCATGCTCACGGCCTCGTTCTGCACGAGGGTCTTGGAGACCACCTGGCCGTCCTGGTAGTCCACGAGGTCCACGAGGCGCAGTGGGGTCTCCTTCTCGATGTTCTTGTAACCGGTCATGGGTGCTCCCTTCTCCTGTCGGCCGCGGGCGCGGCCGGACGGCTGTCTGGGGTCTCGATACCGACAAAGCGGCACCTTTAAACACCTACTGATAAGTAGGAATTAACTGCCGAGAAACTCCACGGTGCCGACGCCCCCGTTTGGGCAGAAACCACCCATCGAACCCGAGGCAAGGAGTGGCCATGGCAAGCTGGCAGGAGCGTTACGAGGCGTCTAAGTGGATCAACATCGTGTTCTGGGTCTGGCTCGTGGCCGAGGTCCTTCTCACGGTCCTGAGCTATGCGGGTGTGGTGCCCCTGGCCGACTACTGGGCGGTCTGGTTCGTGGGCAACGCCATCGTGGACACCGTGTTCGTGGTGCTGCTCGCCATGGCCGGCCAGAAGGGCATGGCCATCGCGTTCGCCCTCATCTCGGTGCTCATCCTGATGCCCTGGCCCCTGTAGGGGCGGCCGGGTCGCCGGCGCGCCTGCCGCGGCAGGGTCGGACCGCAACAGAACCGTAACGGTATGCGGGAGGGACGATTGATTTTCCTTCCGTCCTCCGGGTAGGAGGCCCCCTGTCCTCCCATTGTCGAGACGAGGGGTGCAGCCATGAGGGAGACGGTCCTGCAGGACTTCGAATGGTACCTGCCGGCAGACGCCGGGTTCTGGCGCGTGGTGGCCGAGCAGGCACCCGACCTGGAGCGCGTGGGCTTCTCCGCGGTGTGGCTGCCGCCCGCGTACAAGGGCCAGGCCGGCCGACAGGACGTGGGCTACGGCGTCTACGACCTCTTCGACCTGGGGGAGTTCGACCAGAAGGGGACCGTGCCCACCAAGTACGGGACCCTGGACGAGTACCTGGCGGCCGTGGACACGCTCCACAGCCACGGGATCGGGGTCATCGGCGACATCGTGCTCAACCACCGCATGGGGGCCGACGAGAGGGAGACCGTCTCGGTGAACGCCTGCGACCCCCGCGACCGCCTTCGCGACATCAGCGGGCAGTTCGAGGCCGACGTCTGGACCAGATACACCTTTCCGGGCCGCGGCGGCGCCCACGACGGCTTCACCTGGGACGCCACCGACTTCACCGGCACCGACCACGACGACCGCACCGGCAGGAACGACATCCTCTCGTTCGAGGGCAAGAGCTGGAACGACAACGTGAGCAAGGAGGATGGCAACTTCGACTTCATCATGGGGGACGACGTGGACTTCTCCATGGACGAGGTCGTGGGCCAGCTCACCCGGTGGGGCCGCTGGTACACCGAGAAGGCGGGCCTCGACGGCTTCAGGATCGACGCCGTGAAGAGCATCGACTCCACGTTCTTCGGACCGTGGCTCGAGGAGATGGGGGAGGTCGGGCGGCACCCGGTCTTCGCCGTCGGCGAGTTCTGGAGCGGCGACACCGCCGACCTCGAGGGCTATCTCGAGGACAGCGGCGGCTGCATGCGCCTCTTCGACGTGCCCCTGCACTTCAGGCTCCAGCATGCCTCGCAGAACCCCCGCGACTTCGACCACCGCCGGCTGCTCGATGGGACCATCACCGAGGAGCGGCCGGACCTCTCGTGCCCCTTCGTGGACAACCACGACACCCAGCCCGGCCAGGCCCTCGAGAGCTGGGTGGCCGACGGCTTCAAGACCCGCGCCTACGCCACGGTCCTGCTGCGCGGCGCCCAGGTCCCCTTCGTCTTCTACGGCGACCTCTGGGGCATCCCCCACGACGGCAAGGGCCCCGTCGCCTTCCTGCGCGAGATGGTGTGGGTGCGCTCGCACCTCCTGGGCGACGAGGTCGTCGACATGAACGACGACGACCACCAGAAGATGTGCTGGCTCGTCCGCGGGGAGCACCCGGTGTTCGTCATCTGGACCGGTGGGGACGGGAAGCGGAAGGACGTCGTCGAGCCGACGCTCGCCGGCACCGTGTTCGTGGACGTCTGCGACCCGTCCTGCCGCGTCGTCGTCGCCGACGACGGCTCCGCAGGGTTCACCTGCGGGCCCGACGGCACGGCCGTCTACATCCCCGAGGCCGATTACGGGAGGCTGGAGCGGGAGCTGTACTACTGAGGCCGGCAGGGGCGCCGCCACGTCGGCCCGGCCCCTGTCGCCACATCCGTCCTTTTTCGTCGGGGGGGGGGCACTCATGGCCGTAACCTCTGGCAGAACGCCGCCGTGCGGGCCAGTGCCAGCTGCTGGCGGTCCGCCGCCAATCGCCAGTCCAGGCCCGTCTCGGCGCGCACGCGGTCCAAGCATTCGATGTTTGGTGGTTTTCCCGGCGCAGGGGTCCAAAAACCACCAAACATCGCGATGTTTGGTGGTTTAGATCAGTTATCGTATGGAAAAGCACCAAACATCTGAGAAGTACCAAACATCCCGGAATCCCGTCCGTCGAGGTGGGACACATCCCGGAATCCCGTCCGTCGAGGTGGGACACATCCCGGAATCCCGTCCGTCGAGGTGGGACAGAAGTGCCCGACCAATGGGACAGAAGTGTCCGGGTGATGGGACACTGGTGCCGGGAGGGGAGGGTGCCATGGACCCTGTGACCGCAGACAACGTCGTCGCCGGGCTCGCGCGGCGCGTCGCCGCCGGCGACGTGGACCTCGTGCCCGTCCAGCAGGTGCTCGCACGCGGCCTCGGCCGCCCGGTGCACGTGGCGCCGGGCCTCGTCTACGTGGACTCCATCGGCGGTGCCGACGGCTGCCTCTGGGCGGAGGACGCCACGGAGGCCGCGGCCGTCCTGTCCCGCTGCCCGCGCCCGGCCATGGTGGAGGTCACCGGCCGTGCGGCCGCCGAGGCTGTGGCACGGTCCTTCCCCGGCAGCTCGGAGCCCCAGGAGCACCTCGTGTGCGCGTACCTCTGCGCCGCGCCGCCCCCGGTGACAGGCGCCCTCGAGATGCGCCCCCTCACGCCCGACCATGCCGACCTCGTGATCGCCCGCTACTCCCACCCCGAGTACTTCTCCCGGGAGGAGGTGGTGCGCCGCCTGGCCGCCGGCACCATCGACGGCGGCTACCTCGACGGCGAGCTCGTCGGGTTCATCGGCATGCACGCCGAGGGCTCCATGGGCATGCTGGAGGTCTTCCCCGGGTGGCGCCGCCGCGGCGTGGCCCTCGCCCTCGAGGCCGCCAAGGTCTCCGCGGGGCTCGCGGCCGGGCACGTCCCCTGGGCCCAGGTCTTCCCCGAGAACCGCGCCTCCATCGCCCTGCAACGCCGCCTGGGCATGGCTTTCGGCACCTGCTACCAGGCGTTCATCGCCTGCGGCGGCCCGGCCTGACCCTGCCGCGGCACAGGGAGGGGCCGGGCCCCGCGCTGGGTGCCCGGCCCCCATGGCCGAATCCTGTCCCGGCAGGCTACTTCTTGGCCTTGCCTTGGTTGGCCACGGCGTCGATCTTGGCGGCGATGACCTCGGGGTCGCCCACGTACTTCTTGTCCAGTACGTTGAAGTCCTTGTCGAAGGTGTAGACCAGCGGGATGGCCGTGGGGATGTTCACCTCGAGGATCTCGTCGGGCGTGAGGCCGTCGAACTGCTTCACCAGCGCGCGCAGGGAGTTGCCGTGGGCGGCGATGACGATGCGCTTGCCGGCGCGCATCTGGGGCTCCACGACCTCCTGGAACCACGGCCACACGCGGGCGATGGTGTCCTCGAGGCACTCGGCGTAGGGGATCTCGTCGGCGGGCACGTCGCGGTAGGCCGGCTGGGTGTGGGCGTCGCGCTCGTCGCCGGGCTCCAGCGCGGGCGGGCGCACGTCGAAGGAGCGGCGCCAGATCTTCACCTGCTCGTCGCCGTACTTGGCGGCGGTGTCGGCCTTGTTGAGGCCCTGCAGGGCGCCGTAGTGGCGCTCGTTGAGCTTCCAGGTCTTCTCCACGGGCAGCCAGTCGCGGTCCATGGCGTCGAGCACCAGGTTGAGGGTGTGGATGGCGCGCTTGAGGTAGCTGGTGTAGCAGAGGTCGAAGTCGAAGCCGGCGTCCTTGAGGGCGACGCCGCCGTTGTAGGCCTCGTCGCGCCCGAGCTCGGACAGGTCGACGTCGGCCCAGCCGGTGAAGAGGTTCTCCTTGTTCCACTCGCTCTCGCCGTGTCGGATGAGGACGAGCTGCATCGTGTCTTGAGCCATTGTGTGGGCTCCTTCCCTGAGGTTGCGCATGCTTTGGAGCTGGTTCTATAGTAGGGCTCGGGATAAGTAAACACTGGCTAACTCACAACGCCCACAAACGGGCGGTGTCACGCGTACAGGGAGGTGCGTCCCATGATCGATGCGATCGTCGTCGCGGCGGTGCTGGCCGCCGTCGTCCTCGTCATCCGTGCACGGGTCCGCTCGCGCGCCCGGGGAGGGTGCGACGGCTGCGGGTCGGCGTCGGTGTGCGCCGGGGCCCGCACCGGGTCGTGCCCGGCGGCCGACGGTGCCGTCGAGTCGATGGAGGAGGCGGCACGCGCGGCCGTGGCGTCGGTGAGGCCGGCGGGGAAGGGGCGCTCCTGCTGCCACTAGGCGGGGTCCCCTGCGCGCCCGCCCGGCGCCCCCGTTCATAGAAACAGAGCTGAAACACCCCTGTGCAACAGTTGTCAGGACTATGCACAAGGGCCCCTTGCGACGGCCTCCACCCCCTTCCATTGCGAGGTAGTGATGAGCAACTCCAGCAAGGATATCGATTACGTGCTCCGCACCGTCGAGGAGCGCGACGTCCGGTTCGTCCGTCTCTGGTTCACCGACGTGCTCGGCAACCTCAAGTCGTTCGCCATCTCGCCCGAGGACCTCGAGGAGGCCTTCGAGGAGGGCATCGGCTTCGACGGCTCCTCGGTCAACGGGTTCTCGTCGGTGGTGGAGTCCGACATGCTGGCGTTCCCCGACGCCGCGACGTTCCAGTTCCTGCCGTGGCGCCCCTCCGCCAACGCGGTGACCCGCATCTTCTGCGACATCTGCACGCCGGACCGCCAGCCCTTCGAGGGCGACCCGCGCCACTGCCTCATGCGGGTCTTCCGCCTCGCGTCCGACCGCGGCTTCGTTCCCAACGTCGGCCCGGAGCTCGAGTACTTCTACTCCGACAGCTCCAAGGCGCCTGTGCCCCTGGACGACGCCGGCTACTTCGACCTGGCGCCCACCAACTCGTCGCGCAACCTGCGCCGCGACACCGTCCTCTCGCTCGAGCGCCTCTCTATCCCGGTGGAGTACTCCTTCCACGCCATGGGCCCGTCCCAGCAGGGCATCTCGCTCCGCTACGCCGAGGCCGTGAGCGCCGCCGACAACATCATGACCACGCGTTTCGCCGTGAAGCAGATCGCCCAGAACAACGGCTTCTACGCCTCCTTCATGCCCAAGCCCATCCCCGGGCGCCCCGGCTCCGGCATGTTCCTGCAGGAGTCTCTCTTCGACGGCGAGGGCGAGAACGTCTTCTGGGGCGCCGAGGGCGGCTACCACCTGAGCGACGTGGCCTGCCACTACATCGCCGGCCTCATCCACTACGCGCCCGAGTACATGCTGCTCACCAACCCCACGGTCAACTCCTACAAGCGGCTCGTCCCCGGCGGCGAGGCGCCCACGTTCGCCACCTGGGGTCGCCGCAACCGCAACGCCCTCGTTCGCATCCCCATGCACAAGCCGGGCAAGCACCAGTCGACCCGCGTCGAGCTGCGCGTGCCCGACCCCTCGGCCAACCCCTACCACGCCATCGCCGCCACGGTCATGGCCGGCCTCAAGGGCATCGAGGAGGGCCTGCCCCTGCCCCCCGAGTACACCTCCGACCTCGGGACCTCGGAACTCGAGCTCGAGAGCGCCGGGTTCGAGCGCCTGCCCCGCGACCTCGGCGAGGCCATCGACGCCTTCCGCTCCTCCGAGCTCATGCGCGAGGTGCTCGGCGACCACACCTTCGAGTTCATCGTGGAGGAGAAGAGCCGCGAGTGGCTGGCGTACAACTCGACGGTCACCGATTGGGAGGTCCGCAGCTACTACG
>ERZ808035.1550-NODE-1550-length-10671-cov-8.761186_pt1 | contig 10671 bp, 9 predicted proteins | sample MGYA00380189_ERZ808035 | MGnify/ENA primary metagenome ERZ808035 (study PRJEB31490, sample SAMN06133407) | mouse gut metagenome | isolation source: M5_1 | host: mice | place: China: Chengdu | collected 2015-05 ...
ATTAGAGTGATTCCTGGTTTTAGCCATGACCGGAATCCCTTGCTATCACTGCATTTGTTGAGTTTTGCTCATGGCTAACCATACATACAGAGAGGAGTGAATGCCATGCCGATTTCATTGGAGGTCTGGGGAGATTACGCCCTTTTCTCAAGGCCAGAGATGAAGGTAGAGCGGGTTACCTATGACGTAATGACTCCCTCGGCAGCCCGTGGGCTGTTAGAAAGCCTATATTGGCACCCAGGCCTGCGTTACAGCATCGACCGAATCCATGTCTGCGCCCCAATCCGCACCATGAACCTGCGGCGCAATGAGGTAAAATCCACCGTCAGCACCCGCGCGGCCCGAACCGTCATGGAGCGTGGAAAAGGAGAGCTTTATCTTTCCACCCCGGACGACATCCAGCAGCGGGCCGCACTGCTGCTGAGGGACGTCCGCTACGTCATTGACGCCCATTTTGACATGACCGACCGGGCCGCCCCGGGAGACAATCCGGGAAAGTTCCAGGACATCCTCAAGCGCCGCATCAGCCGGGGGCAGTTCTACCACCAGCCCTGTTTCGGCTGCCGGGAATTCCCCGCCCAGTTCAGGATGTGTGAGTCGCTTCCCGCCTGCCCGGAGGAACTGAAGGATAGAACTGTAGATTTGGGGTATATGCTCTGGGATATGGACTACTCTGATCCTGAGAACATCACCCCTCTCTTCTTCCGGGCCAAACTCGTCGACGGCGTTCTGCATGTGCCCACACGGGACAGCGGGGAGGTGAGGGGATGATCCTGCAGGCACTCACTGAGCACTATGAGGCATTGGCCTCCCAAGGAAAAATTGCAAAACCCGGCTGGGCAGATGCAAAAATCTCCTTTGCCCTCTGCATCAATGACGCCGGGGAATTGGAACGGGTGGCCTCCGTTAAGACGGAGCAGGCACGGGGAAAAAAGACCGTACTTGCTCCCCAGGCCATATCCCTGCCGGCTCCGGTAAAACGTACGGTAGGCATTCTCCCCAATTTCCTCTGGGACAACTCCAGTTACCTTTTAGGCACAGACGCCAAGGGCAAACCCCAGCGGAGCCTGGAGTGCTTCAATTGCTGCAAAGCCCTCCACCACCAGCTTTTAGACCATACAGATGTCCCGGCAGCCAGGGCTCTTCTGTCCTTTTTTGACCGCTGGGATCCCACTGCGGCAGCATCGCATCCCGCCCTTCAGGAGGACTGGGAGGAACTGATCTCAGGTGCCAATCTGGTCTTTCGGCACAGCGGCGCCTATGTCCACGATGATCCCCGCATTCGGCAGGCCTGGCAGTCACATTTTGACTCCAACGGAGAGGGCCCCCGGATGGTCTGCCTGGTCACCGGCCGGAAAGGTTCTGTTGAGGCGGTCCATCCCTCTGTCAAGGGCATGGCCGGATCCCAGTCCAGCGGCGCGGCTCTGGTCTCTTTCAACGCCCCCGCCTTCTGCTCTTACGGCCACGAGCAAAGCCTGAACGCCCCTGTGAGCAAATACGCTGCCTTTGCCTACACCGCCGCCCTCAATCATCTGCTTGCAGACCGGGAACACTTGTACCGGATGGGGGACACCACCGTTCTCTTCTGGTCCAAAAGCGGACAGGCTGCTTTTCAAAGCTCCTTTGCAGCCTGGGCCTTCGGAGGGCCAGCCCCCTATGACTCCGGCGACCTGGCCGGAATGCTGAAGAACCTGCTGAGGGGGAACTGCGTCCTGTACGACGGAACCCTGCTGGATCCCGGTATGGACTTCTATATCCTGGGCCTCTCCCCCAACGCCGCCCGCCTATCAGTGCGGTTTTTCCTTCACAACTCCTTCGGCAGTTTTCTGGAGAACATCCAACGGCACTATGGCCGGCTGGAGATCGTCCGTCCCGCCAATGACAGTTTTGACACAATCCCCCTCTGGAAGCTGCTGGACGCCACGGTAAACCAGAACTCCAGAGATAAATCCCCCTCCCCCGTTATGACCGGCGAGGTCCTGCGCTCCATTCTCAGCGATACCCGTTACCCCGCCTCCCTTTTGAACGGGGTCACTCTCCGCATTCGGGCCGATCACAGGGTCGACTGCATCCGCGCCGCTATTGTCAAGGCGTACTACCTGAAAAATCCGCACCCCGACATTTCAAAGGAGGTTTTGACCGTGTCCCTGAATCCCACGTGCGATAACCACGCCTATGTCCTGGGCAGGCTGTTTTCAGTCTATGAGACCATCCAATCCGCCGCCAATCCAGGTATCAATGCCACCATTAAAGACAAATATTTCAACTCTGCCGCCTCCACTCCAGCCACTATCTTCCCTATCCTGGGCAATCTGGTTCAGAAACACCTGAAAAAGCTGAAGGGCTCCAACATGGGCCTGTGTGTTTTCTATGAGAAACAGATCACTGAGATTACCTCTCTATTGGGCACCTGTTTTCCTGCCCGTATGTCCCTCCCTCAGCAGGGGGCATTCCAGTTGGGCTATTACCATCAAACCCAAGATCGCTATCAGAAAAAGGAGGAAAAATAACAATGTCTGAGCCTATTAAAAATCGCTATGAGTTCGTCATCCTGTTCGATGTGGAAAACGGCAACCCCAATGGAGATCCTGACGCCGGCAATATGCCCCGGGTGGATCCCGAGACCGGCCTTGGCCTGGTCACTGACGTGTGCCTCAAGCGGAAGATCCGCAGCTATATTGAGACGGTAAAGGCGGATTCGCCCGGCTACCGCATCTACGTAAAAGACGGCGTACCGCTTAACCGCAGCGACAACGAGGGGTTCGTTCATGTCGGAATTCCGGGAGCTGCCAACATGAAACCGGAGGACCTGAAGAAGGCCATCAAATCCAAAAAAGAGACGGAGGGCATGGATGTGGACACTGCCGTCCGGGACTGGATGTGCGCCAACTTCTTTGATATCCGCACCTTCGGCGCTGTGATGACCACCATGGTAAAAGGAGCTCTCAACTGCGGTCAGGTCCGCGGCCCTGTCCAGCTGGGTTTTGCCCGGAGCATAGAGCCCATTGTCCCCCAAGAGGTCACCATTACCCGCGTGGCCATCACCACCGAGGCCGATGCGGAACGAAAGGGCACAGAGATGGGCCGCAAGTACATTGTCCCCTATGGCCTCTACCGCTGCGAGGGCTATGTCTCCGCCAACCTGTCCCGGAAAACCACCGGCTTTTCGGAGGAGGACCTGGAGCTTCTGTGGGAAGCAATTCTCAATATGTTTGAAAATGACCGCTCTGCCGCCCGGGGCAAGATGGCTGTGCGGGAGCTGATTGTTTTCAGGCACGACTCCGAACTGGGTTGCGCTCCGGCCTGGAGGCTTTTTGAAACTGTGCAGGTAAATCGTATCCATGCGGACGATCCCGCTCCTGCCCGCTCTTACAAAGATTATCAGATCAGTGTGGATACAGCGGCTCTTCCGGCCGGTATTACCTGCCGGCGATTGGGATGATGAGCTGGCCGGAGGAAGAGGTTCTCCAGCTGTCCGGCTTGCAGCATTTTGCCTTCTGCCGCCGCCAGTGGGCTCTCATTCACATTGAGGGTCTGTGGCAGGAAAATCTGCGAACCGTGGAGGGTGATCTGTTCCATAGCAGAGCACACGACGAGCAGCTGAGAGAACGCCGGGGCGACACTCTGATCCTGCGGGGACTCCCTGTGTTTTCCCGTACACTCGGCATCTCCGGAAAGTGCGACGTAACGGAATTCCACATGGATTCAAACGGTGTCCCGCTCCAAAGCGAAGCCGGGCTTTGGGTGCCGTATCCGGTGGAGTATAAACGCGGCAAGCCAAAGGAGCACAACGCGGATCAATTACAGCTGTGTGCACAGGCTATGTGTTTGGAGGAGATGCTGTGCTGCGCCATCCCGGAAGGGGCACTCTTTTACGGAGAGACACGCAGGCGGACACCCGTGTCCTTTTCTGATTCACTGCGCCAAACCGTTCGGGATAAATTGGAAGAGATGCACCAGCTCTATCATCGGGGCTATACGCCCCAGGTGAAGCAGACAAAAGCATGCAACGCCTGTTCGCTGAAAGAACTGTGTCTGCCGGGAATGAACCGGCGGGGAAATGTAACGGACTACCTGCAAAAAGCGATGGAGGATACAATATGAGACATCTGCTCAATACGCTTTTTGTAACATCAGAAGACATCTACTTATCTTTGGATGGTGAAAATGTAATTGCGAACCAGGGCAGGCAAATTGTGGCCCGCTATCCGCTGCATACACTATCCGGCATTCTGTCGTTTTCTTACTCCGGCGCCTCCCCGGCACTGATGGGGGCTTGTGCCAAGCGGGATATCTTCCTTGCATTCTGTACACCGCGCGGAAGATTTCTTGCAAGGGTCTGCGGTGAGAGCAGCGGAAATGTGCTGCTGCGCCGGAGGCAGTATCGTATTGCGGACATCCCTGAGCAAAGCTGCCTGATTGCCCGGAATATGATCTTTGGAAAGCTCCACAACGCCCGCTGGAGCATCGAACGCACCCGCCGGGATCACGGGCTGCGGCTGAAAACAGAAAATCTCTCCTCCGCTTCTATAACGCTGAAAGGACTGCTTCCAACTGTTCTGGAGACCACCGACCTGGATCGCCTGCGTGGGCTGGAGGGTGCAGGATCTGCCGCCTATTTCGGCATTCTGGATGAGATGATCCTTCATGAAAAAGACACCTTCTATTTTCATAGCCGCAGCCGCCGTCCGCCGCTGGATCCATTCAACGCGCTGCTGTCGTTCGCCTACAGCCTTTTGGCGAATGACTGTGCCTCAGCCCTGGAAAGCGTGGGGCTGGATTCCTATGCAGGCTTTCTCCACCGTGACAGGCCCGGGCGGATCTCACTGGCACTGGATCTGATGGAGGAACTGCGCCCATGCATAGCAGACCGGTTTGTGCTGACTCTGATCAATAACCGTATCGTCAAAGCGGATGATTTCCAACAGCTGGAAGGCGGAGCAACGCTGCTTTCGGACGGGGCCAGACGTGATTTTCTAAAGCGCTGGCAGGAAAGGAAAAAGGAAACCCTGACCCATCCGTATCTGGGGGAGAAAATTCCATGGGGACTGGTACCCTATGTACAGGCATTGCTGTTGTCCCGCTGTCTCCGGGGCGATCTGGATGCCTATCCACCCTTCCTATGGAAATAAGGTGTGCTCATGTTGGTATTAATTACATACGATGTCAATACAGAGGATGCCGCAGGCCGAAAACGCCTGCGCCAAATTGCAAAGCAATGTGTCAACTATGGGCAGCGTGTTCAGTGTTCTGTATTTGAGTGTCTTTTGGATTCAGCACAGTGCAGGGCCCTGCAAGCCAAACTATGTGCAATTATGGATCCTGAAAAGGACAGTCTACGCTTTTATTACTTGGGTAATCAATATAAAAAGAAAATTGAACACTTTGGCTGTAAAAACACATATTTGCCGGATGAACCAATGATTCTTTAGCTGCGAACCGGAAGCAATCATAAAATCCCCTGCATGTTCGCACCTAAAAAGCAGACAGCTAGCAGTTGAAACAGGATGATTTTTTGTTATTGTGATATATTATTGTAATATTTATTTCTTCTCTTCATACGTCTTTGGTTAAATAATACTCATTTTGCAGCTATTGTTTTATGCACTTTTGCTGTCGCCTCCCTCGCGGGAGGCGTGGATTGAAATTTATAGAGCGTATACAGGCCTTGGAAGCCGATGTCGCCTCCCTCGCGGGAGGCGTGGATTGAAATAAGCCGGAGCCGCACTCTCTTGTTTGTCTGGATGTCGCCTCCCTCGCGGGAGGCGTGGATTGAAATCCTCTCGGCCTGGATGGTTGTGAGCCTCGTGAGGTCGCCTCCCTCGCGGGAGGCGTGGATTGAAATGGGAGCGCGGAAAACGCATCCGCAATGCGCTGGGTCGCCTCCCTCGCGGGAGGCGTGGATTGAAATCAGTACCTTGACACCAGCATGGAGGCCCGCAGGGCGGTCGCCTCCCTCGCGGGAGGCGTGGATTGAAATTACAGTAGAGATTAACGGTATCAAGGGACAAGTTGTCGCCTCCCTCGCGGGAGGCGTGGATTGAAATCACTCGCAAAAAAGACAAGCGTACCGGCAAACTGGTCGCCTCCCTCGCGGGAGGCGTGGATTGAAATCGAAATGCGCGAGGCCATCCGCCGCCCGGTCCCGGCGTCGCCTCCCTCGCGGGAGGCGTGGATTGAAATTGCCAATGGGTGAAGAACGCGCCCCGCAGCGTCAGTCGCCTCCCTCGCGGGAGGCGTGGATTGAAATAACTTTGGCAAGGTTGATTTTGAAGGCCGGGGCGTCGCCTCCCTCGCGGGAGGCGTGGATTGAAATGGTAAATGTGGGGCTATGCTTGAAATACGGCTGCGTCGCCTCCCTCGCGGGAGGCGTGGATTGAAATAATACCGTATTCGATGCCTTTAATTTCAAGCCCGGTCGCCTCCCTCGCGGGAGGCGTGGATTGAAATTATTTCTGCCGGTATGATTTAACCGGCGTTCCGTCTGGTCGCCTCCCTCGCGGGAGGCGTGGATTGAAATCTCTATGGCCGGCCGGAATGGTTACTGCTGGCCGGGTCGCCTCCCTCGCGGGAGGCGTGGATTGAAATTTACTGCTCATGCTCATACCTCCATGAAAGAGTGAGTCGCCTCCCTCGCGGGAGGCGTGGATTGAAATCGGTATAGCTTAAAATTAGATGCCCGCGCTCATCGTCGCCTCCCTCGCGGGAGGCGTGGATTGAAATACGCATTACACCTCCTGAATGTCGATATTGAAAGTCGCCTCCCTCGCGGGAGGCGTGGATTGAAATACACCTCCCAAAATCACACCGTCCCCGTTGAACAGTCGCCTCCCTCGCGGGAGGCGTGGATTGAAATCCCGAACAGGAACGGCATCGGCGGCGCCTGGATGTCGCCTCCCTCGCGGGAGGCGTGGATTGAAATCAACCCTTACGCAGATAGCGGTGCATCTGCCGAACGTCGCCTCCCTCGCGGGAGGCGTGGATTGAAATTACGATGGATCGCATTTTCTGCATGTATCGGCCGGTCGCCTCCCTCGCGGGAGGCGTGGATTGAAATTAGGGTTTTAAGTCGGCGTATAATTATCGGTCTTAGTCGCCTCCCTCGCGGGAGGCCTCAGTCTGTCAAAAAACCTCGCCTATGGCGAGGTTTTTTGACAGACTGAGGCAAAACCTGCGTATAACTATCGTTACGCGCAGGTTTTGTCTACAATGTGTTTCATTGACAAAAAAGATGCAGGCCCGTAACCGTTGTGCCGCAACGACTTTCAAATATATTACAGCATACAGAAAGGTGTTTTGGGCAGTACAGAAAAACTACCCCAAAGGCCACTCAATTCAAGTTTTACCAGATGGGATGTTTTCTTCTGCAGGTTCGAGTTCACTCTGATCATATATCATTATAGCTTTGTCAAGATTCAGCAGCAGATATTTTATTTGTGTTAATTGTACTTTATCAAGCCCTTTCGTATCTAATTTTTCGATACCATCTTTCAGTACAATTAGTCTCGGCCCATCTTGCTGCAGTGCTGGCTCGATAGGTGGCGTACCATATAATTGTAATATGCAGGATCTGAAAGCGTGCAAATCAAATGATTTAGATTTGCTCAACTTATCAATTAAATGGTCTATGTTAAGATTGGATAGAAAGCCCGTTTGATCGGCCACCTCTCTAAAGTTATCTCGGACATACTGATATAAATCCTCGGCCCAGTTATCTGCTTCAGATAGAAATTTCTCAATAGTATCTATCGACTGCTCTTGTAATTTTTTATCCGCCTCAGCTTGAAGCTCATCCATAATGCTAACATACCGTTCTTTATATTCAGATTCGGGATCTAAACTAAACCCTCTATCTAAATGAACACAACTTGTTTGTTTGCCTAAATTAATCTTCATTTTAGATACAGCACACGGAATGTGTTCTTTCGAAAATCCTATAGTTTCTAAACGAAGGAGTACGTTTATTATTCTCGTATACACATCGGGATCATATTTATCCTCGTCTAATGCGTTCATTATTTGCGTTATTGCGATTTCGATATCAGCATCTGTGCTAACATACCAGTTAAGTTCCAATTTTCTAAGACCGTCAAGTTCTTGATTATCCTTTTTTATATACTCATTCTCATAAATAACAAGCATCCGCTCGACTCTGCTGATATTTAAAGCGCTCCCTACAATATAATCATCCACAAATCTGAAGTTTAGATTGCTTCCAAATACATCTATACGACCGATTGATTTAAATCCGTATTCCTCATTGCTGGACCACTCGTATTTGTATATACCACTTTTGTAAGCAACACAGATTTTGAAACAATATTGAATAATATATTTTAAAAATGCTTGTTGCCCCTCACTCTCCAACTTACTAATCACATCATATAAACCTTGAATTTTTGACAAATAGAATTGAAACGTCCGTAAATTAGAGTGTCCTTCGTTAATCATGTACTCTTCAAAAAATGTAAGCCTTTCCTGCAATAACTCCTTCAAGTTCGAGTCAATACCCTTTCCGTTTATAAGACATACCAAAACCTTTGGAAGTTCCGGGTAGTAATGTATTGTATGGCCTATCAACTTTTCTTTTACTCGTTCATAAGCTTCATTTTGCCCAAATAGGTATTCAATTCTTTTTTGCAATGTGTTGATATCAATTTGAACTGGCTGTTCCGGCGGTTGTTGCCCATGCTTTCGCACATGATATTCTTGGGCTATTTTAGCTGACCTGCTTTTTTCGTGTTTCTCCTCAAGTTTAATATCACATTGTGTGGCCACTAAATACCTCAGTTCTTGATTCGCTTGAGATGTAATATGTCCGATTTCCTTTTCATTAGCAATTAGAATTACCTTTATTCCTTCTTGTTCTACAAATGTATTAATATAGCCCAGCACCTCGTTAAGGGGACAATCACAACGCTCCAAATCATCAAAAACAAGGATACTATTTTTCACTTGTAAAAGCTCTGAAAGCTTTCCAGATAAATCTTTAACATCGATATCTATGCCAAAGGCAGGTAAAAGTGATAATGCTGCTCCAAAAATTTTGGAACTTGTCTGAATCAGTCCCTTTGCCTTTCCTACCCTTTCTAAATATGTGTTTACTATTATTTGCTTTGAAATCTCGTCTACTGAATTGACTCCATATAAAGACGTATATATTATGCGACGCTTTTTCTCTTCTGGTTTAACTTCTTCATACTTGGCTATTGCTGGGATTAAGGCTTCACGGACAAAATATGTTTTACCGCATCCCCACTCACCATCTATCATAACTGCATAGTTATAAATATTTTCATCTATATATTTCAAGATGATGTTTATAATTTCTTCATCTGTTAAAACAAGATTTCTTTTACATAGAGCCATGTGATCGCTCCCCCATTTGTTTTCCCCATTCTATCAAAAAGTGAGCCTCATGGCAATCCGATTTTCTTAATTTATGCCAATGGATTATCAGGGTTTTAATTTTGAAAAACGGAAGCAGATTATATATTTGCGGTAAAGTTCAGTCGTGGAGCGGATTGGTACATCAAATTTCACAATTACCAGCGTCTCATTATACGTTAAAAAACCGAATACTACTTCAGGCAGATGACAAGGGACGAACCGCAAAGCCTGCAGTTGATAAGGTGATGTCAGTAGGGGGTTCGAATCCCGCAATTTACACGTTTTGCACTCTGATTTTGAACTGTTTGCCGCTGGCCGGTGACATATGGCATCCGAAGTCAAAAAGCCTACAGCCCTTGAAGCACAAGGGCTGTAGGCATAAAACGGCCCTATCTAATCCGAACAACTGACAACAATTTGTTCAGATTGGGTAGGGTCGTTCACTTGGTGGAGACTACTGGACTCGAACCAGTGGCCTCATGCGTGTGAAGCATGCGCTCTAACCAGCTGAGCTAAGCCTCCATTCAACAATTCAATTGTATTCCCACAAGACGCCGTATTTCACGGCGCCTTATGGGATGGTGACCCGTACGGGATTCGAACCCATGTTACAGCCGTGAAAGGGCCGTGTCTTAACCACTTGACCAACGGGCCATTGTCAGAGAAGAATCAGATTCGCTATACCTTTAACTGCCCACGGAAATCTGCCTGCCGCTCCTCTTCACATCCGCATCAAATCTGTTCCGTCCGGCCTCAGAACAGATCGGGGGATTCCATGGAGCGCCGACAGGCGCTTCATGGAATTTGGTAGCGGCACCTGGATTTGAACCGGGGACACTGCGGGTATGAACCGCATGCTCTAGCCAACTGAGCTATGCCGCCAAATCTCAACCCATAACGGGCAGAAATTACTATACCAGAAGAGAGCTCTTTTTGTCAAGACCTCCATATAAAAAAAACCAAAATTTTTGTACGCATTCCAATGAAATACAGCAGGAAAAAGGCGGCCGACAGGCGGGGAGCCCCGGCCGGCGGGCCCGGACTGGTGTGAGATATGTCCCTGAGAACCGTCCCACGGATGCAGCCGCCGGGGAAGCCGGACACTGCCGGTGCACCGCTCCCGGCAGGTACAGCCGCCTCCGCTGTCCGGGGGCGCTGCATAAATACAGTGTCCGCCCCTCCGCGCCATAATAAATACAGCCGGATTAGGCCTTGTTTGAAAATTGGCGGAATGCTGGATTGCGGCAGATTTTTTTGCCAGGCAAGGCGATTTCCCGCAGG
>ERZ808035.1561-NODE-1561-length-10622-cov-9.273684_pt1 | contig 10622 bp, 10 predicted proteins | sample MGYA00380189_ERZ808035 | MGnify/ENA primary metagenome ERZ808035 (study PRJEB31490, sample SAMN06133407) | mouse gut metagenome | isolation source: M5_1 | host: mice | place: China: Chengdu | collected 2015-05 ...
AATACCTCCTTGTGATATAAGGAAAGTATAGCAATTGACTGGGAAAGGTTCACTACGGTATGTTTTGTGTCGCTTACTATCCACCATAACAGCATTGACGTATACACTTATGTAGGCTACTTTTTACGGATAGACTGCAATAAAGCGGAAGAAGGGTTGAAAACTACTCCCTGCTCTGAATGTGCCTTAAATGCTCTGGCAATAGACGAGCCGCTTGAATACGCAAGGCTCTATCTTGATGGAAATATGCAGATGTGGGTGGATGCGGAAGATTCATTGGAATTGTGGTAATTTTTATAATTACTATATCAATATTTGCATAGTGTAGCTTTTTAATGAACAAATTGAAACAAATTAACTGAACCGATAACTGCTAATTATATATGTTATCGGTTCAGCTTTTTCTAAATTAACACTTATGACAAGAGGTAATAAAACCGTTCATATTTTTATTTGGGAAATGTTACAATAACCGTCGTGCCTTTTCCGACATGACTTTTTACATCAACTTTGGCATTATGGATTTTAGCGGCGTGTTTCACAATAGAAAGCCCAAGCCCGGTTCCCCCTACTGCCTTAGAATGGCTCTTATCAACACGATAGAAACGCTCAAAAATCCGCTCTTGATGTTCGGGTGCAATTCCTATCCCTGTGTCCTCCACTGATAAAACTACCATGCCGTTTTCATTCTGTATGTTCACCATTACTTTTCCGTTTTCGTGATTATACTTAATCGCATTGTCACAAAGATTATAAATCACACTGTATAAAAGCTGGGGTATACCGTTAAGGGGAGCCGGAACGCCGGAAAGCTCCAATGCAACACATACAGTATCTGCCTGTGGCTCTAAGCTCTGTACCGCCTTTTCTGCCAATGTGTATAGGTCGATATTTTCTCTCTGCATATCGTCCGCACCTTCGTCAAGGTGCGAAAGACTGATAATGTCCTCTACAAGCCGTATCATACGTCCGGCTTCATCATAAATCTTTCCGGCAAAAGGTATTTTATCGTTCTCCTTTACCATATCGTTTTTCAAAAGCTCCGCATACCCGGAAATGGAGTGAAGCGGGGTTTTTAATTCATGGGACACATTAGCGGTAAATTCTCGGCGTATCTGTTCCGCTTTTTCTTTTTCCGTCACATTGAAAAAGAAAAGTGCGGCTCCTTTCACAATGTTTTCAGAAGTGATCGGATCAGCGTCAATTTGATAACTTTCTCCATACAGCCGGATAATGTTCTCGCCCCGTTCCCCTTGCAAGGCTTTTGTAAGGATTTCCTGCAATTCAAGATTACGGCACAAGGACAGCATATCAGAACCGATACAGTCTGTGTCAGCGTCTAACAGTTTTCTTGCCGCAGGGTTTATACTGATAATTTTTCCTTTTTGATTTAAGAGAATCATGCCCTCATTCATGCTGCCGATAATCGTATTTAATTCATTCTCTTTTTGGAGAAGTTCGGCTTTCTGTCCCCGTAACTGTTTTTGCTGGCTGTCAATACGCCGTAAAAAAGGGGAAAGCTCATCATAGCCCTCATTTGACAACGGATTATCAAGATCAATTTCATTTAATGGCTTTACTATTTTTTTTGAAACTTGAATCGCCAAAACAATAGAAAGAATCAGCGCGATTACAAAGATAATGCAAATCGGCTGTGTCATGCCTAAAAGGAGCGTCAAGATAGAATTTTGAGATATGGAAAGCCGTAATATGGTGCCATCATCAAGTTTCTGAGCGGAATAAAACGAACGCTCCATCAAAGTAGCAGAATACCGTCTGCTTTCACCATAGCCCGAAGAAAGGGCTTCCCGCACTTCTTCCCGCTCTAAATGATTTTCCATTTCCGCAGTATCAGACGCACTATCAAAAATGACATTTCCCTCTGTATCAATCCATGATATACGGTAATTTTTCACTTTCAAATCATGGAAATAATCAATACCCTCATTTGTAACGCCCTGTGCGGCAAGGGTTGTCTGCATTTTTAGCTGTGCCTGTTCAACATTTGAAAAGTATTCATACAGAACACCCATGAACAGGACAACAGACGCGAGAAAAACAGTCAATGCGACAAGGCAGATTGAACGAAAAATTCGTTTCGTCATACTTCCCCCTCCATTCGATACCCAACTCCCCGTACCGTTTCAATATAGCTCCCACATTCGCCTAATTTTGTTCGGAGTGTTCCAATGTGAACATCTACGGTTCGGGTTTCCCCTATGTAGTCAATGCCCCATATCATTTCAAGAAGCTGATCGCGTGTAAACACCCGTCCGGAGTTTTCCATAAAAATATGGAGCAGCTTATGTTCTTTCAGTGTCAACTGAACCCGTTCGTTGTTTACAAGTACAATATATGTTTCCAAATTCAATTCTAAATTTCCAATTTTTAGCTTTTTTGTTTCTTCTTTCGGGCTTGTACGGCGCAATACCGCTTTCACACGGGAAATCATTTCCATCATGCCAAACGGCTTTGCAAGGTAATCATCAGCCCCCAAGTCAAGCCCGGTTACTTTGTCATATTCGGTTCCTTTGGCTGTCGCCATAATAACAGGAATATCCTCTGTCGTCCCCTGCATACGCAGCTTTTTCAATATGGAAATGCCATCTTCGCCGGGAAGCATTATATCAAGCATAATAAGCTGGGGTTTTTCTGTCTGCAAAGCGTCAAAAAGGGTGTCCGCGCCGTCAAAACCTTTTGCTTCAAATCCGGCAGAATTTAATGTGTATATCATCAGATCACGGATAGAGCTGTCGTCCTCAACACAATAAATCATGTAAATCTGCTCCTTTCTTTCCTGTGGCAATATTCCGAACTCAATCATACCATATTACCTATATTTCATCAATGGCGGTATGTTCACCCCTCTTTGTTCCCTGTGATTGAGAACAGAACCCATTTTGCAATATTGACCGCATGATCTCCGATACGTTCAAAATATTTTGCAATCATTAACAGGTCTATGGCATACTCACCGTCTGTTTCGGGCTTGCTGAAAAGATCAATCAGCATTTTCTTCACCTTATCGAAAAAGGAATCCACCACATCATCATAATCTATCACGGCTTTCGCCATCTGCATATCCTTTTTCACAAAAGCGTCAATACTGTCCGTTACCATTTTAATGACAGCAACCGACATATCATGGATAACTTGTGTGTCGTCGGTGGCGTGGATATTGGCTAATGTGATAATTTCCGCTATGTCTGCGGATTGATCTCCGATTCTTGCCATATCTGTCACCATTTTCAGCGCGGACGATACAACCCTCAAATCTTTTGCCACTGGCTGCTGCTGTAAGAGCAGTTTTAGACACATAGTTTCAATTTCGCGCTCCTTGTGGTCTATCTGGACAGAGAGATCGGGAACAGCCTTTGCAAGCGCGGGATTCCCCTCTGTCAGAGCTTTTGCGGACATAGCAATCGCATTTTCACAAAAAGCCCCCATTGTAATCAACTCTTTATTTAATAAATCTAACTGTTCATCAAATTTTAGGCGCATTATCCAAACCTCCCCGTAATATAATCCTCTGTCCGCTTGTCCTGCGGCATGGAGAATAATTTTTCTGTTTCGCCAAACTCCACCATTTCTCCAAGCAGGAAAAACGCTGTCCTGTCGGAAATTCGGAGTGCTTGCTGCATATTATGTGTCACAATGACAATGGTATAGTCCTTTTTTAATTCTGCGGCAAGTTCCTCTACCTTTGCCGTAGAAATAGGGTCAAGTGCGCTGGTCGGTTCGTCCATCAGCAAAACTTCCGGCTCCACTGCCAAAGCGCGGGCAATGCAAAGACGCTGCTGTTGACCGCCCGACATACCAAGCGCAGATTTTTTCAGCCTGTCTTTTACCTCGTCCCAAATTGCCGCCCCTTTTAAGGAACGCTCTACAATTTCGTCCAGCGCAGCTTTAGAACGGATTCCATGTGTCCTTGCGCCAAAGGCAACATTGTCATAAATGCTCATAGGGAATGGATTCGGTTTTTGAAAGACCATTCCTACACGTTTACGCAGTAGGTTAATATCCATATTTCCATAAATATCTTCACCGTCTAAACGGATAGTTCCTTTGATGTGGCAGCCCTCCACCAAATCATTCATTCGGTTCAATGTTTTTAATAATGTTGATTTACCGCAGCCCGACGGTCCGATCAGCGCGGTAATTTCGTGTTCCTTAAACGCCACATTTATTTTTTTCAAGGCTTGAAAGTTTCCGTAGAATAAATCCAAATCCTCAACCACGATTTTATCCATCTGTATTTTTACCTCCTATCTTTTTTGCCACAAACCCGGAAAGTGCATTTATCAGAATGACAACAACCAATAATACAACCGCAGTTGCGTAGGTCTGCTTGATATACAGCCCCTCGCCCGAAATAGAATACATATGGACGGATAAAGTTCTTGCCGACGAAAAAATACTTGTTGCTATTTCTGCAACGGTTCCGGCAGTAAAGATCAGTGCCGCCGATTCCCCGACGATACGCCCGATTCCAAGAATAACGCCGGACAAAATACCCGGAACAGCGCAGGGCAGGACAATAGAGAACACGGTTCGTAGCTTTCCGGCTCCAAGCCCAAAGCTGCCCTCACGGTAACTGTCGGGAACGCTTCGCAAGGCTTCTTCTGTTGTCCGCATAATAAGCGGCAAAATCATAATGCTCAAAGTCAAAGCCCCGGACAGTAAAGACAACCCCAGCCCAAGATATTTTACAAAGAACAGGGAACCGAACAGCCCATAAACGATTGACGGAATCCCAGACAATGTTTCAGCGGTAATACCTATGATATGAACCAGTTTATTTCCCCGTCTTGCGTACTCTGTCAGATAAATTGCTGCACCAATTCCTACGGGAACTGCAAACAGCAGAGAAAGCAGCATAATGTACAGTGTATTGATAAGTGCCGGAAGCAGGGACACATTTTCTGTTGTATATTTGCTGTCAAATAAATCCGGCGTTAAATTTGGAATCCCTTTTATCAATATATATGCACTAATAAAAATAAGCGCAAGCATTGTAATCATTGCTGCAAGGCATACAGAAAGAAAGAGAACAAAAGATTTAGGGTCTCGTCTGTATGCGCACCATTTCCGTTTCAATTTCCCAACCATTTATTTCACCCTCCTTTTGAACAGGGAGAGGGACAGATTGATAATGAGAATGAAAACAAACAGAACAACAGCCGTACCAATTAACGCTTCACGGTGTAAATCCGTAGAATATCCCATTTCCAATACAATGTTTGTGGTCAGTGTCCGAACGCCGGAAAGCATACTGTCCGGGATAACCGCTTGATTTCCGGCAACCATCATAACCGCCATTGTTTCACCGACTGCCCGCCCAATCCCTAATACAACCCCTGCAAAAATACCGCTCTTTGCTGCGGGAAGAACCGTAAAAAATACACTTCTTTCATGGGAAGCTCCAAGAGCAAGCCCTCCCTCATAGTAACTTTCCGGGACAGCCCGGATTGAAGTTTCCGAAACGCTGATAATGGTAGGTAAAATCATCAGCCCCAGCAGGACAGAAGCCGTAAGAACACTCATACCGCGCCCGCCAAAGGCTTCCCGAATAAAAGGCACTAAGACTACCAATCCAAAAAAACCGTACACAACCGACGGAATCCCCGCCATTAGATTAACAGCAGCTTTCAAAGGCGCATAGATACTTCTCGGAGCAAATCTTGCCATGAATACCGCTGTCAATATTCCAATCGGTACGCCAATAATCAATGCTCCGGCAGTTACATAGAAAGAGCCGACAATCATAGGGAGAATCCCATAGAGATTATTTGCGGGTTTCCAGCTTGTACCCAACAAAAATTTGAAAACGCTTATTTCTTTTATTGCAGGGATACCGCTTGCAAACAGGAATATGCAGATTAGAATTACCGCTGCTATGGACACAAGGGCTGTCAAGAAAAAAAGCAGTTTCATCACTTTTTCTTTTATATTCTTCATAATCATGCTCCTTATTGAAAAGGGGCGGCGGCTTTCTTACCGCAGCCCCTTAAAATCCTACTGTGATATTTCACTCCAACGAACCACATTACCCATAAAAATATCTTTTACCTGTTCACTTGTAAGGTTACTTATGGGACAGTCATTATTAACAATCACTGTAATACCGTCCATTGCAATTACGGTAGCGGTCAGTCCTTTTTCCATTTCGGAATCTTTTAGCTCGCGGGAAGCCATGCCTATATCGCAGGTTCCGTCTATTGTGTCAGACATACCAGTAGAAGAATCACTTTGCTGTATCTCAATCGTAACGCCCGGATTTCTTTCAAGATAGGCTTCTTTGAGTTTTTCCATAACCGGGGTGACAGAGCTGGAACCCGCTACAATAATTTTGCCCGAATCCATTTCCCCGCTGTAACTCCCCGCGTCAGATACAGAAATATATCCATTTTCTTCAATCACTGCTTGACCGTCAGCACTCATAATGAAGTCGATAAAATCCTGCGCCGTGTCACTTAAACCGTCCTTTGTCGCAATGTTAAAGGGACGTGCAATCTTATATATACCATTTTTAATATTTTCAATCGTTGCTTCGCAGCCGTCAATCTGAATCCCCTTTACAGTATCATTCATGGAGCCAAGAGAAATATATCCGATAGAGTATAAATCCCCGGCAACCGTTGTCATCATAACAGACGTAGAATTTGTAACGGCGGCGGTGTCTGCTGTATAGTCAATTTTTTCTCCTGCTTCATTTTTCTGCTCAATTCCAAACAGCTCTATGAACGCGCCGCGTGTCCCCGAACCATCTTCGCGGGTAAGCACATTGATCTCTCTTGCCGTATCAAACTTGCCGGAAGCTCCCCCGTTCTTATTACTGCACCCCGTTAATGCAGACAGCATTAGAACACTCACAAGGGCAAATGCCAAGAATTTTTTTGATGTTTTCATTTTTTGAATCTCCTTTGCTTTTTGTTTTTCTTGAAGTTTACAGCTATATCATATAGCGCAAATATCAAATCCAATATCGTGGCATCGTAAAATTGATGTAAAGTTTTTACAAGCCAAAAATATCTTAATAAAATTTTAGAGGGGCATGTCATCTTGCCCCTCTGTTTCTGCTTTTTGAAATCTGTTTTGTTTGTCTGTCTGCATTTTCCCTTTGATAATTCCGTAACCGTTTGGATATGCTTTCTTCCTTGTTTTGTACTTTTTCCCCGTATTGTTCTTCCCATTTATCCACCTTGTTCCGATATTCGGCATTAGCAGTTTTAGAGACAGAAAAGACTTTGTAGAAATCATGAACCGTCTGGAATCCATATCGCTTGACTATCCCCGACAAACCGACTTTCAAAAGGTCGATTTCCTCATTCTTGCGGTCAATCCTACTTTGCAGTTCCCCTTTCTTTGTCAGTTTTGCCAATCCTTTCAGGCTGTCACGTTCCAGTTCCAACTCATTGCGCATTCGTTCTGCGTCAAAGATAATCCCGTTTTGACGGTTTAACTCCTTATAAATCTTTAGTAGCTTTGGATATGCGGCAGCTTCAGCGGACATGACGGGCTTTGGCGGTATCTGTGGTGTTTCCGGCTCTGCTGTCTGTGTTTTGGGCTGCAATGTACGTTGTTGTGTCGATAAATCGTCAGTCGGTTCTTTATGCGTGATTTGTTCCTGCTTTGGCATTTTATCCGTCTGCGGTATTATTTCTGCCGTTCTTCCCTCGCTTGACTCTGCAATCGGCTGTAACAATTCTTTCTCAAAAAACTTTGCCGACAGTTCCTTCGCCTTATCCAATACTTTAGAAATCAGCAACGCCAGCGCCGTAACAGCAGTCATTATAATACTTCCCAGACGTTCCGGCTGGCTGCCGAATATATCAACGGATTCTCTGATGCGGTCTGTGATATATTTTTTCTTTATCTGTTGTATCTCCGTTTCAGAAACACCGCTGACAATTGCCCTGTCTACCTCACAATTCCAGCGCATACACATTTCGTTATCGGTCTGTATCTGTTCTGCTTTCGGGTTATTCTTTCCTATCTTCTTGGTGGCAAGATACAATCCGCTGCTGTCGAACACATGGAGTTTCTCTTTGTCATCTTTTACAAGAAGATTGATAAGGTCAGTACAGAAATGCTTTACCTCGTCAACAAAATTCTCCTGCTTGAACAGCTTGTTCTTGACGGTAAAAAGACTGCGCTCATAAACTTCGCCCTTCTTCACGATTTTACAGCCTTTGCGGACATTCCCGTTTTCGTCAAGTATCTCTTTCTTGGTGCGAACGTGTTTCCCGTTTTCATCATAGAACATATTGCGTGTCGCAGTTTTTTCTATGGGTTCGGGCAACAGTTCCCGTTCCGAAAAAATAAGATGGATATGGTAATTTGTCTTTCGTTTGTTATGGTGCAACGCCGATACGCACTCCACACCATACTTTTCTTTGAAACGGTCTGTAAAAAGCTGTAACAGCTTGTCCGGCTCATAGAGGTTTGGGAATGATTCGGGCAGGGCAATGATAAATTCCCTCGCCTCAATGCACTTCCCCTCCGTACCGCTTTTTTCAAATTCCTGTCGGTTGCATTTCGCAAGCTCCGTCCAATAGCAGCGGTCTGTCGTTTCATAGACCGCATACAGGTTTTCCTGTTTCGCATGGCTGGATATATAAGTGATCCTGCCTCTGACATCGGGCAGCTTGCTCATGCGTATAAATGAATGTCTCTGTATTGTGCTTTGTCCTCCCTCCTGCAAATGGCAGTATCAGATCGGAGCAAGCGGATGTATGACAGGATAAACTGTGAGTGGGCGGCATAGGTGCACGCCTATCGGCGATAACTACAAATGCGTCAGCATTTGTCAAGTCACGCTAGCGTGACTTATGCTCTACGCTCCGCTTCGGTCGGAGCTAAACAAGTGCCACCGGCACTTAGCTCCCTGCAAGGGCGAAATCCCCATTGCATAAACAAAGTTTGTGCAATGGGTGTATTTCGCTCTCAAACGCCGAGGGCTTTAGAAAGAAAGGGCTCTCCTCTATAAACGCTCAAATTATGCCTGCAAAAACTGTTGTCATGATAGCAAAAAATGATGGCACTTTTCCATTTGTGATGGCAAAAAACGCTATCACTTCGCCTAAAATGATGCCGCTATGATAGCAAAAAGTGATGGTACTTATGATAGTAAAAACTGCCATCATGCTATCAAAAAGTGCAACCACATATGATAGTAAAAGTGCCAGTTCTGAAATTTCTTTCAACTGAAAATGGAGAAAGTCAGTTGAACTTTTACAATCACTTTATGCTACATTAGAAACATCGTTAAAACATCAGTTGACTTTTCCAACTGAAAATACAGAAATCAGTCGATTTTTTAAGTCAGCTTTTGCCATATGGACTTATTTTTTCAACCCACTTTCTGCCCATACCCGCAAATTTCCGCTTGTACCGGAAGGAAGCACATGATATAATCTATTTGCGTGTAGGTATATCATGACTTCGGTCTGATACATACCATTGGGCGGTTTCCTTAGAAGCCGCCTTTTATACTGCCGATTTTCGTATTACTGTTTTTACATCGCTCTTATCTCGCAGGTTCTTCCCCTCGTTCACTTCCATGAACTTCTCAAGAATGTCGCTTTTGATAAGTACCTTTCGCCCGACTTTTAAGACTGGCAGCTTTCCCCATTCCACAAGGTTTCGCATGGTGTTCCTGCCGATTCCCGTATACTCGGACGCCTCCTCGATTGTCATTGCAATCTTTGCTTCTGTCATCAACTTCCCTTCTTTCAAATTGCATTACGCAATTTCATGCGTACTGATACTATACCGCTTTTATATTCCTTTGTCAAGCATTATGATAATGTAAAAATTATTTTCAAGTTGCATATTGCATTATTTCTTTTTGTGTGGTATAGTATGAACATACCGACAAAGGAGGCGTATCAACATGAAAGATAAAGAATTGCGCAGGCTGATCGGTAGCAGGGCAAAACAGCGGAGGGTTGAGTTAGGATTGAACCAGCCTTATGTCGCAGAGAAGATGGGGGTAGCCACTTCCACGATTGTGCGCTATGAGGCAGGGACGATCGACAACACAAAGAAGCTGGTCTTGGAAGGTCTGTCAGAAGCACTTCATGTATCTGTGGAGTGGCTGAAAGGGGAAACGGAGGAATACGAAACGGATATTACGGATAAAAGGGAACTGTTTATTCGTGATGTGATGTCCTCCATTCTCTCAAAGCTGCCTTTTGACATGGAACAGGCGGAGTCAGACTTTACAAAGGATTTACTGTTGCTGATGTTAAGGGAGTATGAACTGTTCGTGGATTCGTTCCAGTTTGCCTGTAAGAATTTCAAGGAAAATGCGGAAAATGCCGCACTCGCCCGAACAATGGGGTTTGAATCGAATAAGGAATATAATGAGATTATGTTCCTTCGGGAAATCACCCACACCGTAAATATGTTCAATGATATGGGCGACATTGTGAGGCTCTATTCCAAAAATCCCGAAACAGCCACTGTAAGGCTTGCAAATCTTCTTTCTATGGTATCGTGGGAAGAATCCGAATCGGTATAGTCAGGCAACCGGAGTTATGATATACTCCCGAGTTTGACACTTGTGAAATCAAAAAGTGGCTACAAACCCAGTAGTTATGCTGGCTGTAGCCACTTTC
>ERZ808035.1566-NODE-1566-length-10583-cov-3.598991_pt1 | contig 10583 bp, 7 predicted proteins | sample MGYA00380189_ERZ808035 | MGnify/ENA primary metagenome ERZ808035 (study PRJEB31490, sample SAMN06133407) | mouse gut metagenome | isolation source: M5_1 | host: mice | place: China: Chengdu | collected 2015-05 ...
ATCCTCCTCCATCAAGAGGATGTACGCAGGCACAGGAAGTCTAAACTCTGGTTTTGTATTCAAAATTCCTGTTTATCAAAATATGCCTGGGGAAAAAGAAATAAAAAACATTTCCCTCGACAAGACCAGTCTGCATCTCTACAGACCTGATGCGATCGAAAATATTCTAGGGTCTGGTTTCAGCGCTACGGCAACGTTATCTGTAAAAATTGAGCCGGCAGACACTACGGATGACAAGACAATAACCTGGACTTCATCCAATCCCAAGATTGTATCCGTCAAGCCAGATCAGACTACGCACAAAGCGACCATCACTGCCCTCGACGGCGGAGAAGCCACCATCACTGCCCAATCCGTGAATGGCAAAACTGCCCGATGCAAAGTAAAAGTGGAAGCGCCTCTGTACGGCCTTGAACTAAAAAATTTAAACGCAGAGAACGACGCACCCTCCGCCACGCTTTACACAGGACAACACCTGACGCTCACCGCAGACTATCAGCCAAAAGACACCACTGACGAAGTCCATATCACATGGTCTAGCTCAAATCCCTCTGTGGCGAGTGTGCAGGGCGGCAAAGTCACTGCACACGCAGCAGGAAATGCGATCATCACTGCTGTCCTTGGCCGATTTTCGGCAAGCTATGAGATTCATGTGGAGGAATGCAGCGTGACCTTTATGTCGCCTGACTACACACATGCGCTCAAAAAGATCCAGACAATGATGGGGACAAAGATACCTTCCGAGAGCTTTCCAACGCTCGAAAATCCAGTGGACAAACTGTTTATAGGATGGTTTACTGACAAAAACGGGCAGGGCACGCGATTTGATTCAAACACTTATGTCAACCAAAATGCCATTGTACTTTATCCTTATTTTGAACAGCAAGGAAAAGGGTTCTATATCATTCCAGTTGGTGATCAGACATACACAGGTAAATCCATCAAGCCACAAGTTCAAGTGTATGACAGCATTGCATACAATGACGGAGACACTGAGTTAATAGAACTTGTTCAGGGACAGGACTATACCGTATCGTACAAAAACAACAAAAATGTCAATACATCGGTGAAAAAATCACCTACCATCACTGTAAAAGGCAAAGGAAATTACGCAGGAACGGAGACTATCACCTTCAATATCCTGCCAAAGTCGCTCAATGACCACGATATCACAGCCGACAATATCACGGTGGCATACAACGGCAAGGTCCAAAAAACCTCCCCCGCTGTCTACCGTGACGGAAAAAAACTGACACATAAAACTGACTACACACTCAGTTATCCATATATGCAATCAGGTGCATACAAAAAAGCAGGTGTATATCCGATTGTGATCAAAGGGACGAAAAACTACAGTGGCACGCGGACCATAAACGTAACAATCAGTCAAAAGACAATGCTCAACAAGGTATCTGTGTCAAAAATACCTGATCAGATTTACAAAAATGAACTTGTAGATACGCTCGGTGTCTCAGGAATCATACCGGACAAGCTATATGTCACCTACAAAAATAAACCTCTGATCCAAAGCACGGACGGTGGCAAAACTGGTGATTACACTGTATCATACAAAAATAACAGAGCCATTGGAACTGCCACCGCGACGATCACGGCAGTCGAAGGAAGCGCCTATGCAGGCTCTAAAAATATTACCTACAAGATTGTCGGGCAAAAGATCAGCAAAGCGTCCGTTGACGGCATCACCGACAAAATTTATACCGGAAACGAATCAGACGTACAACAGGACAATCTGACATTGACTCTTGATCATATAACCCTAAAAGAAAGTAAAGATAATGGCGTCACTGGAGATTATCTCATCTCCTACAAAAACACAGCTAAGGCTGGAACTGCAACCATTATTTTCAAGGGTATCAACGAGTACAGCGGAGAACTCAAAAAAACCTACAAAATTACAGCCCGCGAAATCTCTAACGGGAACAATGGGCTTGGCACAAATATCACAATGGCTTATACCACTGAACACGCTGCCGCCAAACCAATTACTGTGACAGATTTGTCACAGATTACCTCGCCTTATATGAAAGGAGGCGCAAAACCACAGATTTCGCTGCACTATAATGGAATGGCGCTGATACCAGGCAGAGATTACACTATTTCATACAAGAATCATACATCTGTGACAACCCCGGATACGCCTGCCAATAAGCTTCCCAGACTGACGATCAAGGGAAAAGGCAGCTTCAAGGGCACACTGACAGGTACTTGGCGTATCACAGACGGCGCAATGTCTGACACCAATGACAAACTCACAATAACTGCAAAGGATATCACTTACAAAAAGAAAGCGGGTAATTACAAGACCACTCTGACTATAACCGATGCCAACGGAAAAAAATTGACGGCGGGCAAAGATTATGACAAGAATGTCATTTACACATATGTCAAAGACACACAGGTATCAACTGCGACTGGCGAACAGCTCACCAGAAAAGCAGGAGAACTTGTCGATAAAAAAGACATTCTCAATGCAAATACCTGGATACGCGCCACCGTCAAAGGCATCGGCGCATACGCTGGAGCTGGCGATGCATCACTGTCTGTGACCTACCGCATCATTGCAGCCAATATTACATCTGCAAAGATCAAGGTCAGTTCCAAAGTGTATCAAAATGGCAGGGAAGTGACACTGACACCAGAGGATCTCAAACTCACCATCAATGGCACAGAACTTGTACATGGGACAGACTATCTCATCGACGAGCACACCTATGCAAACAATACCACAAAGGGCAAGGCATCTGTCATACTGCGTGGTATTGGTACAAACTACGGTGGACAGCGTAAGATCACTTTTACAATCACATCAAAATCTCTCTTGTGGTGGTGGCGGGACTAAAACGCTCAGCAATATGTAAAACAAGTCCTTCCAAAACGGAGCCGGTCTCCCGGCTCCAATGCCACAGACTGATTGACATCCAATAGCACACCATTACGAACTGTTCCGTTTGTGGAATTTAAGTCACATAGATACACCCTGCCGTCATGCTCTTCAAATCGCGCATGCATTTTACTGACAGCCGTGTCATGAATAACAAAATCAGCCACATCGGCAAGTTTTCCAACTGTCATCGGCAGCCTGTCTAACGAAATACTCACTTCTCTGCCATTCATGCGTCCACACAGCATTCGTTCTTCCACGACGCCTTCTCCCAGATATACCGTTTCGCTCTGCTGACAAGAACTTAATCTGTTTCCTGTACTTTTGGCACGAAGTGTTTCGATCTCGCAGCTCTCAGGTCTGTTCTCACGCTCTCTTTCTCTGCTCTTAACACCACACATTCCGCCATCTATACGTTCCAATGTAGTATCACACGCATCTCTTTCATGCCAAAGACCTGCTGCCGGTTCTGAATATTTATCATTCCAGTCATAAGTATCTTCCCCACTTCCAACAGCGGTGTAATACTGAAAATCTCCACCTTCCACATCCTCACCAGAATCCTCTATCTCCTGACCCTGACGCCTTTTTTTGATGTAGCAGGAAAAGAACAAGATGGCTGCCACAATCGCCATCGCCACTGCACCGCACAAATACAATTCATTATTTCCACTTAACTCAAACGAATGAAGTATTCGCGCGCCGACGATAATCGCCCCAGCGCAGAGTGATACACAGACGCAAAAGATTCCACCAATCAGATCACCGATATTTTTTGTGCCGGACTGCGCTTTTTCATCAGATATCTGATCTTTTGGTGTGTGAAAAAAAGCATTTGAATCGCAAGCATCATAAGAATTTACTGTAAAATCGCTTTGTCTAGCACTATTTTCTTTCTCACTATGGTTTACAGCGCCATGATTAGAAAAATTCCATCCCCCAGATTTGAACTTGCCTGCCAGATGCGCATCCATTTGCGCAGATTCCCTCTCCTTGTGTACCAAATCCACAATCATATGCCCCATCATTGCGCCAATCTCACTGATAACATAATTGGGATTTCTAGTATAGCGATAAACCTGATAGCCGAGCATCACTGCCCGCTCATCGGTGTGATCAATCTTCGTGAGCAGCTCATCAATAAATTCCATGAAAGACAGCCTCACATCGCCTTCATACTCAGGATAGCAAACAAAATAAGGTTCCATGTTTTCCACATCCATATATATAAGTTCTGGTTTCATGATAATCTGCGCGCCATCTAGCAAATATTCCTCAAGTCTGTCAAAGAGACTCACACAGCCAGACAGAAGCCGTCTCAATGCCTCGTACTGAATCTCACATTTGTCATACACCCTGTCTAGTGGCTGAAGCGAATTGATCTCATAATAATATCGGCACTCGCCGTTCATGCGCCTGTGCGTGACTGGCAAGAGACCTGGAATACGGTTTTCTAGCAGCATTTTGGTGCGATAATCCACGCTCTCTCGCGCTTCTTTTCCAAAATAGCTGCACTGGCTCAAAATGATATAATTGTGATTCATACTTCTCTCGAAGCTGATCTCAGGCATTTTCTCCTTCATGCCATACCTCCAACATATTAATACCCCTCTTTTATCCTGTTTCATCAATTCAAGGTGCCATCAACCTGTTCAAGACTCGCCAGTCGCGGATTGTTCTAGCAGGTCTCAGACGCTTTGCACTTCTGCTGACATCCAACGTCATATCCATGTCAGGTACATATTCATACAGCCATCCAACAAACGGCATATTGAGCACACAGTGATAAGCCACTGTCACGCTGTCCGCATCCACGCTCACGTCGTACCCAAAATCGCGCATTGCATAAAGTTTACCCTCGACAAGTCTCGCAGCGGCGATTCGCGCAGCCGATTCAGCCTCCTGTGCCGTCTTATAATGACTGCTCGTGCCTCTGAGTGCCGCCTCATAGGCACTGTGTTCCATGACACACCTGTCATAACTGTAAAATGCGAGAAAAATCATCATCACTGTAAAGAGCATCACCATCGGCAGAATCAGTGAGGCCTCCACTGTAAAATATGCCTCCTCAACCTGTTTTCTCAATATACCGCACACTGTAAATCTGAATGTAGACAACACACCATTGATGTGTTTTATGTATATCTTTACAATACGACACATAACAAATACCCTGCAAACAATGCCGGCAGAAATGGCAGCCTCGTTTGCCTGCCTCCCCTTCGCAACACCAAAACGCCGATCGCCGTGATACACATTAGAAACGATGCCATACAGACTACAAGGAAACATCTGCGTGCACCCACTGCAATTCCCACTGCTGTGATCACCATGCCATCTCCCTTTCCGATCTGCTCTCTTGAAGCAACTGACAACCCGATTGCACAGAGACCGATTGACAGCCCGCCCACAGTATCAAGAATACTAAAATTATTTTGAAAAGGCAGCATGATACAACATGCCAAAAACAATACCGCAATCATCCGCCTGCTGATCATTCTGCTTTTGATATCCAAAATCCCAGCCACGAAGAGCAAGATTCCTATCCCAATCACTATCATTCTATATATCATTTCAATTCTCCCAATTATATCTCTTCTATTGTCCAATCGTTACTGTCTTCATTCTCTACATACATCGCATATCTTTTCTGTAAGTATTGTATCTATCCACACTTACTGCAAGCTCCCCTGCCGCCTGTCTCAGATATCGGAACAGCTATGACAGTTCTTCTTAACCCGCTGCACCCAAGCGTCGTATGATATCGATTTCCATATCCCGTAATATAGACTACACTGCCGCTTGAAGCCCCGCACGTCCCACAGGGATAATACTTCTCACCATCATCGTTTCTCTGAGTCTTTAGAAAATCAAAGTCTACCGCAGTGATTGAGAGTTTTAAGTAACTGCATGCGCGCGAACAATGATAGACAGTTCCATCCGGTGTAATATATACAATTTCCTCCTCTTTAACGCTGTCTGTACCGCTGCCTGCATTGTCATACCCTGTCCATGCCCTTGTACGCATTCTGTTGTACATGGCCCGCTGACGCCATCCAACCACTGCTGCCGGAGGTTTGACTTGATACCGTGCCACCAGATCAATACAATCCTCATGCTGCATGACAGAGGAGCTAAGCCACGAGACAGCCGAGGCGCCGCCCGCGAGGGGCGAAGCATTAAGATACGCCGTTCCTAGTTTTGTGCGGACTCTCCCTGCCGCATATATGGATGTCAGACCTAGTGACTCTGCCTTTCCTGCTGAACCGAACCCTATTTTCCGATACTCATATCCATACACTGCCATCTGTTTTGCCGTGTCATGCATTGCAGCACTCATATTGCCTTGTAATCGATACACCTCGACAATGGAGATGATGTTTAGAAAAGCGAACAAAAACAGCGGCAGCACGAGACACGCTTCCACAGTCATACTCGCCTTTTTTATCACTCCAGAGGAGCAGGGGGACATTCTTCCCAATGACAGAACCAGAAACCATATACGCCTGACCTTGGAGAGCGAGGCACCTCCCTTCCACCAATTTTTTCTTTGATTTTGTTCCCTATTCCGCATCCAAAAGAACATCCGCCTACTCCCCTTCTCCTCTCAAAACGTCTCTGCGCCATAACACATTTTCTTAGAAAATACAAAATCATGTCCGACGGCATCCTCAAATCCAAAGTTTACCTTCATGTAATCCATGCACCTGTCTATCCTAAAATGTTCATTCCCATCGGTCTGCCTTAGATCCATCTCCACAATGTCAAGACTTCGCGCTGCCTTTGTATCTCTGTTCATCAATCCCAGAAAAATACTCAGATACTCCGCATAAGTCAGTCCTGACGCACTCTTGCTGCTGCCAGATAAACTTCCGCTCAATAGCCCCGAGAGACTTGTGTTCCAGCTGCCTGAATCTTTGATGAGTGCAATTTTACCACCTTCAAGAAGCTGGCGCACATCGACCACAGACTCCGCAAATGCCCACACTCCAAGAAGTATTGTGGTGAGCAGCTCCGTAAGTTCCGGCACAAGCAGCAGTGTACAAAGAACTGTGGATACAAGCTCGACCTCAGCTTTTTTGACAGAATCCGCATAGATTGCCGTGAGGTTTGCCGCCGCGCGAAGTGCAAACAACCTCTCCACGCAGCCTCTTATATTCTCAGCATCACTTTTCAAACCACACAAAATATACTCTATCTGATATTTCAACAGTCCTTCATCCTTTGGCGCGCTGTAATTTCCACACATTTTCATCAAATATGCCCCATAAATCAACTCATCCACAACACCATCCGGCTTGTCTGCACCCTCGTGCAGCCCGATTCCCCGATTGATTTTTCCGTTTTTGCTGCGTGTAGAAAAATAGGGACCTGCGTCCATTACCGCGCCTGAGACAGATGCACTCCCTGGCAGTACCAGAGTCATAATCCCTTCACCAACGATTTTGTCAAACAACCCTGATACTTTTTGATAGGAATACCCCTCCTCGCTCTCGGCGCCGTACTCCACAATACCTTTTTTGGTCAGTGCTTCCTCAAACGCTCGCTTTTGCGCCGCGATCTCACCTGCGACATCTCTTTCAATCAAACCTTTTGACTGTACTGTATCCATCTGTTCCCGAACCCTTGCAATGAGATCACCGCCGTAGACTGCTTTCATATAATTGACTGCCTGTGCTTTCCAGACCATACAATTGTCATCGCTTGCACATGACACCTCCTCAATTTCAAGATATGGATTGGCAAGTTCTAACAGGGTCGATGCACCTGTAAGATGCAAATCCTGTTCTGGTACTAAATTGTAACTCATGTAGTCTGCCAAATGTTTTTCGACCATACCTGTTCCGCCATTGGTACTGCCATAGGAGGTATCTACAAAAAACAGCTCATACTGCTCTAAAATCTCCCGATTGTATTCCGCAAAGATAGAATCCATCCCCAAGTCTGCGATGAGCTCCGCCTGCGCCCTCACGGCGCCAATCGCCGCGCCTTCGACAAAGACGAAGAGCAGCGATAGGACGATGCCAAATATGAGGGAAAGATAGACTGTAAGATATGCATTAGATTTTGTTTGCATTATCTGTCACCTTTTTGAGAATCTTCTCCACAAGGGACTTGATACTGTTCTTAAAAATTGCGACCAGTGCGACCAACACAACGATGATCAACACAATTTCAACTGTTCCCATTCCTTCCTCTTCCTTCATAAAGTTTCTGAAATTTTTCATAATAATCTCCTTTTCTCTTATACCTTCTGATAACTATTTTATTCTTCTGTCATCTCTTGTTAATATATACCTTCTGATAACTATTTCTTCTTCCGTCATCTCTTATTGATATATATCTTCTGATAACTATTTCTTCTTCTGTCATCTCTTGTTAATATATACCTTCTGATAACTATTTCTTCTTCTGTCATCTCTTGTTAATATATACCTTCTGATAACTATTTCTTCTGTCATCTCTTATTAATATATATCTTCTGATAACTATTTCTTCTTCTGTCTCTTGTTAATATATACCTTCTGATGAACTATTTCTCATTCATCTCTCGTTAAAAATACGTCTGAAACGCTGGCACCATGATGATGACCATTGTAATCCCAAGAAACATCATCATAGGAACCAACAGTTTCGTCCCTGCCTGTTCTCCCTGTTTTCTCGCCGAATGCTTACGTTGCTCAAACGCATCGGATGCCTCCTCTTTGAGCAACAATGTCAAATTCGCAGCGCCCTTTTTGAGATTTTGCGCCAGCATAGTAGACAGCTTGTTATAACTTGGAATACGGCATCGTCTGCCAAAGCGTTCATATGCCTTCGCCTGCGTTGTACCGCTCTCCATCTCATAGACTGCCAAGAGCATCTCCTCGTAGGCATAGCGTTTCCCGCCGCCCTCCTCCCGTCTTTTTCTGTAATCCTTCGCTATCTTGTTCCATGCATTCGGCACCGTCATGCCAGCGCCTAACAACAGTGCAAGCGCACTGACAATCTCGGGATAATCCATGCGCATCTGCTCTTCTCTCTCCTGTACCTGCTTATGCAGATCCCTGTCCTTTCCATAATAGATAAAAATCGCAAGGACAGGTGTCACTGCCAGTACCAACAATCCCCTGTAGTGCCTTTTGTATCGCCACTCGATATGCCTGCTCTCTAATGATGACGGCAATGTCATATTCTGATCGAAACGGCTCGCCGCCTCCAGTTCAGAAATCTGAGCAGAGAGACGCTCTGATGCGCTGGGCTGCACCGCTTTGCTAAATATTCTGACACTTATGTCATATTCTATCTCAAAACTCTCACAGGACAATACCGCAGTCAGCTCCATCAATACTGGCACTGCGATTGTATGCTGCACAAGCCTTCCAGTGTCATCCATATAAGTATCATCCGTTCGCCACTCCACTGTGAACGGATAACCATTCACACTGTCCACGAAACGCATATCATACTCTATGCGGTCGAAACTTTGGTTTTCTCCAAGAATTTGTGTCTCGAGAATGGACATTGCTTCCTCAGACATCTGTGTCAATTCTTCGGCTGAGTAACACCTTTCTGACAGGTTGATCGGAATATCATAGCTTTCTTCTCCATCCTCTGCAACCAATTGGACTTGCTTTGTGCCATCCCCTAATGCATTGCGGATTAACTGGTTATCAACAATCCTCGTGTCCATCTCGTCTTTTATCCACAAAACTACAGACATAACCACACCGCAGACCACAATCATACTGCACAGGGACAACTTTTTTATGACATAGATCCGCTGCCGCTCCAGCGTATTCCCCGCAGGCTCCAGCGTCTGCAAATCTTCCCGCACAGCATTGTTGTACAAGATTTTATCTGGTTTTCGCTGCATCGTCTCCAGTTTATGATACAGCCAGCACGCAAGCTGTTCTCCCATGATTCCCACCCCCTTTCCATGTCTTATACATCAATATTTAAGATTCGGTCTGATATTCGGCAGGCTGCGATATAGACCGCTAAGCAGCCTGTCATGAATATCCAGCCAAACAAATTATGATACAGACTTTTAAAATATCCTTTTGTGGTCAGTGAGATATAGAAGATAATAAAAAATGGAATATATCGCATAATCTGCTGTTCTAACCGTTTCTCGCTCACCACTGTCTCTATCTCCCGCCGAATCTCCTGTTTCTCTCCAATAATTTCCGCAGTGTTTGTGATAATACCGCGCAGATCGCCCCCACCTCGCTTTGCGATTTGAAAAACATCTGTGAAATCTCTGATATCGCGCACTCCGCTTCTGTCCGCAAGGTTTGCAAGTGCATGTTCAAGTGGTACATTGTTCCCCAATTTTCGAAAGATAAGCTGCAACTCCTTCGCCATCACAGACTCGCTGCCATACAGCAGCACAACATCCTTATAAGACTCTTGGAATGCATTCTCTATACTGTATCCAGCCTGTAAATTGGAAGCAACACTTAAAATGACCTCACGAAATTCAATCTCCAACCTTCGTTTTCTCTCAATACACAGAAACCTGCCCTTGTCTTTCAAAAAGTATGCCACCAATGGCATCAGCAGCACCCACGCGATCACACTGTCATAAAAAAGCCAGCTCACCACTGCCATAAACACACCGCCGGACAAAAAATACATGAATAGTTCCTGTCTCGAAAAACGATATAATGCGTAATCTGTTTCTGGTGGAAGCCTGCTT